>Ga0209018_1000016_pt1 | contig 165978 bp, 142 predicted proteins | sample YNPBryBLVA2012_FD_185814 | JGI IMG/M metagenome (GOLD analysis project Ga0209018, IMG submission 185814) | Anoxygenic and chlorotrophic microbial mat microbial communities from Yellowstone National Park, USA - YNP Bryant BLVA 2012 (SPAdes)... ... | reverse complement strand
GAGGAAATGACTTGACACGGCTCCTTCGACCCTGGCCAGTTCGGCGGGCCTCGGAACCCCCGGCGCTGGCAGGCCGTCTCCGGCCGCCTGGTCGCGCGAGAATGGCGCTGCCGCCGGCCTGCTTTCAACCCGCGCCGTCGCGCCACCTGCGGGATGGGTAAGGCTCCGCCTCCCGCACGTCCCCCCCGGTTCAGAAGTCCTCCTTACGGACCGGCAGGCGCCGCCTGTCTGGGCGCCTTGCGACGCGAGTGCCCAACATCGCTTTTAACCCGTGCGCTCGGCCGCTGCCCCGGCGGGGGCGTCAGCCGACACGGGCGCTCCCAGGATTTCCTGGATGGCAGGGCGCAGTATTTCCGGTTCGAAGATTTCGCGCCAGTTCGGCGCGATGTAATGCCTGGCGCCCCATTCTATGGCGCGTTGGGCAGCATCGGAAAAAGGCGATTTTTCCGCTCCGAACACGATCGCCAGGGCAATCTGAGCGTGACCTGCCATGAACGCCTCCGCGGCCGCGCGCGGAACGCCCCGCCGTACCGCTTCCTCCAGCGCCTCTTTCATCCACGCCGCTGCCGCAGCCACGATGATTTCCGACATAGCCGGCTCCAGCATGGCGAACTGTTCGGGGCTCACCCGGTGAACGTCGCGGACAGGCGCGAACACCTGACGGCACAGCGAGACGGCTTGCTGGAATCGCTCTTCGTCGCCTTCCATGAGGCTCACCACCAGATCCTGCCAGGCGATGCTGCCGAAATAATCCCGCCGCGCTTCGGGCGTGGCTTGTTCGGTGAAAAAGGGCGGATGGCAGGGGTGGACAATCATCGTGGTGACGTCACGCCGCGAGGGCGCCTCCCCCAGGTAGGCTGCCGCGGCATCCAGCATGATCAGGACCGCCCCCGGCTTCAGCAGCGGGACCAGACTGCGCGCAATGGTTCCGATGAGCGCGTCCGGCACCGCCATGAACACAAAGTCTGCTTCGCCGGCTGCCTGTTCCGCCGGTGTCACGGCGAAACCGCGGCCCCTGAGTTCATCGGCCTTGCGCGGGTCGGCTTCGCAAAGCAGCAGCCGGTAGTCGCCGGAGGCCAGTTTTTCCACGGCGCGAGCGCCCATCTTGCCGCCCGCCCCAAGGATCGCAACGCAAGCTTGCATGTCCTTCACTCCTCGATCAGCGTTCGCAAATAGGAAATGCTTTCTCGTGCCCAGCGATCTTCCAGCGCGATGGTCTCGGCCAGGGTCGCCTGCTCCGGCGTCCAGAGCTCGAGGATCGCGTTGCACCTGGCGCCCGCCCGACGCAGGCTGTCCAGCAGATAAGGGATGGCGAGCTGCCCCTGGCCTGCCGGGCGCCCCTCGACGCGAAAGCCCATCCGGTGCCACTCTCTGCGCACGTCGTAATCCTTGACGTGCAGGCAAAACGTGAAAGGCGCCAGCTCGGCCAGCACCTCTCGCCACCCTTCGCTGATGGCGAGGGAATTGGCGGTGTCCAGCGTGACGCCAAGGGCCGGATGACGGATCGCTTCGAGCAGCTCGCGCATTTGACGGGCCGGGATGATCGAGTTTTCCAGCGCCAGTCGAACCCGGTGCTCTTCCAACAGGGGCAGCAGAGAGCGAAGCTTCTTCTCAATCCCATCCAGGGGAAGCGACAGCCGGCCCTCCTCCTGCAACACGGTTCGCAACAGGGAAGCGCCCGCAGCGTGCGCCTGAGCGATTTGCTCGTCCAGTTCCAGCGAAACCGCGCCGATCTCCAGCTCCAGCCCCTGCTCGCGTGCGGCGTGACAATCCTCCAGGGTGAATTGCAGATTCGGCCCGAATTGCACCACGCCGACGCCCAGCTCGCGCGCTTTGGCGATCAGACCGCCAGCGGTGAGTGGTTTTTCCGAGCAGGCGCCCGGGAATCCGATCGCCCACATGTAGGTGTAGGAGCCGATCCCGAGTTTCATTGGGTCGCCCCGCCACGGGCAATGACCACGATGGCAGCGATCAGGGTTGCGATGCCTGCCACGGAAAGACGCAACGCTCGGGTCGGTGCGCCCTTCCACTCCCCGGTCAGCGCGCCCAGGCTATTGGACGTGATCAGGCTCATGCTCATGAACAAAGGCCAGCCCACGATGCCGCCCAGCCGTCCCAGGTGGGAGGCGCCGGAGCCATAGGTCAGGAAACTCAGGTAGCACAGCACGCCCATCAGACTGGACCAGAACAGATTGCGGGCGAAATGTCGCGGCCAAAGCCCCCCGCCTCTGTTTCGCCAGACCAGGTACAGCGCATACCCGGCATTGGGCACAAAGCCGGCCGTAAGCGTCAGCGCCCAAAGCCCGTCGGCGGCGCGTCCCACCGACGCCCCGGCGCGAAGCGCCGCTTCGCGCAACGGCTCGCCGAAGACGAAGGCAAAGTTCAGCATGGGCGAGAAAATCCCCGCAAGGATGCAGACCAGCAGGCCGGCCAGAAACGACTTGGCCGGCAAGGCGGCCCGCGCCGCCAGGTCGGGGCAGGCGTGCTCGCGCAGCCGTCCGGCGACCGCCAGCAGCACGATTCCCGCCAGCACCACCGCGACACCCAAGAGCAAGTGGATCCCCTGCCGCGTAAATAACCGCTCCGGATAGAGCACCACGAGGGGCAGAAAGGTTCCGATGGGTGCAATCAAGCCGAGGATCAGCCCGTAACCCACGGCCAGCCCCATGCGGTCCACGCCCAGACCGAACAAAACGCTGCCGATGCCCCAGCCAAAACCGAACAGCACCACGCGCACCAAGGCCTTCAACGTGGACTCGCTCAACCATTCGCCCATCGGGGGCATTGTGGCAGCGGCCAGAAGCCAGGGGATGACCACCAGGCCCGTCACCGAATAGACGAACCAGCCGTGTTCCCACCGCCATCCCCGCAATTTCTTGATCGGAGCCACAAAGCTCCCGTTGAGCACACCGCCGGCCAAAACCCCGGCAAGACCCAAGAGCAATGTCTGGTTCATGCGTTATCCCACTCGCAGATCAATACGCCCCACGGTGGCATGGCAATACGGCGGGAGCCGGCAGGGTCGAGCTCGTCGCCGCCCAGCCGACGGATGCGAGCGTTCCTGCCCGTGATCGCCGGTACCTCGAAGAGTCGAGCCGTACCCTCAAGGTTGGCCAGCAACAGCGCCTGCCTTCTCCCCTTGCGCAACCGCAAAGCGCCCGGAAAAGAAGTCGGCCCGAACTCGCCCCCGTAGTAAGACGCGATGGCCTCGAACAGGTAATACACCGGGAAACGTCGTCCCCGATCTTCCAATCCTCGCGGGCCCGCAGTCTCGTAAAAGGTTAGCGACGCGGGCCCGCCTTGCAGCAGCGAAGCGAGCGCGCCCAAAGTCCAGGCGGCGGCGAAATCCGCGCCCTGCCGGGGATCGGCATTCTCGAATGGCGCGTCCGGGACCGTAGCTACAGGATTGAACCGCGGCTTCAAAGTAATTGGAGTGACGTGTACCGGAGCGCCCTTGAGGAAGTAAGCGGCGCTTTCCAACATCTGCGGAAAAGCCTCCAGGTTTTCCACCATGGAGAGTTCATCGGAGGCGTGAACCTGGGGTGACAAGGCAAAGGCTACGGGGGGTGCGGGTAGCGGCGGTCGCTCGCGATTCAGTTCGGCGAACCACATGTCGGTTCCCCCAACCACCGTCACGCCTGGCAAAGTTTGCCGGGCCAGTTCTGCCCACGGCATCGAAGTGACTTTTTCCTTTTCGTGGAAAACCAACAGGCGCGCCAGCGCGGTTTTCCACGGAGCGACCGCCTGCAACTGGTCCCGCTCATGACCCGGCGCCAGATGCACCGCCAACTCCAGGGGCACGTCAAGCCTCGGCGGCTTTTCCCCCATGCGGATGTCCACCCGTAAATGCGCCGGGCGAAGTTCAGACGCCGCCGATCCCGGCGTGTAACCGAAGCCTGTCGGAGGCAGGGCGCGCCAGCGCCCGTCCAGGGTAAGTTGCGGCTCCTCACGTTGCGGTAACGCCTCAGAAACTCTTCCCTGAAGCCGCAGGGTTATGACCTGCCGAATTTCCTCCCCTTTCTTAACGGCAACCGGGAAGGGCAGCCGCAGCGGCGTCCCGTAGGTTTTGTAGTTGGCGTCCCCCCAATTGCGATGGTCCTCGGTTTCGAAAATCTCGCCCTCAAAAAGCAGTTCCACATCCAGCCCCGGCAGCAGGGTGTATCGCATCTGGCGGAAATCGGTGAACACCTGGTGCGGGGAAATCAGGCGGGGAAATTCGCTCTCGCGCCCGTTGAAGCGAACTCTCAGGCCTGCGCACTCCCGCAAGGGATGGTGAACGCACAATCCAATGCGGTTGCGCAGGAAGCTCGAGTAGGCTTGCCCGGCGGCTTCGAAGCGGATCTCCCCCCGTTCGTTGCCCTGGATCGAGGCCCGCCAGCGGAAGTCAATCTCTCCGGCCCGATGCGTCGCTTGATAACGGATCTCAAAGGTGCGTCCCCGATCACGGACCTCGAGATCGGCAAGACGGGCGGGAATCGTGTTCCAGTTGCGGTCCCGCAGTGCGAAGTAAAGCCGGCGAACGACCTCCAGTCCTCCCAGGCTGATCCGTCGGAGGTCCCCTTCTTCACCCAGAAACAGCGTCAACGGCCCGGCCCGAAGCGGTCTCACGACAACCTCCCTATAGGCGGATCACCTGGTCCGCGGCGGCGGACTCGTAGGCGGCGAACACCAGCCGCACCGTGCGCAGATTGTCCTCGCCCGTGGTTTCCGCCCGCGCCTCGCCGCGCAGGGCGGCAAGCAGGTTCGCCTGGCAGGGAACGATGGACGATTGGACAACCTCGTAGGCCGGATCCACCCAAGGGTAACGCCGTGGCGGGACGCGCCGGGCGTGCGTGCCGGAAGCAGTGGTCACGCGGAGCCAGTAGTCGGGCGCCAGCTCCGCCGATCCCTTGGTCCCCTCGACGAAAATCAGCGTCTGGGGGAAGCACTCCCTTTCCAGGTAATTTTCGGCGTAACCCATTTCGATCGAGACCGTCGCTCGGTCCTGCGTGCGCAGCATCACCGTCGCCACATCCTCGCCTCGTATGTCGCTGTGCACCCGCTGTGTCTGGCAATACAACGAGACGGCTTCCCCGAACAGGAAGCGTGCCGTGTCCAGCAGGTGCGAACCCATGTCCATGAGAATGAAATGTTCGAGCTCGCGCAGGAAGGGCTGATTGACGAAAACCGGAAACCCGGAGACCATGCTGATGCGAGCCCGGAAGACGCGGCCTGTGTCGCCTTCCTCCAGGACACGCTTGAGGGCGCGAATAGGCGCCTGCCAGCGCCAGTTTTCGTTCACAAGGAACGGCACGCCCGCCTGGCGACAGGCTTCAACCATGCGCTGGGCTTCGCTCCGGCTACGCGCCATGGGCTTCTGGCACACCACCGGACGCCCCCGGCGCGCGGCCAGCAAGACCAGATCGGCGTGCGTTTCGACCGGCGTGCAAATGTCCACGAAGTCCACCGGCACCTCGTCGAGCAGGCGTTCCGGGTCGCCGTACGTTGCGGGAACTCCGAAGCGGCGGGCCAGTTCTTCGGCCCTGGATTGGATACGGTCGCAGATCGCGGAGCAGGCCAGCCCGGGCAGCTCGAGCCAACCGGCAAGCTGATAACGGGCCCAGAAGCCCGCGCCGAAGAGAGCGAAGCGGGTGGTTTGCACCCTGATATAGTGATCATACCAGCAGCTCCTTGTCAAGTCCGCTTATCATAGAGAGATTATGGAACCGAGCCCGGATGGCAGCGAAAAGCTGGTGCGCCAAAAGCTGGCCGACCAGGTTCTCGATCGCCTGCTGGCCATGATGGAACGCGGCGATCTGCCTCCCGGCAGTCGCCTGCCCGGGGAACGCGCGCTGATGGCCCGTTTCGGAGTGGGCCGCCCGGCTGTGCGAGAGGCCTTGCAGGCCCTCGAGAAGATGGGGCTGATTGAAATCCAGCACGGCGAGCGCGCACGGGTCATTCGCCCGGATCCCGCCCGCGTCCTCCGTCAGATGGACGCGGCGGTGCGCCATTTGCTCACCTGCTCGCCCGAGACCCGTGAGGCCTTGCGCCAGGCGCGGCTTGTCTTCGAACAATTTCTGGTGCGAGAGGCCGCCGGGCGCGTGACGGCCAGCGGCCTGGAGACGCTCCGCCAGGCGCTGGAGGCCCAGGAAGCGGCGCGCGGGGACCCCGCCCGCTTCGTGCGCGCCGACATTCGTTTCCACGTGGCGATTGCCTCGCTGGCCGGCAACCCGCTCTATCCCGCGCTGGGCGAGGCCATGCTCGGCTGGATCTTCGGGTTCTTCCCCCGCCTTCTGCGCGCCCCTAACGTCGAGGATCTGACCCTGAAAGAGCACGCCGCGATTCTGCGCGCCATCGAAAAGAAGGATCCGGAAGCTGCCGCGCGGGCGATGAAACGCCACCTGCTGCGCGCCCATCCCCGCTATCAACAAGCTCTGGCGGGAGCGGAAACCGCAATCCTGGCAGCCGAATAGGACGCTGTTCCGGTGTGCCGCCCCCCATTTCCTGGACGCTTCCTTGAATTATGGTCATGCAGCAGCCTCCAGGGCAAGCAGCCTCTGACGAGCCTGCCGCGGGGACCGAAAGTTGAGCCGCTGGACCAGCCCGTGTTGGTTGTACCGCTGGCGGAATTCGCGTCGGGCCTGGGCCATCTCCTCCAAGGCGCCGCAATCCCGCACCCCGAGGAGCTGCTCTTTGAGGGCGCGGTTCATTTCTTCGACCTCCCCCCAGAAAAGGCTTGGCGTCCTCCAAGGCGCCGCATGCGCTCGCGCAGCAGATCCTTCTCCATGGCCGGCCCGGTGGCGGTTCGCTTCTGCGGCGGCCCGGTTCAGCGACCGGGTTTTCCCGCCGGATCTTGAGTCCCGCCTCGCCCCCGCGGCTGGTTTCCGGGTTCGCTTCGGCCGCCCTCCGGCCTCCCTCCGCGCCCCTGTAAACCGGAGGTTTGAGGTTGGACATGCTGATCCTGCCAGTGTCGAATCAGTGTCCAACAGAACGGCAGGGCGGAGGGGAATCAGCATCTACCTGGGCACGTCGCGTGGCGGAGAGAGAGGGATTCGAACCCTCGATACGGTTTCCCGTATACACGCTTTCCAAGCGTGCGCCTTCGACCGCTCGGCCATCTCTCCGCAGCCGTAGGCGCGGTCTCCTCTTTACTCTAGCACCGGCGCTGCGTGAAGGTCATTCGGCGGCGCGTAGCAGGTAGTCGCGCACGCGCAGATACCATTCCGCGCCGCGCTCGGCGGGCGTTTCAGGGCCGCTGCACCAGGAGGCGGCGCCCGCCGCACCCGCCGCCCTCAGGAGTCCCTCGCGCACCGCGTGCTCTCCAAGGCGTTCGGCAAGCTGCCTGGCCAGCGCCATATCCTGCCGCGCGTTGCGCCGGATCAACCGTCGAACGCTGACAGAGGCCGCGCCGGGAGGCTCGGCCGTGCCGCACAGGAACGCCAGCAGAGGGCCCAGGGCGGCGCGGTCGGCCGGCGCCTCGACCGGAGGCAACGCCTCGCTCGTGTCAGCATGATCTGGGATCCGCACGGGCCGAATACGCACTTCCATCGGCGCGATCACCCAGTGCTCGCCCACATTGAGCTGCGCTTCGAGCCGCATGCGGCCCACGCGCGCCTCGGCAGGGATCCAGGCATCCAGCCAGAAGGCCGTGGCGGTCTGCCCCGGGATGCTCTGCTCCGGCGTTCGCGCCCGGCTCTCGTAGGGCGGCAGGACCCGCTCGAGGGGATCGGGGATCCAGGCCTGCCCCACCTTGACGAAACGCTCTTTGTAAACGGTCAGCTTCAGGACGTCCTCGGGATTCTGCCCGAAGTGCAGCACGAAGGGCGTCTGGGGAGGGACGATCACCACCACATGGAACGAGGCGTACCCGTTGCGCGCCACCGCGGGAGAAAGGATCTCCCGCGGCCGCAGGGCGCGGTCGGCCTCCACGATGCGACCGAAAGGATCCACCCGCTGAAACTCGGAGTAAATCCGCAACTGAATTGGTTGCGCACCCGCCCAGCCGCACAACAGGGAGGCAGCCGCCGCGGTGAAAACTGCTGCCGGCCGCACGCTTCATTCTACCCGCAAGCAGCCGCGCGGCGGCCGGCGGCGCCCTCAACCCAGGCGCGCGAACCGACGCAGGCCACCGCTCGGGCCCGCTTGAAGCTCCCTCCCGAAGGTGCCATGATAAGGGCAGGGTCGCTCGGACCGGCGCCATGAGCCTCACGGAAAAGTACGAACTGCTGGATTTGATTACCGAGAACGAAACGCGCACCTACCTGGCCCGCGAGCGCTCCACGGTAAGGATGGTGATGGTTCACCAACTCCTGCCCGGGCCGAACCGCATCGGCTTGCTGGAGATGGTGCTACGCACGCGGATGATCCCGGCCTCCCCGGGCCGCCTGCAAATCCTGGACCTGGGCGAGCACGGAGGGATGCCCTTCGTGGTGACCGAGATCATCCCCGGGTTCCACAGCCTGCGCGAATGGTTGCAGGGCGAGCTGGCCTTCAGCGCAGGGGCGGAAGCAGGCGCCAAAACGCCACCGGTCGGGACCGGCCAAGCGCCTCCCCCGCCCGCTCCGCCCGCCGCGCCCGGGTTCGCCCCACCTTCGGCGCCGGCCGAGCTGCCGAAAGTCTCGCCTCCGCCTGCCGCGCCGCTGCCTGCTCAGCCGCCGCCTTCGCGCGATCCGGGCGAGTTCACGCAGTTGTTCCAGGCTGTGATGGCCGACATTCATCGCAGTCCGGCGCCGACCCCGCCGCCTGTGGCGGCCAAGCCCGAAGCCCCGCCGCCTTGGACTCCACCGACTGCGCCCAAGCCCTCCGCCCCACCCCAACCGGCTGCCCGACCGCTCGAACCCGCGCCCGCTCCGCCCCCGGCGCCTCCGCCGCCCCCGCTGCGCGCGGGACCGGAGCCCGGGGACTTCACCCGCATGTTTGAGCTCGGCTCGACGCAGCCTCCCCCCGGCCCGCCGGCCGCGCCTCCTGTCGCTCCGCCGGAGCCTGCGGGAGCCGGCCCCGGAGATTTCACTCGGATGTTTCAACAGGGGACCCCGGTCGCGCCCCCGGCCTCGGCGCCCCCTGCTGGTCCCCCACCGCCGCCGTTGCCCAGTCCCGAGCCCGGCGAGTTCACGCGCATGTTCCAGTCGCCGCTGGCGCCTCAGCCATTGGAGCCGACGCCGCCTCCGCCTCCGCTAGTCCCGCCCGTTGCGCCGGTGCCCTCGGTGGGGCCGACGCCCGCCACCCCTGCCGCCTCGCCTTGGCCGAGCCCGTCGGGGCAGCCCATGCCCGCCCAGCCGCCTTGGAGTGCGCCTCCTGCCCCGGGACTGAGCACGGCAGGCGGGGCGCCCGCCGGCGGCGAGTTCACCCGGATTTTCGGCTCCCCTGCCGGGACCCAGCCGACTGCCCCTCCGCCCTCCTTCTCCGGCCCCGCAGCGGGCGGCGCCACCGAGCTGTTCGCGGCGCCCGTCATGGCGCCGCCTCCGGCGGCCGCGCCCAGCGCCGGGCCGGGCGAGTTCACCCGCCTGGTCGCCGCCGCTCCTACGGAATCCCAGGGAGCACCGCAGGCCGCGGCCTCTCCCACTGCCGCGCCGGCCTCTGTCGCCCCACCCAAAGCGACCTACCTGCCGCTGTTGCTGATCGGCGGCTTTGTCCTGCTGGTGGCGATCGGCCTGATCCTGTATTTCGCCTTGCGGCATTAAACTCCCGGGCTGCCGGAAACGGGCGAGGCGCTGCGGCCCGGACGCCTCGAGCAGCAAACCGGCTGTTTGCGCGCCTCATCCATGCCAGGGGCCGACAGAATGCTAAGATGGAGCCCATAGCTTGCGAGCGGGGCGGATGGGTGGACGGCTTTTCCTCAGACTGATGGCGTTGCTGACGGGGCTGTGCGGCGCCGCCATCCTGATGGTGGATTTGACGGCTTCCCGCGTGGCCGAGTCCAGCTATGTGGAGACAGTCGCCGAGCGCCTGGAGCGAGAGGGACGGGCCCTGGTGGCGGCCGAGAGGCAACAAACCTCGCTGGGACGACCTGCGCTACAGGAGTTGGCGGCCGCCCTCGAGGCCCGTTTGACCCTCATTGCGCCGGATGGCGCCGTGCTGGCCGACTCGCAAGCGGACCCCGCCAGGATGGAGAACCACTTGAGTCGTCCCGAAGTGGCGGCCGCCCTGGCCGGCCACAGAGGCCGGGCCATCCGCCGCAGCGGCACCACGGGCTTGTCGTATCTCTACGTGGCCATCCCGGCCGACCAGCGTATTCTCCGGCTGGCCGTGCCGCTCGCTGACGTCGAGGCCCGCCAGCGCGCTATCCGGAGCCGGATGCTGGGATCGGTCGCGCTGGCCTTTCTGCCCTTGCTGCTGGTGGCGGCCTGGCTGGCGCGGCGGGCCTCCGCCCGGCTGGCGCGCGTCATCGCATTCACCGGCCAACTGGCAGAGGGAAACTTTGCGGCCCGTCTGGGGGAATGCGGCAACCCCGAGCAGCGGATGCTCATCCGCCACCTCAACCAGACCGCGGAGAGATTGCAGCGGGTGGTGCAGGACCTGGAGCGGGAACACGCCGAACTGGCGAAGCTCGAGCGGGTCCGGCGCGATTTTGTGGTGAACGTCTCGCACGAATTGCGCACCCCGGTGGCTTCCATCCAAGGCTACGCCGAGACGCTGCTCGACGGCGCGCTCTCCGACGAACGGCACAACCGCCGTTTCCTCGAGATCATCCGCCACAATGCCGAGCGTTTGGGGCGGCTGACCAATGATTTGCTTGCGCTCTCCCGGCTGGAAATGAAGGCCTGCCACTTTCAGTTCGCCGCCTGCCGGTTGCAGACCTTGCTGACGGACGCCTTGGACGCCATCCGCCCTCTGGCCCAGAAGAGACAGGTGAGCCTCCGCCAGCAGCCCCTTGCCTCCGACCTCGAGGTGTTCTGCGATCCCCAAGCCTTCCACCAGATCCTCGGCAACCTGCTGGACAATGCCGTGAAGTTCAGCCCCGCGGGAGGCGAGGTCACCGTCAGTGCGCAGCCCTTCGGGCAGCCAGGCTGGGTCGAGATCTGCGTGCGGGATCAGGGGCCGGGCATCCCGCCCGACGATCTTTCTCGGGTCTTCGAGCGTTTCTATCGCGTGGACAAAGCCCGCTCGCGCGAACTGGGCGGTACCGGATTAGGTTTGGCCATTGTCAAACACCTTGTGCTGGCGCACGGCGGCTCGGCTAGGGTAGAGAGCGAACCGGGCAAGGGCGCCGCCTTCTATGTGACCCTCCCGCAGACCGAAACGGCCGGTACCGACGGCGAGTCGCTTCACAGGGAATTTGCTCCTTCGTAACCCGATCGTAACCTTCCTGTGACTACCCTGGTAAGAGAAAGGTTTGCGCCGTGAAGAAAATCGCTTTGATCGAGGACGACCCAGACCTCTACGCGCTGCTCGAATACAACTTGCAAAAGGAAGGCTACGCTGTAGTGGGCGCACAGACCGGCAAGGGCGCCTTGGAGCTGCTGTGGCGCGAGCGGCCGGATTTGATCATTCTCGATGTTATGCTTCCCGATTTGGACGGATTGGAGGTGTGCAGGCGAGTAAGGTCGCATCCTGATACGGCCCACGTCCCCATTCTCTTCTTGACCGCCCGCGCTTCCGAGACCGATCGCATCCTCGGCCTGGAGATGGGCGGCAACGATTACATCGTCAAGCCGTTTTTCGTGCGCGAGTTGATCGCCCGCATCCGGGTCCACTTCCGCGAGCAGCCGCAGCCGCCCAGTCTGCTCAAAGCGGGCGAACTGGAACTGGACCGGCTGCGCTGCCAGGTGCGACTCAGCGGCCGCCCGGTGGCGTTGACGGCCACCGAATTCCGCCTGCTCGAACACCTGATGCGGCGTCCCGGCATCGTCTTCACTCGCGATCAGCTCCTGGACGCCGTCTGGGGGCATGACCGGGCCGTCACTGACCGCACCGTGGACGTTTATATCCTGCGCCTGCGCCAGAAGATCGAAGCGGATCCCGCCCGGCCCCGCTGGATCCGCTCCGCGCGCGGTTTCGGCTACAGCTTCGCCCAGGACGAGGGCGCCTGACCATCCTCGCCCAGGACCCGTCCCCAGCCGGATTTTCTGCGTTTCCCCAGGCGAATCAGCCCGGCATCACGGAAAAGTCCTCCCGCATGACCGGCGCAAGCTGGTTCCTCACCGACGATCGGAGACTGTCCGACCGGCTGACCCTCAGTCTCGGCCTGCGCCCGGGGGGCTTCCGCGGCCAAGGGGGCTCCCTCGCATCCGGCCCCTTCCCTCATTTGACAAGCCGGGGCCGGGCTTCGCAAAATAGGTACTGGAAAGACCCGCTGAACCGGCGTGCGGACGTGGCGGAACTGGCAGACGCGCATGGTTCAGGTCCATGTGGGAGCAATCCCGTGGAGGTTCAACTCCTCTCGTCCGCACCACCCCCCCTGCCGACGCGGCTCTGAAACCGACCCGACCGCCGCCGGAACCCCGCCGCCCCGCGTATGATGGCTGAGAGCGCACCGGCGCGGGAGGCATCGCGTATGAGCTGTTGTCCGGAGCTGAATCGCAGGCAGTTTCTCGGGACCGCGCTGAGCGGCTGGACGGCCCTTCCGCCGGCCCCGCCGAACCCGTGGCCCGCCGACCTATGGGATCCCGACCGCCCCTTGGTTTCCGAAGGCCTGCCGCTGCGGATCCAGCCCGTGCTGATGTACCAGGTTCCCAGGCGCCGCGAGGCGGCCTCCTGGAAGTCTTGGGGCGGCGTGCAGAGCCAAGAGGCCGCCCGGGAAGAGGCGGCCCGCATCGCCCGTGAGCTGGAGGAACTCTCGCGCCGCGCGGGATTCTCCCTGGAGGTCCTGCCCGTCGTGAAGGTCTCGGGGGCGGAAGCCGCTGCGGGCTTGCAGGCGGCGGAGGCCGACGTTCGAGTCCTCTATCCGGCCACCGGTTCCGGCGATCTGTTGCGCGCGCTGCTGCCGGCCAAGGGCGACGGCATCATTTTCGTCCGCCGCCGTTCCGGGCCCCTCTACTACTGGTACGAGGCGCTCAGCACACGCTACTTGCGCAAGCGCGGCCAGGCGCCCGGACCCGGCGCGCCGCGGCTCTCGGTCGAGGACGTCGTGGTGGATGATCCCGCCGAGCTGCTCTGGCGGCTGCGCGCCCTCTACGGCGTGAAGAATTTTCTGGGCGCGCGCATCGTGGCCCTGGGCGGCGCCCGGGGCAAGTACGCGCCCGAAGCGCCCCAGGTGGCGCGGGAGCGCTTCCGCCTCGACATTGTCGAGATCGCCTACGAGGATTTCCGCCCTCGCTTGCGCGCGGCCCTGGAGGATCGCGCCCGCCTGGCCCGGGCCGAGCAGTGGACCGGTCGCTACCTGAAGCTGCCCGCCACCCGGTTGGAGACCGACCGGCGCTTCCTGGTCAACGCCTTCGTGCTCTACGGCGTGCTGCGCGATCTGTTGCGCGACTGCCAGGCCTCCGCTCTGACCATTGCCGGCTGCATGGGAACCATCCTGCCTATGGCGGAGACCACCGCCTGCCTCACCTTGAGCCTGTTGAACGACGAGGGCCGCCTGGCGCTGTGCGAGTCCGACTTCGTGATCGTGCCGGCCTGCATCCTGTTGCGGCAGATCGCCGGCCGGCCGGTCTTCCTGCACAACTCGACTTTTCCCCACCAGGGCCTGGTGACCTGCGCCCATTGCACCGCGCCCCGGCGCATGAACGGCCTGCGCTACGAGCCGGCGCGCATCCTGACCCATTACGAATCCGAGTACGGGGCGGCGCCCAAGGTCGAGGTTCCCCCGGGCCAGCCGGTGACCTTCATTGACCCGGAGTACGCCACCTGCCGCTGGCTGGGCCTGCGGGGCGTGGTCGAGAGCAACCCCTTCTACCCGATCTGCCGCTCGCAGCAGGACGTGCGAATCCTGGGCGACTGGCGCCGCCTGCTGGACGAGGTGCGCGATTCCCACTGGGTCATGGCCTACGGAGATTACTTGAAAGAGCTGGGCTACGCCGCCCCCCGAGTCGGAGTGGCTTGGGAGAGCCTGGCGGAAGGCTGATCCCGCCCGCCGCTCTCCGCATTCTGCTCCGCTCAAGCGCATGGCCACGGGAAGCGGTTGCGGCGCGGGTCCCGCTTGGTGAACAATCAAGGCCATGGAGTCCGCGCTGGGGTTGCATCGCTTCCATTTCGCCTTCACGATCACCTTTCACTACGTCTTCGCCCAGCTCTCGATGGGCCTGGCGCTGCTGATCTTCCTCTTGAAGACCCTGGGGCTCAAGAGGGCCGATGAACACTACCAGCGCGCCGCCCGCTTCTGGATCCGGATTTTCGCCGTCAGCTTTGCCGTGGGTGTGGTCACCGGCATTCCCATGGAATTCCAGTTCGGCACCAACTGGGCGCGCTTCGCCCAGGCGGCCGGGGGGGTCATCGGTCAGACCCTGGCCATGGAAGGAGTCTTCGCGTTCTTTCTGGAATCCACCTTCGTGGGCCTGCTGCTGTTCGGGGAAAAGCGGCTCTCGGCCAGGGCCCACTGGGCGGTGTCGCTGCTGCTCTGGCTGGGAACCTGGCTTTCGGCCTACTTCATCCTGGCCACCAACGCCTGGATGCAGCATCCGGTGGGTTACAAACTTCTGCCCGGCGGGGAAACGCAACTGGAAAGCCTGTGGGCGCTCTTGCTGAACCCCTGGCTGGGCTGGATGTTCCTCCACAACCAGTTCGGCACGGTGGTGACCGCGGGCTTCCTGATGGCTTCCATCGGGGCTTACTATCTGCTGACCGGAAAGCACGCGGCCTACGGCCGCACCTTCCTCCGCACGGGCGTACTGGCCGGCGGCGTGGCCTCCATCTTGATGCTGATCCCCACCGGCGACATGCAGGTGCGCAACGTGGCCACCCACCAGCCCTCGACGCTCGCCGCCATGGAGGGGCTTTTCGATACCATGCAGGGCGCCCCGATCGCCATCCTGGGCCAGCCGGACATGGAGAAACTCCGCCTGGATAACCCCCTGTTGGTTCCCCGGATGCTGAGTTTCCTCACCTACCGGCGCTGGACGGCCGAAGTCAAGGGACTGGACGCCTTTCCCCGCGACCAGTGGCCGGATCAGATCCCGCTCGTTTACTACAGTTACCACATCATGGTGGGCTTGGGTACGATTTTTATCGCCGTCTCCCTGGTCTCGTTGTTCAAGCTTTGGCGGCGGCGCTTGTTCGCCAGCCGCCGCTGGCTGTGGGTCGTGCTGCTGGCCGCGCCCTTTCCCTTCATCGCCAACACGGCCGGCTGGATGACGGCCGAGATGGGCCGCCAGCCCTGGCTCATTTACGGGCTGCTGCGCACCGCGGAGGGATCCTCCCCGAACGTTTCCGGCGGCAACACCCTGTTCACGCTGATCGGTTTCATGGGCATGTACGCCGTGCTGGCCATCCTGTTCCTTTATCTCGCCTGCCGCGAGATTGACCACGGTCCCGAACCGGAGGCCGCCGGCCCCAAGGTGGACGACTAGGAGGCAGCCGTGGAAACCCTGTGGTTCTGTCTGGTCGCGTTCATGATCGCCATGTACGTCATCCTGGACGGCTTCGATCTGGGCGTCGGCGCCACCCACTTCTGTACGGCGCGCAGCGAGGCCGAGCGGCGTCAGGTGATTCGCAGCATCGGGCCCGTCTGGGACGGCAACGAAGTCTGGCTGCTGGCCGCGGGCGGGACGCTGTACTTCGCCTTCCCCGGCCTCTACGCTTCCAGCTTCAGCGGCTTCTATCTGCCCCTGATGATCGTGCTCTGGCTGCTGATCCTGCGCGGCGCGGCGATCGAGTTCCGCAGCCACATTGACAACCCGGTCTGGAAGCCCTTCTGGGATTTCGTCTTCACCGGGGCCAGCGCGCTGCTGGCCATCTTTTTCGGCGCCGCCCTGGGCAACGTAGTGCGGGGCGCACCGCTGGACGGCTCGGGCCGCTTCTTCCTGCCGCTGTGGACCGATTTCCGCCCCGGTCCCCAGCCCGGCATCCTGGATTGGTACACCGCGCTGGCCGGCCTGACCGCCTTCCTTGCGCTGGCCCATCACGGCGCCCTCTGGGTGGCGCTGAAGACCGAACCGCCGGTCGGCGATCGCGCCCGCCGGGTGGCCTCGCTGGCCTGGTACGGTGTGCTCGGCATGACCTTGATCCTCACCGGCGCGACCTTCCGAGTGCAGCCGCACGTGCCCGAGCGCTTCGCCCTGAATCCTTGGGGTTACATCTTCCCGGCGCTGGCCCTGGCCGGCCTGCTGTGGAGCACGCTGCTGCGCCGGCGCGGGCAGGATCGCCCGGCTTTCCTGGCCTCCTGCGCCTATCTGGCGGGTATGCTGGCCTCGGTAGCCTTCGGGCTGTATCCCTCGGTGCTGCCCTCCAACACCGATCCCAACCTGAGCCTCACCATTTACAACACCGCCGCGGGCGCCTACGGGTTGCGGGTGGCCTTGTTCTGGTGGATTCCCGGCATGGCTCTGGTGGCCCTCTACACGGCCTTTGTCTACCGCCGCTGGGCCGGCAAGGTGCGGCTCGAGGAAGAAGGCTACTGAGGGGGCGGCCGGTGAACATCGGGGTATTGCGGGAGCGCAATCCGGGCGACCGGCGGGTGGCGCTGACGCCGCCGGTCGTCCGCCAGCTTTCGGCGCGCGGACACAAAGTCTGGGTGGAAGCGGGGGCGGGTCAAGGCGCCATGTTCCCGGACGAGGAATTCCTCCGGGCCGGGGCCGCTCTGGCCTATTCGCCCGCCGAGGTGATCCATCGCGCGGACCTGTTGGTGAAGATCTCGACCCCCCGGCCCGAGGAGCTCGACGAGGCTCCGCCCGGCGCGGCGTGGATGGCCTTCTTCCACATGGCGGTGGCCGACCCGGCCACCTTCCAGCGCCTCAGAGAACGCCGCATCACGGCTATCGGTTGCGAAATCATCGAGACCGACGACGGGCGGCTGCCGGTGCTGGCGGCCCCCAGCGAGATCGCGGGCCGCATGGTGATCCCGCTGGCCACTCACCTGCTGCGCTCCTCCTCAGGCGGGCGCGGCATCCTGCTGGGCGGCAGTCCGGGCGTGCCGCCCGCCCATGTGGTGATCCTGGGCGCGGGCACGGTGGGAAGCTGGGCGGCGCGCGCCGCGGTGGCGGCCGGGGCCCGCGTCACCGCGCTGGACATCGAGGGCGAGAAGCTGCGCCGCCTGGTCGAGCACGTGCCTCACGTGGCCACCGCCCTGGCCGATCCCGAGGCGGTGGCCGCCGCCGTGGCTTCCGCCGACGTGGTGGTCGGCGCCGTGCTGGTGGCCGGCGCACGGACTCCTCACGTCGTCACCCGCGAGATGGTCGAGCGGATGCAGCCCGGCTCGGTCGTCATTGACGTGGCCATTGACCAGGGAGGCTGCGTCGAGACCAGCCGGCCCACCAGCATCGCCCAACCCACCTTCGTCTACCGGGGCGTGGTCCACTACTGCGTTCCCAACATGACCGCCGACATGGGGCGCTCGACTTCGATCGCCCTGGCCCAGGCCCTCATGCCCTACTTGCTCGTCCTGGCCGAGGAGGGCCTGGAAGGCGCTCTGCGCCGCTGCCGCCCGCTGTTCCGCGGGATCTACCTCTACCGCGGCGTTTGCGTGCAGCCCCGCCTGGCCGCCGCCTGGAACGTGCCTTGCCAGGATCTGGCGGCGCTGCTGGCCGGGCCGGCGGACCCCCATTCGGCCGAGGTGCGCCCGTGAGGTGGCTGGAACTGTACCGCTCCAAGGTCACCACCGCGGATGGGGCCCTGCGGGTCGTCCAGCCCGGCCATCGCGTGCACGTGCACGGCGGCTGCGCCGAGCCCGAGGAACTGGTCGAGGCCCTGCTGCGCCGGGCGCCCGAGCTGCGCGACGTCGAGATCGTGCACCTGACCACCATGGGCAACGCCGACTACACCCTGCCCCAGTACCAGGGCATCTTCCGCCACGCCGCCTTTTTCATCGGCGCCAACGTCCGCCAGGCCGTGCACGAGGGGCGGGCCGACTACATTCCCATCTTCCTGCACGAAATCGAAGGCCTGTTCCGCACCGGCGCCATGCCCCTGGACGTGGCCCTCATCGAATGTGCTCCGCCCGACGATTACGGCTACATGAGCCTGGGCGCGGGCGTGGACATCGCGCTGACCGCCGCCCGTTGCGCTCGGCACGTCATCGTCCAGGTCAACGAGCTGGCGCCGCGCACCCTGGGCGACGCCTTCCTGCACGTCAGCAAAGTAGAGGCGATCGTCGAGGCCTCCCGCCCCCTGCCCGAGTACCGGAACCCCGCCCCGGGCCCCATCCATCACGCCATCGCCCGCCACGTCGCCAATCTGATCCCCGACGGCGCCACCCTGCAAACCGGCATCGGCGAGATTCCCGACGCCGTGCTGAGCGCCCTGAAGGATCACAAGGACCTGGGCGTGCACAGCGAGATGGTCTCCGACGGCGTGATTGATCTGATCCAGGCGGGCGTGATCAACAACGAAAAGAAGACCCTCCACCCCAACAAGGTCATTGCCGGCTTCGTGCTCGGCACCCGCCGCCTGTTCGACTTCATCCACGACAACCCCATCTTCGAGTTCCACCCCACCTCCTATTGCAACGATCCCTTCATCATCGCCCAGAACGACCGCATGGTGGCCATCAACTCGGCCATCGAGGTGGATTTGACCGGGCAGGTTTGCGCGGATTCCATCGGCCCCCTGCCTTATAGCGGCATCGGCGGCCAGGTGGATTTCGTCCGCGGCGCCGCGCGCTCCAAGGGCGGCCTGCCCATCATCGCCTTGCAAGCCACCGCCAAAGAAGGGACCGTATCGCGCATCGTCCCGCTGCTGCGCTCGGGCGCCGGCGTGGTCACCTCCCGGGGCGACGTACACTACGTAGTCACCGAATACGGCGTGGCTTACCTGCACGGCAAGACGCTGCGCGAGCGGGCCGAAGCGCTGATCCAGATCGCGCACCCCGCCTTCCGGGAAGAGCTGCAACGGGAGGCGGAAGAAATCGGACTGCTCGCGCGAAGGGGCGCCGTCCGGCCTTGAGAAGAGCCGCGGTGCGACCGAGTATCCGAGGTGCACCATGAACGCGCCCGGGGTGGGTGCATTTTCGCAATGGGGCAGGGGCGTGCGTGAAATCCCCCAGCCGAGCTCGACTCCGAAAATCCGGTTGGGTCTGATGCAAGCTCAAAGGTTTGGGTCCGAAAAAGGCGATTTGGTACGGTGATTGCTCCGGAGCACGGCACGGAGATCTCAATTATGGGTTGGGTAAGGGCGAGAAAGTGGTTCGGCCTGATGAGTGCGGCCGTCGTGTGCACGGTAATTTCGGGGGCTAACCGGTATATCCCCTGGCCCAGCGGGGGCAGCATCCCGGGGACGAAGGCGGCCCACGTGGACGAGGCCTTGGTCAACTTTGTTCGCCCTGGTCTGGCGATCAAGATCCTCGGCGCCCAAGCCGATCCCGATGGCGTGGTCAAGGTCCGCGCGCGTTTCGAGGATCCCCGTGGCCTGCCGTTGGACAAAGACGGGATCACCACCCCCGGGGCGCTGCGCGGTGGTCGCCCCGGCATGATGATCGCTTACCTGACCCGCGATCCGAGCCCGTACTACGTCAGTTACATTACCCGCGTGGCTACGGATCCGGCCACGGGCAAAACCGCCGAGCAAGCCACCTCGGAGAATAACGGCACTTGGGTCAAGCTGGCCGAAGGCGAATACGAGTATACCTTCGCCAAGAAGCTGCCTCCCGGATATGATCGCTCCGCGACCCATGCGGTCGGCATTTTCGCCACCCGTGACTTGACCGAGTTCGGGCTGGGCATTGACCAGGCCGACGCCGTCTTCCACTTCACCCCGAACGGATCCCCGGTGGCGCCGCCGCGCGACATCGTGCGAACCGAGACCTGCCGCAAGTGCCACCATGATATGCAGTTCGACACGCACACGCTCTCGGGTCGCATCAGCATGGAAGTGTGCATCCTCTGCCACGGCCCGAAAAGCTACGACCCGAACGGCGAATCACTCGACATGAAGGTCATGGTGCACCGCATTCACATGAGCCGCTCGTTGCCCAGTGTGGTCGCGGGCGGCAAGTTCGGCTATCGCGGCAGGGATTATTCGCGCATCTGGTATGCGGCCGATGTGCGTGAGTGCCAGGTCTGTCACGAACCGAACAGCCGGGCGGCGATGGCCGACCACTGGCTCAGGCGCCCCAGTCGAGCCGCCTGCGGTTCCTGCCACGACAACGTGAACTTCGCCACCGGAGAGAACCATGTCTCGCTGCTCCAGCTCTCCGATAACGAGTGCGCCAACTGCCACATTCCCAAAGGCGAGCTCGAATTCGACGCATCCATCCTGGGCGCCCACACCATTCCACGCCTGTCAGAATCACTCGAGGGGGTCGTCTTCGCCATACTCCGCGTGCTGGATGGAAGCGCCGGGAAGAAGCCCACGGTGATTTTTACCGTGAAAGACAGGAAGGGTAACCCGATCGAGCCGGGCAAGCTGACGCAACTGACCGCTGTGCTCGCCGGGCCCACTTCGGATTACACCAACTTCTGGTCGGAAAATGCTCGCAACGCCACGGTTTCCCCCAACGGAGAGTATTCCTATACTTTCCAGAACGCGATTCCCGCAGGAGCGACGGGAGCTTACTCGATCACGCTCCAGGGCGGGCGCGACGTGAAATTACTGGAGGGCACGGCGAAGGAAAGAATCGCCCGCGAAAGGGCGGAAAACAAAACGGTTTATTTTTCGGTGGACGGCTCGCCTGTACAGCCCCGTCGAACCGTGGTCTCCATGGCCAAGTGTCGCAATTGTCACGGTTCCTTTACCTACCACGGGGAAGCCCGCAACACCGTGGAGTTTTGTGTCACTTGCCACAACCCGACCTATACCTCGCAGCGCTACCGCCACTCCCTGGATTTCCGTACTCTCATCCACCGCATGCACACCGGGAAATTCCTGCAAATGGAGTTCGCTTTCGGGCCCAACCGTCCCTACAACGAAGTGGTTTACCCGGGCAATCTGGCCAACTGCTCCGCCTGCCACGTCAACAATTCCGAGCGGCTGCCGTTGAACGGCAAGCGCGAAGCGGTCGCCGATCCCAGTGGTTATATCAACCCAGCCCCGCCAGTGACGGCAGCGTGTCTCGGCTGTCATTCCTCCCGCGATGCAGCGGCCCACGCCCTGACAAGCATGACCGAACTGGGCGAATCCTGCGACGCATGTCACGGAACGGGCAAAGCGTTCGCGGTGGAGCGGGTGCATGGCCACTAGACACCGTGCGCGTGCTCGCTGCGAGCGATCAAGGACAGACTGCCCTCAGGCGAAGTCCCAGGCTTTGATCACCTCGCCGCCGGCGCGCTTCAGACGGATCCACTCGAACTGGATCTCGCCCGCCTGGGGCGCGAATTCCAGCGAAAGGATCGCCAGATCGTCGGCCGCCTCGAACGGCACGGAATACTCGCGCCACTGACCGTCGGCCCGGAACTCGACCGGGCGCCGGTTTTGCGGATTGCGGATATCCGTGATGAGGCTCCAACTCAGACCGGTCACCGCAGCGGCCGATGAGCGCGCACGGAACTCGAGCGCCAGCTTGCCGCCCGCCGTAACGAAAGCCCGCTCCAGCCGCGCGTTCTTCTCGCCGCTCAAGCGCACTCGGAGCGAGCCGGCCTCCTTGGAGGCCCGGCAGCCGGCCTGCGTGCACCAGCCGTCCACTTCACTGCGGTCACGATCCCAAGCCATGATCCGGTCTTCCGGATGCCGGCCCTGATCGCCGGTCTCGCGGATCCAGCGGTCCAGCGTGGCGCGCATCTGCTCGAGCGTGCGCCGGTGCTTGGCCTCATCCGCGAGGTTGCGCGTCTCGTGCGGATCGCCGGCCAGATCGTAAAGTTCCTCCGCCGGCCGCCGCGGCGCCAGGAAGGCGGCGGGCGGCCCGCTCAGCTTGCCGGCCTCCTGGAGCTGGCGCATCACGGCCAGCGTCACGTAATTGACGTCCTTGTACACGTTCTGCTGGGTCCAGGGCCGATCCGGGTAGAAATTACGGATGTACTTGAACCGGCGCGTGCGCACGCAGCGGATGCGGTCCACGGTTTCGTCGCAGCGGTCCCGCGCCGCGATGATGAACTCGCGCGGCCGCACGCCCGGGCCGAGGAACGCGCGGCCTTCCATGTGCGCCGGCGGCTCGACGCCGGCCAGCCTCAGCGTGGTGGCCGTGATGTCAATCGCGCTGACCAGAGCATCCGAAAGGCCGCCCGGCTGGTAGCCCGCGGGCCCGAACCTCTCCGGGATGCGCACCAGCAACGGGATTCGAATGCCGCCCTCGTAAAGGAACTGCTTGCCGCGCGGCATGGGCCGGCCGTGATCGCCGAAAAAGAACACGATGGTGTCTTCGGCGAGTCCCTCCTGTTCGAGGCGCGCCAGCACCCTGCCCACTTTCGCATCCAGATTCTGGAGCGTCTCCAGGTACATCGCCCAGTCCTTGCGGACCCAGGGATGATCGGGATAATAAGGCGGGAGCTCGATGCGGGCCGGGTCCACCGGGCGCTCAGGGCAGCGCCGGAAGGGACGGTGCGTCTCGGAAAAGTTCACCTGGGCATAGAAAGGCTGCCCCTTGCGTCGCTCGGCCCAGTCCTTGCCGTCGAAGATGTCTTCGGTGACGAAGTTGAAATCGGTCTTGCCGGTGCCGCGCACGCCGGGCGCTGCGTTGACGACGTTGGAAGTGTGGTAACCGGCCCGCTGCAAGTAGCGGGTAAACGGCTCGACGCCCTGCGGCAGCCGGTAGCCGTCATCGCGATGGCTGCGGTGGTTGTGGGCCCCGATCGTGGTCTGATACATCCCGGTGGCGATGGCCGACCTCGAAGCCGAACACACCGGCCCGGTCACGAAGGCGTTCGTGAAGCGCATGCCTTCCCGGGCCAGGCGATCCAGGTTCGGCGTCTGCACCGCGCGATTGCCATAGCAGCCCAGATCGGGACTGAGGTCTTCCGCAATCAACCATAGGATGTTCGGCCTGGCGGGCGCCGAGCCGCGCGCGAATCCGGCCAGCGAGAGGCCGACGGCCTCCCGTCGCGTCAGTGGCATTCTGATGACCTCCGGCTATTCAGAATGCCACACGCAAGCCCAACTGGATGGTGCGCGGCGCGGTAGCGCCGGCAATCGCGCCGAAGCCGGGAGCGCCCAGCGCCCGGGCGGGCAGACCGAAATCCGGGTGGTTGAAAGCATTGAACAGATCGGCCCGGAATTGCACGACCCGCTGCTCGCCCCACAAGAAGTTCTTGTTGATGGAGAAATCCAGGCTGACGCGCCCGTCCGCCCGCACGATGCCGCGTCCGGCATTGCCGAAGGTATAAGGCGGCGGCGCCACGAAGGCATCGGTGTCGAACCAGCGATCCAGCCGCCGCTGATCCGCAGGCAGGTTCGGGTTGCGCAGCACGTTGGCCCGCAGGCCGCCCGCCGAAAACGCGTTGGTGGTGTTGGTCTGCATGGTCAACGTGAACGGCCCGCCGCTCTGTGCGTTCACGATCGAGCCGATCGTCCAGCCGCCCAGCACCGCTGCGGGAACCCCGCTGGTCAGCCAGCGACGTCCCTTGCCCCAAGGCAGATCATATACGGCGCTGGCCACAAACCGGTGCATAATGTCAATCGAGAGCGGTCCCTTGTCCAGGCGCCGGTTGTAGTAGTCCTGGTAAAGCTGGTCGTCGCCCAAGGTTCCACTGCCCGATTCGTCAATCACGCCGATGTTGCGCGACCAGGTGTGGCTGGCCAGCAGGCTCAGGCCGTGGGAAAGCCGTTTCTCGAACCGAATCGAGCCGGCGTGGTAGTTGTGCGCCCCCATGGCGGGCACCAGGATCTGCACGTTGTTGAATTGCGGGAAAGGACGGCGCACTTGGGCGTTGCCCGGCCCCATTAGATCGGGCGGGACCTGATTGATCGAAAGCGTCGTGATAGGCATCTTGCGCCCCAGATTGCCCAGATAAGAAAGCTCCACCACCGTGTTGCCCGGCAACTCGCGCTGGATGCCCAGGTTGAACTGTTGCGAGTAGCCGGTTCGACGGTTGGCTTCGTAGAAAGTAACGTTGGTCGTAGGGGCCTTACCGACGGGCACGGCGCCGAAGCGATCGTCGCGCACCGGCGGCTGCAAGCTCACGTTGACGCCCTGCGCCAGGTACAGCGCCGGAGTCACCCCGTTGTCCGGCGAGGACAAGCCCGCGGAACGCTCGAAGCCCAGCGAAGCCATGTGGGGCACGCCGTGGGCAAAGGGATGCTCGAAGAACACGCCGAAGCCGCCCCGCATCACCCATTTCGGCGAGCCCAGCACCCGCCAGGCGAACCCGAACCGCGGCCCGAAATTGTTCCAGTCCGGATCGTACGGACGACGCGGCCAGCCGCCCACGCCCGCAAACCGCACCACGCCGGGCGTCCCCGAGACGGGATTGATGGCCGCCATGTCGAATGAGTTCATGCGGTTGTTCTTGTCGGTAATGGGAGTGTCGGTCTCCCACCGCAGGCCGAGATTGAGGGTAAAGTTCGGCGTCAGCTTCCAGTCATCTTGCAAGAACCCCGCCAAGTACCAACTGTAACGATCCAGAGGATCGGCGTCGCGCAGGGAGAAGGAATTGACGAAACCAACCAGCAAGGAGGCCATCCCGAAGCCGGTGGCAGCATCGCCGGGCAGACCGGTGCCCGTGGTGGCGAAGCCAAAGTTACCGGCAATGCTCGGCCGATTGACGTCCAGGTTGGTGCTCTTGCGAATTTCGCCGCCGAACTTCACCACATGCTTGCCGCGCACCCAGGTCCAGTTGTTCGCCACCTGATGCTGGCGAATGGGGAACTGGCGCCGCTCGTTGCTCGAGCCCAAGGCCGCCATACCCGCCACTGTGAAGGCGGGAAACGCGCCCGTGGGCACGCCTTTCAGGCCGCCCTCCTGAATCACATTGCTGCCCAATCCGGCCGACTTGGCGTGCCAGGTGCGGTGCGCGAAGCTGTACCGAGCATCCATCACCAAAGAGTTGGTCCAGGTGTGCGTATCGGCGAACAAGTAACTGGTCTCATAGCGCCCGGCATCGAAGGGGAATTCCGGATCGGCTTCGTTGCGCGGATAGTTACTGGTCCACTTATACGGGTCGTTGTTGTACACGAAACGGAAGTAGAACCGGTTGCTGTCGCTGAAGACGTGGTCCACGCGACCGGTGACGTTATCCCGCGTGAATCTCCTGGCCCGGTTGCCGCCGAAATTCTGGGCGCCCGCCACGTTCACCGGGGGGCGATTGGGCAGGGGCCAGAACGCCGCCAGCTTCTGAGCCACAGGGTCAATCCGGCTGGGCGGAATGATGTTGCCGGGGAAGCGGTCCCGGACGACCCTTGCTCCCTCCGAGCGCGTGCTTGCCGGATCGTAAATGGGGATGAGCTGGCCGCGGGTGTTGAAGGTCTGCGAAAAGTCTCCGCGCCGCTGCAATTCCGTGGGTACGGTAAGAATCTGCGTGAAGCCGTCCGTGCGGCGCGTCCCTTCATAGCCCGCAAAGAAGTGCGTGCGATCGCGCACGATGGGGCCGCCCATAGTAGCGCCGAACAGGTTGTAGCGCAGCGGCGCCTTGATCTTGCGCGTGCCCTCGGTGGGAGCGAAAAAGCCCGCCGCATCCAGTTTGTCGTTCCGGAAATATTCGAAAACGCTGCCCCGGAACTGATTGGTGCCGGACTTCGTACTGGTAACCACCAGACCGCCGGCCGAGCCGCCGAATTCCGCCGAGTAGTTGTTCTGCACCACCCGGAACTCACGGATCACTTCCACCGGGGGATCAACGTCCACCTGAGCTACTCCCAGCCGCATGTTCTGGATGTTGCCCCCGTCCAGCCAGAACATCTGGTTCTCGGTCCGGCCGCCCGCCAAGCTGAACAAAGGCTTGGCCAGACCGCTATAGTCCACCCAAACCGTGTTCGCCGCCAGCCGAACCAGCTCCAGCGCGCGCCGGTTCCCCAAAGGCATCTCGCTGACCACACGGCTGTCCAGGAACTGGCTCACCGTCGCCGAGGTGCTCTCCAGCAGCGGCGCTTCGGCGCTCACCTCGACCACTTCGGTGACGCTGCCCAGCTCCATGCGAATGTCCAGAGCCAGCTCCTGCGCGGTCTCCAGGATCAAACCTTTCCGCTCGTACTTCTTGAAACCGGTGACCGTGGCCGTAATCGTGTAGCGGCCCGGTTGCAGGAACGGCAGGACGTAAATACCCGCCTCGTTCGTCTGGCTGCGCGTGGTGACGCCGGTCTCTTCATTGGTGGCCACGACCTCGGCAGCAGGTATGGCCGCGCCGTCCGGGTCAATCACGCGGCCCGTGATGCGAGCCTGCGAGGTCTGAGACCAGAGAGCCGGAACCACCGGCACGATAAACAGCGTTACCACTATCCAGCGGGCTTTCAACACGGAACCCCCTTTCACCCTACGAAGAAATTACCACAGCGGGCCTGCGGATGCAATCCTCATCGCGCGCCGCGCGGTACGCTCGGAAAGCGCCCCATCACGGCGTCCAGTTCCTCCCCGCGCCCCAGCGCTCGCGGGTCCGCCGTGCGCTTGAGGTAAGCATCCAGGCGGGCGGCCAAGTCCTTTCGGATCCTGTCATACTCGCGCTTTTCCGCCAGGTTGCGCATATTGAACGGATCCCCGCGGACCTCGTAAAGCTCTTCCGCCGGACGCTTGCCGAACGCCAAGCGGAACAGTTCCGGGAATCTCTCCCGGTTCCGCCACAGGTAGGTCTTGGTGGGACCACCGTCGGTGTCCCCGTAGCCGCCCACCGGATCGTCCTCGGGCCACACCGGTCCCGGATGATCGCCGCACGGGTTGGCCTCCGGCCTCAAATTCCGGATGTACAGATATTCCGCGGTGCGTATCGCCCGGCAGGGATAACCGGCCCCGTTCGGGCGGCTCCCTGGGAAATGGCGTTCGAGGCCGAATACCACCTCGGACCGTCCGGACGAGCGGCCATCCAGCAAGGGCAGCAGGCTGCGGCCCGTAACGGCCTCCGGAATCCTGACCCCGGCAGCCTCGAGGAACGTCGGCGCCAGATCAATCAGACTGACCAGATCCTGGATCACGCCACCGGCCTTCACGCGTTCGCCCCAGCGCAAGGCCAGCGGCATGCGCGTGCCGTAGTCGTACAGGTTCCCCTTGGCGCGCGGGAAAGCCATGCCGTTATCGGAGGTCACTACGACGATGGTGTTCTCCAGCTCGCCCCGCTTTTCCAATGCGCGCAGCATGCGCTCCAGATGCCGGTCGAACCACTGGATTTCGAAAGCGTAGTCGGCCAGGTCCCGGCGGGCTTGCTCGCTGTCGGGCAGGAAGGCGGGCACGCTTATGGAATCCAGGCGGATGCCGTGCCGCTCGCCGATGCCTTCGTCGAACTCGCGATGCGGCTCGTTGAAGCCGGCCCAGAAACAAAATGGGGCGTCTTTGGGCCGGGCGGCGAGGAAGGCTTCGAAGTTGGCCGCGTAGTCTATGGCGCTGAGATAACGTCCCGGCGGCGTCAGCTTGACCCGGCCGTAGTCGGGTCCCGCCGGATTATGTTTGCGGCCGCTGTTGCGCCAGTTCCCGGGTCCCCATCCCTTGCCCGTGCAGCCGACGTGATAGCCCGCTTCAGCCAGCAGGTCGGTGAAGGTCGGAATGCCGCCCGGCCACTCGGTGTGGTTCATCGAGGCCGAGCGCAGGCGATAGAAATCCTGCCCGGAAAGCAGGCTGCCGCGCGATGGGCAGCACGACGGGGTAGCCACGAAGGCGTTGCGAAACAGCACGCCTTCCCCGGCCACGCGATCAAAGCCGGGCGTCTTGAGGAACCCGGCGCCGCAGGCCGAAGCGTGGGGGTAGGACTGATCGTCCGAAATGCAGAACAGGATATTGGGCCGGCGCGCCCCAGCCGGACGCAAAACGGCAGGCGCGGCGGCCAGGGCTTGCAGGAAGCGTCGGCGTTGCATCATCATTCTCCGATCACGGTGACTGTCACTTCTCGGTCCCGAGGACGGTTATCGAAATCACATAGCACAACCTGCTGCCAGGTTCCTACATCGAGGCGCCCTTCCCGCACCGGGTAACTCCTGGCCGTGCCCATCAGGGCGCTGCGCAGGTGCGAGTAGCCGTTGTCGTCGCCCCAGCGGGCGTTGTGGGCGTAGTCGTGATCCGCGGGCGCGATCTTCTCCAGCGCGCGCCTCAAATCGGCCACCGCGCCGGGCTCGTACTCGATGGTCGTGACGCCCAGGGTCGAGCCCTTGCCCGAGACGTTCGCCACGCCGCAGCCGATCTTGCTCTCCCGCACGATGCGCTCGACCTCGCTGGTGATATCGAGCACGTCCGCATGCCCCCGGGTGGAGACGCGAAAACTTTTCTGGTACACCGCCATAAGCTTTCCTCCGCCGGCTTGCCCGGCAGCCGGCAAGGCCGGGCTGCGCGGCAAGCTCCTTCCATCGCTCTTCCCAAGCTAGCATTGCCATCGGCCGCCCAAACGCGGTCCAATGGGCGCCGGCCGGCGGGTCTCGCGGCCCCTTGGCTTCCCACTCCGCCCCGGCTAAAATATTAACCGGAAAGACTCTGAAGCGGAGGTATCATGCCTCAGTACTCTTTCGTCTGCCAGGATTGCCGCAAGCCGTTCACCTTGTTCCTCCACATCGCGGAGATGGAGAAGGGCGGCGTCAAGTGCCCGGAGTGCGGCAGCGCCCGGGTGGAGCAAAAGCTGGAGCCCTTCTTCGCCAACACCTCGAAGAAGAGCTGACGGCCGGCGCGGCCGGGCCTCGGCTCAAGCCCGGAAAATGGGCTCGGCCTGCCGGGCGGCGGCCAGCAGGCGCGCGCGTTCGGACGCCGTCAGGGGCCGAAATTCGGCCGCAAGCTCCAGCGCCATAGGGTAGATTTTTTCGTCCCCCGGCGGGATCGCCGCCGTGACGTCCTCCGACAAGGTGAACCGCAGGGCCAGCCCGGCCAGTCGCCGCTCGGTCACCGGCTGGTACCAGGTTTTCGGACCGCCGGGCTTGTTGCGGTCCGTCCCTGTCGGCCAGCGGGTGTAAGCCAGCGCCTTCAGGGCGAGCAGGGCCGCTCCCTTTTGCCGCGCCCGCGCCGCGACCTGGGGCCCGAAATTGCCCTGGGCGTAGCAGACGAAATTGATCGGGAACAGCACCGAGTCGAAGGTGAACCGGTCCAGCATCGCCAGAGCCGCCTCGACCGAGTGGGCCGAGAAGCCCAGGTAGCGAACCTTGCCTTCCTCGCGGGCCTTCAAGAACAGCTCCTGCGCGCCCCCTGGCGCGAAGATGCGCTCGACCTCCTCGAGCTTGGTCACCGCATGATGCTGGTACAAATCAAAGTGCCCGCTGCGCAAACGCTTCAGGGACCGCTCGAGTTCCTCGCGCGCGCCCGCGGCGTCCCGCCGCTGCGTCTTGCAAGCCAGGAAGACCCGCTGGCGGTAAGGCCCCAGAGCCGGCCCCAGCTTGCTTTCCGCCTCCCCGTCGCCGTACGACGGTGCGACGTCGAAATAGTTCACACCCCGATCCACCGCTTCGCTCACCAGCCGATCGGCCACCCCCTGCTCGAGTCCCGCCAGCATGATGCCGCCGAAGCCGACCACCGACAGCTCGATGCCGTCCCGGTAGCGCCGCCGGGGTACCGCCTGCGCCCCCCGGGCCCCTCCGGCCAGCCCGGCCGCCGCACTCAAGAATTCCCGTCGCCTCATGGCTACCAGTGTAACCCTGCTCGGCTAGAATTGCCTTTATGGCGCGAGGTTGGTCCGCTCCTCCAGGCCACTCACCAGGTCCGGCAGCTCCCCCGGTGAGGCCCGAGGAGCTGCGCCTTTCGCCCGAGGCCATGCGCGCTTTCGGCTACCGCGTGGTGGACTGCATCATCGAGCACCTGGAGGCGCTGCCTGCGAAATCGCCCTCGCGCCGGGGAACGCGCGCCGCGCTGGAAGCCCTGCTGCGCGAGCCGCCCCCTGAGCACGGCGAGGATCCCGAGCGCGTCCTCGAGACGGTGCTCGCCCGGGTCTTCACCCACATGATGCACGTGGATCACCCGCGCTTTTTCGCCTTCGTGCCCGGTCCCGGCAACTTCGTAGGCGCCATGGCCGACGCCCTGGCGGCCGGCTTCAACGTGTTCGCCGGTTCCTGGTTCTCCGGCTCGGGCCCGGCTCAACTGGAGCTGGTGGTGCTGGACTGGCTTCGCCAACTGCTCGGCCTGCCCCACTCCGCCGGCGGCTTGTTCGTCAGCGGCGGCTCGGCGGCCAACTTGACCGCTTTGGCGGCTGCCCGGCACGCCCTGCTCGGAGACCGCACCGAAGGCGCTGTCGTCTACTTCTCCGACCAGACCCACTCGGCGGTCGAGCGCGCCCTGCGCCTGCTGGGCTTCCTGCCGGAACAGATGCGCCGCCTGCCCAGCGACGAGCGCTTCCGTCTCCTGCCCGATCAGGTGCGCGCCGCCATCGCCGCCGACCGCGCCGCCGGCCGCCGTCCCTTTTTGATCGCGGCCAACGCCGGCGCCACCAACACCGGGGCCGTGGATCCCCTGCCCGAACTGGCCGCCCTGGCCCGCAGCGAGGGTCTCTGGCTTCACACCGACGGCGCCTACGGCGCGGCCGCCGCGCTCACGCCCGAGGGCCGTGCTCTGTTAAGCGGGCTGGAGGAGGTGGATTCCCTCGCCCTGGACCCCCACAAGTGGCTCTTCCAGCCCTTCGAGTGCGGCTGCGTGCTGCTCCGCGAAGGCGGCCTGCTGGAGCGGGCCTTCCGCATCCTGCCCGAATACCTCCAGGACGTCCATCGCATCCCGGGGGCGGTCAATTTCTGCGATTACGGCCTCCAACTCACGCGCGCCTTCCGCGCCCTCAAGCTCTGGATGTCCCTGAAGGTTTTCGGCCTGGCCGCCTTCCGGCAGGCCATCGAGCGCGGACTCCGCCTGGCCGAGTTCGCCGAGCGGCGGCTGCGGCAGAGCGGCGCCTGGGAGATCGTCTCGCCCGCGCAACTGGCCGTGGTCTGCTTCCGCTATCGCGATCCGGCCCGCCGCCCGGAGGATCTGGACCGGCTGCACCTGGAGCTCATCGAGCGCATGGTGGCGGCCGGCTACGCGGTGCTGACCTCGACCGTACTGCGCGGCCGGACGGTGCTCCGACTGTGCACCATCAACCCGCGCACCGGCCCGGAAGAAATCGAGCAAACCGTCGCCCGCCTGGAGGAGATGGCGCGGCTCTGAACCCTCAGGCGGGCAGGTCCCAGCGCCGGTCCCAGGCCACCCGCGAACGCGTGCGCAGCGCCTGGGCCGCCATGAAGCAGGCGGTGGCCGAGTAGTAGCCTTCCTCTTCGTTGGCCACGGTGCGCTTGCGGTCGCGAATGCGATCCAGCCAGTCGCGCAGGATGTTCTCGGCGTTGGCGGGCTTGAAGGGGACCGCGGCGGGCGGCGCCTGGCTGAACTTGCTGTTGGGCGTGTAGATGTAGCCGATGTCCTGGATGTACCGCTCGGCCCACAGCGTGCCGCCGGTCCCGCGCAACTCGACGCCGGCCGAGGTCTTTACGCCCGGCGCCGTCAGGCACTCGGCGGTGAAAGTGACGATGACTTCCTGGGGGTACTCCAGGATGAAGCTGACCACGTCGGGGGTGTCCCGCCCGTCCTTGTAGTAATAGATGCCGCCGCCCGCCACCGCGGCCGAAGGTTTGCGCAGCGAAAGCCAGTGGTGCGCCGAATCCACCACGTGGATGGCGATGCCCATGATCATGCCGCCGTCGTAATGCAGCCACTTGTAAGGGCTGAAGTAAATCTCGGGGTTCCAGGGGACCTTGGGGCCCGGCCCCAGCCAGCGCTCCCAGTCCAGACCCTCCGGCTTGCGCTCGAAGCCCGGCGGCGCGGTGCGGATGTAGCCGGTGTTGGAGGTGTACCAGGTGCGCGCCAGCCCCACCTTCCCCATCACCCCCGTGTCAATGTAGCGCTGCTTGGCCTCGACGAAGTTCGGCATCCCGCGGCCCTGCATGCCCACTTGCACGACGCGCCGGTTGGCCCGCGCCGCCCGCACGATCGCCTGCCCGTCCTTGGGGAAGTGCACCATGGGCTTCTCGACGTAGACGTCCTTGCCCGCCTGGAGCGCGTCCACGGTCATCGCCGCGTGCCAGTGGTCGGGCGTGGCCACGATCACCGCGTCCACGTCCTTGCGCTCCAGGATCTGCCGGTAGTCCACGTATTGCTCGACCGAGCCGCCGGCGATCTTCACCGCTTCGTTGCGCCGCACGTCGTAGACGTCCGAGACCGCCACGAACTGGATCTCGCCGGGCGCGATCTTGTTCAGCGCCTTCATCAGCCACTGGCCGCGCCCGCCGGTTCCGATCACGCCGATGCGTATGCGCTCGTTGGCGCCCGCCACCCGCCGCGCGGAGGCCGCCGTGGCCGCCAAAAACAACCTTCGGGAAGGGGATGCTTCGGCCATACCGGTCACCCAACATAGCACAGGGCCCGCACAGCCAGAGCCCGCCGCCGATGGGCGAAAGCCGGCCGGCGCCCGGCTAGCGGAACTTCAGGACGATCTCGGCCCGCAGGCGCGGATCCGTCCCCAACTCCAGAGCCCCCGGGCGCGCCGCCTGCGCCGCAGCTCGCATCCCGAACCGCACCTCGGCCTCGCCGGCCGCCTCCGGTTGCAACACCAGCACCAGGGTACGATCGCCGGGCCCCGGAAGGCCCTCCAGCGGAATGGTCAACTTCCCGCCCGATTCCAGCCGGTTCCCCTGGCCCGCCCCCGGAAACACCAGCCGCAGCGCGCCCGCCTCCACCCGCTCGAACAGAAGGACATGTCCCGGTCGCGCCGATTCCACGCTCAGCGCCAGCGGTTCACCGGGGCGAAAGACCGCATCCGGCCCGGCCTCCGCCCCCGCGCGCAGAACGACCCAGCGCAACGGGGCCGCCGCCCGGTCCTGGAGCCAGAGCGCAGCGGGCGCCGCAGCCCGTTCCGCCGCGCTCACCTCGGGCGCCTCCTCGAGGGTCTCGACGCGTTTGACCTCCGGCGTAGCGGCAGTTCCCGCCCCGGCTTTCAGCGCGGCCGCGGCCGGCGCCGGCGCTGGAACGGGCCTGTCCCTCGAAGCCGCCGCTTCCGTGGGCCGCGCCGCGGGTCTGGGCGCGCGCCAGGCTGCGGGCGGCGGCGGGGCGGGGGGGGCGGCTTGCGTTGCTTTGGCCGGTGCCTCGACCGCAGGGCGGGCCACCACCGCCGGCTCCCTTACGCGCCCCCGCTCCACTCGCCACACCAGGCTGGAGATCAGCACCAGGGCCGCCGCGCTGGAGGCCAGCGCCGCCACGCCCGCCGGCCGCCTCAGCCAGGCCGCCGCGCGCCGCCACAGCGGCTGTGGCGCCGCCCCCAGCAGCGCCAGCAACTTCCGCCGGCAGGCCGGATCGGCCAGCAGTTCCCGCAACGCCTCCTCCTCCACCAGGGCGTCGAAGAGCTCCTGGCGCTCCAGCGCCGCCTGCATCAAGGCCCGCCGCTCGGATTCCTCCAGGATCCCGGCGGCATAACCGGCCAGGAGTTTCTCGACCTCTTCCGGCTTCATCGCGGAACCTCCCAGCGGCCGCCCATCCGCTCCAGCAGCGCCTGCCGGCAGCGAAAGTCCCAGGTGTAAATCGTGTTGATCGAGCGCACGCCCAACCGCGCTTGAATCTCCCGGTAGCTCTTGCCTTCCAGCTTCAGCCGGAACAACTCGCGGCAGCGCTCCTCGAGCGATTCCAGCGCCCGCTCGAGCCTCTCCATCATTTCTTGACGTGCCGCTTGTTGTTCGGGATTCGATCCCGGATCGGCCGGCCGCTCCCCGGGCGCATCGCCCCCGGGAGACGCCCGCCGGGCCTCCTTCCGCCGCAGGGCCGCCATCTTGAAGCGCAGCACCCGGAAGGCGAGCGGGACCAGCTCCTCGACCGCGCTCACCCGGGCGTACTTGCGGTGCAGCACCAGCAAGACCTCCTGCGCCAGGTCCTCGGCTTCTTCCCTGCAAAAGCGAGATGCCGCGAAGGCCACGATCCTTTCACGCAACTGCGCCAGAATCCGGCTCCGCTCCGGATGGGCTTCGACCCAGGCGGCATCGGCGGCTTCCATGGCGCGCATCCCGCATCCATAAGACTACTACACGCCCCGCGGCGTTTCGCCGCCGACGCCTGAAAGGATCGCCGCCGTCGCGGCATATCCCCGGTGAAATGTTACCCCGCTTCAACCAGGAGGTCCCATGAGAATCCGCTCCCTTAGCGCACTGGCCGCGCCCGGCCTGCTGGCGGCCGCCGCTCTGATCGCCGCCCCTTCCGCCGGCAGCCTGATGCGCCTGGACCGCGACGGCCGGCCCGCCGGCTTTTGCCCCCTCAAACACACCGCGGTCAAGGCCGAAATCACCGGCGCTCTGGCTCGCGTCTCTCTCACCCAGGAGTTCGAAAACGCCTCCGCAGAGAAGATCGAAGCCGTCTATACCTTTCCCCTGCCCCACCAGGCCGCCGTGGACGAGATGACCCTGCTGGTGGGCGAGCGCGTCGTCCGTGGCAAGATCAAGCGGCGCGAGGAGGCGCGCGCCATTTACGAAGCCGCCCGCGCAGCCGGCCGTCCGGCCGCCCTGCTCGACCAGCAGCGACCCAACATCTTCACCCAGTCGGTCACCAACATCCGGCCCGGCGAGAAGGTGCGCATCACCATCAGCTACGTCGAGGTCCTGCCTTACCAAGACGGAGCCTATGAGTTCGTCTTTCCCATGGTGGTCGGGCCGCGCTATATCCCGGGCCTGCCCGCCGGCAGGCAGGGTGGCGGATGGGCGCCCGACACCGACCGCGTGCCCGACGCCTCCCTCATCACACCCCCGGTGACTCCGCCCTTCACCCGCGCCGGGCACGACATCTCGATCGAGGTGGCCGTGGACGCCGGCCTGCCGATCGAAAATCTGATCTCCAAGAGCCACGAAGTGCTCATCGAGCGCCCGGGCCCCGACCGGGCCCTGGTGCGCCTCAAACAGGCGGCGGTTCTGCCCAACAAGGACTTCATCTTGCGCTACGACGTCGCCGGCCGCCGCATCCAGACCGCCTTGCTGGCTCACCGCACCCAGGGCGACGGCTTCTTCACGCTGATCGTGGCCCCGCCCGAACGGGTCGCCTGGCAGGACCTGGCCCCCAAGGAACTGGTCTTCGTGCTCGATACCTCCGGCTCGATGAGCGGCTTCCCCATCGAGAAAGCCAAGGAAGCCATGCGCCACGCCCTGGACGGCCTCCATCCGCAGGACACCTTCAACCTGATTACCTTCTCGGGCGATACCCACATCCTGTTTCCCCAACCCGTGCCGGCCACGCCCGAAAACCTCGCCCGGGCGCAGCAGTTCCTGGCCTCTCGCTCGGGCGCGGGAGGCACCGAGATGATGAAGGCCGTGCGGGCGGCCCTCGAGCCTTCGGAGTCCGCCCGGCATCTGCGCATCGCCTGCTTCATGACCGACGGCTACGTGGGCAACGATATGGAGATCCTCGCTGAGATTCAGAGGCATCCCGAAGCCCGCGTCTTCGCCTTCGGCATCGGCAGCTCGGTCAACCGCTTCCTGCTTTCCAAAATGGCCGAATACGGGCGCGGCGAGGTGGAATTCGTGGGTCTGGGAGACGACGGTTCGGCCGCCGCCCGGCGCTTTCACGAGCGCATCCGCAGCCCGCTGGTCACCGACCTCACGCTGGACTGGGGCGGCCTGCCCGTTTCCGACGTCTACCCGCCGCGCGTCCCCGACCTGTTCGCCGCCAAGCCTCTGGTGTTGACCGGTCGCTACAGCCGGCCCGCCCGCGGCGTCATCCGCCTCCGGGGCCGCACCGCAGCAGGCCAGTTCTTCCGCGAACTGCCTGTCGAGTTGCCCGCCCAGGAAGCCGGCCGGGCGGCCCTGGCGACGCTTTGGGCCCGGGCCCGCGTGGACGACCTGATGGGACAGGACTGGCTCGGCCTGCAACTGGGCCGGCCGCGCCCCGAGCTGCGCGAGCAGATCGAACGGCTCGGGCTCGATTACCGGTTGATGACGCCCTACACCTCCTTCGTCGCCGTGGAGGAAACCGTGGTCACCGACGGCGGGCAGCCGCGGCGCATCGAGGTGCCCGTCGAGATGCCCGAGGGCGTCAGCTACGAAGGAGTCTTCGGGGAGCGCAAAATGGCGGCGTATGCCGTCCCGCTCGCCGCCGGTTTCGCGGCTTCCTCCTCCCGGCTCGCCGTTTTGCGCAGCGCGATCCCCTTCGAGGCGGACCAGGCCGTACCCCTTGCGCAGCCCTTGGCCAAGCTTGACCCCGCCTTGAAGGCCCTCAGCGAACGCCGGCGCGCCGGGGTTCCGCCGGCCGCCTTGAAAGCCCCCTGGCTGCGCGACGGCAAGCTCGAGGTGCGCCTCTGGCTGGCGGACGCCTCGGCCCCCGTCCTGCGGCAACTGCGCGAACTGGGGTTCGAGCTGGTCTTCCAGGCCGCCGGCGGCCGCATGCTGGTGGGCCGGATCCCCCTGGAAAAACTGGCCGCCCTGGCCGAACTGCCCGCGGTGCGCTACGTAGCGCCCGCGCAAGATTGAAGCGCACGGGCGGCGGGCGCCGGACGAGCTGCCCGGCGCCCGGCCGCAGCGGAGCTCACGCGGCGCTGGTGTATACTGCCATGCGATGAAGCTCCCGGACTCCTCGCTCAGCCTCGGCAGGCGAGACTTGGGACGGCTGGCCTTCGGCTCGCTGGCCGCCGCCCCTGCCGCCGCCAAATTGCCACCCCTTGAAGCCGGCATCAAGCTTTCCGTGCAGGTGGGCAGCGATCCCAGCGATGAGGACCTCCAGTTCGTCCGCCAGCTCGGCGTCCCCTACGTCAACATCTGGGTGCGCGCCAAGGACGCCACCGTCGAGAATTTCCTCCGCCTGCGCCGCAAGGTCGAGGGCGCCGGCCTGAAGATCTGGAACATCGGCAACACCGACGTCCACAATATGGAGGAAGTCACCCTCAACCTGCCCGGCCGCGATCGCAAAATCGAAGAATACAAACAGTACCTGCGCCATCTGGGCAAGGCGGGCGGCATCTACTACACCACCTACGCCCACATGGGCAACGGCATCTGGAGCACCGAACCGGAAACCACCCGCGGCGGGGCGCGCGCCCGGGCTTTCGACTTGGCCAAGGCCGACCGGGGCCACTGGGCGGGCAAGGTCTTTCAGGGGCCGCTCACTCACGGACGCCGCTACAGCCCGGAGGAAATCTGGGAGAACTACGCCTACTTCATCCGCCAGGTGGCGCCGGTGGCCGAGCAGGAAGGCATCCGCATCGGCATTCACCCCGACGACCCGCCGGTCCCCGAGCTGGGCGGCGTGCCCCGCTGCATCTTCTCCAGCTTCGAGGGCTACCGCAAGGCGCTGGAGATCGCCGGCAGTCCCAATGTCGGCATTTGCCTGTGCGTCGGCTGCTGGCTGGAGGGCGGCAAGTTGATGGGCCGCGACGTGATCGAAACCATCCGCTACTTCGGCCGGCAAGGCAAGATTTTCAAGGTGCATTTCCGCAACGTCTCGGCGCCGCTGCCGCACTTCGTCGAAACGTTCGTGGACGACGGTTACATGGACATGTACCGGGTGATGCGCGCCTTGCAGGAAGCGGACTTCCGGGGCGTGGTGATCGCCGACCACATCCCCGCCATGATCGGCGGCCCGCGCGCCGGAACCGCTTACTCGATCGGTTACATGCGCGCCTTGATCGAGCGGGCCCGGGCCCAAGCCGGCCCCCGCCGGCCCGCCGCCCCGCGATCCTAGGAGGTTGCCTATGCTGAGTCGCCGTTCTCTGCTCGGTTCCCCCTTCGCCGTGCTCGCCGCGCGCAAGGGTTTCGGGCAAGACTGGGAGGCCGAAAAGGTCGTGGTGGATCCGGCCCGGCAGATCGGGACCGTCCGCCCGGAGCTGCACGGGCACTTCGCCGAACACCTGGGCTCCTGCATTTACGGCGGCCTGTGGGTCGGCAAAGGCTCGCGCATCGCCCACATCAACGGCCACCGCCGGCAGGCGGTCGAATGGCTCCGCGAGCTGGGCATCCCGGTCTTGCGCTGGCCGGGCGGCTGCTTCGCCGACGATTATCACTGGCGCGACGGCATCGGTCCCGCGGCCCGGCGCCCCAAGCGGGTCAACATCCACTGGGGCAACTACACCGAGGACAACAGCTTCGGCACCCACGAGTTCATCGAACTCTGCCGGCTGATCGGCGCCGAACCCTACATCGCCGGCAACGTGGGCAGCGGCACGCCCCAGGAGCTGCGCGATTGGGTCGAGTACTGCAACTACCCTTCCGGCAGCAGCCTCTCGGAGGAGCGCGCCGCCAACGGCTCGCCTGAACCCTTCCGCGTCCGCTACTGGGGCGTGGGCAACGAGAACTGGGGCTGCGGCGGCAACATGACGCCCGAGGAGTACGCCGCCCATTACCGCCGTTTCGCCACCTACCTGCGCGACTTCGGCGACACCCGCCTGTTCCTGATCGCCTGCGGCCCCGGCGGCCACAACCTGGAATGGACCCGCCGCTTCATGGAGAACATGCCCCGCCGCACCCGCATCCACGGCTTCGCCATGCATTACTACTCCCGCGGGCGCGACTACGCCACCCGCTTCACCGCCGAGAGCCTGCGCGAGCAACTGGCCACCTTCGCCGCGCTCGAGAAGGCGGTCATCGAGCAACGCGAACTGCTCGACAAATTCGACAAGGACCGCCGCATCGGCCTGCTGGTGGACGAATGGGGCGTCTGGGACCGCATGGACCCCGAGGAGGAAAAGCGCTACGGCCGGCTGTTCCAGCAGATCACCATGCGCTCGGCCCTCGCCGCCGCCCTGGGCTTGAACGTCTTCCACCGCCAGGCCGACAAGCTCATCATGGGCAACATCGCCCAAACCGTCAATGTCCTGCACGCCCTCCTGCTGACCGACGGCGAGCGCTGCGTGCGCACCACCACCTACTACGCCTTCGAGCTGCTCAAGCCCCACCGCGGCGGCGCCGCCTTACAGGCCCACTGCGAACGGCCCGGGCCCCTGGGGCTTTCCGTCTCGGCCTCCCGCCAGGCCGACCGGCTGGCGCTCACCCTGGTCAATCCCAAGCACGACGCAGGCGTCAAAGTCGCCTGCACGCTCGCCGCCGGTTCGGCCTCCGAGGCGCGGGCACGCATCCTGCATCACCCGGATTTCAACGCCGCCAACACCTTCGCTTCCCCCAACCTGATCGTCCCGCGCGACCACCCGGTTGAGGCCTCGGGCGCCGCCCTCCGCCTGGAACTGCCGCCCCTGTCCGTCCTCACTCTGACGGCTCGGCTGACCGGCGCATGAAGGCCTTCCGCGCGGCCCGGCCGGCCCGCTAACGGGGGCGCGGCGCGTCGGAGTGCAGCAGCTCGATCGTCACGCCCAGACCGGCCGCCGTGTCGAAGTACACGTAAGTGCCGTTGTCCTGGTCGTAGCGGCCGCGGTGCTGTTCGGCGAAGCCCAGCCCCTTGAGCGCCTCGGCGGTCTTGTCCAGGTCGGCCACTTGAAAACCCAGATGGTGCACGCCCTCGCCGCGCTTCTCCAGGTGCTCGCTCCAGCTCGTTTCGCCGCCCACCGGCTCGAGGAACTCCAACACCACCTGACCCAAACGCAGGAAAGCCAGCTTCACCCGCCCGTCGGAGGGGCGGCCGCGGTAGATCAACTTGACCTCGCGGCCCGGCCGGGTCAGGTTGATCTTGGGCGGGGCGACGCCCAGCAGTTCGGCCCAGCGCCGGCTGACGGCCTCGATGTCTTTGCAGACGATGGCCACCTGGACCACCGTTTTCATGCCGGGATCGCGGTAGGGCTCCGGCTGAGCCGCCAGCCAGCCGGCGGCCGCCATGGACAGCAGGATCAGACGCTTCATGCCGCGATGATAGCGCAAAACAAAAAGGCCGCCCCGCTTGGAGCGGGGCGGCCCGAGGGGCTTGGGATCCTCCCGGCGAGGAGCGGGCGGATCAGTAATCCATGTCGTGCGGATGGCCGCCGGGAGCAGGCTCCTTCTTCTTCTCCGGGATCTCGGCCACCATGGCCTCGGTGGTCAGCATCAGGGCCGCGATCGAGGCCGCGTTCTGGAGCGCCGTGCGGGCCACCTTGGTGGGGTCAATGACGCCGGCCGAGACCAGGTCCTCGTACACGCACGTCTCGGCGTTGAAGCCGAAGTTCAGGTTGTCGTTGCCCCGGATGCGCTCGACCGCGATGGCGCCCTCGTAGCCGGCGTTGCCCACGATCTGGCGCAGCGGCTCCTCGCAAGCCCGCTTGACGATGTCCACGCCGATCTGCTCGTCGCCGGTGACCTTCAGGCTCTCCAAGGCGGTGGCGGCGCGCAACAGAGCCACTCCGCCGCCCGGCACGATGCCCTCTTCGACCGCGGCGCGGGTGGCGTGCAGGGCGTCCTCGACGCGGGCCTTCTTCTCCTTCATCTCGGTCTCGGTGGCCGCGCCCACCCGGATCACCGCCACGCCGCCGGCCAGCTTGGCCAGCCGCTCCTGGAGCTTCTCCCGGTCGTAGTCCGAGGTGGTCTCCTCGATCTGGGCCCGGAGCTGCTTGATGCGGCCCTCGATGGCCTTCTGGCTGCCCGCCCCGTCCACGATGGTGGTGTTGTCCTTGTCCACCGTGATGCGCTTGGCGCGGCCCAGGTCATCCAGCCGCACGCCCTCCAGCTTGATGCCGGTCTCTTCCATGATGGCCTTGCCGCCGGTCAGGATGGCGATGTCCTCCAGCATCGCCTTGCGCCGGTCGCCGAAGCCCGGGGCCTTCACCGCACAGGCGTTCAGCGTGCCGCGCAGCTTGTTGACCACCAGGGTGGCCAGCGCTTCGCCCTCGACCTCCTCGGCGATCACCAGCAGCGGCTTGCCCGAACGCGCGATCTGCTCCAGCAGCGGCAGCAGATCCTTCATGTTGGAGATCTTCTTCTCATGGATCAGGATGTAGGGGTCCTCCAGCACGCACTCCATGCGGTCCGGATCGGTGATGAAGTAGGGCGACAGGTAGCCCCGGTCGAACTGCATGCCCTCGACCGTGTCCAGCTCGGTGTGCATGGTCTTGGCTTCCTCGACCGTGATCACGCCGTCCTTGCCCACCTTCTTCATGGCGTCGGCGATGATGCGCCCGATGTTCATGTCCCCGTTGGCCGAAATCGCCGCCACCTGGGCGATCATGTCCCCGGAGACCGGCTTGGAGAGCTTCTTGATCTCCTCGACCACCACCTCGACCGCCTTCTCGATGCCGCGCTTCAGCGCCATCGGGTTGGCGCCCGCCGCCACGGCCTTCACGCCCTCCCGGAATATGGACTGGGCCAGAATGGTGGCCGTGGTGGTGCCGTCGCCCGCCACGTCCGAGGTCTTCGAGGCCACCTCGCGCACCATCTGCGCGCCCATGTTCTCCAAGGGATCCTTCAGCTCGATCTCCTTGGCCACCGTCACGCCGTCCTTGGTGATCGTGGGGCCGCCGAATTTCTTCTCCAGCACCACGTTGCGCCCCTTGGGACCCAGCGTGACCTTCACCGCGTCAGCCAGTTGGTTGACGCCCCGCAAAATCGCCTGACGGGAACTCTCGCTGTAAACAATCTGCTTGGCTGCCATCGTCCATCCTCCCTCGAGAACTTACGCCTTGGCCTTCTCGGCGGCTCCCTCGATGATGCCGAGGACTTCGTCCTCGCGCATGATCAGGTACTCGACGCCGTCCAGCTTGATCTCATTGCCGGAATACTTGCCGAACAGGATCCGGTCACCCACTTTCACATCCAGCGGGACCAGATTCCCGTTTTCCAGGCGCTTGCCGCGGCCCACGGCCACCACTTCGCCCTCCTGGGGCTTCTCTTTGGCCGTGTCCGGAATGATGATTCCGCCTTGGACCTGCTCCTTCTCTTCGATGCGCTTGACTACGATCCGATCGTAGAGCGGACGAATGTTCATGAGCCGAATCCTCCAACCGGTGATTGCAATTCAGAGTGTTCAGCGGGCGCCGGCCGTGCGCCGGCCCCGTTTCATATTATTAGCACTCTCGGTCGATGAGTGTCAACTCCTGCCGCTAAGTCACGAGAAAACAATAAGATAGAAAGAGCCATTCGGAACTATGGACCCGAAAAACCTCGCCCGCGCCTCCCCCACACCCCCTGCCGGCGCCTGGCTTGCTCCAGCTTGTTTCGGGACGGGCTTTACCGCGGCCTCGGGCTGCTCGGTTTCGAAGCGATCGGCGCCCGCAGCCGAGGCAGCCTCTGGAGCTTGCGCAAGTGCTCCGGCGAGCTGGCCTGCGAGTGCCGTTCGTTGAGCCGGTGCGGCGGCGCAGCCGCGCGCATCAAAGCCGGATCCGGCTTCGCCGCCACGGGAGGAACCAGGACGGGAGGCTTCCTGGCAACCGCCTTGGAGAGTTTGTCGCCGCCGCCCACCACGCGGGCGGCGCGCGCCTGGCACCCCAGTTCGGTCTCTTCATCCCCAAGCCATTCCATGATGGGGTTCTTCTTGTGCTTCTCGGGATTGGCCATGCCCATAGCCTCCTGGATGGTTGCGATAGGGGACGCCGCCGGGGAACAGTCCATGCAGCCCCTCTGACGGCGCCACAACATCCTGGTTCGATTCTAGGCCGGAAATTCGCTTCTGGCAAGCGGGATCGGAAAGTTGGCCCGCCCGGGGTAAGGGTTTTACCCCGGCCCGCCGATCAATGAAGGGAAACGCCGATGCCCGCTTGCCTGCTGCCCCGGGATCCCAGTCGGCTGGCGGCGTTGGATCGCGGCGCCCGCCGTGTGGCGGACCCCGTCCAGCGCCTGCGCTATCTCCGCCGGGCTATGGCGATGCCTCCGGCGCCTACCCCCAAGCTCGCCCGGCGGACTGCTGTCCCGTTGCTCGCCTTCCTGCTGCTGCTGATCTGCCCGGCTCCGACCGGTTCCAGCGCCCGGGCCGGCGCCCCGGCGGCAGCGCCCCCGCCGGAGCCCGTCACGCCTCTGGTCTGGTTGGTCCAAGCCGACCCCCAGTTCGAGCTTTACAGCAACGGTTTGAGAATCGAGCGCACCTGGCTGACCCGCGGCCCCTGGCGCCGGCCGCGCCGGCTGCCGCGCGACGGGCGCGCCGCCGGATCCCCGCCCGATCCGGCGGGCGTGGTCTTCCACGCTTCGGAGAACGATCCCGCGCCCTTCCTCCCGGAGCACAACCAGCGCATCACCCGGGAAGGCGAGAATCTGCTGGCCTGGGTCCGCCGGCACGGCTTGTACCATTACGTCATTGATCGCTTCGGCAGGGTCTACCGGATCCTGGAGGACAACGAACGCGCCCGTCATGCCGGCCAATCCGTCTGGGCCGACGCCCATTGGATCTATTTGGATCTGAACGAGAGCTTCCTCGCCGTCTGCTTCGAAGCCTCCACCACCGACGCCGAGCGGCCCGCGGGTCTGAATCCGGCTCAGCTTCACGCCGGGCGGGTGCTCATCGAGATGCTGCGGGGTCGCTACCGGCCGCCCCTGGAAAACTTCGTTACGCACGCCCAGGTCTCGGTCAATGCAGCCAACTGGCGCATCGGCTATCACACCGACTGGGCGGACGGCTTCCCTTTCGCCGAACTGGGGCTGCCGGACAACTATGCCCAGCCCCTGCCGAGCCTACTGTTGTTCGGCTTCCGAGCCGATTCTATGTATGCCCGGCGCGCCGGTCCGCGCTTGCGAGAGGCCCTGGAGGCGACCGAGGGGTTGCTGGCTCGCCGAGCCGAAGCCTGCGGGCTGTCGCCGGCCGACTACCGGCGATCGCTCGAGCAACGTTTCCGCCGAGCCCTGGCGCACAGCCCGGGCGCATAGGAGTCATCCTCATGAGCCAAGACAAGCATCCGCGAGTCGGGTTGGACGTAGGAACCAGCCGGGTCGTGCTGGCCCGCAAGGCGGGTGAGGACTACCAGTTCCACTCGCAGTTGAACGCCTTCGTCACCCTGCCCTTCTCCAAGCTGACCCGCAGCGTGCTCGAGAAGGAGCGCATCCCGCACTCGGTTGCGGGTGAGGAAATCCTCGTCTTCGGCGACGCCAGCGAGCGCTTCGCCGATCTGTTTCATGTCGAGACCCGGCGGCCGATGCGGGAGGGAACGCTCAATCCGCAGGAACCCGACGGCCTGGCGGTGGTGCGCTCGATCGTCGAGCTGCTGGCCGGGCCGGGCGAGAAGGCCGGGCACAAGCTCTGCTACAGCGTGCCCGCGCCGCCTTTGGGTTCCAGGGAGTGGGGCAAGTTCCACGAGGCCGCCCTGGGGCAGATGCTCAGCGAGGCGGGCTATCAGGTCCGCGCCCTGGAGGAAGGCCTGGCGGTCGTCTTCGCCGAGCTCGAGCAGTCCAACTACACCGGCATCGGAATAAGCTGCGGGGCCGGGCTGTCGAACGTCTGCCTGGCCTACCTTTCGGTTCCCGTGGTGAGCTTCAGCCTTCCCACGGCGGGCGACCGGGTGGATGCGGAGGCGGCGCGGGTGGCGGGCGAAGTAGCCACCCGGGTGCGGGTCCTCAAGGAACAGTACTTCACCCTCAACGGCCAACCGGATGCCGATGCCCTTCCCGGCAAGCTGCGCCAGGCCCTCCGGGTCTACTACGACGATCTAATCGGCCGCTTGGTCCAAGCGATGACGGAGGCTTTCCAGGAGCAACGGGACCTGCCCCGGTTGGGCCGCCCCATCCCGGTGGTGCTGGCCGGAGGCAGCGTGCTGCCGGCGGGCTTCGGCGAGCGCTTCCAGCAAGCGCTCCGTCGGAGCGATTTCCCCCTGGCCGTCTCGGAGGTGCGCCTGGCCTCGGATCCGCTGCACGCCACCGCCAAGGGCGCACTGGTAGCCGCCCTGGCCGACATGTGAGCCCGGCCGCCGCACGGGCGGGTCCCGGCCGCCTGCCGTATGATCGAAAGAGGCGCCCCCGGGGCCCCGGCGGCAGCGCGGGCCCCGATTCGCCAAGGCAGGCCATGGAGCAACCGAAAGAAGAACTCAAAGAGGCGGTGCGATCCAAGTACCGGGAGGCTGCGCTGCGGGTAGTCCAAGGCGAGGCTTCCTGTTGCGGCGGCGCCGCGAAGGATCCCATTTGCTCGGACCTCTACCGTCCCTCCGAGCTGGCCGACGTCCCCCAGGAGGCCCTTCAGGCTTCGCTCGGCTGCGGCAACCCCACGGCTCTGGCGGAACTCGAGCCCGGCGAGGTGGTGCTGGATCTGGGATGCGGCGGCGGCATTGACGTGCTGCTGGCCGCTCAGCGGGTCGGCCCTTCCGGCAAAGTCTACGGCTTGGACATGACCGAGGAGATGCTCGAGCTGGCGCGCCGCAATCAGCGCAAGGCAGGCGTGGCCAACGCCGAGTTCATCAAGGGGGAAATGGAACGGATCCCCCTGCCGGACGGCTCGGTGGACGTCATCATCTCTAACTGCGTCGTGAATCTCTCCCCCGACAAAGATCGCGTGCTGCGCGAGGCCTTCCGGGTGCTCAAGCCCGGCGGGCGGCTGGCGATCTCCGACGTGGTGGTGCGGGGCGAGCCGCCCGAAGAGATCCGGCGCAACATGGAGCTGTGGATCGGCTGCATCGCGGGCGCCCTGGAGGAATCCGAATACCGGCGCAAACTGGCGGCGGCGGGCTTCCGCCGGATCGAGCTGGTTCCGACCCGCGTCTACCGCGTTGAGGACGCCCGCGAGTTTCTTTCCGCGGCGGGCTTGGACCCGGAAGCGATCGCTGCCGAGGTGAACGGGCGCTTCTTCAGCGCCTTCGTGCGAGCGCACAAGCCGGCGGCGGGCAGTTGAAGCCGGGCCTCCGCTCTCGCGCAGCCCCTACGGCTTGCGCTCCAGCAGGTAGGCGCAGGGCTCCAGGCGGCTGCCTGTGCCGTCGTTCACCGCGAAGCGACGGGGCAGCAACTTGCCGGCGCGGATCGCTCCGTTCCACAGCGAGGCGCCGGCGTACTCGCCGTCCTTGCGCAAGGCGTAGAAGCTGAGGTCGAACTGGGCCAGGCGGTCGGGGTGGTCTTTGAAATTGCGGGCCACGCGGCGCAGCGCCTCCAGGCAGGCCTCCTTGGGGGAGAGGCCCCGGCGCATGGCCTCCACCACGGTGTGGGCGCCGGCCACCCGGATGTTTTCCTCGCCCCGGCCGGTGGAGCCGGCCGCGCCGACCTCCTGATCCACCCACAGACCGGCGCCCGGCAAAGGGGAATCCCCCACGCGCCCTGGGATCTTCCAGGCCAGCCCGCTGGTGGTCGTCACCCCGGACATCTCGCCGCGCTGGTTCAAGGCCAGGCAGTTGATGGTTCCGGTGGGCGGATGAGTAGCCACCTCCCAGGCCCAGGCCAGCGTGGCCTGGTCGGCTTCGGGAAACAGCCGGCGCAGCCGGGCGGCGGGCCCGGCAGGCGCGTCCAGACCGTCGCTCCAGTTGCTGTGGCCCTGGCGGTCGCGCAGCGATTCCTTCCAGACCAGCCAGGCCAGGCGCGCCTTGTCAGTCAGCAGTTCCTCTTCCTTGAAGCCGTGCGCCTTGGCGAAGCGGAGCGCGCCTTCGCCCACCAGCATCACGTGATCGGTGCGCTCCATGACCAGGCGGGCGACTTTGGAAGGGGTCTTGATATTGCGCAGCGCGGCCACCGCCCCGGCCCGGCGCGTGGGGCCGTGCATGACGCTGGCGTCCAGCTCGACCACCCCCTCCTCGTTAGGCAGGCCGCCGTAACCCACCGAGCTGTCCTCGGGATCCTCCTCGTTGATGTTCACGCCGGCGATCACGGCGTCCAGGGTGTCCCCGCCCGCCTTCAAAATCTCCATCGCTCGCGTGCAGGCGCGCAGCCCGTTGGCGCTGGCGACGACGATGTCCCGCGGCCCGGGCGCCCCCGCGGACGGCATGCCCGGCAGCCACGCCGAACCCAGAATCCACTGTCTGCGGTTGACCAAGCCGAACCTCCTGATTGATGATTTTCTCGTATGGCCCGAGGGCGGCTACGACCGGGCGCAGGGCCCGCACGCCGGGTAGCCGGCTGGCTGCTGGCGCTCGCATCATTGTGCTTCGCCCAGACCCAGCCGCGCAAGTCGCCGCCCCCACCCGCGGTCGAGATTTTGGAGATCCTGGCCCAGCGCTCCGAGCGCCTGCTCACCATTGACGGCCGGTTGCGCAACTCGGGGGGCAGGGCCCTGGAAGGGCTCGAGCTGGTCTTCGACATGATGGCCAGCGACGGCCAGGTCATCACCCGCCAGCGCGGCGCGGTCGAACCCGACCCCCTGGAACCGGGCGAGGAGGCCGAATTCCGCTGGCAAATGCGGGACCACGCCCGAGCGGTCAGCTTGCGTGTCCGCGCCGGCGATCGGTCGGGCAAGGAAGTGCCCGTCAAGAACGCCGGCCCCCATGCCATCCATTGAGCGGCGCCCGCTAGAATGTGAGATTCCCCATGCAACAAAGCATCCGCCCGGCGAGCCGGATCTCGGGCGCCGTCAGGCTGCCGGGCGACAAGTCCATCTCGCACCGCTACGCCATGCTGGCGGCCATCGCCCAAGGCGTCAGCCGCATTCGCAACTATTCCAGCGGAGCCGATTGCGCCTCCACGCTGGGGGCGCTGGAGGCGCTGGGGGTGCGCATCGAGCGGCGTCCGGGCGAAGTCGCCGTCCATGGCTGCGGCCTCGAAGGCCTCCGGCCGCCGGAGCAAATCCTCGATGCGGGCAATTCCGGCTCCACGATCCGCATGCTGGCCGGCCTCCTGGCGGGCCACCCCTTTCTGAGTCGCATTACGGGCGATGCCTCCCTGGTGCGCCGCCCGATGGACCGCATCATACGCCCGCTGCGGGAAATGGGCGCGCGCATCCGGGCCCGCGAGGACCGCTTCCCGCCGCTCGAGATCCAAGGCGGGCCGCTGCGGCCGATCGAGTACGAGTTGCCGGTGGCCAGCGCCCAGGTGAAGACCTGCGTGTTGTTCGCCGGCCTGTACGCCCCGGGGACCACCGTCGTGCGCGAGCCTGCCCGCACGCGCGATCACACCGAGATCGCCCTGCGCGAGTTCGGGGCCGAAGTCGAAGTCTGCCGGCGTACGGTTTCCGTCCGCGGCCGGCCGCATCTGGAGGCCCGCGAGCTCACGGTTCCCGGCGATCTCTCCTCGGCCGCCTTCTTGCTGGCGGCCGCCTTGTTGATCCCCGGCTCCGAGTTGCTGATCGAAGGCGTGGGGTTGAACCCCACCCGGGCCGCCCTGCTGGATTTCCTCGTCTCCCAGGGGGCCGACATCCGCGTCCTGCGCCTCGAGCAACAGGCCGGCGAGCCGGCCGGCGACCTGCTGGTGCGCCACTCCGAGCTGCGCGGCGGCTGCCTCGAGGGCGAACTCACCGCCGCCCTGATTGACGAGATCCCGGTGCTGGCCGTACTGGGCGCCGCCAGCCGGGAGGGCCTGACGGTCCGGGACGCCGCCGAACTCCGCGTCAAGGAGACCGACCGCATCGCCACGCTGGCCGAGAATCTTTCTCGTATGGGCGTGCGCGTCGAGACCGCTCCCGACGGCCTTCAGGCGCCCGGCGGGCAGCGCTTCCGCGCCGCCGCGCTGGACTCCTTCGGCGACCACCGCATCGCCATGGCCTGTGCGGTGGCCGCCCTGGCGGCCGAGGGCGAGTCCCTCATCGCCGGCGCCGAGGCGGCCGCGGTCTCCTTTCCGGAATTCTTCGATCTGCTGGCCCAAGTGACCTGCTAAGCCGCTCTGACTAGAATGGGTCTATGGCGGCGGCCGCCCGGCACAGCCTGCACCTCGGCTTCGAACGCCTCCTGCGCATCCGGCCGGACTCGAAGCGCCGGGTCTACATGCAGGTGCTGGAAGCGGCCGAGCTGTCCAGCCTGAACTACTGGCTGGAGCTGATCTTCTCGGCGGGTATCGCTACACTCGGTCTGGTGCTGAACAGCCCGGCGGTGGTGATCGGAGCCATGCTGATTTCGCCGCTCATGGGGCCCATCATGGCGGCCGGGCTGGCGCTGGCTGCGGCGGACCTGTACCTGGGGCTGAAGGCCTTGGTGAACCTGGCGGTCAGCATCTCGGGCGCAGTGGCTTTTTCCGCCCTGCTGGTCTGGCTGCTGCCGTTCCACATCCCGACCGGGGAAATCCTGAGCCGCACTCAACCCAACCTGCTGGACCTGGGGGTCGCTTTGCTCTCCGGCCTGGCCGGCTCGATCGTCGTTTGCCGGAGCGGCGGAGGAGGCGGGGTCACCGCTCTTCCCGGAGTGGCTATCGCCGTGGCCTTGATGCCCCCGCTGTGTACGGTGGGCTTCGGCGTGGGCAGCGGCTTTCAAGGCGCGATCATCCGCGGCGCCGCGCTGCTGTTCTTGACCAACTTGGCGGCCATCGTAGCCACCGCCTTCCTGGTCTTCTACCTCATTCGCATGGACGCGCCCGAGGTTCGGGCGGAAGTCGAGCGCTCCATCCGGGAGCACACCGCGGGGGACCGGCTTTATCGCTTGCTGAGCAAGACCCCACTGGTCGGCTCGATGGCGGTGATCGGCAAGCTGCACTGGCGCGTCCTGATGCTGGCGGCCGGCCTGGCGGTTCTCTACCTGCCGTTGCGCAACGGCCTGATGCAAGTGCGCGACGAGGCAGTGGCCCGCAACGCCGTGCGCGAAGCTATCCGCCGCCTCGCGCCCCCGGAGGCGGTGGTGGCCGAGCAAATCCGCATCGGGGCGGCTCGCATCCGCGTGAACCTGGTGGTGACCGAGTCGGTGCCCGGCCCGAGGGTCCAGGACGCCCGAGCCTTGCTGCTGAAACGCACGGGCAGGGACGTGGAGCTGACGGTACGCAAGGTGGCGGGCGAAGAGGAGCTGGCCCTGTTGCGCGACCGGCTGCAAGCGCCCGCCGCACCGCCACCCGCGCCGCCTGATCTGGGGGCGGCTCGGGCGGAGTGGTTCGGCCGGTTGGCGGAGGCGCTGGAGGGAATCTGGCCGGCGGCGGTGGCGCCGCTGGAGGGCTACGAGCTGGTCTTTACGGCCGAGGGGCCGGTGGTGCGAGTTCGTTACCGAAGCAAGGCGCCGCTCGGAGCGGCGGGGGAGGAGCTGGTGGCCAAGGCCTTGCGCAGCGCGCTGAAATCCCCGGAGTTGCGAGTCGAGCTGGCGCCGGTCCCTGGCCCGCCCGCGGCACGGAGGAGCAAGTGACGATGGGATGGATTGCTATACCGGCCCTGGCGCTCTGGCTGGCGGCTGTGCCGGGGGCGCCCAGCATTCCGCTGGCCATGCTGCTGGTGTTCGGCAGCGCCAAGTTGCTGGCGGAGGGCTTCGAGCGGATGAACCAGCCGGGCATCGTGGGGGAGATCCTGGCCGGCGTGTTGATCGGCCCGAGCGTGCTGGGCTGGATTGCGCCCAACGAATTCCTGCGAGCGCTGGCCGATCTGGGCGTGATGTTCCTGCTGTTCCGGGTGGGCCTGGAGGTGAAGGCCTCCGAGCTGATGAAGGTGGGCGGCACGGCCATGCTGGTGGCGGTGCTGGGCGTGGTGGTGCCCTTCTTTTTGGGCTGGGGCATCCTGCTGGCCTGGGGCGAGCCGCAACTGGAGGCGATCTTCACCGGGGCGGCCATGGTGGCCACCAGCGTGGGCATCACCGCCCAGGTGCTGGCCAGCAAGGGGCTGTTGAACGAGACGGCCAGCCGGATGATCCTGGCGGCGGCGGTGATTGACGACGTGCTGGGCCTGCTGGTGCTGGCGCTGGTCTCCAGCGTGGCGCGAGGCAAGGTGAACGTGGCGGGCCTGGCGATCACCGCCGTGCTGGCGCTGACCTTCGTTTTCGTGGTGGCCAAGTGGGGCGGCCGGACCGTGGGCCAGGTGGTTTCGCGGGCGCACGGCAGGCTGCGGGTGAGCGAGGCCTATTTCGCGCTGGCCATGGTGGTGCTGTTCGCGCTGGCCTTCCTGGCCGAATACGTGGGCGTGGCTGCGATCGTGGGCGCTTTCCTGGCCGGGATGGCGCTGTCGGAGACGGTGGATCCGCGGGTCGAACATTTGGCCCAAGGCGTGACGGAGCTGCTGGTGCCCTTCTTCCTGGCGGGCATCGGGATGCACCTGGACGTAAAGGGCTTCACCTCTCCCTCGGTGGCGCTGCTGGCCCTGGTGATCCTGGTCGCGGCGGTTCTCTCGAAGCTGGTGGGCTGCGGGCTGGGCGCCTGGAGCTTGGGGTTGAAAGGCATGTTGCGGGTGGGCCTGGGCATGGTGCCGCGGGGCGAGGTGGGCATGGTGGTGGCGCAGATCGGCCTTTCCATTGGGGTGATCGCACCCCACGTCTACGCGGTGGTGGTCTTCATGGCGGTGGCCACCACGCTGCTGGCCCCGCCGCTGCTGCGTCTGGCCTACCGCGGGGCGGCCCCGACGCCGGAACAGGAGGTTTTGCGGCTGGGATAAGCTTCAGCGCCCGGCCAGGCTTTTCTCCCGCGCCGCGAGGAACTCCTCGCCCGCCTTCCAAGTGGGCAGGCGCTCCAGATTGGCGGCGTTGAACCCCACCAGCAGGCCGAAGCGCGCCATCTGTTCCAGACCCGCGAAGTCCCACTCCGGACGGTATTCGTCGGAGGGCTGGTGGTAGTGCTTCGAGTTGAACTCGCGGAAAAGCTGCTCGGCGAACTCTGGGGCCTTGCCGGCGAAATCGCCTCCCTGGTGGATGGAAAAGGCGGGAATGCCCGCTTTGGCCAGGGGGAAGTGATCGGAGCGGTAGTAGCTTCCCTGCTCGGGCCGCGGGTCGGGCTTGATCTGGAGTCCGAGCCTCCGGGCGGCCTCTTCCACCACCGGATACAGCGTGGTGCGCTCGGCCCCCGCCACCACGACGCTACGCACCGCTCCCAGCGGGTGGAAGGCGTCGAAGTTCAGCGCCGCCGCCGTCTTGCCCGGCGGGAAGAGGGGATGCTGGGCGTAGTATTCCGAACCGCGCAGGCCGCCCTCCTCTGCCGTCACGGCCAGGAACAGCGCCGAGCGGCGCGGCTTCTGCTCCAGAGCCGCCCAGGCTCGTGCGATCTCCAGCAGGATGCCGCAACCGGTGGCGTTATCCACCGCCCCGTTATAGATCGAATCGCCGTGGACCGGCTCGCCGACGCCCAGATGATCCCAGTGGGCGCTGAAGATGACCGCCTCGGATCGCAGCGCCGGGTCGCTGCCCGGGATCACAGCCGCCACGTTGCGGGTCTGGATGGGGCGAATTTGAGCCGGCAGCCGGCCCCGCAGCCGGAGGCCTAGCGGGATCGGCTTGAACTCGCGCGACTCGGAAGCCTTCAATAACTCGGCGACGCTATGGCCGGCCATCGCCAGCAGCTTTTCGCCCGCCTGCTCGGTGATCCAGCCGGCCAGCGCCAGCGCGGGCTCGCCGGGCGCCAGCTTGACGAAGGGCTGCTCGCGACCCCAGGAACCCCGCACCACGGCCCACGGGTAGCCTGCGGTCGGCGTTGTGTGGATGATGACGGCGCCCAGCGCGCCGGCGCGCAGGGCTTGCTCGTACTTGTAAGTCCAGCGCCCGTAGTAGGTCAGCGCCCGCCCGCCGAAAAACTTCGGATCCTGGGAGGCGGGCTCGTTGGTGAACAGCACCAGGATCTTGCCCCGCACATCGGCGCCTTTGAAGTCGTCCCAGCCGTACTCGGGGGCGACGATGCCGTGGCCCACGAAGACCGCCTCGGCCTCGAACCCCTCCAGCGGCTGCTGGCGAAGGCTCGCCCCCACGAAATCCTCCAGCCACTTCAGGGCCAGCGCGGGGCGCCCGCGGCGCAGGACGGAAAGTTGCGCCGAGGGCTGGGTGCGCACGCCGACCAGCGGAACCGTTTGGAACCAGCCGCCCTCTTCCCCGGCGGGTTTGGCGCCCGCCAGGGCGAACTGCGTGGCCAGGTACTCCACGGTGAGAGCCTCGCCGCGCGTGCCGATGCCGCGACCTTCCAGTAAATCGTGGGACAGGAAGCGGACGTGGGCTCGAATGCGCTCGGCGGAAAGGTCATAGGTCTGAGCGGCGAGGACGCTCGCCGCCAGCAGAACAGCCGCCCGTTTCATGGGAGTCGAATTTCCAGTGTAGCCGCCCGGGCGGCAGGGCGGCGCAGGCCCTCAGGCCGCGACCGGCTGATCCTCCCGCGGCATGATGATCCAGGCGCAGAGGTAAACCAGGCCCACGATGCCGCCGGTGATGAACAACAGGGCCAGCCAGAGGATGCGCATCAAGGTCACGTCCATATCGAGGTAGCGCGCGAAGCCGGCGCAGACGCCCCCCAGCTTCTTGCCCGCCATGACGCGCGTCAACCGCCGCGCAGCGCCGGCCGGGCGGACCAGATCCGGACGGGTGGGCGCGCCGCAGCGGGCGCAGTAAAGGTCGGCGTCCTCGAGCTGCAAGCCGCATTGGGTGCAATACATGACGGGCCCCCTTCAGGCCGGAATACGCATCCGGCGCCGAGGATGTTCCGGCCAAAGGCGGGGATGAGAGGGCGCGCCGGAGGGACTGGCCGGCGCGCCCCGGCGGTCATCTCGGCAAGGCCTCAGAGGCCCTTGGCGGCCAGGAACTTGATCAGGTCCACCACCCGGCAGGAGTAACCCCACTCGTTGTCGTACCAGGCCATCACCTTGACCAGGTTGCCGTCCAGCACCTTGGTCAGAGCTGCGTCCACGATCGAGCTGTTGGGGTTGTGCATCAGGTCGGTGGAGACGATGGGATCCTCGGTGTAGGCCAGGATGCCCTTGAGTTGGCCTTCCGCGGCCGCCTTCAGCGCGGCGTTGACCTGCTCGGCGCTGGTGGCGCGGGAAACCTGTGCCACCAGATCCACGATGGAAACGTTGGGGGTGGGCACGCGGATGGCCAGCCCGTCCAGCTTGCCTTTCAGCTCGGGGATCACCAGGCCGATGGCTTTGGCCGCTCCGGTGGTAGTCGGAATCATATTGATGGCGGCGGCGCGGGCCCGGCGCAGATCCTTGTGCGGGAAGTCCAGCACGTTCTGGTCGTTGGTGTAGCTGTGAATGGTGGTCATCGAGCCCTTCAGGATGCCGAATTGCTCGTGAACCACTTTCACCACCGGGGCCAGGCAGTTAGTCGTGCAGGAGGCGTTGGAAATGATGTGGTGCCGGGCCGGGTCGTACATCCCCTCGTTGACCCCCAGCACGATGGTGACGTCCTCGTTCTTGGCCGGGGCCGAGATGATGACCTTCTTGACCGGGCCGCGCAGGTGCTTCTTGGCCAGATTGGCGTCGGTGAACTTGCCCGTGGATTCGACCACGATCTCGACGCCCAGGGACTCCCAGGGCAGTTCGGCGGGATCCTTCAAGGCGAATACGCGGATGGCCTTGCCGTTGACCACGATGCAATCGCCCTCGGCTTTGACGGTCGCCTCCAGGGGGCCGAGCACCGAGTCGTACTTCAGCAGGTGGGCCAGGGTTTTGGTGTCGGTGAGGTCGTTGGCGGCTACCCACTCGATCTCCGGATCATTCCAACCGGCTCGCAAGACGTTGCGCCCGATGCGGCCGAAACCGTTGATTCCGACTTTGACTACCATGCGTAGTTATCTCCTTCGATTGCCGTTGCTTTCAGAAACCCAGCCGCCGTGCGGGACTCCCGGCGGCCGCCGCCGGCCGCCGCCTCCGGCGCCGGTCGCGTGCTAAACCCCCATCATAGCAGAGCCGCCCCGCCGCCCAGGCGGCGCCGCCCCGCCGCACTTCAGGCCGAATTCATCAATTCTTCCCAAGTGACGGCCCGGCCCTTCTCGATCGCCAGGCGCCCCAGCAGCGCCGTCAGCGTGGCCTCGGCCGCGGAGGCGCTCATATCCAGCGGCGGGCCGCTCAGAATGCTCTCCAGGAATTTCTCCACTGCGTCTATGGTGATCTCACGCTTGGAGTCCACGCGCACCGCCTTTTTCTCGTCGGCTTTCCACCAGCGGTAATGGGTGCGCTCGGTCTCCAGCACGCCCTGCGTCCCGAAGAACTGTTCCTTGACGTCCCAGTAGCCGGAGGGAGGAAGCTGCGTGCCCAACAGCCAGCCCTTCAGCCCGCCCGGGTACTCGTAGATCACGTTGACGTGATCGGAGACGTCGCCGTAACTGCGGGCCTTGCGCCCGCCGTCGCCCAGGGCCCGCAGCGGATGCGCCTGCGCGAACCAATTCAGCACGTCCAGCCCGTGGCAGTCCTGCTCGACGATGAAGTCCCCCGAGGTGTCCTTCCAGATGCCCCAGTGCCGAAGCCTCCATTCTTCCGGCGGATAGGGCGATTGGAAGCGCCGAAAGGCCGAGCCGCCCCAGATCCAGAAGCTGATCATGAGCGTCAGCTCGCCCAGTCCGCCCGAACGCAGGATCCGCTCGGCGGCCAGATACTCGGGACTGAAGCGCTGCTGAAAGCCGAAGGCGATGCTCCGGGTCTTGTCGGCCTGCTGTGCCGCGCGCAGCAGGCGCTTGACGCCGGCCACATCGGCCGCGGCCGGCTTCTCGCAGTAGATGTGCTTGCCCGCCCGAACGGCCGCCTCGAAATGCTCCGGGTGGAGATAGACCGGGGTGGCGATGAGAACGGCGTCAATATCGGCGCCCGCCAGCAGCTCGCGGTAGTCCTTGTAGACGCGGGCCTGCGCGGCGGCGGGAATTTCGGTCTTGGCCTGGTCAATCCGTTCCGGCCGTATGTCGCACAGGGCGGCGATGCGGGCCCGGGGATCGCGGGCGAAAAGCCCGCCCACGTAACGCCCGCGCCCGCCGGTCCCGATGATGCCCAAAGAAACGGCCGAGTTGGCTTGCGCGCCCAGCGCAGTGCGCGAACTCAAGCCCGCCGCGGCGGCCGCCATGCCCGCCAGCACGCCGCGCCTGGAAGTGGCTTTCATAGCTCCTCCTGCCGATGATCAGTGGCTCCCATGATAGTACGGCGGGGCGCCGGCGGCGAAGCGGAAGGCGGGCTAGCTCTCGGCGTCCGGCGAAGGCTCCGCCGCCGGGCGCCGGGCGGCCAGGGCCTTCCGGTACAGCGCTTGCAACTCCCGGCGGGCCGCCTCGCCCAGGGGGCCGGGCCGCTCTTCGCCCTCCAGCTCCCGGCACAGCTCGATGGTCTTCTTCAGGCTCTCCAGGAACTCGACGCAGGGCGGGCAATCCTTCAGGTGGGCGGCGATCTGCTCGCAGGTCTCGGCCGGCAGTTCGGCATCCAGGTACTCGGAGAGCAAGGCGAAGATCCGCCGGCAATCCCCGACGTGGTTGTGCGCGTCCGGTTCCGTCATCAGCGCCTCAAGCGGGCCCGCCGCCGGCCCGCGCCGATTGCAAATACCAGTCGAGCTTGCGGCGCACGGCCAGCCGCGCCCGGTGCAGCCGCGTCTTGACCACTTCCTCGTTGACCCCCAAAACCTCGGCCGCTTCGGCGGTCGAGAGGCCCTCGATGTCGCGCAGCAGCAAGACCGACTGATAGATCTCGGGCAGCTCCCGGATCGCCTCCCGCACCACCCGTTGCAGCTCCGCCTTGAGCGCCCGGTCCTCCGGCAAGGCGGACCAGTCGGCGATCTCGATGCGGCGGGCCCCGCCGTTGCCGGCCGCTTGGGGCATCAGTTCGTCGAGCGAGAGCTCCTGGGCGGGCGCGAAGACGCTCTTGCGCCGCTTCATCAGGCAGGCGTTGCGCGCGATGCGGAACACCCAGGGGCGAATGCGTTCCGGCTCGCGCAACTGGTCGAGCTTCTCGAACACCTTGAAAAGCGTGTCCTGGGCCACCTCCTCGGCGTCCTCGCGCTGGCCGCAGACCAGCAGGCTGTATTGAAAGACTTTCGAGCCGAACCGCTCGACGAAGCGGTCGAAAGCCCCCGGCTCGCCGGCGATCAACCGGCGGGCCAGCTCGATCTCCTGCTGCCTGGCGTCGCTGGCGATCAAGCCGATCTTCCCGCTGCCATTGTAGCGGAAGCACGGCGAGCCCGTCCCAGCCTTTCAGGATGCAGCTTGCCCCCGGCCGGTGACGGGCGGTCCGGGTGTTACCTGCCGGAATCGCCTGCATCCCTGTGGTTGTGACCCTACCTGCGGAGATGGCATGCGAACGACCCTGGCGGCTCTGATCTGCGCGGCCTCCCTGGCCGCCCAGAACCCACTTTCCCTCCGGCAAGCGGTCCAGACCGCCTTGCGCGGCCATCCGGCGGTGGAGGCCGAACAGAGCGCGCTGGCCGCGGCCGAGGCCCGCATCCGGACGGCGCGCAGCGGCTATCTGCCCAAGCTCGACTACGCGGAATCCTTCCAGCGCACCAACCACCCGGTTTACGTCTTCGGGGCGCTGCTCACCCAGGCGCAGTTCAGCGAGCGCAACTTCGCCTTGAGCGCGCTGAACCGGCCGGATTTCCTGAACAACTTCCAGTCCCGGCTCAGCCTCGACCAGGTGATCTACGACGGCGGCCAGACCCGCCTGGCGGTGCGCGCGGCCGAGCTGGGCCGCGATCTGGCCGGCGAAAGCCGGCGGCGCAGCGAGCAGGACGTCATCGCGGGCGTGGTCCGCGCCTACTTCGGCGCGGCCCTGGCGGCCGAGAGCCTGAAAGTGGCCGAAGAAGCGGTCCGCTCGGCGGAGGCCGATCTCGAGCGAGCCCGCGCCGTGCGCGCCGCCGGCCTCGCCACCGACGCCGACGTGCTCTCCCTTCAGGTGCATCTGGCGGCGATGCGCGAGCAAGCCATCCGGCGACAGGCCGATCTGGAGGTGGCCCGCGCCGCCTTGAACGAGGCGCTGGGGCTGCCCTTGGAAACGGCGCACCGGTTGGTCACCCCGCTGACCCCGGCCGGCTTCGAGCAACTGCCCCTGCCGGAATACGAGAAGACCAGCCTGGCCCAGCGGCCCGAGGCGCGCCAAGCCGCCCTGGCGGTCCAGCTCGCCGCCCGCCGCAGCGACGCAGCGCGCGCCGCCTTCCGCCCCCAACTGGTCTTCCACAGCGCCTTCGAAACCGACCGGCAACGCCCGCTCACGCGCGGCGCGGCCAACTGGCTGGCCGCCTTGTCGCTGCGCTGGAATCTCTTCAACGGCCTGGCCGACCGCCAGAGGCTGCGCGAGGCCGAATCCGAACTGCGCCGCGCCGAAGCCGAGCGCCGCCGGGCCGAAGCACTGGTGCGTCTGGGGGTGCGCAAGGCCTACGCCGACTGGCAAGCGGCCGCCCAGCGCATCGAGGTGGCTCGCGCGGCGGTGGCGATGGCCGAGGAAAGCCTGCGCATCATCAAGAACCGCTACGAGGCCGGGCTGACCACCGTCACCGAGTTGCTGCGCGGCGAAACCGCCCTGCTGGAGGCGCGCACCCGGCATCTGGCGGCGATCTCGGACCAGCGCCTGGCGGCGCTCGAACTGGCCCGGGCGGCGGGCGTTTTAGGGCCGGATTCCCAGGTCTTGAACTGAACACAGGAGCGTAGAGCGATGAAGATCCCCTCGATCGTGTCGGCGCTGGCGCTGGCTGTCCTGGCCGGCTGCGGCGCCCATCCGACCCAGATCACCCCCTCGGCCGCGGCGGCGCCCACCGCCGTGAAAGCGGTCGCCCTGGCCCCCCTCCAGTGGCCCGAAACCTACGAAGCCACCGGCACGGTGCGCGCACGCACGGCGGCCGTGATCGCAGCCAAGGTCATGGGCTACGTCCGGGAAGTAGCGGTGCGCCCGGGCGATCGCGTGCGCCGGGGCCAGTGGCTGGTGCGGCTGGAGGCGCGCGAGCTGGAGGCTGCCTGGCGTCAGGCCGAGGCCGCCCTGGAAGAGGCGCGCAGCGCGGCGCCGGAAGCCGACAACGCGGTGGCCGCGGCCCAAGCCGGGCTTGAACTGGCGCAGGTCACCTTCCGGCGCATGGAGGATCTGTTCTCCAAGCGCTCCATTTCCAACCAGGAGTATGATGAGGCGGCGGCCAGGCTCAAGCTCGCGCAAGCCAACTACCAGATGGCCCGCTCCCGGCGGCAACAATTGACCGCCAAGATCCAGCAGGCCGAGCAGGCGCTGAAGGCTGCTGCGGCGGCGCGCGGCTGGGCCGAGATCGCGGCGCCTTTCGACGGCCTCGTCACCGACAAGAGCGTCGAACCGGGCAACCTGGCCGCGCCCGGCGCGCCCTTGCTGGCGATCGAGGCTGAGGACTCCTACCGGCTGGAGGTCCCGGTGGAGGAATTCAGGCTGGCCGCGGTGCGCACCGGCCAGAAGGTAGAGGTCCGTCTGGACGCCCTCCAGCGCGAGCTGGAAGGGCGGGTCTCCGAGATCGTACCGGCGGTGGACGCCGCGGCCCGCGCCTTCCTGGTCAAGATTGACCTGCCCCCCATCCCTGGATTGCGCTCCGGCCTCTATGGGCGGGCGGTCTTTGCTGTGGGGCGTCGCTCGGTGCTAGCCGTGCCGGCGGATGCGGTGCGCGAGCGAGGCCAACTGGCCTGGGTGCTGACGGCCGAGCAAGGGCAGGCGCGCGCCAGGCTGATCACGCTGGGCCGCCGCCGGGGCGAGCAGATCGAGGTGCTCTCGGGAGTGAATGCCGGCGAGCTGGTCATCGCGCCGGTTCCCCCGGGATTGGCCGAGGGCGCGGCGGTGGAGGTTCGGCCGTGACGGCTTCCGGCGGCCTCGGCCCGGCGGGGCGTCTGGCCCGGGCCTTCATTGACTCGAAACTCACTCCGCTGGTGGTGCTGGCTTCGCTGGCCCTGGGCGCTTTCGCCGTCTGGAAGCTGCCCCGCGAGGAAGAGCCGCAGATCAAGGTCCCGATGATTGACGTCTTCGTGGGCATGCCCGGGGCCTCGGCGCGCGAGGTCGAAGAGCGCGTCACCAAGCCCATGGAGAAGCTGCTCTGGGAAATCCCGGGGGTCGAATACATCTACTCGACTTCCAGCCCGGGCGGTGCGCTGGCCGTGGTGCGCTTTTACGTGGGCCAGGACGAAGAGGACTCGATCGTCAAGCTCAACCAGAAGATGTTCGCCAACTTCGATCTCATTCCGCCCGGCGCCACCCCCCCGCTCATCAAGCCTCGCTCGATTGACGACGTGCCCATCCTGGCTCTGACGTTCTGGAGCCGCCGCTATGGTCCTTACCAGTTGCGCCGCATCGCCGCCCAGGTCCACGATGCCGTCAAGCAGACGCCCGACGTCTCCGCCGTGACCCTTATCGGCGGCCAGCGGCGCGAGATCCGCGTCACGCTGGAGGAGAACCGGCTGGCCGCCTACTCGCTGACCCCCCTCCAGGTCTATCAGGCCTTGAGCGCCGCCAACCGCCGGCTGCCCGCCGGGACCTACGCCTCGGCCAACCGGGAGTTCGTGCTGGAGACCGGGGAGTTCCTGAGCAGCGCCGAGGACGTCGCCTCGGTGGTGGTCGGCGTCTTCAACCGCAAACCGGTGTTCGTGCGCGACGTGGCGCGCGTCCAGGACGGCGGCGGCGAACCCGACCAGTACGTGCATTTCGCCGGGCGCGACGGCGTCTTCCACCCCGCGGTCACGCTGGCGGTCTCCAAGCGCAAGGGCGCCAACGCCATCGCGGTGGCAAGCGACGTGCTCCGCCGCGTGGAGGCGCTCAAGGGCCGGCTGATCCCCGCCGACGTCGAAATCAGCGTAACGCGCCATTACGGCGAGACGGCGGCCGAGAAATCCAACGAACTGCTGTTGCACATGCTGATCGCGGTGATCTCGGTGAGCCTGCTGATTTGGGTGACGCTCGGGCGGCGCGAGTCGCTGATCGTCTTCATCGCCATCCCGGTGACCCTGGCCCTGACCCTGGCGGTGTTCTACCTCTACGGCTACACGCTGAACCGGATCACGCTGTTCGCCCTGATCTTCTCCATCGGCATTCTGGTGGACGACGCCATCGTGGTGGTGGAGAATATCGCGCGGCACGCCCGCCTGCCCTCCAACCGGGGGCGGCCGCTGATGGCCGTGGCGGTCGAGGCGGTGGACGAGGTGGGCAATCCGACTATCCTGGCCACCCTGACCGTGATCGCCGCCATCCTGCCCATGGCCTTCGTGGGCGGCCTGATGGGGCCCTACATGCGGCCCATCCCGGTGGGGGCTTCCGCCGCCATGATCTTTTCGCTGCTGGTGGCCTTCCTGGTCACCCCCTGGGCCGCGGTGCGCATTCTCAAGCTGGGCCGGACGCACGCCGAAGGCGAGCCGGAAGACTTCTTCACGCGGCTCTACCGGCGCGCTATGGGGCCCTTGCTTCACCGCGCTCCGCTGCGCTGGGGCTTTCTGGCCGCCGTCCTGCTGTTGCTGGCCGGCTCGCTGGCCCTGGTGGCGATCGAGTTCGTCAAGGTCAAGATGCTGCCCTTCGACAACAAGAGCGAGTTCCAGGTGATCGTGGACATGCCCGAGGGCACGACCCTGGAGCAGACCGAACGGGTGGCGCGCGAACTGGCCCGGCCCTTGCTCGAACAGCCCGAGGTGGTGAACGTTCAGACCTATTCCGGCGCCGCCTCGCCTTACAACTTCAACGGCCTGGTGCGGCACTATTTCCTGCGCCGCGGCTCGAACGTGGCCGACATCCAGGTGAACCTGCTCGGCAAGCACGAGCGCGATCTCCAGAGCCATGACATCGCCAAGCGCGTGCGCCGGCGGCTGGCCCCCATCGCCGAGCGCTACGGGGCGCGCATCAAGGTGGCCGAAGTGCCCCCCGGACCGCCCGTGCTCCAAACCCTGGTGGCCGAAATCTACGGGCCGGAGGCCGAAGGCCGGCTGCGGGTGGCCCGCCGCATCCGCCAGTTGTTCGAGCGCACCGAAGGCGTGGTGGACGTGGACTGGTACGTCGAGGACGACCAGCCCAAACAACGTCTGATCCCCGACCGCCTCAAGGCCGCCCTGCACGGCATTTCCGAAGAGGAGATCGCGCGCACCCTGCGCATCGCCGCCGCCGGCGAGCCGGCCGGGCTGTTGCACGCCGAGGCCGAGAAGGAGGACGTGCCCGTCAGCCTGCGCCTGGACCGGGCCGCCCGTTCCGACCCCGAGCGGCTGCGCGAGCTGAAGATCGCGGGACGCGACGGGCGTCTGGTCGCCCTGGGCGAGCTGGTTCGCCTGGAGACCGTTCTCGAAGACAAGAGCATCTACCACAAGAACCTGATGCCGGTGACCTACGTCACGGCGGACGTGGCCGGCGCCCTCGAGAGTCCGGTCTACGCCATCCTGAAGCTGGGGCCCGAGATCGCCGCGATCCGCCTCCCCGAGGGCTACCGCATCGAGCAGTACACCGCCCGCCAGCCCGCCGACCCGGACCGCTACGCCATGAAGTGGGACGGCGAGTGGCACATCACCTACGAAGTCTTCCGCGACCTGGGCCTGGCCTTCGCCGCCGTTCTGATCCTGATCTACGTGCTGGTGGTGGGCTGGTTCCAGTCTTTCCTGACGCCCCTGGTGATCATGGCGGCCATCCCCTTCTCGCTGGTGGGGATCCTGCCCGCCCACGGCCTGCTGAACGCCTTCTTCACGGCCACCTCGATGATCGGGTTCATCGCCGGGGCGGGCATTGTGGTGCGCAATTCGATCATCCTGGTGGATTTCATCGAATTGCGCCGCAAGCAGGGCATGTCGCTGCCGGAGGCGGTGGTGGAGGCGGGCGCGGTGCGCTTCCGGCCCATGCTGCTGACCGCCTCGGCCGTGGTGGTCGGCTCGGCCGTCATCCTGTTCGACCCCATCTTCCAGGGGCTGGCCATCGCTCTGATGGCGGGCGAGGTGGCCTCCCTGCTGCTGTCGCGCATGACGGTGCCGATCGTCTATTTCCTGGCCAACCGGCGCCGGGCGGCGGCCGGGGGCACGGGCTAGCGGCAGGCTCGTGACCCAAACTCGCGGTTTGCATCTACCATATAGGAGGTGATCCGAAGATGACTATGGAGCGTTACCTGCGCCTGATCGCCGGTTTCTTCGTGCTGCTGAGTCTGGGGTTGGGCTGGTTGGTGGATCCGCGCTTCTACTGGTTCACTGCCTTCGTGGGATTGAACCTGCTGCAATCGGCCTTCACCAATTGGTGCCCGATGGTGGCCGTGCTGAAAAAACTGGGCGTGCGCCCCTGCTCGTGATCCGGCCCTCGGCCGGCTACCCCGGGCGGGCGCCCACAGCGGCAGGCCCGGGCGCCTCAAGGGGGCCCGCCGCGCAGCGGTGAGAAAAGCCTCCCTCCCTCCGTATAAATTAGAGAAAAACTTCCGGCGAGGGAGGACGGCCATGCCCGGCGATTCGTGGTTCACGGCCGATCTGCACTTCGGCCACGAGAACATCATCCGCCATTGCGCGCGCCCGTTCCGCAACGCGGACCACATGGACGCCATGCTCCTGGACGGCCTGAACGAATGGGTCGGAGCCAACGACCATCTCTACATCCTGGGAGACTTTTGCTGGCGCAGCGAAAAACTGGAGAGCTACCGGGAACGCATCCGCTGCAAAAACGTGTACCTGGTGCGCGGCAATCACGACCGGCACGTCGCCGCCTTCGCCGCGCTGTTTCGCATGGTCGAAGACCTGGCCGAGGTCCATCTGGACGGCCACCGGGTCGTCCTCTGCCACTACCCGATGCTTTCCTGGCACGGATCGCACAGGGGCTCGTGGCATCTGCACGGGCACTGCCACGGGCGGCTGCCCGAGGAGCCCGAAGCGCTCCGCCTGGACGTGGGCGTGGACGCCCACGACTACCGGCCCTGGCATTGGGAGGAAATCAAGGCCCGGCTGCTGCCCAAACAGCAGGAGATGATCGGCGCCGGCTGCTTCCCGCGGCGCGCGGGCCTGGCCCGCCTCTGATTGCCGCCCGGCGCCGCCCGGCGCGAAAATAGCATTCTGGGCGTTCATCGCCGGGGCCCGCCATGCTCGACCGTATCAGCGTCCGCGGCGCGCGGCAGCACAACCTCAAGAACATTGACGTCGAGCTGCCGCGCAACACCCTCACGGTCATCACCGGCCTGAGCGGCTCGGGCAAGTCCTCACTGGCCTTCGACACCCTGTACGCCGAGGGCCAGCGGCGCTACGTCGAAACCCTGTCGCCTTACGCGCGCCAGTTCCTCGATCAGATGGAGCGGCCGGAGGTGGACTCCATTGAGGGGCTCAGCCCGGCCATCTCGATCGAACAGAAGACCACCACGCGCAGCCCGCGCTCGACCGTGGGCACCATCACCGAGATCTACGACTACCTCCGCCTGCTGTATTCCTCGGTGGGCGTGCCCCATTGCCCGGACTGCGGCCGGGCCATCACGCGCCAGACGACCGAGCAAATCCTCCGCCAGATCCTGGGGACGCTTCAGGACCAGCGGGTCATGATCCTGGCCCCGGTGGTCCGCGGGCGCAAGGGCGAGTACCGCAAGGAGCTCGAGCGCTTCGCGCAGAAAGGCTTCGTGCGGGCCCGCATTGACGGCGTGCTGCGGGCCCTGGACGAGCCCGTCACGCTGGACCGCCGCCGCAACCACACCATCGAAGTGGTGGTGGATCGCCTGCTGGTCAAGCCCGGCGTGGACAAGCGCCTGGAAGCCTCGATCGAAACCGCCGGCCGGCTGGCCAACGGGCTGATCGTGGTGGCGGCGGTCAACGGCGAGGAACGTCTGTACTCGCAGAAGCTGGCCTGCCCGGATTGCGGGACCAGCGTGCCCGAGCTGGAGCCGCGCTCGTTTTCCTTCAACAGCCCCTACGGCGCCTGCGAGACTTGCTCGGGCCTGGGCAGCACCTGGAGCTTCGATCCGGCCAAAGTCATCGCCGACCCCGGCAAGCCCTTGCTGGAAGGCGGGCTGGGGCCGGGGGCCGGTTCGGCCTATCTCTTGCACCGGTTGAAGGACGCCGCCCGCCGCCTGCGCTTGGATCTGGCCCAGCCCTTCGACGAACTTCCCGCCAAGGTCCAAAAGCTGCTGCTGGAAGGCGGCGACGGCTTTCCGGGCCTGCTGAAAATCCTCCAGGAGGTCTACGAAGAAGCCGGCGAGAGTTACCGCGAGTGGCTCATGGAGTACATGTCGCCGGTGCTCTGCCCGGCCTGCGGCGGGCGGCGCTTGAAGCCGGCCAGCCTGGCGGTGCGGGTGCAAGGCCTCTCGATCGCGGAATTCACCGCCCTGCCGGTGGCGCGCGCCCTGCCCCTGTTGAAGAAGTGGCGCTTCAGCGAGCGCGAGCTGGAGATCGCCGGCCGGGTGCTGGAGGAGATCCGGCGCCGGCTGGAATTCCTGGAGGCGGTGGGTCTGGGCTATCTGAGCCTGGACCGTTCCGCCGCTACGCTGGCCGGCGGGGAAGCCCAGCGCATCCGCCTGGCCACGCAGATCGGCTCGGAGTTGCGCGGAGTGCTCTACGTGCTGGACGAGCCCTCGATCGGACTGCATCCGCGCGACAACTCGCGCCTGCTGGACACGCTCGTGCGGCTGCGCGACCTGGGCAATACGGTGGTGGTGGTCGAACACGATCAGGAGACGATCGAGCGGGCCGACTACGTGGTGGACCTGGGACCCGGCGCCGGGCGGCTGGGCGGCGGCGTGGTGGCCTGCGGCAAACCCGAGGAAATCGCGCGCAACCCGGCCTCCCTCACCGGGCGCTACCTGGCGGGCCTCGAGCGCATTCCGGTGCCGGCCGTGCGCCGGCGGGGCAACGGCAAGAAACTGATCGTGCGGGGCGCGCGCCAGCACAACCTCAAGAACATTGACGTCGAGTTTCCCCTGGGCGTCTTCATCGTGGTGACGGGGGTCTCCGGCAGCGGCAAATCCACCCTGGTCAACGACATCATCTATCGCGCGCTGATGCGGCGGCTGCACGGCTCGCGCGAGGAGCCGGGCGAGCACGACGCGCTGGAAGGCCTCGAGCACATAGACAAGGTGATCCAGATTGACCAGTCGCCCATCGGGCGCACGCCGCGCTCGAATCCGGCCACTTACACCGGGGTCTTCACGCCCATCCGCGACCTCTACGCCATGCTCCCCGAGTCGCGCGAACGCGGCTACAAGCCCGGGCGCTTCAGCTTCAACGTCAAGGGCGGGCGCTGCGAAGCCTGCGAGGGCGACGGCGTCAAGCGCATCGAGATGAGCTTCCTGCCCGACGTCTACGTCACCTGCGACGTCTGCCGCGGGCGGCGCTACAACCAGGAGACGCTGCAAGTCAAATACAAGGGTTACTCGATCGCCGACCTGCTGGAGGCCACCGTCGAGGACGCTCTCGCCCTGCTGGCTAACATCCCGTCCATCGCCGCCAAGCTCCAGACGCTGGCCGACGTCGGACTGGGCTACATCCACCTGGGGCAGTCCGCCACCACGCTTTCCGGCGGGGAGGCGCAGCGCATCAAGCTGGCCCGCGAGCTCAGCAAGCGCCAGACCGGCCGCACCTTCTACATCCTGGACGAACCCACCACCGGCCTGCACTTCGAAGACATACGCAAGCTGCTCGACGTGCTGGCCAGACTGGTAGACTTGGGAAATACCGTGGTCGTCATCGAGCACCAGCTTGACGTGATCAAATCCGCGGACTGGATCATTGACCTCGGCCCGGAAGGCGGCGAGGCCGGCGGATACCTGGTGGCGGCGGGCACGCCCGAGCAGATCCTGCGCCACCGCAAGAGCTATACCGCCCAGGCGCTGGCGCGCGTGCTCGGCAACCACCGCCCGCGATCCGACTCATGAGCCGATACCCCCAGCAGCCCCTGGATTTGTCCGCCCTGCGGACCGTGCCGATCCGGCGGCGGGGCGGCAAGGTGACGCTGGAGCAATTCGCCCGCCCCTACCGGGCGGAGGCCGGCCTGAGCGGCTGGATCGAGAGCCTGCCTCGGCTGCTGGCGGCCGAGGGTTTCCGCTCCTTGCTGGACGCGCTGATCGAGGCGCGCCGCCGCTGGAAACCCGTGATCTGGGGGTTGGGCGGACACGTCATCAAATGCGGCCTGGCGCCCGTGCTGATTGACTTGATGGAGCGGGGCTACGCCGCCGCCTTCGCCCTCAACGGGGCGGCCGCCATCCACGACTTCGAGATCGCCCTGGCGGGCTGCACCAGCGAGGACGTAGCCGCCGCCTTGCCCGACGGCAGCTTCGGGACCGCCGAAGAAACCGGCCGCGAGATGAACGAGGCCATCGCCCAGGCGGCCCGCGAGGGCCTGGGCATCGGCGAGGCGCTCGGCCGGCGGCTGGAGGCGATCGCCGATCCCCGGGGGGCGCAGGCCAGCCTGCTGCTGGCGGCCTGGCGGCGCGCCGTCCCCCTGACCGTCCACGTGGCGATGGGAACCGACACGCCTCACATGCACCCCAGCGTGGACCCGGCCGCCATCGGCGCCGCCGGCCACCGCGACTTCCGGCTGTTCTGCACGCTGGTGGCGGAGCTCGATCAAGGCGGGGTCTACGTCAACCTGGGCTCGGCCGTCATCCTGCCGGAGGTGTTCCTGAAAGCGGTTTCGGCGGTGCGCAACCTGGGCCGGCCGCTGGCCGCCTTCACCACCGCCAATCTGGACTTCCTGATGCACTACCGGCCGCGAGTGAACGTGCTCGAGCGGCCGCATGCGGGCGCCGGGGGCCGCGGCATCGCTCTCACCGGCCATCACGAGCTGATGCTGCCGCTGCTGGCGGCGGCGCTCATCGAGCGCGCGCCATGAGCGAGGCCGAGCGCACGCCGCCCTCCGGGCCCGAGCCCCGCCCGTTTCCGGACGGTTGGGACGTGCTTTTCATGGCCGGCTTGACCCTGCCGGCGCTGCTGGCGGCCAGCCTGGCGGTCCTGGCCCTGGCGCTGGCCGTTCCCGCCTGGCGCGCCATGCGGGCCGCGCAGGTGCTGGCCATGCAGTTCCTGTTCTGGGGGATCTGGTTTCTGGCGCTCCACGGGTTGATCCGGTTCCGTCACGGCGGCCGATTCCGCCCCGCGCTCGGCTGGATCCCACCCGCAGGCGGCTACGCCAACCCGGCCGGCTTGGGGGCGCTTACCGCCGGAGCGGTGATCGTGGCGGCCCTGCTGCTGCGCCCGCCCCGGATGCCCATGCCCCTGCTCGAGCTGCTCAAGGATCCGCTCTCGCTGGCCTTAGTAGGCTTGTTTGCGGTGACCCTCGGGCCGATCTGCGAGGAGCTGGCCTTTCGCGGCTTCCTGCTTCCCTGGCTGGCCCGGCTGATCCGCCCCGCTCCGGCGGTGGCCCTCACCGGCGCGCTGTTTGCCGCCCTGCACGGCCCGGAATACGCCTGGAGCTGGCGGCACGTTCTGCTGATCGGCGGCGCGGGCGCGGCCTTCGGCGCCGTGCGCTGGCGGACCGGTTCCACCGCGGCGGCCGCCCTCATGCATGCCGTTTACAACCTGGTGTTTCTGGCGGCGCTGCTGGCGCAGACCGGAGGCCGAGTCCCTTGAGGGACCGGGCCGGCGCCGCCCCCGGACAGGCTATGATCGAAACCATCCAATGGACCGAAGCCGGCGTGGTCATGATTGACCAACGCAAGCTGCCGCAGCAAGAGATCTACCTCACCTGCCGCACCTACCGCGAGGTGGCCGAGGCCATCCGCACGATGGCGATCCGCGGCGCTCCGGCCATCGGCGTGGCGGCCGCCATGGGCGTGGCCCTGGGAATGCTCGAAGCGGGCGCGGATGAGGCCGATGAGGCCCTGGAACGGATCACAGCAACCCTGGCCGCCACCCGCCCCACGGCAGTGAACCTGTTCTGGGCGCTGGAGCGCATGAAGCGCGTCTACGCCGAGGTGCGCGGCCGCCCGCTCAGCGAAGTGCGCCGCCGGCTGGTCGAAGAGGCCCAGCGGGTCAAGCAGGAGGACATCGCCGTCAACCGTGCCATCGGGCGCCACGGGGCCGCCCTGCTGCCCGACGGCAAGAGCGTGCTGACGCACTGCAACGCCGGCGCTTTGGCCACCGCCGGCTACGGCACCGCGCTCGGCGTGATCCGCGCCGCCTGCGAGGCCGGCAAGCGCATCCACGTCTTCGCCGACGAGACCCGCCCCTTTCTCCAGGGCGCACGGCTGACCGCCTGGGAGCTGGCCCGCGACGGCATCCCCACCACCCTGATCACCGACAACATGGCGGGACATTTCCTCAAGTCCGGCCGCATCGGCTGCGTGGTGGTGGGGGCCGATCGCATCGCGGCCAACGGCGACGTGGCCAACAAGATCGGCACGTACTCGCTGGCCGTGCTGGCGCGGGAAAACGGCGTGCCCTTTTACGTCGCGGCGCCGATCTCCACGCTCGATCTGGCGCTGGAGTCCGGCGAACGGATCCCGATCGAAGAGCGCCCGCCCGAAGAGGTCACCCACTTGTGCGGAACCCGCGTCGCGCCCGAAGGCGTGGCGGCGGCCAATCCCGCCTTCGACGTCACGCCCCACCCCTACGTGACGGCCATCATCACCGAACACGGCGTGGCCCGCCCGCCCTACCGGGAGAGCTTGCGGCGGCTGGCGGACGCTGCGGCGACAGGACCGTGATCCCGGGGCGCCCTATATCCCCTTCAGCAAACCGGCCTCTGCGCCGGCCGGCGCCGCTCATTTGACGGTGGCGTCCGGCGGCTTGCCGGTCTTCTCGTACAGCTTGCGGCGTCCGGCCTTGTCGCCCTGGGCGATTTCGTGGGCGATCTTGAGGACTTCCTCCACGTGCTCCAGGGGCACCACCACCACGCCGTCTCCGTCGGCTACGATGATGTCGCCCGGCCGCACCAGCACGCCCCCCACGACCACCGGAACGTTGATCGAACCCGCTTCGATGCGCCCCGGGCGAGTGCCTCCGCCCTGGTACTTGCTGTAGACCGGGATCCTCTGCAAGATCAGCTCGTCGGTATCGCGGCAACTGCCGTTGGTCACGACGCCGGTCATGCCGCGCGAGTACCAGTTCAGGGCGTTGTTGGACCCGATGAAGCCCGTGTCCTCGATGCCCTGCGCGTCAATGACCACCGCGTGGCCGGGACGGATCAGTTGCGCGAAGGTCTCCGGCGCATAGGTCCGGTACCAGTGGCTGTGCCACTTCTTGAACTCCTCGTAAGGCATCTTGCCGGCGGCCGGCTTGTTGGTGGGAACGTACTGGTAAGTGATGGCCATTCCGTAGAAGCGGTGGGCCACCTTGTCGGTGGTGTCCCGCCAGAGCGGGCGGATGGTCTTGTCCATCACGCCGCGGTCCTGCAAGCCGACGGCCTGCATGGCGTCAATCACATCCGTGGTGCGCAATCCCTCGAAGCGCTTCACCAAGGGCATGGGGTCCTGCTCCGGCAGGCCCTTGTTGGGGTAAAGGATCGTCCCCTGGCGAAGCTGCTCCGGCGGAAAGCTCCGTGGCTGCTCCTGCGCGAGGGCGCTCGAAGCGCAGGCGAGAATCGTCGCGCAAAATGCGAATGCCGTTCGGCTCATGGCAACCTCCTTTCGGTTCGGAAATTGACTTTCTACCACAGCAGCTTGCCGGCGATCTGCGCCGTGCGGCCCGCGCCCGCGCCCAGAATGCGCCCGAAGCTGGCGGAGGACCGGCTGGTCTGCGGATCGTTGAAGTTCACCTGATTGAAAGCATTGAAGAACTCACCCCGGAGCTGGAAGCGCACCGGCTCGCGCAGCCGGAATTCTTTCAGCACCGCCAGATCGTGGTTCACGTTGGCGGGGCCGCTCAGGATGTTCCTCCCGGCGTTGCCGTAAATGCCCCGGGGCAGCGCCGCCACCGGGACGAAGGCGTCCGGATTGAAGAAGCGGGCGATGAACTCATCGCGGCTGGCATGAGTGACGCGGATGGTCTGAAGGGTGGCGCCGGGCGCGAGCTGCGCCAGTTGACGGCTGCCGCCGCCGGTGCCGTCCAGCGCTACGTCGGTCCCCATCACAAAATTCAGCGGCGTGCCGCTTTCCAGCCCATGGAAACCGCTCAGGGTCCAGCCCCCCAGCAGGTGATTCGCCAGCGGGTGGGCGAACCGCGCCGGGGCTGACCACATCCAGGAGACGCTCAGCACGTGCCGCTTGTCCAGAGCGCCGCGGCCGCGCAGGCTCCTCAAATTGAGCGGATTCGGCACCCCGGGCGTGTTGCCCGGCTCCACGGTCAGCAAGGTATCCAGGTTCTTGGAGAGCACGTAGGAACCCAGCACCGTGAAGCCTCGGCTGAACCGCTTGTTCACCACCGCTTGCAGGCTGTGGAACCAGTTGCGGTAGTCGTTCCCCAGCACGCGCGAGCCGGGCGTCAGGATGCCTCGCGTCTCCGGATACAGCACGCGCTCGTTGACGTTCTGGGCCGAGGGCGGACGGCCGGTGAGCGGCGAGTTGATGTAGATGGCCGGGTTCCAGTGCCGGTGCCCTTCGAGCTTGATGCCGACCTTGCCCACATAGCTGGCCTCCACCATGAGGTCCTGCCGGAGCTGGCGTTGCACGGTCAGGTTGAAGGCTTGAAGATAAGGCGTGCGCAGTCGCACCTCGCGGAAGACCACGTTGCCCGGCAGCGGAAACAACGGGCATTCGATCCCCGGGTAATTGCCGGATGGGACGCAGCCGAACCGGCCGGGCAGTGGAATCTCCGAGGGCGGAGGCTGGCGGTTGACCGACTGGTAGGGGCGGTCCAGAAAGCCCCCGAAAATCGTGCTCGTGCCGGCCCAGGGGGCCTCCGCCTGATGAACCGAGTTGGCCTTGATGTGCTCGAAGAACAGCCCGTAGCCGCCCCGCACGCTCGTCTTGCCGTCGCCGAAGACATCCCAGGCGAAGCCGAACCGCGGCGCGAGATTGTTGAGATCGTCTTCCACCGTCTTCTCGGGAACCCCCGGATCGCCGGGAAACAGAATGCCCGGGGGGCTGTCCGGCTTCAGCTTGGAGAGCACGCCGGGCTTGACCGAGAGGTAGCGGCCGAAGCGCTGCCGCCAAGGGAAGAACGGCTCGTAGCGCAGCCCGTAGTTCAGCGTCAGGCGAGGAGTCGCCTTGAATTCGTCTTGCAGAAACCAGTGGTGCTTCCAGGCAATGGGTGCGCTGTCGCCCAAGCCGAACCGGACGTCCAACTGGTCGAAGGCGCCCAACAGGAAGTCCGCCATGGGATCGCCCGTACGCACCCCGGTGAAGCTGAAGGTGCGGGAGGTGTTCCCTCCCAGATAGAAACGGATGTACATCATTTCGTAGCCCCACTTAAAGCTGTGGCGGCCCGAAATCTTGCTCATGGCGTTGCGCAGGTGGGCGTTCGAGTAACGCTGTGTCTCGGGAGTCGGGTAGCTCAGAGAGAAACGCCCGGTGATGTTGAGCGTCGGGCCGTCACCCTGGCCGCCCGGGTCCAGATCAATGCCTACGCTGCGGGGCGGAATGCGCGCCTGGGTCCCGCCGAAGGAGTCGTTATACATATAGGAGAGCACCGTCTCGCTCAGGAAGGTCGAGCTGAAGGCGTAGGTGCTGCTGATCCCCATCTGCCGGACGTCGGTCCGGCGGTTGCCGTCCGCATAACCCGCAAAACTGCCCGGCGAGAACGCCACATCGTAGTGATCGCGATAGTAGTGGGCGAACAGATTGTGCTTGGAGCTTTGGATCAGGTCAATCCGGGTCAGCCAGTTGTAATTGTCGCGCGGCGTGGGCCGCAGGACCACCACCACGCCGCTGGGGGAGCGCGGCACGTACTGATCGAGCAGCTTCCTGGCGGCCGGGCTGATGCAGCCCGGGCTGAGGACGTTGCCCGCGACGCAAGGGCGGCCGCTGGGGTCGGTCACCGGCTGACCCGTGAGAGGATCGGTGATGTTTCGCAGCGTCGTCCGCAGCGACCGGAAGTCGCCCTGGCGCTCGGCATCGGTGGGGACCAGCACCTGGCTGGCGCCCGTCTCCGGGCGGTTCCACAGCCGCTGGAAGCTGGCAAAAGCAAACAAACGGTTCCTCCGGATGGGACCGCCCCCTGCCAGGCCCGCCTGATTCTGCTTGCTCGTCGGACGGCGCGGCTGAAAGAAGCTGCGGGCGTTCAGCTTCTCGTTGCGCAGGAATTCCCAGGCGCTGCCGTGGAACTCGTTGCTGCCCGCTTTGGAGACGACGCTCACCTGCGCGCTGGCCGAATGCCCGTACTCGGCTGTGAAGTTGTGGGTCTGGATGCGGATCTCCTGCACCGCGTCCGGCGGCGGGTAATTCAGCCCCGTGGCCTGGGCGAAACTGGTGAAGTTGGCCCCGTTGAAGGTGAAGTTGTTGTCCACCGTGCGGCCCCCGTTGACGCTCATGTTGGGCCCGTCCCGCGTGTTGTTGACCTCCTGCGGGGCCCTGACTTCCATGGCCCCGGGCAGAATCCGGGCCAGCGCCACCACGTTGCGGCCCGCCAAGGGCAGATCCACGATGCGCCGGTCGTCCACCAGAGCAGACAGACTCTGATGGGTCGTGTTCACCAGGGTGGCGGTGCTGGACACCGTGACTTCGGTCTGGACCTTGCCCACCGCCAGTTGCACGTCCAGTCGCAGGCTTTCGCCCGAGGTGAGCTGGACGCCGGTTTGCACCTGCTTGTCGAATCCGGGCGCCTCCACCGTGATCTGGTAGGTCCCGGGAGGCATGGCCAGCAGGTTGTAAAAGCCCGTGGCATCAGCCTGAGCCGTGCGCCGAAGCTGCTGCTGCTCGGACACGGCGGTGACGGTTGCGCCTGCAATCACCCCACCCGTCGCGTCACGCACGTAGCCGCTGATCCGGCCCGCCACTTGACCGTGCAGGTGCACTGGCGGGGCGAGCAAAAGAAGGATCCCAACCGCCCCGGCCGTCAGCCGGGAACGGCCTCCGCCGCGCTGTCGGCATCGCTGCTCCCTCAGGGACATTCCCTCCTCCTTTTTCCGGACTCCTGTGCCAAGATTCTCCCAAGCTCCCTCAAGGCCTCTCGCTCAAAAACTCGCGCTGCCATTTCAGCCACTTCTCCAGCTTGGCCCGCATCAGTCGCAGGGCTTGGTGCGGCCCGGCCCGAAGCGCCTCGATCACCTCTTGGTGATCCTCTGCGATCTCGCCGTAATCAACGGGCAAAGGCCTTGGACGATCGCAGAGAATGTAAGCGAAGGGCGCCGACGCCACCGCCTGGCAGGCCTGGAGCAGGAAAGGATTGCCCGTCAGGCGATAAAGCGACTGGTGAAACTCATAGTCGGCCAGATAGAAGCGGGCCAGATCCAAGGCGGTGGCAGCAGTGCGCATCTGCTGCACCCAACGCCCCAACTCTTCCAGCGCCCGCCGCTCCCCCCTGCGGGCCACCTCTTGCGCCGCCATGGACTCCAACACCGCTCTCACCGCAAAGAGCGCTTCCAGCTCGGCCGGGCCGAAGCGCCTCACCGTCGTACCCCGGTTGAGCGCTTTGTGGACCAAGCCCTGGGCGTGAAGGTCTTGCAGCGCTTGATTCACGGTGGCCTGCGACACTCCCAACTGCCCGGCCAGCGCCGCCTCGATCAGGCGGGCGCCCGGGCGGATGGCCCCGCTCAAGATCCCCTGCAACACGGCACGACGCACTTGCTCGACGCGTGTGGTCACGGGAATCTCCCACAGCTCGGGGGAGGCGGCTAGAGGGGTTCTCATCGCTAAACGCTCATCAACCAGCGATCAACATTAAATGATAATTGATCCCCGCCCGGCCGTCAATCCCCAGTCCCGCCCCCAACCCCGGCCACCCGCCGCCCCCTGGACTACCATGGGGGGTGGACCCACATGGCCGAGCAGGATCCCACGCAGCTCGATATCGCCGAACTCAAGCGCCGCGCCCAGGCCTTCCAGCACGTGCTGGACGCCGCCAGGCTGCGGATTGACCGCCGCGGCCCCCGCATCGCCTGGTACCCCTACCGCTCCCTGAGCGGCTTGGAGATCCTGGATCGGGTGCTCACCGGCGAGCGCCGCCGCCTGCTCGCCCTGGCCGGCCAGGACCCCGTCCTGGATCTGGGCTGCGGCGACGGCGAGCTGGCCTTCTTTCTGGAATCCCTGGGCCTGACTGTGCACGCGGTGGATTACCCGGAGACCAACTGCAACGGCATGCAGGGCGTCCGGGAGCTCAAGCGCGAGCTCGGTTCGAAGATCGAGATCGTGGCCGCCGACCTGGATTCGCAGTTCACCCTCCCGGGCCACCGCTACGGGCTGGCCTTCCTGATGGGCGTACTCTACCACCTGAAGAACCCCTTCTACGTGCTGGAAGCGCTGGCCGCCCGCGCGCTCTACTGCGTGCTCAGCACGCGGATCGCGCGCTTTGCCGGCGACCGCCGCACACCCCTGCGCGATCTGCCCGTGGCCTACCTGCTGGCCGAAGGCGAGGCCAATCAGGACTGGACCAACTACTGGGTCTTCTCGGAAACCGGGCTGAAGCGCCTGATCGAACGCACCGGCTGGCGCCTGGCGGACTTCCTGACCGTGGGCAACACCAGCAGCTCGGATCCCTCCAGTTGGGAGGGCGATGAACGGGCCTTCTGCCTGTTGAAGAGCGTCTCTGCCGAGACCGCCCGCCAGGCCGAGCTGATCCGCGGCTGGCACGAGCTGGAGTACGGCTGCTGGCGCTGGACCGAGCGCGAATTCGCCGCCGCCCTGCGCGCTCCCGCCAAGCCCGGCGCCCGGCTGGCGCTCCGCTTCTTTCTGCCCGAGGCGCTGATGGCTCGGCTGGGCCGGGTGTCGCTTTCGGCCAGCGTCAACGGCCGCCCGCTCGAGCCGGGGACCTACACCCAACCGGGCGAGTACCTGTTCGCGCGCCGCTTGCCGCCCGAGGTCCAGGCGGGCGGGCGCGTGCTCGCCGAGTTTCGCCTCGACGCCGCCTTGCCGCCGGACGAAGACGACCCGCGCGAGCGCGGCATGATCGTCTCCTCTCTCAGCCTGGAGTGAGCCGGGCTGTCAGCGGCCCAGCCCGATGCGGCAGAGGTGTTCTTCCAGCGCTTGCCGCTCCTGCGCCACATAGGCGCGGTTGCGGCGCGTCAGCTCGTCGAAATCCACCTGGTGAGCGTCGAACTCGGGGCCGTCCACGCAGGCGAACCTGACCTTGCCGCCCACCGTGACCCGGCAGCCGCCGCACATGCCGGTGCCGTCTACCATGATCGGATTCAGGCTGGCGAAGGTGGGCACGCCCCATTGCCGGGTCAGCTCCGCCGCCGCCCGCATCATGGGGATCGGCCCGATGACGTGGGCTGCGGCCGGCGCTTCCGGCTGTCCGGCTCGCCAGTGCCGCATCAGATCCACGACCGTGCCGTGGAACCCCGCGGAGCCGTCGTCGGTAGCCCAAAGCAATTCCTCCGCGGCGGCGCGCAACTCCTCCTCCAGGATGACCAGCGAAGCCGAGCGCGCCCCGCACAGCGCCGTCACGCGGTTGCCCGCCGCGCGAAAGGCGCGCGCCACCGGGAGCAGCTCGGCCACCCCCACCCCGCCGCCCACGCACAGCACATGCCCCAGCTTCTCGATGGTGGCCGGCAGGCCGAGCGGCCCCAACACGTCGGCCAGCCGATCGCCCGGCTCCAGATCGGCCGTGATGCGCGAGGTCTTGCCGACCGCCTGCACCACAAGCACGATCGTGCCCCGCCCGGCATCTCCCTCCACCAGGGTCAGCGGGATGCGCTCGCTTTCCGGCGTCGGCCGCACGATGACGAACTGCCCCGGCTTCCAGCGGGCGGCGATGGCCGGAGCTTCGATTTCCAGCCAGGAGACATCCGGATTCAGCCGCCGCCGGGCAAGCACTCGGAAGGTGGCCGGCTGGAGGACGGCGGGCAGCCCCTCGGGTCTCGGCCGGAACTCGGCCAGGCTTTGCTCGCGCAGCGTCCGATCAATCGCTTCGGCCGCTGCCCGTCCGTCGCGCATGGCCAGAATCACGGTCGAGCCGCCGCGCACCACATCTCCGCCGGCATACACGCCGGGCAGGCTGGTCCGCCCGCCGTCGTCCACCAGGATCTTGCCCCGCTTGGTCACCAGCTCGGGCGTGACGCGCTGGATGGTCGGGTTCGGGCTCTGCCCGATGGCCATCACCACGGTCTCGACCGGCATGCGGAACTCCGAGCCCGGGACGGGGATGGGGGCGGGCCGCCCGGATTCATCGGGCTCGCCCAGCCTCATGCGGATGCACTCGATCTCACGGACGAAGCCGTTCTCATCGCCGAAGATCCGTACCGGCGCCGCCAGGAACTCGAACCGCACGCCCTCCTCTTCGGCATGCTCGACTTCTTCGGCCCGGGCGCGCAGCTCGGCCCGCCCGCGGCGGAACATGATGATGGATTCGCTGCCCAGCCGCCGAGCCCAGCGGGCCGCGTCCATGGCCGAGTTGCCGCCCCCCACCACCACCGTACGCGTTCCCACCCGCACCGGCGTGTCGCTGGCCGGAAACCGATAGGCTCTCATCAGGTTGATCCGGGTGAGAAACTCGTTGGCGGTGTAGACTCCGACCAGATTCTCTCCGGGGATGCCCATCAGATGCGGCAGGCCGGCCCCCGTGCCCAGGAACACCGCGTCGAAGCCCGAGTCGAACAGCTCCTGAAGCGTGCAAGTCTTTCCCACGATGAAGTCGGTGCGGAACTCCACCCCCATGGCGCGCAGGTGGTCCAGCTCCTCGCGAATGATCTCCCGCGGCAGGCGGAAGGGCGGAATGCCGTAGGCCAGCACGCCGCCCAACTCGTGCAGGGCCTCCAGGATCGTGACCTTGTAACCCTTGCGCACCAGATCGAAGGCCGCGATCAGAGAGGCCGGCCCGCTGCCCACCAGCGCCACCCGCAGGCCGTTGAAAGGCGGCACGGGAGGAAGCCGCGATTCACCCGAGCGCCGGTAGTAATCCGCCGAGAAGCGCTCCAAGGCCCCGATGGCCACCGGCTCGAGCTTGGTCTTGGGGCTGCCCAGCAGGCATTCCTTCTCGCAGTAGAGTTCCTTCTGGCACACCCGCCCGCAGATGCCCGGGAACGGGCTCTGCTCGAAAATCTTGGCGGCCGCACCCGTGTAGTCGCCCTCGACGATCCGCGCGATGAAGCTCTTGATGTCAATATGCAAAGGGCAAGCGCCCACGCACTTGGGATCCTTGCAATCCAGACAGCGGAGAGCTTCGGCCCGGGCTTGTTCGAGCGAGAAGCCGAGGGCCACCTCCTCGCAGGTGGTGACCCGCTTGTGATCCTCCAGCAGCGGCATGCGCTGGCGAGGCGCTTTGGGAGTCCGCTTGATGCGCGGCGGGGCGGCGGAGACTCGCTCCGCGGTTTCCGGCGTGTTCATGGTTGAAATTTCATTCTACCCGCGGCTCGGCGGCCTCCGCAGCGGCCGGCGGTCCCGCTCACACCGCCGCGGCGGCCCGCCCGGCCTCCAACTCCTCGGCGCGCGGGAACAGAATGTTGTTCTCCAGGTGAATGTGCCGGTGCAAGTCCGCTTCCAGTTGCTCGAGGCCCCGATAGAGGGCCTGCCAGGTGGCGCAAGCCTCCGCGGGCGGAGCGTAGTTCGCACTGAGCCGCCTCATGCGCTCCAGAGCCCCGGCGGCGTTGTCGTGCTCGAAGCGCATCACGCGGATGGGATTCCGCACGCTCCCGAAAGGCGGCGGGGCCGGGACGCGACCTTGCGCGAGGGCGGCTTCCATCTCCCGGATCGAGGGGAACAGGATCATCTCCTCCTTGTGCATGTGCCCGTAAAGCTCCTCCTCGAGCTCCAGGAAGGCCTGCTGGAGCGCTCGCAGCGTCTCGCCATGGACGGTCCCGTGAGCCTCCAGCGTCTTGCCCATGCGTTGCTCGAGGGCGGGCAACTCGGCGCGCAAGTACTCGTGGTGCCGGCTGAGGATGTGGTCTATGAGCTCGGCCAGGGGGGCCTGCGTCCAGTCCCGGACCGCCTCCCCGGACGCCGCTCCCGTCGCTTCAATTTCCGCCGCCACGGCTTCCGGCGCCAGGCCGCGCTCGCGGCAGGCCTCGGCGAAGGGACGATCCCCGCCGCAGCAGTAGTCAATGCCGAACTTCTCGAACACGCCGATGCTGGCGGGCGTCTCCGCCGCAATCCGGCCGACGGTCTTCTCCAGAGCGATCATGGTTCCTCCCAGTACTCAGAAGCGTGGAGGCAGCGGCCGGCCCCAGGCCCCGCCGCCCCTGCATCTTCAGGCTAACCTCCCCGGCCGCCGCCGTCTGTGACGGGGGTCACCGCGCCCCGAGAGCGGCCGTATTATGCTTGCGGCAGCGGCCAAGCGCATGGAAGGTGGGGGGAAGCGGGCTGTTGTTGCAAAATGCCATTGCGGAAGTTCACCCACTGTCGGATTTTCACCCACCCAACTCCGAATACTCACCCCCGCCACCCTCCCTTTTCGCTTATTTCCCCTCGCCCCCGTTTTGGCCGCTAAACTGCTCCCTCCCCGGCTCGCGATATACTCTTTGTGTTTGGAGGGCGACCAACGATGAGGATCCCCTTTGCCCCTGCCTCAGGTCTGCGCGTAGGCGCCGCCTTGTTGGGCGTGGTCGGCGCCGCAGCCCTACTCAGCAGCTCCGACGCCCCAGCCTTCACCCAGAAGCACAAGGCCTTTTACGCCGACGCCAACCTGATCAACTTCGTCCGGCCCGGCCTGGTGGTCAAGATCCTGTCGGCCTCGATTGACCCCGACGGCACCATCAAGACGCGCTTCAAGCTGACCGATCCCAAGGGTCTGCCCCTCGACATGGACGGCATCACCACCCCCGGCGCCGTTTCGGTCCGCATCATGGCCGCCTACATCCCCAAAGGCCAGTCCCAGTACGTGGCCTACACCACCCGCGTGCAAACCAGCCCCATCACCAACGCCAGCGCCAACCAGGCCTCCTTCGACTCCGGCGGAGTCTTCACGAAAGTCGCCGACGGCGAGTATGTTTACACCTTCCGCACCAAGGCGCCCGCCGCTTTCGACCGCACCGCCACCCACTCGATCGGCTTGTGGGCGGCGCGTAATCTCAGCGAATTCGATCTGGATTCCATCATTAACTACGACGACGACGTTTACACCTGGGTCCCCGACGGCTCCCCGGTCAGCGTCAAGCGCGACGTGATCAAGACCGCCACCTGCAACAAGTGCCACGATCCGCTCTCGGCCCACGACAATCGCCGCAGCATGGAGCTGTGCGTGCTCTGCCACACGCCCCAGTCGGTGGATCCTGACACGGGCAACACCGTGGACATGCCCGTCATGATCCACAAGATCCACATGGGGCGGGAACTGCCCAGCGTGCGCGCGGGCAAGCCTTACCGCATCATCGGCTTCCAGCAGGCGGTCCACGATTATTCCAGCGTCGCCTTCCCGGCCGACACCCGCAACTGCACCTTCTGCCACGAGCAGAATACCGGGGCGGCTCAGGCCAACGCCTTCCTGAAACCGAACCGGGCGGCCTGCGGGGCCTGCCACGACAACGTCAACTTTGCCACCGGCGAAAACCACGCCAATCTGCCCCAGGTCAGCGACAACCAGTGCGGCACCTGCCACGTGCCCCAGGGCGAGCTCGAGTTCGACGTCTCGATCTTCGGCGCCCACACCATTCCGCGTTTCTCGCGCGACCTGCCCGGCGTGGTCTTCGAGATCCTCAAGGTGACCGACGGCTCGGCGGGCAAGCGCCCCACGGTGACCTTCTCGGTCAAGGAGCGCAGCGGCAAGCCGATTCCCATCAGTGAAATGACCCGGCTGGCGCTGGTGCTGGCCGGTCCCGCCTCGGACTATTCAAGCTACGTCAGCGAGGACGGCCTGCGCGCCACCTGCGCCACCGACGGCGCCTGCACTTACACCTTCGCCTACACCATCCCGGCCGACGCCAAAGGCACTTACACCATCGGCATCGAGGGTTACCGGAACCTCACCCTGCTGGCCGGCACGCAAAAGCAAATGACCGTGCGCGACGCCGCCGTCAACAAGGTGGTTCACTTCTCGGTGGACGGCTCGAAGGTTGAGCCGCGCCGCCAGGTGGTCAGCCTGGCCAAGTGCAACAACTGCCACTTCAGCCTCAGCCTGCACGGCGACAACCGCAACCAGATCGAGCAATGCGTGCTCTGCCACAACCCGGCCACCACCGACCGCGCCGTTCGGCCCGCCGCCCAGATGCCCGCCCAAACGATTGATCTGCGGCACATGGTCCACCGCATCCACACCGGCGAGGAGAATCAATACGAGTACACCGTCTACGGCCGCGGCTCGATCGCCTACGACTTCACCGAGGTGCGCTACCCGGGCGACCGGCGGAGCTGCGACCGCTGCCACGTCAACGGCTCGGAGAATCTGCCCCTCAAGCCGAATCTTCTCAACGTGACCAGCCCGCGCACCTGGCTGGATCCCATGGGTCCGGCCACCGCCGCCTGCCTGGGCTGCCACACCAGCGTGGCCGCCGCCGCCCACGCCCTCTCCAACACCACCGACAAGCTGGGCGAGGCTTGCGCCGCCTGTCACGGCGCGGGCAGCGAGTTTTCCGTCCAGCGGGTGCACGCCCGCTAACCACGGGCCGGCGCTCGGGAGACGGACGAATGGCTTGGCCGCCACGGACTGCGAAGCAATCCCACACTCCTCCTCCGTACCGGCTGGGGGTGAGCCTCTCCAGTCCCCAGCACCTCCGCGCAGCCGTGGCGGCCATCCTGCTGTGCGCCGCCTCCGCCTGGCCTCAGGCGCCCAAACCCGCCCCCGCCTACGCCGGTTCGGAAGCTTGCGCGGCCTGCCACGATGATCTGGCCAAGGCGTTCCGCAAGAATCCCCACCAGGGGCTGGAGGGCCGGCGCGACTGGCAAGGCAAGGCCTGCGAAGCCTGTCATGGCCCCGGCGCCAAGCACGCCGAGTCCGCCGCCGCCGCCGACATCCGCAATCCCGCCAAGCTGCCCGCGGCCGAGTCCGAGCAGGCCTGCCTGAGTTGCCACCGGCAGGCCCCCGCTCAGTCCGGCCGCATTCACGGCGGGCACGCGCGAAGCCAGATGAGCTGCACCGCCTGCCATCTGGTGCACCGGCAACCCGAGCAGCTCACGCTCAACAACCCGGCGGCAGTGAATCGCCGGTGCGCTTTCTGCCACGCTGCGGAATGGGCCGAGTTCCAGCGGCCTCACTCCCACCGGCTGGTGCAAGGGGCCATGAGCTGCGCCGATTGCCACGACCCGCACGGCGGCCCGCAGCCCCGATCGGCGCGCGCCGTCTCGGCCAACGAGCCCGGCTGCTTCCGCTGCCACGGCGACAAGCGCGGCCCCTTCCCCTTCGAGCACCCGCCCAGGCGGCTGGAGGGCTGCCGGAGCTGTCACGAGCCGCACGGCTCGACCAACCCGCGCATGCTGGTCCGGGCCGAAGTGCGCTTCCTGTGCCTGGAGTGCCACTCCAACATCGGCTCGCGACCGGCCCTGGGCGGCCTGCCGCCCGCTTTCCATGACTTGCGCAGCGCGCGCTATCGCAATTGCACCATTTGCCACAGCCGCATCCACGGCTCGTTCGTGGACCGGAGGTTGACCCGATGAGGCTCGCGGCCCTCCTCTTGCTCGCCCTCCTGCTCGGAGCCCAGCCGCCGGCCGCGGAAGCGCCTCCCGCCGAGCGCAACCTCACCGGCGCCGTGGACTTCGGCTACCGCGTGCTGAGCGGCGTGGGCGGTGACTTCCAGACCTACCGCAGCGTCGTGAATCTGGGCGAAGGGCCCAAGCTGTTCGCTCTGGACGTCGGCCTGGAATCGCCCTCGCGCCGGCTGTTCGATCGCCTGGATCTGCGCTTGAACTCCTGGGGCGGCGATCCCTACAACACGGCGCGGCTGGAGGCCCGGCGCCAGGGCGCTTACCGCTTCACGGCCGACTACCGCAACATCGCCTACTTCGACTTCCTGCCCTCTTTCGCCGATCCCGGCCTGGAACGCGGCGTGTTTCTCAACCAGCGGTCTCTGGACAGCTACCGCCGCGCCACCGACCTGGAATTAACCCTGCTCCCCGGCAAGCGCTTCACGCCCTACGTCGCTTACAGCCGCAACGCCTCGCGCGGCCGCGGCGTGACCACCTTCGTGCTGGACGCCAACGAGTACCCCGTCCCCCACATGCTGCGCGACCACAGCGACAACGTGCGCGGCGGCCTGCGGCTGGAGTTCCCGCGCCTGCATCTCGCCCTGGAGGGCGGCGGCATCACCTACCACATTGATCAGCAGGTCTACACCTTCCCGGAGCGCAATTTCGGCAACGCCCTGCGTCCCGTCTTCGCCCAGACGCTGTTTCTGGATCGCGGCAACCAGTCGCTCGACGTCCGCGGCTCCAGCCGTTTCGCCCGAGCCTCCTTCATCGCGCACCCGGCCGGCTGGGCGGAGCTGGCGGGCCAATTCCAGTTCAGCCAGCCGGAAAGCACCACCCGCTACAGCCAGAACAACACGGGCAGCTTCGTGGATTTCGCCAGCCTTCAGCTCTACAGCGCGCAATTGACGGCGCTGGACTCGCGCGCCCGCCAGCCCCACACCTCGGGCAGTTTCACCGCCGAAATCCGGCCCTTCCGCCGCCTCCGCCTTCTGGAGGCCTGGCTCACCGACCGCCTGCACAACGCCGGCTCCGCCCTGCTGAGCGATCGCCTGCTGGTTTCGGGCCAGCCGCCGGATTCCCGCACGCTGGCGGCCGCCCAGCGACTGGCGCTCAACTACAACCAGCAGGAGGTCTCCCTGGTGGTGGATGTGACCCGGCATCTGAGCCTCCGCGGCGGCCACCGCTACGTCTGGGGAAACGCCCAGACGCCCCCGCCCTTGATTGCGTTGGGGACCCCGCCCGAGCGGCCTGAGCTGCGCCGCCACGTCGCACTGGCCGGCGGGACCTTGCGCCTGGCGGAGCGCCTGCGCCTGGCGGCAGATCTGGAGGCTGCGCCGGGCGATCGCTCCTACTTCCGCACGAGCCTGCACCGCTACCAGCGCGGCAAGGTGCGCGCCCGGTATCAAATGCGCTCCTGGCTGCTGTTCACCGCCAACTTCAGCGTGCTGAACAACCAGAATCCGACGCCCGGCATCCGCTACGATTTCCTCAGCCGGCAGAACACCCTGGCCGCCCAGTTCACGCCCGGGGGCGGCAAGCGGATCAGCCTGCTGGCCGAGTACACGCGCTACACGCTGCGCTCCGAGCTCGGCTACCGCGATCCCGGCGCCGCGCCGGCCGGGATGTCCTTCTATCGGGACAACGGGCACGCCGCGACGGGATTGCTCGAGCTGGGCTTGCCGGGCTCCGGCGCCATCCAGCCGCGCCTCAGCCTGGGCGGCGCGATGACGGCCTCCGCCGGCGCCCGGCCGGCCCGCTATTACCAGCCTGTAGGGCGGCTGGCGATTCCCTTCGGCGCCCGCGGCGAGTGGTACGGCGAGTGGCGCTGGTACGCCCTCACCCAGCCCTTCTACTTGTTCGAAGGCTTCCGCAACCACCAGTTCGTCACCGGCTTCCGCCTTTCGATGTGAGACCCTTCGGCCGGTTTCAGGCCTGGGCCGCTCCCGCCGCCAACACGCGCGAGACGGCGCGCACCAGACGGCGGTAAGGGATCTGCTCGGCCGTCTCGAAAGCCAGCCATTCCCCATCCCGGCGGCTGGAGTAATACCAGCGCGCCAGCACGGCCAGGTGTTCTTCGCGCACGCGCATCGGGGCCCTGTCCGGCTCCAGCCCGGCGGCCAGCTCGCGCAGCCGCCGATCCAGGGAGAGGCCCGCGGCGGCCTCCGGCCGGCAATCCAAGCGCCGCGGCGCCTGCCAGCATCCGCGGATCAGGAACCACAGCTCGACCGCCCCGGCCTCCGCCGAGGGCGTCACCGCCACCCCGCACAGCCGCTCCAGGTCCTCGGCCAGTTCGTCGCGCAGCCGCAAGACCTGCTCGACCTTCTCGATGCGCCTGTGCAGCCGGGCGGCCTCCTCGAAATTCAGTTCCTGGCTCAACCGCTCGCGGGCCGCTTCGAGCACTTCGAGCAAGGACCGGCCCTGCGTGCGGAGAAAGCTCAACACGCGCTCCACTTCCCCGAGGTATTCCTCGCGGCTGACCGCTTGCTGGCAGGGGCGCAGGCAAAGGTTCATCTCGCCGTAAATGCAGCCGGGATGGTTCGCGGAAGGCGCCAGGTCCTCTTCGCAGCGCCGCATTTGGAACAAGTCGAGGAACCGGCTCTGGAATTGCTCGGCGGCGTTGCGGCTGCGGAAAGGGCCGTAATAGAGGGCGCGGGCGCCGCTCAGCCTTGCCGTCACCTGGCTGCGCGGGAACGGATTCGTCAGGATGATTTTCAGAAAGGGCGGCGGGCGCAGCTTCAGCCGGCTGCGATAATCCTCCGGGAAATGCCGGCGCGCCAGCTCGTAATGCACGAGCGCCGCCTCCAAGCGCGAGCCGACCAGCCAGTACTCGACCTGCTCGGCCACCGCCCGCAGGTTAAGCAGGCGCGTCGGGGTCGCCTCGGCGCGCAACAAGCGGCGCAGGCGCCGGCGCAACAGTGCGGTGCGAGCCAGATAGGGTGCGCCCTCGCGCGCCCGGATCAAGAAGACCGCCGGGCGATCGGGCACTGCCTCCAGGCGCGCTTCGAGGGCTTCCGCTTCCTCCGCCAGTTCGATCCGCTCGGGCGGCCGCGCGAACATGCCCAGGGCGCAGCGGGAACTAGGATCCGGCCGGACCGGGCGGGCGGCGCCGGTGCCAGTCGGTGACGCGCTGGAACTCGCGCCCCACCGCCAGCAAGGTGTTTTCCGAGAACGGCCGCCCCACCAGTTGGATGGCGATGGGCAGCGAATCGGCGAAGCCGCAGGGCAACACCAGGGCGGGCAGTCCGGCCAGATTGCCCGCCGCCCCCAGATCGCTCAGCCCGCGCTGGGCGGGCCGCGGGCCTTCCGAACGCGCCCGGTCCAAGGGCTCGGAAATCTTGGAGGCCGGACCGAAGCGTGCGGGCGAAACCAGCAGGTCCACGTCCATGAAGAGCTTGCGCAACTCCTGCTGGATCAACCGCCGGATCCGCATGGCGCGCAGATAATCCTTGGCCGGAACCTCCAGGCCCGCCTTCAGGCCGGCGATCTGTTTCTGGTCGGCCAGTTCTTCGACCTTCCCGCTGGAAATCAGCTCCTCGAAGACCGCCGAACCCTCGGTGTCAATGATCAGGCCGGCCACCGCGCCGTAAGGGAACTCGGGAAGAACGGTTTCTTTCATTCTCAGGCCGAGTCCGCGCAGGGTCTCCAGGGCCTTGAGGAAATCCGGGCGGGCGGCCGGCTCGGCCCATTGCTCGAAGTCCGCCGGCGCGAAGCCCAGGCGCAGCTCCTTGAGGGGACGGGCGAACTGGGGCGCGTAATAAAAGCTCTTGCCTGCCGAGCCCGGATCCTGCGAGTCGCCCCCCGCGATCCCCTGCAACACCAAACCGCAATCCTCCGCCGAGCGGGCCAGGGGGCCGATCTTGTCCATCGTCCAAGAGAGCGCCATCGCCCCGTGTCGGCTCACCAAACCGTAGGTGGGCCGCAGCCCGGTCACGCCGCAGTAAGCGGCCGGAGTGACGATCGAACCCCAGGTCTCCGATCCCAAAGCGAAGGGAACCAGGCCCGCGGCCACCGCCGCCCCCGAGCCGCTGGAGGAGCCGCCCGACCAGCGCGTCGGATCCCAGGGATTCAACCCCGGCCCGGTCATCGAGGCCGCAGCCCAGCGGTAGCCCCCGCCCCCGGCCAGCTCGACCATGGCCAGCTTGCCGATCAGCACGGCGCCCTGCCGTTCGAGCTTGCGCAAGACCGTGGCGTCGTAGTCGAAGACCTGTCCGGCGAACGGCCGCGCGCCCCAGGCCGTCGGCCGGCCCGCCACGCTGAGCAGGTCCTTGGCCCCGTAGGGGATGCCTTGCAGCGCCCCGCGCCGCCGGCCCCGCTTGAGTTCCTCGTCCACCTTGCGCGCCTGGCGCAAGGCTGAATCGCGCAACGAGAGCGCCAGCGCGTTGTAGCGCGGGCCGAACTTTTCCAGGCGGTCCGTGAAGGCGCGCGCCAGCTCTTCGGCCGAGAACTCGCGGGCCCGCAGGCGCGCGTTCAGCTCGCCAATGGTGGCGAAGAAGACCGCCTCGTCGAAGCCGGCCATCACGAAGCCCTGAACTGGAAGGCCGGCTCGGTCGCGATCGGCAAGCGAGTCTTGGCCAGCGTCTCCAGGTTGCGCCGCAAGCGGTTCCTGGCCGCCGCCAGCAATTGCTCGGGGGTCTCCGCGGGGGCCGCAGAAGCCTGCGGAAGGGCCGGCACGGCCGGGGCGCCCAGCAGCGCCGCCGCTTCTCTACGGGTGAGCTTCATCCTCACCTCGACATTATATGCCGGGTGCTTTCCCGTAACGCCTCGCGCGCCGCCCGCTCCATGGCGGCGCGGGGAGCGCTCTGCCCGGTCCAGATCTCGAACTGTCGGGCGGCCTGCTCGTTGAACATCTCCAGGCCGCAGATGACCTGTTTGCCCTGTTCGCGCGCGCGCCGGATCAGCAGGGTTTCGATCGGGTTGTACACCATGTCGAAGACGATCTCGGCCGGAATGCGGTCCCGGAAGAAACATTCCTCCACCCGGGGAAACATGCCGAGCGGGGTGGCGTGGATCAACACGTCGAAATGCCGCGCCTCGGCTTGTTCGCGCAGCAACGGCTCAGCCCCGCAAGCCTTGGCCAGCGCCCGCACGCGATCCGGGTTCCGGCCCACGATGGCCAGTTTGGCGCCCGCGTCCGCAAGCGTGAAGGCCGCCCCGCGCGCCGCCCCGCCGTTGCCCACCAGCAGGACCGAGGCGCCGGCCAGCCGCAAGCGCCGCTCCAGCGGCGCGCGCACGCCCTCGACGTCGGTGTTGGTCCCGCGCCAGCGCGCCGCCCGCCGCCAGACCGTGTTCACCGCGCCGATCCGCCGCGCCAGAGGATCTACCGCGTCCAGGTAGCGTACGATCTTCTGCTTGTGCGGGATGGTGACGCTGAAGCCGGCCAGGGGCAGATCCTGCGCCATCGTCATGAAGTCCTTCAGTTGGCCGGAGGGCACGCGGAAGGGAACGTAGACCCCGTCAAACCGCCGCGCCTGGAAGGCCCGGTTGTGCACGGCGGGCGATATCGAATGCCCGATCGGGTCGGCGATCACCCCGTAGATCTTCGTGCTGCGGGACAGCTTCTCGATCCGGTAAAGATGGCGCAACTGCCGGCTGGGGATCTGGCCCGGCGCCGTGCCCTCGGCTGCCGCCGGCGCCCCGTAACTGTAACAGCTCCCGAAGATCGGACCCAGGATGCGCGAAGGCAAACCGGTTTCGCCCATCGCCAGCACCACCAGCGGCGTATGCGAGTGCTCGCGCGCCAGCCGCAGCAGCCGGTGGTTGTCCGAGGGCTTGCGCGCCGTGGTCACCAGCTTGTACAACTCCGCCGGAACCCGCGTCAGCCGCCGCAAGACCGGTTCCAGAGCGGGCGTGCCCTGGTAGTTGTGATAGGAGACGATCACACGGGCCCGCCCGGCCAGCCTTTCCAGCGCCGCCGGCGCCGCTTCCGCCGACTCGATCTCGACGTCCACCGCGCGCGCCCCTGCTTCCACGGCCGCCTCCAGCAGCCGGAACTGCTCGTCCAGCCCGCCTTCGAAACGCCCGTGATTCTGCCGGCGGCGGCAAGTGGCCAGCAGCAGGCAGCCGGGATTCTCCTCGGCGAACTCCCGCACGGCCTCCAACCCTTGCTCGGGGTCTGCCAGGTAATCCAAGCGGAACTCCAGGAATCGTTCGCCTTCCTCGACTTCCCGGCGAGCGTGCTCCAGCAGCTTGTCCGGGCTGGCGAAGCCCAACGCCACGGCGACGCGCGGCAGGTTCAGGGACGGCATGTCGAAGCGTGTTTTACCATAGCACGACAGGGCCCGCCCGGGGGAAGCGGCGAGCGCGAGATCAAGCGGGCGTACCGCTCCCGGCCGCGCCCGCCGCCAGCCGCGCCTTCCAGGCCTCCAGGATCTCCGCCGTGGCGGTGGCGCCGAAGCGGTCGGCCCCCGCCTGGTAGACCTCCAGCGCGCGCTCCAGCGTGCGCACTCCGCCGGCCGCCTTCACGCGCACGCTCGGCCCGGCGTGCGCTCGCATCAGGCGCAGATCCTCCAACGTGCAGCCGCTCGGAGCGAAGCCGGTCGAGGTCTTCACGAAGTCGGCTCGCGCGGCGGTGGCGATGCGGCAGGCGGCGATCTTCAACTCGTCGGTCAGGTAGGCGTTTTCGAAGATGACCTTCAGCAGGGCTCCGGCCTGGTGGCAGGCGTCGGCGAGCTGCTTCAGCTCCGTCTCCACGTAGTCGAACTGCCGGGAGATCAGCTTGCCGATGTTCAGCACGGCGTCTATTTCCCGGGCGCCTCGCTCCAGCAGCTCGCGCACCTCGTAAAGTTTGGTCGCCGTAGTCGAGGAGCCGTGGGGAAAGCCGGCCACGCTGGCCACCGGCACCCCGCTGGATTCCATCCAGCGAACCGCTCGCTCGACATCCGCCGGGCGAACGGTCACCGTAGCCGCGCGGTAGCGGGCGGCCAACAGGCAACCCTGATACACCTGCTCCTCGCTGAGCTCCGGGCGCAACAAGGAGTGGTCAATCATCCGGGCGAGGTCTTCGTAACTGCTGAGGGGAGGTCTCGGCCGGCCTGCGGGCTGCATGACTTGGTTCACGGAAAACGCTTCCCCCGGGCTGCTAGTCGCTTTTCTTGCGTTTGGCGGGGGAAGTGGCCGGCAAACCCAGCTCGCGCAACCGCGCCCGCGCCTTGGCGGCCAGTTCGGAGCTCGGCCAGCGAGAAATGATCGCGCGAAACTCCTCGGCCGCTTTCATGCGCTCGCCCATCTTCAGCAACGTCTGGCCCTTCATGTACATGGCATCCCGCGTCTTGAGGTTTTCCGGGTATTTCTCCAGGACCAGATCGAAAGCCCGCAGGGCCGAATCCAGTTCGCCGCGGTTGTAGTAGATCTCGCCGATGTGGTACTGGGCGTTGGGCGCCGTCTCGGTGGCGCCGAAGTATTTCAGGTAGTCGGTGAATTCCTGGAGGGCGAGGTCGTAGTTGCCGCTGTCCTTGTCCCGCATGGCGCTGGCGTAAAGGCCTTCGGCGCTGAGCCCGGGCGGAGGGCCGGCGGCTGCCGCCGGCGGCTGCGAGGGCGGCGGGGGCGGCGACTGGATCACCTTGATGGTGTTGCCCAGGTCCACCATGCGCTGCTCGAGCTTGCCCATGCGCGCGTTCAAATCCGCCATGGCTTCCCGGACCGCCTGGAACTCGGCCGACATCTGATCCACCTTGCTCGAGGTGGCGGCCAGCGGCTGAACCAGGCTCTTCTCCTGCTCGCGCATGCGCTCCCGCACGTTGTTTTCCAACACCGCCATGGTGGTGTTGACCTTGTTGACCCCGTCAATGGCCTGCTGCACCAGAATCTTCAGCGCGGCCATGTTCTCGTCCACCGAGCGCTGCATCTGGCGCACCTGGTCCCCCAGCAAGGCCATGTCCCGCTGCAACTCGCGGATTTCCCGGCTCTGCGCCGGCAGAGCCGGCGCCCAGCCCCACCAGATCAAGCTCAGCAATGCGGCCCATCTCATAGGCCACTCTCCCTTTCGCACCAAGGCGCCGCCCGGCTCGCCGCCGGCTGCCCTGTCTCGCTCGTCACCCGGCCGAGGCGGGAACCGGCGGTAGCGCCGGCGCCCGCCTCGGAAACTTTAGGTGCCCGGCACGAAGTGCACCCGCCGGTTCTTCTGCCAGCACTCCTCGTTGGATTCGGTGCACTGCGGCCGTTCCTTGCCGTAGCTGACCGTCTTCAGCTTCTCGGCCGAGACGCCCAACTGGACCAGGAAGTCCTTGGCCGAAGTGGCCCGGCGGTCGCCCAGGCCCATGTTGTACTCGGCCGAGCCGCGCTCGTCGCAGTGGCCCTCGATGATGATGGCGGCCTCGGGGAATTCCTGGAAGATTCGCTTGAGCGCGTCGGCGTTGCGCGTCAGCGTGGCGCGCGCATCCTCGCGGATGTCGCTCTTGTCGAAGTCAAAATAAGCGTCCTGGACCTCGCTGGCCAGCACCTCGCCCAGAGATTTCTTCGGCGGCGGGGGCGGCGGAGGTGGAGGCGGCGGCGGAACCGTCACCGTGACCGTGGCTCGCGAGGAGACCGTTCCGCCCGGTCCTTTGGCGGTCAGCGTGTAGGTGGTGGTGTTGCTCGGGAACACCTGCCGGGCGCCGGAGGCGGCCACCGGCCCGATGCCCGGATCAATCGAGACATCGGTGGCGTCGCTCACCGACCAGCGCAGGGTGGAAGACTGGCCGCGCTCGATCGTGCTGGGCTCGGCCACAAACTGGGAAACGGTCGGCGCTTTGGGTGGCGGCGGCGCCGGCTTCTCCGGCGGCGGCGGTGGTGGTGGCGGCGGCGGCGGCGGAGCTTTCTTCTTGCAGCCGGCCACGAACAGCAACAGGGACAGACTCAACAATACCGTCGAGATAGTTCGCGTGTTCATCCTGAACTTTGCCTCCAAAAACCGATTGCCTTCACTCCCTACTCTAGTTTAACCCCTTGGCCCACACCGGCATGGTGTTGCGGCCCTCGGTGGTTAGCTGCCGGACCTGCGTCCCGTCAGCCAGCATCGTGTAAATCTGCGGCGCGCCGCTGCGCGTCGAGCAGAAGGCGATGTGCCGGCCGTCCGGGGCCCAGCTCGGATTCTCGTTGCGCCCGGCGCCGTGCGTCAACTGATCGAAACGCCCGGTCGCCACGTCCATGATGAAGAGGTTGAAATTGCCCGGCGCGTAACCCCGCGTCCAGGCGAAAGCGATGTGCTGGCCGTCGGGATGCCAGCTCGGATTGGACGCGTAGCCCTCTCCGTCGGTCAGGCGACGCACGTCGCTGCCCTCCAGGCTCATCCGGTAAATTTGGTGTGGCCCGCCCCGCCCGGAGACGAACACCAGCTCCGCGCCGGTCTTCGGGTTAACCTTGGGCTCGACCTCGATGGCCCGCACGAAGGAGAGGCGGCGCAGGCCGCTGCCGTCCAGGTTAGCCACGTGAATCTGCGGCCATCCGTCCACGGAAGCCGAAAAGACGATGCGTTGCCCGTCGGGGGTGAACGACGGGGTGCCCACCATCGAGGAAACCGGATTGTAGAAGGGCAATTGCCGGCCTGTCTCCAACGAATACAACAATATCACAGGATTGCCCCGCGCGTAACTGGTGAAGGCCAGCCGGCTCCCGTCCGGGGACACCGCCGGCATCGTCGAGATCGAGTTGTAGCGCGTCACCTGCTTCTGGTTGGAGCCGTCCGGATCCATCACCCAAATCTCTTTGACGCCGCGCCGCCGCTCGGAGACGAAGTAGATCTTGCTGCCCGCCAGGCTCACGCCCCCGAACTGCCTCAAAATATCGGCCGCAAACTCGTGCGCCACCCGCCGGGCGCCTGCCTCGTCGAGCGATCCCAGATAGGTCTTGCCGAAGACCTGCGCCGCAGCCGGCTCGCTCAGCCCGGCGTTGTACAGCCAGCCGAACAGCACGAACTGGCCGGCCTGCGCGCCGCCGTAGCCGAAGGCCAGGTAGTTGGCGTTGACCGGCGGATCCGCCCAGTCCCGCAGCCACAGCCCGCGCGCCGCCGGATCAGGCTTGCCGGCAACGGGCCGGCGGAAGTCTTCCGGACGCTGCGGATTCAGCAACGGGTAGAGGCTCTTGGGGGCCATGTCGAACAGCCCCGAGCCTTCCAAGTCGGCCCACAGCGTCTGATTGAAGACGCCCATCAAGGGTTGGGCCTCCCCGGATCCGCGCAGATCGGGCGCCGCGATCCGCGTGCGGTCCCTCTTGGTGATCTTGATGATGACGTCCTGAGCCCCGGCCAGCAGCCAGAGGCCCAGGCACGCCACCGAGGCTGAAATGACTTTCTTCATCGCTTGAATTGGAACCAGATTTCGATGCGCGCTTCCTCGCGCTCGAAGCCCGCCGGCAGGGGCGGAAACGGGGCGGCCAGAAAGACCGCCCGCTGGGCCGAGTAGTCCAGCGTCCGATTGCCGCTGCTCTGCATGACCGCCACGTTGCGCACCTGCCCGTTGCGCAGGATATCAAAGGTCACGATCACCGGGGGAGCGACGCTCAGGCGCGGATCCACTTCCGAGGTGTTCCACTTCTGCGCCACCCGGGTCTCGATCAGGTCCCGATACCAGCCGTAGCGCTGGCCGAACGCGCTGCCCGGCCCCATCCCGACGCCTCCCGCCCCGGTCTGCGCCCCGAACATGGGCGAGCTCAGCGCCTGGCCCGCCTGGCTGTAAAGCTGTTGCGGCCGATCTTCGACCCAGGGCCGCTCGATCGCCCGCCGCCGCGCCACCTGGGCCTGGGACTTCTGCGCCCTGCGCGCCGGAATTTCGATCGCCTCCTTAGGCTCGGGCGCAGCCTTGCGGGCCCGCGGCTTGGGCGGCGCCGGCACGCGTGAGAGCGTATCCTCGGCTACCGGATTCACCCGCCCCGAACGGGCCGGCAGCGGGATCTGCCGGATGGGCGTCACCGCCACCGAACCGCCGCCGCCCAGGGCGTGCGGCGTGCCCCAGAGGATCCGGCCGCGCTGCCCCAGAGAGTGGTACAGCGCCAGCGAGCTGAACAGCCCGGCGTGCAACGCCAGCGAGGCTGCCAGCCAGCCGCGCAGCGGCTCGCGTCCTTCCAGGATGTCGGCCCGCGCCGCCATGGCTTACGCCGCCCTGCGCCCGCCCGGATTCATCGCTCCTTCGGCCGGTCGGCCTCGTCCACCGGCTGGGTGACCATGTTCACCGCCAGCTTCGCCTCGCCCAGCTCGCTGACCACCTGCGCGATGACGTCCCAGATGGTGTCCTTGTCGGCCCGCACGTACACCTCCTGCGCCCCCGCGAAACGCTTGCGCACCTCCTGGGGCAGGGCGTTGATGTTCACCGGCGCCTCGTTCAGGTACAATTCGCCGTTCTTGGTGATGGTCACCACCGGCAGCTCCTTGGCGCTGTCCTTGGTTTGCCGCACCCGCGGCACGTCCACTTCCAGGCCGAATTCCATCACGTGGGCGGTCAGCATGAAGATCACCAGCAGCACCATCACCACGTCCACCAGCGGGACCACGTTGATCTCCGACAGCGAGCCCATCCGCCGCATTCGCCTGCGCCCGCCCAGATCTTCGCCGCCCGTGAACGCCATGGCCTCAGCCCTCGAAACTGCGGTCCGACACGTTCATGAACTCCAGCGCAAAGTCCTCCATTCGCGCCCCCAGCTCGCGGATCACGTGGCCGAAGTAGTTGTAGAAGATCGCCGCCGGGATGGCGGCCGCCAGCCCCATGGCCGTCGCCACCAGCGCCTCGGAAATGCCCGGCGCCACCGCCCGCAAGCTGGCGCTGCCCGCCATGGCCAGGCCCTGGAAGGCGTCAATGATGCCCCAGACGGTGCCGAACAGCCCGATGAACGGCGTCACCGAAGCGGTCGTCGCCAGCCAGTTCATATTCCGCTCCAGCCGGGTGATCTCCTCGGAGATGCCGAGCTGAAGCGCCCGCTCCAGCGCCACTTTGTTGGCGATGGTGCCCCGCGCTTTGACCTGCCGCGCCACCTCCTCGTAGCCGAAATCGAAGACCGCCGCCAGCGGGCAGGGCCGGAACTGCTCGCTGGCCAGGGCCACCTGCTCCAGGCCGTTGGCCTTGCGAAAAGCGCGCAGGAAACGCGCGTTGGCCATGCGCACCTTGCGAAACGCCGCCCACTTCTGAAAGATGATGGCCCAACTGAAAATCGAGAAGATCAACAGGATCGCCAGCACCGCCAGCGGCAGCGGCTGAGCGTGCCGGACCAGTCTCCAGATGCTGACTTGCAACCACAAGCCGAAGGCCGGCGCCGGGTTCAAACCATCTCCTTTCGCCCTACGCTCCTATGATAAACAACCCTTCCCGCCCCAGGCCAGCCATTCGGCCCGAGATCTCTCGGCCGCACGCGGCAGCGCGGCCGCTCTCGTATAATCGGCTCGGATGCTGGTCGAGCTGGTGGTGGAGAACTACGCCGTCATCGAGCGGCTGCGCGTGCGCTTCCACCCGGGTTTCAACCTGCTGACCGGAGAAACCGGCAGCGGCAAATCGCTGGTGGTGGACGCCCTGGGCCTGCTGCTCGGCGGCCGCGCCTCGCCCGAGATGGTGCGCACCGGCGCCGCCCGCGCGCGCATCTCAGGCATCTTCGAGCTGCCGGCCGAGGCGGAACTCGACGGCCTGCTGCGCGAAGCGGGCATCGAGGTCGAAGACGGCGAGCTGCTGCTGGAGCGCGAGATCTCGGCCGAGGGCAAGTCGCGCGTCTTCGCCGCCAGCCGCCCGGCCACGGCCGGGCTGTTGCGCCGGCTGGCGCCCTTCCTGGCTGATATCCACGGCCAGCACGAACAGCAGCGCCTGTTCTCGGCCGAAGCGCAGTTGGAAATGCTGGACGCCTTCGCCGGCCTGGGCGAACTCCGCCGGCGCGTGCGCGACCTCTACGAGCGCTGGCGCGAGGCTGCCGGGCGGCTGGAACAGCTCGAGCGGGCCGAGCAGGAGAAGCTGCGCCTGCTCGATCTGTGGAACTTCCAGGCCCGTGAGATCGCCGCCGCCGCCCCCAAGCCGGGCGAGGATGCGGCGCTCGAACAGGAGCGGCGCGTGCTCCAGAACGTGGCTCGCCTCCAGGAGAGCGCGGGCTTCGCCTACCAGGCCCTTTACGACTCGCCCGACGCCGCCCTCACCCGCATTCGCCAGGCCCTCCGCCGCCTGGACGAGCTCAGCCGCATTGATCCCGCCCTCGAACCCGCCCGCGAGGCGCTGCGGCAGGCCGAAGTCGCCGTCGAGGAAAGCTCCTACGCCGTGCGGGACTACCTTTCCCGGCTGGAGGCCAATCCGGCCCGCCTGGAAGAGGTCGAAAACCGCCTGGCCGCGCTCGAGCGACTCAAGCGCAAGTACGGCAGCACGCTCGAGGAGGTCCTGGCCTTCCAGGCCGAGGTCTGCCGCCAGATCGAGGCCGCCGAAACGGCCGGCGAGCGCAAGGCCGCCCTTCAGCGCGAGAACCAAGAGCTGGCCGAGGCCTACCTGGAAGTCTCCGCTGAGCTCAGCCGCCGGCGGCGCGAGGCGGCCCGCCGCCTGGCGCGCCGCCTGGAGGCCGAGCTGGCCGGCCTGGCCATGGAAGGGGCCGTTTTTCAAATCCTGCTGGCCGACGCCGATTGGAGCCGCTACGGGCGAGACGCGGTAGAATTCCGGATCTCCTCCAATCCGGGGGAGGAACCCAGGCCGCTGGAGAAGGTCGCCTCGGGCGGCGAACTGTCGCGCATCGCCCTGGCCCTGCGCACCTTGGTGAGCGCGGCGGGCGGCCCGCGCCGCTCAGAGGGCGCTCCACGCACCCTCGTCTTCGACGAGGTGGACGCGGGCATCGGCGGGCGGGCGGCCGAGACCGTGGGCCGGCGCTTGAAACAACTGGCCGCCGGCCACCAGGTGCTCTGTGTCACTCACCTGCCCCAGATCGCCAGCTTCGCGGACCATCACTTCTACATCGAGAAGCAGGAGGTCGCGGGCCGCACCGCGGCCGCCATCCGGGAGCTGGCGGGCGAGGCTCGCACGCGCGAGATCGCTCGCATGCTTTCCGGCGAACGCTTGACGCCGGAAGCTCTCCGCCACGCCGAGCGGCTGCTGAAAATGGCCGGCAGTTGAGCCGCGCCCCCTACTCCACCCGGAGGCCGAACTCGCGGAGCAGCCCTTGGCCGGGCGGCAGGGCGTACAAGCGGATCCAATAGCTGCCGCGACTCAGGCCGGGCAGGCGCAGGCCGGCGGAGGCTGCCGGGCCCCGCAGCTCTTCCCGGCGCAGGAGGCCGCCCCGGACGTCCAGCACTTCGATCCGGCAGCAGGCGCCCTCCGGCAGGCCCGCGGCGTCCCAGGTCAGACGCAGCGGCCGGCCCGCCGGGGCGCTGGTGAAAGCCAGGGCCTCCGCCCCCCGGGTGGCGCTCAGCAGGATGGTGAGAGCCGGAGCGCCCGGCTGGGTCGGCGGGAGCAGCCAGCGAGGCAGCAGGATCAGCAGCGCCAGCAGCACCGCCGCAGCGGCCGCCCAAGCCGGCGCCGGAAGCTCGGCCCAGCGCGCCAGCCGCGCCCCGATCAGCGTCCAGCGCGAGGGGGGCAGCATCAGGAAGTTGTGCGCCGCCTGGCGCGTGGCCTGAATGAAGGCGTCGGTTTCCGCCAGCCGGTCCTGGCAGCCGGGGCAGATCAGCAAGTGTTGCTCGAGCTCGGCCGTCTGCTCCTCGGGCAGGCGGCCCAGGGCGTACTGCTCGAGCGTCTGATCGGAAGGATGGGCTTCCTCGGGACTCGGCATGGCTGCCTCTCGCGGAACGCCTCGGGCAGGGCCGGCGTTCCTGTAGGCTTAGTGGGCCGCCTGGGCCGAATTTCTCGCCCCCAGCCAGGGGAAGCGCCGCTGCAAGCGCCGTTTGCCCAGCTCTCCGAAGCGGGCCTTGGCGCGGGATTTCAGCAGCCGGAACTGGGTCTCGGTCAACTTCATTTCCCGGCAGATTTGTTCTTGCGTCTGTTCCAGCAGATAAAACCGGGTCAGGATTTCCCGGTCCCGCCGCGACACGCTGCGCAGCACCTTTTCCATCAGCTCCACCTTCTGCCGCGCCATCAGCTCCTGCTCCGGGTCGCTGCGCTGGTCGGAAATCGCCAGCCCGGCGTGCAGTTCGATCCGGCCCTTGCGCAGGTGCACCGCCCGGTCAATATGGGCGGCCACCTGCCGGCGGACCACGGTCCGAACGAATCCCATCAGCCGGTTGGGATCCCGCAGCTCCCCACGCCGGACGGCTTGCACCACGATCAGGAAGGTGTCGTGCACCCGGTCCTCCAGCTCCTCCGGTCCCAACTGCCGGCACAAGTAGAAGCGCACGCCGCGGGAAAACACGGCGTAAAGCTGCTCCATGCCCCGCGGGTCCCCGCGCTGGATCCTCTCGACCAGCTCCGACCAGTCCACCGCAGGCGGCCCCGAGCCCTGGGCCGGCTTCCCGCCCGGAGGCGGCTTCCCTGGGGAACCCGCTCCCTCGCCGCTCCCGCTTCTGCCTGGAGTCTCGTGCATCAGCAAAGACATGCTCGCCTCACTCCGTTCCCACCGCGAAATACGCCGCCCAGTACGCCGGGGCCGCATGGCGGCCCCCACGCGCCAGCATCTCCTGCTGGGCGCCTTGCAGAGCCGCCGCCGCCGACCCTTCCCGGCCGGGCCGGCAGCGGCGCAGCCAGCCGTAAAAGGCTTGGAACAACTCCCCGTCGTCATCCGGCGTGGGCCACAAGCTGGCGATCACTGCGCGCGCGCCCGCCGCCAGCCAGGCCCGCGTCAGACCCAGCAGCCCCGCACCCGGCGGGGCCGGACCCAGCCCCGAGTTGCAGCCGCTTAGCACCACCAGAGCCGGCGCCCGCCCCAAGCTTCGAATGGCGGCCGAGCCGAGCAGCTCCGGGCGCCCGTCGGGGCCGAGACTGAGTGCGATGACGGCCTCCGACGGACTCTGCCGGCCTCCCATCACGTGAGCCGCCAAGTGCAAGACCGCCGGCCGCCCCGCCAGGGCCTCCCGCAGGGCTCCCAGCGAGGCCCGCGGTCCTTCCAGCAGCAAGGGCGGCGCCGCCCGGTTCCACTGGGCGGCCGCAGCGCGGATCTCCCGCCCGCTGCCCGGCAGGCGCGCCAGTTCGATCGCGGGCTCCGGCGGCGCGGCCCCCAACCTGGGCAGCAAAGCCCAGAAGCCGCCCCTGCGGTCTTTGCCCCGGCTGCCCTTCCAGCGATCGTCCGCGCGGTTGTAAACCGCGTCGCCCACCCCCACGAACCGGCCCGCCCAATCCACGGCCCCGCCTCGGGCCAGACTCTGGGCCCCGGGCACAATCTCCAGGGCGTGACGCTGGGCCAGGTACACCGGCCGGCGCCCCTCGAAGCCCGTCACCAGGGCCGCCAGCGGCAGCTCGAACAGCACGCTGTCCAGCGCCAGCAGCCACTGCCGCTTCCGGCGCACCCCCGGGCTCAATCCGCCGAACAGCACTTCGTAGAGCTGCCGGCCCAGCTCGGGGGCTTCGGCGGCCCCGCTGCGGACCGCCCCATGAAAGGCCGCCGAAAGCGCAGCGATCCGCCCGGGCGGCGCCAGTCGGGCCATCTCCAGCCCGCGCCGACTCACCGCCCAGCGATAGGCGGCGGACTCGCCCAGGTAAAACGCCAGGAAGGCTTCCTCCGGCCTCAGCACAGCCTGCGTTCGCCGCAGCAAACCGCCCCCGGCATCCCACCGGAAGCTCGGCCCGCCGGCTCTGCGCAAGCCGGATTCCATCTCGATCTCCGCCAGCCGCCGCCGCGCCGCCCGCAGGCGCCCTCTAGCCGGCGGGCTGTCTCGGAGGAACAGGGCCGCCTCGGCCGCGTGCAGTTCCGCCAGGGCCTCTCCATAACCGGCCGGCAGCGAGCCCATCGCCTCATCGCCCCGCTCGAGCAGCGCGCGCAGGCCGGCGGCACGGTTCTCTTCCGCCGCCTCGAAAGCCTCCCGGGCCAGATCCTTCCGGCCGGTGCGCTCCCGCAATGCGGCCGCGGTCTCCACCAGCGCGCCGTACAACTGCTGAAGGCCGGCGTCCAGGCTCACCCGGAACGCCTCGGCCGGCAGAACCTCCAAGCGCCAGCGGCGCGCCTGCTCCACGGCCACCCGCAAATCCGCCAGCCCTCGTTCGAGCCGGCCCTGGCGGGCATAGAGCCGGCCTCGCTCGTAATAAAGCGCCCACAGGGGTACGGGCGCCACAGCGCGGCGCGCGCCCGCCAGAGCCTGGTCCATCAGCCGCACCGCCGAGGGCAAATCCCCCTGCGCCGCGCGCAACAGGGCCAGATTCCGGTAACTCAGGTAAAGCTCCGGAGCGCCCCCCAAACGCCGCAAGCGGAAAGCCTCCAGCAAGGCGATCTCGGCAGGACCCAGCCGGCCGCACCGCAGGTGCTCATAGCCCAATGCGTTCCAGGCCAGCGCCAGGGCGCGCGGATCGCCTTGCCCGGCGGCCAGCTCGATGCTGCGCGTGAACAATGCTTCCGCCCCGGGCCAGTCCCCCTGACGCGCGCGCAGCGTCGCGGCGCGCACCAGCAACGGCGCGCTGACCCCCCCGCCGCGTTCGGCCAGCTCCAGGGCTTGCTCGGCGGCCGCCTGCGCCGCGTCCAACTCGCCCATCTGGGTGTACACGGTCGCCAGATTGGCGGCCACGCCGGCCGCTGTCTGGTAATCCTTGATGCGAGCGGCTATGCGGCGGGCTTCCCGATAGGCCGCCATCGCCGCCCGGTATTGAAAAGTCGCTTGCCGGCAGCCGCCCAGATTGTTCAGCAAGCGGGCTTGCAGGCGAAGATCTCCCGCCTGTCGGGCAGCGACCAGGGCGGCGGAGTAGACCGCGGCTGCTTCCGCGTACCGGCCGGATTGGAAAAGGCGATTACCGTGCCAGACCGGCTGGCGCAGATCCGGGCCAGCGGGGAGGCTCGGCTGCCCGGTGGCGCGGCAACGGCGGCTGCCGGTGCACGGCAACAGCATCAGCGCGCAGCCGAAAGCGGCAAGAACGCCCTTCGCTCGCATGGTCGTGGGGGAGGTTGGTGAACGCGAGGGCTGGCGTTCCTTGGGAGCATTCCCGGCGGAAATGCCCCCAAGGAATCATACCAGAATTGGCCGTCAATTTGGCAACCCTTTTCTAAGGTTTTTCTTGGTTCCCGTGCAGCCCACCGCGCACGAACCCTTCCGATTGAAGGCTTTTCATGAAGCTTACGCAACCGGCGGGAGAATGATGATGATGGGTTCAGGATCCATCCCTTTCACCTCGTTTCTCAGCCGGATGGCCTGCGTGCAGCCTTTCGGGCGAAAGGCCGGGGCACGCAGCCGGGGGCTGATTCTCTGGCCTGAGCCTACGGCCTGCTCGGCCATCGAGGATCGGACGAATCCCTTAAAAGATTTAGTCTTCGCAGGATAAATACCTGGCCGGCGAGTGAACCGAAGCCCCCTCAGGCGGGATGGGATCGGGTCCGGACCCGGGGCAGGCCCGGACCCGCCAGAAAGGCGCCTGCCCGGCGCGCGCCCGGCTCGGGCCCGGCGCCGGGCAGGCAGGGGGTCGAACTACCAGTGCAGGTGCATCACCAGCTTGATGAACCGCGGCAGATTCCGCTGCGTCGGGTGCAGGCGGGCAAACGCCGGGTTGGTCACGTCCACCGAAGCCAGATCGCTGAACCAGGGATGGTTCATCATGTTCACCATTTCGAAACGGAACTGTAGCTTCATGCTTTCCGTCAGCGGAAAGTACTTCGATAAGGACGTATCCCAGTTCTGGTAACCGGGCCGCCGCACGTCGCTGAACAGATACGGGAACGTGCGGAATTCATAGGTCAAATTCGGCGGCGCAACCTTTCGCCCGGTGGCCGGGTCGTCCCACAGCGACGTATTGAACCACTGGGTGCGCGAAGGATTGGACAGCTTGGCGCTGCCCGGACGCACTTGCGGCGCGTTGGGATAATCCGCCACCCAGCCGCTCTGGTAAGTCACGTCGTAATTGACCTGCCAGCCGCCGATGATGTGGTTGAGGACCGCCGGAACGTTAGCGCCAAACCTGCGCCCGCGGCCGAAGGGCAGCTCGTAGATGCCCACGATCACGAACTTCTGCGGGGCGTCTATGTTCTGATCCGATTCCTTGACCAGCCGGGTGTTTTCCCAATTACCCAGCACGAAATCCTGCGCGTTCAGCGTGCGAATCTGGCGCAGATTCTTGCCCACGTTGTAACTGGACAGGAAGCTCAAGCCGTGCGAGAGCCGCTTGGTTACCTTGACGGCCATGCCGTGATAGCGATTGCGGCCCAGCGGCACGCTGCTGATCGAGATGCCGGAGTACTGCGGATAGGCCCGCCAGAGGATCTGGCGCTGGATGGTGGCCCCGTTCAAGGCGGCGTTGGCCGGGATCAACCCGGCCATTGGATTGGGCACTTGGGCCGTGTAGTAGGCGGTGTCAATGGCCCCGGTGGCGGTCTTCCGCCCCATCTCGTTGGCCGGGATGTAGTTCAGCCCGAAGCCCAGCGAGACCCGGCGCGTGGCGTTGCCGCTGTAACCGATCTCGAACAGAATGCCGCCCGGCAACTCGCGCTGGATGTCGAAGGAGTACTGTTGGCTGTACGGCAAGCCGCGATTGCGCATGTAGGCCGGCACGCCCTCCCCCAGGAAGCTGGCGGCGCCCTGGCTGGAGCCGATCGGGTCCAGCAGCTTGCCTCCCAGGGTTACGTACGGATTGGCGGTCTTCAGGCCAGGCACCGGGCGCAGGCCGTCGGTCGAGACCACGGCGTTGGTGGTGCGGCTGAAGCCCGCGGTCGAACCCAGCGTGTCGTCGCCGACGTAGTACAGCCCGTAACCGCCGCGCAGAACCAGCTTGTCGCTGAGCCGGTAGGCCGCGCCCACCCGCGGCTGCCAGTTATTCTTGTCGGCGTCCAGCAAAGTGCGCGGCTGGCCGTCCACGCCCGCAAAGCGCACCTGCCCTTTCAGATCCAGGCCCTTCACCTGGGCGGCGATCGGGCTGGGAGCGTTCAGGTCCACGCCGTTGACCTGCCGGTTGAAACGCTCCAGGTTGCCGGTCTCGGTGTCCCAGCGCAGACCGAGGTTCAAAGTGAACCGCGAGGTCAGCTTCCAGTCGTCCTGGATGAACCCCGCGTAGTAGAAATGCCGGTAGGCCGGGTCAATGTTCTTCTCCACGCGCGCCGAACTGGGCAAGCCCAGCAGCATGGTCGCCAGGCTGTTGCCCGAGACGGCGTCGGCCCGCTGGGCGTTGGCCTGGGTCCAGTTCTTGCCGAAGTACCAGTAGCCGGAAGGATAACCGCGCCCGGAGTTATTGAGGTTATACTGGCGCGCCTCCGCTCCGAACTTGAGGAAGTGCCGGCCGAGCACCTTGTTGAAGTTGGGCTGCAAGCTGTAAGTATCGCGCGTGCCGGGTCCGAAGGCACCCGAGCCGACCGATTGGTAGCCTTCCAGATCGAAGCGCGGGAACTGGAACCGGGTGAACTGCGCCACCAGGGCCGGGTCAATGCCGAGCTGCTTGGGATCGTAACCGGCCCCGATCGAGCTGCCGCCGGCGTCCTCCCAGCGGGTCAGTCCGAAGCGGAAATCGAAGGTCATGCTGGGGGAAAGCGTCGAGGTCCAGTTCATCATGATATTGCGCCCGTTGCGCAGCAAGGGCGCGTTACCCGTAGGCTCGGCCGGGTTGTTCATGCCGAACACGATGGCCCGGAATTCCTGGAACGGGTTCTCGCCGTAACGGAAGAAAACGTTGTTGCTGGAATTGATGACGAAGTCGGTCCGGCCGACGAACTGGTCAAAGCTGGCGATCCAGCGCGAGGGATAAGGGTAGTTGTTGATGCGCGCCGGCCCGTCTCCGGGCGCCGACGGAGGCGGATAGTAGGAGAGCACCTTCTGGGCCACCGGGTCAATCTGGGCGGCCGGGATCCGGTTGCCCGGGAAGGGCGTGCGCGTGCCGTCGGCGCGGGTCGTCCAGGGGTCGTAAATGAGCACCTGCTGGCCGGCCGCGTTGAACAGTTGGCTGAAATCCCCGCCGCGAATCTCCATGATCGGGAAGGTCTTCACGTCGGGGTCGGCCGAGCGCTGCCGCATGCTTTCCCAAGAAAGCATGAAGAAGGCCCGGTTGCGCCCGTCCACCAGTTTCGGGATGTAGTAAGGACCCGACACCATCGCGCCGAACTGGTTGATGTGGTTCGGTGGTTTGCGTCCTTTCGGGTAGTAGACTCCGGCGATGGTCTGCGGCTGGTTGAGCTCGCTCTGATTGGCGTTCAGCTTGTCATTCTGGAAGTACTCGAAGGCCGTACCGTGAAACTCGTTGGTCCCGCCCTTGGTGACGATGGTGATGACGCCGCCCCCGGTCCGGCCGTACTGCGCGTCATAGGTATTGGCCTGGACCTTGAACTCCTGCACGGACTCGGTGGTGGGCACGGCGATCACTGTGTACTCGGCCCGGACGTTGCTGATGCCGTCCAGCAGCACCTCGTTGGTCTTCTCGCGCCCTCCGTTGATGGAAATGCGGGAAGTGCCCAGGATATCGAAGGAGCGCAAGTAGCGCCAGGAGCCGCTCTTGATGACGCCCGCGGCCGCCCAGGCGATCTGGAACGGGTTACGCCCCTGGGTGGGCACATTGGCGATGATTTCTTGGGCCAGCACCTGCGCCCGGGTGGCGGTCTCGGTCTGCAATTGTGAGACCGAGGCGCTCACCGTGACGCTCTCGGTGAGCTGGCCGATTTCCAGTTGCACGTCCAGGCGCAGCCGGTCCAGGGCTTGCAGGAGAATGTTCTCCCGCACGAACTTCTTGAAGCCGCTCTGTTCCACCGTCAAGCGATAGGTGCCCGGCGCCAGAAACGGCGTGACGTAGTTGCCCGACTCGTTGGTCTTGGCGGTCACGCTGACGTTCTGGGCGATGTTGGTGACTGTCACGGCAGCCCCGGCGACGGGGGCGCCGCTGGGGTCGGTGACGATGCCGGTGATGGAGGCCCGGACTTCCTGCGCCCAGGCCAACCCGGCCGAGATTGCGATCAGGCAGAGACCTCTCATCAAGGGCCCCATAGCCAACTCCTTTCCCGCGAAATGGTCCGAGGCTCCCCTGAGGAGACCCGGCCGCCTCAGTATACACCTGTACGCCCCGCCCCGCAAGCCTTCAGCCCAGCCTCACAATCCGGCCTTGCTCGGCCGAGGCCCGCGCCAGCAGCACGATCCGGTTGACCCGCACAATGTCCGCCAGACTCAACCCCGGCGCCTTGCCCAAATACACCGACTCCAGAAAATCCACAAACAGCGAGCGCTCCGCCGGCAGCTCCTCGAGCACCCGCGGCTTGCTCGTCTCCGACATCACCGTCACCCCGGTGGCCGCCTGATACTCCGCGATCCCTTTCGAACCGGCGAGGCGCAACCGGTCGTCGCCGTGCGTGGGGGCGGTCTGGGGACGCAGGTAATCCATGCGCAGCAGGCCCGCCCCTCCGTTGTCCAGCCGGAACAGCGTGCCCGTCACGGTCTCCATCTCGCCCAGATCCGGCGGGCCGAAGACCGTCTGGAACGACACCGCCTCGGTGAACTCCCGCCCGCTGGTCCAGCGCATCAGATCCACCATGTGAATGCCGATCCAGAGAATCGTGCCCCCGTAGCTACGCCGCCGGCGATACCAGGCAGCGCGCTCGCCCAGCTTGTAGGATTTCTGGGCCGCTATCTGGGCCACCTCGCCGATCTCGCCCGAATCCACCACTTGCTTGAGCGCCAGGTACGGCGGGGAGAATCGCATCGGCAGCAGCATGCTCAGGCGCACGCGGCCCCCCTTCAGGGCCCGCTCGATGCGATCCAGCTCCTCCAGCTCGATGGCCAGCGGCTTTTCGGCCACCACGTGCAGGCCCCGTTCGATGGCGGCCAGAATGCGTTCCGCCCGACCGCCGTTGGGACCGCACACCGCCGCCACGTCCAGCTGCTCGCGCTCCAGCAGCCGCCGGTAGTCGGTGTAGGTGCGAGCCGACTTCAACCGGGGATTGCGGCCGATCGCGGCCAGAGCCTTCTCGTCGGGGTCCGCCACCGCCGCCACCTCCACCTCGGGAAGCCGCGGCAGCGGCCGCAGGATCTCCGCCGTGTGGCCCTCCAGCCCGATCAGGGCCACGCGGATCTTGCGGCCGAAACGGAGGGTCTCTGCGGGCTGCCGGGCCCTGAGTGCGGCTGCACCGGCCAGCAGCGTGCGGCGTGAGAAACTCGCGGCACTCATGCTGCGATTGTGCCACGGAAACTCCCCGGCCGCTCGGAGGGTGTGCCGGCGCTCGGCCGGCGGGCGCCGAAGGGACCCCACCCGGGGAAGCAGGCCGGCTCAGCAGCCCTGCCGCCCGTCGGGCTCCAGATAGAAAGCCACCATGCGCCGGCTCAGCTCCGGGGCGGCGATCCGGTAGCCGCCGGAGGCCACCAGGCGGCCGAGCTGCTCGAGCCGCGCCGGGTCCGGGCCGGTCCCCAACAGGATCTGGGAGAGACGCGATAGGGAAACCGAATCGGAAAAGCCTTCGCCGCGCGCGCGATCGGCCTCGGCGGACTTCTCCGCCGGCCCGGAGCCTTGGGCCGACCGGACCAGAGCAGGATAGAGCTCCTCGACGCGCATCGCTCGGTCTTCGCCGATCCTCATGCTCTTATCGGTCCGCCGGGCAAGGGGTTTTAGCTCCGGGGATGGCGGCGGCCGAAGGATCTCGCTCCAGGCCCTCCCGCAGCAATCCGGCCAGCCCGAGGCCTCCTTGAGAAGCCAGCACCTCCGCCAGATGTTCTTCGGCGATCTCCAGCATCGAGGCGGAGGTCTGATCCTCGCCCGTGCCCATCCAGCCCCGCTGTTCCCGCATGGCTTTCAAAAGCTGGGCCAGCAGCAGGGCCTCGAACTGGCCGGCGGCTTCGCGCAGGCGCTGCGGGTCGGACTCGGGCGCCCCCGCCTGCCGCCCTCCCGCGACGGCTGAGATCATCAGATCACCTCCAGTTCGGCCTCCAGCGCCCCGGCCGCCCGCAGGTTCTGAAGGATTGCGATGATATCGCGCGGCGTGGACCCGATCGCGCTCAGCGCGCGCACCAGTTCCTCGACCGTGGCCCCTTGCTTGAGCACCACGTTGCGCGCCTTGTCCTCTTTGACGCCCACGCCCACCTGCGGCACCACCTGGGTCGTCCCGCCCGACAGCGGCGCCGGCTGCGAGACGGCGAAGCCGGTCTGGATCTCGACCGTCAGCGAGCCGTGCATCACGGCCACCGGCGAGATGCGGACCTCCTTGCCCATCACGATGGTGCCCGTGCGCTCGTTGACCACCACCTTGGCCGGGCGGTCGGCCTCCACCGTCAGACTCTCCATCTCGGCCAGGAAATCCGCCAGTCGCCCGGAATAAAGCGGCGGCGCCTCGACCGCCACCACCGCCGAGTTTTCCGCCCGGGCTGCCGCCGTACCCCCGGCGGCGAACTTCTTGTTGATCGCCTCGGCGATGCGCACGGCGGTAGTGAAGTCCGCCTGGCGAAGCTGGAGCCGCAGTTTCGGGCTGGGCGGCGGAGTGGGGGCGGGCCGTTCGATCAGGGCCCCATTGGGCACCCGGCCGGTGGTGGGATGGTTCACGGTCTGCTGCGTGCCCAAGCCGCCCGCCACGAAGCCTCCGGTGACTACCGGCCCCTGGGCCAGCGCGTAGACCTGGCCGTCCGGGCCGCGCAGGCTGGTCAGCAACAACAAGCCCCCTTGGAGGTTGGTCGCATCGCCCACCGCCGCCACCGTCACATCCATGCGCATGCCCGGCTGCGCGTAGGCCGGCAGGTTCGCCGTCACCATCACCGCCGCCACGTTGTTGACCCGGATGGCCGTCGGCGGCGCCGAAACGCCCATCCGCTCGAGCAGGTTCGTCAGGCTTTGGGCGGAAAACACCGTCTGCCGCCGGTCCCCCGTGCCCGCCAAACCCACCACCAGGCCGTAACCCAGCAATTGATTCTCGCGGGCTCCCTCGATGGTGACCAATTCCTTCAGGCGCGCGCCGCCTTCGAGCGCCATCGCCATCGCCAACCCGAGCGCCGGCCCGCGCAGCTTCATCCCTCCTCCCCGCTCAGAAAGGCAGCAGCCCCATCAGCAGCCGGTATAGAAAGAACGGCCGGCGCACCGCGTCGCCCACCACGCCCTTGCCGTTGATGTGCACTTCCAGTTGGGCCAGCCGGTCCGAGCGCACCACATTGCCCGGCGCGATGTCATAAGGACGCACCACGCCCCGCAGGGTCACCCACTGCCGCTCGGAATTGACCAGCGTCTCCTTGGACCCCTCGATCACCAGGTAACCGTTGGGCAGCACCTCGACCACTCGGGCCGAAAGCGTCGTCGCCAGCACGGTGTCTCGCGTCGTGGCGCCCTGCCCGTCCAGATCGCCGGCGCCCGACAACCCGGCCAGATTGGCCAGCCTCCCGCCCGCCTGGGTCGCCCCGAACAGCGCGCCGATGGAGTGCTCGCCCGTGGCCTTGCGGGCGCTCTTGGTCGTCCCTTTGGCCACCGCCGAAGCGCGTTCCGAGACCAGGATGGTGACCAGGTCGTCCACCTGCCCGGCCTTCAAATCCCGAACGCCGTCGGCCAGCGCCGCTCCCGGGCTCCACAGAGCTCCCGGCAGTCCGCCGCCCGCCCGTTCGAGCGCCCGCTGCCGCGCTGCACTGACGTATTGCTCCAGCGGCCCGGCGGCCGGCTTGCCCGCCTTCTCAGCGGCCGGCGCCGCGCCCGCCAGGGCCAACAGCAGCACGCTCGCGGAAACTCGCATCAATCACCGCCTTTCCCGGCCCTTCGACGCGGGCCGCCAAGCGCCGCCCGTTGGAGGGGTGGCGCACCAGAATCACGTCGCCCGCCCGGCCGCCGGTCTCGGCGCGCGCCTGAAACCTCAGGTGCGCTCCGCCGCTCGCGACCTCCACCGCCACCGTCTGCCCCCGCTCGATCTCCCGCGGCGGCGCCAGCATCCGGGCGTAGAGGACCGTTCCGGCCGGGATCCAGCGCCGGGGCAGCAGGCCTGCGGCGGCCTCCACCGCCTCCAGCGGCGCCTCCCCCAGGGGAAACCACTCCCCCTCCTCCAAGCGAAGCTGACGGACCTCGACCGGCATGCCGGGCGCCAGATTCTCGGCCGCCACCAGCCGCCTTCCAGGCGCCGTGATCCGCACCCGCGCCCAGACCGGCAGGCTGCGCCGGCCGTCACAGCGCAGCCGCCCCCGCCACAACACCGCCTGCGAGCGCCCGCCCGGCGGCGCGCCCAGCCCCGACCGCGGAAACTCCAGCTCGCCCGGGGGCGCCGGATAGCGGCTGAAATCCAATAGCTCGATGCGCGCATCCTCACGCCCGAGCGCCCGGCGCAGCGCCTCCAGCACCCTCTCGGCGGTCAGCGGCGCCAGGGCCCGCTCGAAACACACTTCCCGGCCCTCGACCGCCAGGCCGTGCCTGGCCGCCAGTCGCGCCACCTCCTGCGCCGTCAGAGTGCGCCGCGCCCCCGGAGCGGGCGCGTAGCCGAGCACGGCCTCGCCGTCTAACCGGGAGAAGGCCGGAACGGCTTCAGACAGATGGCGCGCCAGGATCTGCTCGCCTTCCACCGCAATGCAGCCGGCCCCGCCCGAAACCAGCCACAACCATGCCGCCGCCATCATCATCGCGTGAGGTTGTTCACCTGCTGGTACATTTCATCGGCCGCCCGCACCACCCGCGAGTTGGCTTCATAGGCCCGCTGGGCGATGATCAGGTTGATGAACTCCTCGACCACGCTCACGTTGGATTCCTCCACGTAGCCCTGAAGCAGCGTGCCCAATCCCTCCTGTCCCCCGGGGTTGCCCACGATCGGATCGCCCGAGGCGTCCGTGGGCGTGTAAAGATTGCGCCCTATGCTGTTCAGCCCCGCCGGGTTGGGAAAGTTCGCCAACTGGATCTGCCCGGCAAGCTGCGCCGCCGTCTGGCCCGGCTGCGTGTAGCTGACCGTGCCGTCGCTGGCGATGGTGATGGACTGGGCGTCGGGCGGCAGCGTGATTTGCGGCTCCAGGGGATCCCCGTCGGCGGTGACCAGATTGCCGTCGCGGTCCAGATGAAACGTTCCGGCGCGCGTGTAGGCCAGCTCCCCCGAGGGCAGCCGCACCTGAAAGAAACCGCGGCCCTGAATCACCAGATCCAGCGGATTGCCCGTCAACTGGAAGTTGCCCTGCGAAAACACGATCTCGTTGGAGGCCGGACGCGTCCCCAAACCCAGTTGCAGCCCGCTGGGCACCACCGTCTGCGCGCTGGCGGAGGCCCCCGGCTGCACCAGATTCTGATAGAGCAGATCCTGGAACTGCGCCCGCCGGGCCTTGAAGCCCACCGTCTTGGCGTTGGCCAGGTTGTGCGCGATGTTGTCCACGTTCATCTGCTGCGCGGTCATCCCGCTGGCCGCGCTGTACAAAGCTCGGATCATGCTTGCCTGCCTCCTCTGCTATTCAAGGCGCCACCTTGGCTAACTCTTCGACCGCCCGGCGATTCATTTCTCCTCCCAGCGCCGCCGCCCGACTCAGCATCTCGAACTGCCGGAGAATGTTGATCAGCCGCACGGCGGCCTCCGCCGCCGCCACATTCGAGCTCTCCAGCTTGCCCTGCTCGATGGCGTAGCCGGAGGCGGGCGCGGGCCTTAGCCCCGGATCCGCCGCGCGAAAATAGTTGTGGCCCACCTTGCTCAGGGCCTCCGGCCGGGAGAAGCTGAGCACCTCCAGCCGCCCCAGCAACTGGCCGCCCTGGCGGACCTCGCCTTGCGGGCTGATCTCGATCGGACCCCTGCCTGAGGCGCGAATCCGCCCGCCGCCCACAGCCCGCACCGCGTAGCCTTCCCCGGTCTCCAAGACCCCGGCGGGCGAAAGCCGGAAGGCCCCGTTGCGCGTGTACAGGGGGCCCCGCGGGCCTTCCACCACGAAGAAGCCCGGGCCCGAGATCGCCAGGTCGGTCGGGTTGCCGGTCGGCTTCAGCGCGCCCTGCCGGAAATCGGTCCAATGCCGCTCGATGACTGGCAACAGCGAGGGCGCCGGACTCCAACCGGCCAGAGCCGGATCCAGCGCCTCCGGCGCCACATACAAAGAGTAGGACTCCCGATCCAGTTTGAAGCCCGCCGTCGCCGCGTTGGCCAGGTTATTGGCGAGCATTTCCAGAGCCTCCATGCGGGCCCGCATGCCGCCGGCCGCCGCGATCGTCAACGGATCCATTGAAGCTCTCCGCCGAAGAGCTAGCAATCGAGCGGCCGCAGCCGCGCACGCAAAAACTTCCTCGAATCGAACCGAAAAGAGGGGATGAGGAGGCCGTCCGCGGCGGCAAATTCCTGCCATCGCGCCCTTCGCGACGAAGTCTTGCACCCCAGACCGCAGCGCAACTGCTTGAATCCGCGCTCGCCCGGCGCGGCCCCCTAACTGCACTGCCCCGCGGCGTGAGCGAGCCCGCCTGTGCGATGCCGATCCCCGCGGCGGCGGCGCTGCCGTGCCTGGCCCCAGCATTCTGGGCCGCTTCACCCCAAGCACAGGCCCCCGGCATGGCGGCGGCCGCCGACCCCACGCTGTTCGCCTTCGCGGACCTTCTCATCGAATTGCTGCCGCAGACAGCCGCTGAACCCTTCTCCGAGACGCCGCCCCCGCCATTCCCCGAGCACGCGTCCTCCGAGCAGGCCGGACGGCGCCCGGAAGATCGCCGGCCCGAATCACAGCACGAGCCGCCGGAGACCGCCCTCATCGCCCTGGCCGTCGCGCCGGCTTGCCCGGTCCCCGCGCCGCTGCCGGAGGCAGAGGCGCCCGCCCCGAATGATGTTGCGGCCCCTCCCGCGGAGAACGCGGCGCCGCCCGCCGCCCCGCCGCAACCCAGCGCGCCGACCGATGAGCCTCGCCCCGCCCCGAGCGCAGCGCCGGAGGGCGAAAGAGCCGCCGCCGGCCGGCGGTTCGACGCCGAGCTGAGCCCGCCCGCCCCAGCCCCCGCGCGGCCTGCCCCGCCGCTCAAAGAGTTGCCGGCGGCCCTTCCCGAAGGCGTTGAGATCGAAACTCAACCCGCGCCGATCCGCGAGCGCGCACCGCTGGCCTTTGCACTGCGCCTCACGCCGCCAGCCGAGCCGAGCCAGGAGGCGCCGTCGGCCCGATCCCCGGCCGGCGCGCCGCCCTCGCAGAAACCGGCAGCGGCGAGTTCCCCGGCCGGCGTCCCAGCCTCGCACCAACCGGCAGCGCGGAGCTTCCCGGCCGAGCCTTGCCCGCCGGCCCCGGCCGCTGCTGAGCCGCGGCCTGCGCCGCCTTCACGCGCCCCAGCCGGTCCCGAAACCGCCGCGCCGCCGGGCCAAGCTCCTCCGGCGCCGCCTGACCGACCGGCGGGGCTTTCTCAGGATCCGCCCGTTTCGCCGGCCTCAGAACGGCGCTCTGCGGCAGTCTCCGCGCCCGAGCCTCAGTCCGCCTCCAACGATGCCCGGCGCGCGGCCCCCGCGCCCGCGCCCGCCGCCGAGCCCGCAACCCCTGAGAGGCCGCAGCCGGAGGCTGCGGAAAAGTCCGCCGTAGCGCAGCAGCCCGGCCCGCCCCAAGCACCGCCGGGGCCCCGAGCAAGGCAGGCCGGCGACCCGGGGCCGCTCCGCAGCGAGCAGCCCGCCGAGGCGGCCGCGGGAAACCTCGAGCGCCGGCCGGCGGCGCCGCCCCCGCGCGAGATCTCGCTGCGCCTTTCGAGCCGGCCCCGGCCCGAGGTCTCCGCCGAAACCGTGGCGCTGCGCGTGGTCGAGCGCGCGGGCCGGATCCATGTTTCGGTCCGCAGCGCCGACCCTGCGCTGGCCGACTCGCTCCGCAGCGAGTTGCCCGCTCTGGTGAAGGGGCTCGAGCGAGGCGGCTTCCGGAGTGAAATCGTCGAGCCCGGGGCCCCGGCGCCGCCGGCGCGCGCCTGGGCCGCCGAACGCACCGCCGGGGACCGCCCCCAGCAGGGGGAGCAGCCCTCCGGCTGGCACGGCCAGCCCGACGCGCAGCGAGAGCGCCGGCAGGCCGGGCCCTTCGCCTTCTGGCAGGACGCGCTCGAGGAGTCCGTCCGGCCAACACCGAAATCCCTGGGAGAAATTCGCCATGACGATGCCCGTTAATTCCGCCTCGGCGAAACCAACCGCCGATTCCGCCGCGCCGGACGCCACCGCGGCTGCGGGCGCGCTCGCGCAGCGCGAAACGTTCTTGAAACTGCTGGTGGCGCAGATCCGCAACCAGAACCCGCTCCAGCCCGCCGACGCCATCCAGTTCGTCTCCCAACTGGCGCAGTTCAGCGAGCTCGAGCAGATGATTCAGATCCGCGCCGAGCTGGAAAGCATTCGAGAGGCGCTGGCCGCGCAAGGCGCCGGCGCCCCAAACCATGAAGGAGCCAACTGATGTTTCAGGCATTCTCGACCGCACTGTCGGCCCTTGCGGCCCACGCCACTGCGGTGGACGTGGTGGGCAACAACCTGGCCAACCTGAACACGCCCGGCTACAAGACCAGCACGGTCTCCTTCCGCGACCTGGTGACGCAGTCGGTGGGCACCGGCCTGGGCGAGACTCAGGTGGGTTTCGGCACCGGGCGCCCGTTCACCTTGCGAGAATTCGCTCAGGGCGCCATCCAGACCAGCTCGGACCCGCTGGACGCCGCCATCCAGGGCGACGGTTTCTTCATCCTCAAGGACAACCATGGCGCCACTCTGTTCACGCGCGCGGGCAACTTCCAGGTGGACGTCTACGGCTACCTGGTGACCCCTTCGGGCGAGCGCGTGCAGGGCTGGATGGAGGGCGCCGACGGTCAGGTCAACACCAACACCGCCATCGGCGACATCCGCATCCCGGTGGGGACGCTGAAGACCCCCGCGGCCACCACCACCTTCTCTTTGGACTTGAATCTGGACGCCGCGGCCGTAGCCGGACAGCCCGACGGAACGTTCTCGACCGCGGTCGAGGTGGTGGACTCGCTGGGCGGCTCTCACATCCTCACCATCACCTTCACCAAGACCGCTAACCCCGGCGAGTGGGACTACCAGATCAGCATTCCCGGGGCGGATGTGGGCTCGGCCAATCCGACCGAGCAACTGGCCACCGGAACGATCACCTTCGACTCCAACGGGCAGCTCAGCAGTCCGGCCTCCAGCTCGCCCTCGGTGAATTTCAACATCACCGGGCTGGCCAACGGAGCCGCCGACATGACGCTGGACTGGTTTCTCTACACGCCCGTCGGCGCACCGCGCCTGACCCAGTACCGGCACACCTCGGCCCTCTCGGCGGTCGAGCAGAACGGCATCGCCCCGGCGGCGTTGATCCGGGTGGCGGTGGGGGACGCCGGGCGCATCCTGGCCCAATACTCCAACGGGCACCAGCGCGTGGTGGGCCGGCTGGCCCTGGCCTCCATCCGCAACCCGGACTCCTTGATCGCCGTGGGCAACAACAACTTCCAGACCAGCGCCCGCACCGCCCTGCCCGCCATCGGCCTGCCCGACACCGGCGGGCGCGGCCAGGTGGTGGGCGGGGCCCTGGAGAGTTCGACCGTGGACATCGCCAAGGAGTTCACCAACCTGATCGTCTACCAGCGCGGCTATCAGGCCAACTCGCGCGTGGTGGTGACGGCGGACGAACTCAGCCAGGAAACCATCAACCTCAAGCGCTGAGCGGGGACGGATGAGGGATGAACCCGCTGGATGAAACCGCCCGCCTGGCCGACGTGCCGGTCCCCATCGAGATGATCCTGGACCGCCGGACGATGACGCTGGGCGAGATCCTCGAGCTGGAGGTCGGCAGTCTGCTGCGGCTGACCCGCTCGGCGGGCGAAAACATTGACGTCTACGTGGGCGACGTCCTGCTGGGTTACGGCGAGGTGGTGGTCATCGAGAGCGCCCTGGGCGTGCGGATCACCGACTTCGCCCACGAGCTATGAGGGCGAGGTGGCCGGCATGAGCGAGTGGTTGCGCGCCTTGCTTTCGATCGCGGCCGTGCTGGCCCTGGCCGCCGCGCTGCGCTGCTGGATCGCGCCGCCGGCCTGGTGGCGCGGCCGCCGCCGCCCGGCCGGGCGGGGCGAGGGCCGGCTGGAAACCCTGGACCGGGTGGTCCTGTCGCCTCAGCACACGCTGCATCTGGTGCGGGTGGGCGATCGGGCGCTGCTGATCGGCTCGCATCCGGCCGGGTGCAGTCTGCTGGAAAGCCTGCCTGCGGAGGCGCTCCGGGCCGCGGCGCCCGTGCCGGAGGAGCAATGATCGCCCCTGCCGCCGCGCTGCCCTGGGCGGGCCTGCTGCCGGGCCGGGACGGCTCGCTCAGCCCGCCCATGCAGATCCTGTTGCTGCTGACGCTGCTGGCGCTGCTGCCCGCCGTCATCGTCTCGATCACGCCCTTCCTGCGCATCGTCGTGGTGCTGCACTTCCTCCGCCAGGCGCTGGGCACGCAATCCACTCCTTCCAATCAGGTGCTGGTGGGCCTGGCCCTGTTCCTCACCCTGCTGATCATGCAGCCGGTGGCGGCCGAGATGTACGAGCGCGGCTGGGCCCCGATGGCGCGCGGGCAGTTGCCCGCCGAGCAGGCCCTCCGCGAGGGCGTTCAGCCTTTGAAGACCTTCCTGCTGAAGTTCGCCCGGGAGAAGGAAGTGCGCCTGATGGTCGAGCTGGCGCACGCCCCGGCGCCCCGCACGCCGGCCGATCTGGAGCTGCGGGTGTTGATTCCGGCCTACATCCTTTCCGAGCTCCGGGTGGCTTTCCAGATCGGGGCCGTGCTCTTCCTGCCCTTCCTGGTGATTGACCTGGTGGTGGCCTCCGTGACCCTTTCCATCGGCATGATCCAGCTTCCTCCCGTGATGCTTTCGGCGCCCTTCAAGGTGCTGCTGTTCGTGCTGGTGGACGGCTGGACGCTGGTGGTCGGATCGCTGATGAGGAGTTTCTATTGACGCGAGGTGGAAGGTGACTCCGGAAGCGGTGATTCACATCATTCGGCAAGCCCTGCTGACGGCCTTCTGGGTGAGCGCGCCCCTGCTGGCGGTGGGCTTCCTGGTGGGCGTGGTGGTGAGCCTCGTCCAGGTGGTCACCTCCATGCAGGATGCGGCCTTTAACGCTGTGCCGCGGCTGGGAGCGTTCCTGGCCGGCTTCCTGCTGCTGTTGCCCTGGATGCTGCGCTGGATGACGGCTTACACCGAGGCCCTGTTGGGGGACTTCAGCCGCTATGCGCGCTGAGGAGGAGCCTGCCGAGCGCCTATGGGTGGGCTGACGAGCCGGCTGTTGAGCGGCCTGCTGGTGCTGGCGCGGGTGGGAGGCGCACTGGCCTTCGTGCCGCTGCCCGGCGTGCGGCAGGGGCCCTCGGCGGCCCGCGCGGCCCTGATCGTCACCCTGACGGTGGCGCTGTACCCGGCTTGGCCCGCCCCGCCCGCGGCCTGGCCGGATGCCGCCTTGCTGGCCGGCTGGCTGCTCTCGGAAGCGGCCCTGGGCCTCACGGTCGGCCTGGCGGTTTCGTTCTTGAACGAGGCCTTTCTGGTGGCGGCGCAGATCTTCGGCTTGCAAGCGGGCTATTCCTACGCGGCGACGGTTGACCCGGCGACCGAGGCCGACAGCAACGTCCTGCTGGTGTTCGCTCAGTTCATGGCGGGCCTGCTGTTCTTCGCTCTGGGCCTGCACCTGGAGGTGGTGCGAGTCTTTGCGCGCAGCCTGGAAACGTACCCGCCGGGCGCCTATGGCCTGACGCCGGCGCGAGCCGAGGCGGTCCTCAAGCTGGGCGCCGCCATGTTCTCGCAGGGCCTGCGGCTGGCGCTGCCCGTCGTAGCGTTGCTGGTGCTGGCCGACGCCACCCTGGCTCTGCTGGGGCGCATCCATGCCCACTTGCAACTGCTGATGCTGGCCTTCCCGGTGAAGATGCTGGGGGCGCTGGCCATGCTGGGGGCTACGGCGGCGCTCTACCCGAAGCTGTACCGGGCGGCGGCCGAGGAAACGTTCCGGCTGCTGGTGAGGCTGCTGGCGGGCCATGGCGGATAAGTCGCAGCGCACCGAGCAGCCCACTCCCCGCCGCATCCAGAAGGCGCGGCAAGAGGGGCGCTTCGCCGCCAGCCGCGAGTTCGTCTCGGCGGTTCAGTTCCTGGCGTTCGTGCTGGCGCTGGCGGCCCTGGGCGGGGCCTGGGTGGCGGGGTTCGGCCGGACCATGCGGCGCCTGTTGCTGGAGGCCTTCGCCGGCGAGCTGGGGGCGGCGCGGCTGGCGGGGCTGGTCCGCAGGACGGCCTGGCGCGAGCTGGCGCCTTTGGCGCTGGGGGGCGGCGCGCTGCTGGCGGTGACGCTGGGGGCCCAGTTCGCCGTGACGCGCTTCGGTTTCTCCCTGCGGCGGCTGCGGCCCGATTTCGCCCGGCTGAACGCGCTGGCGAGGCTGCGCGAGTTGCCCAAACAAAACCTGCCGCTTCTGTTGCAGGCCGCCCTGCTCCTGCCCCTGTTCGCCCTGGCTCTCTACCTGGTGGTCCGCAGCAACCTGGAGGCGCTGCTGCGCATGCCCCTTCAGGCCCCCGCCCGGGCCGCCGGGCGCCTGGGCGCGGCGCTGCTGGATCTGCTCTGGCGGGCCGGGTTGGTCTTGCTGGCTTTGGGGGTCTGGGACCTGTGGCGCCAGCGCCGCCGGTACCTGGCCGAGCTGCGCATGACCAAGCAGGAGGTGCGCGACGAAGCCAAGGAAGTGGAGGGGGACCCCCTGGTGCGGGCCCGCGTCCGCCGGCTCCAGCGCGATCTGCTGCGCCGGCGCATGATGCAGCAGGTGCCCAAGGCCACCGCCGTGATCGTCAACCCCACCCACTACGCGGTGGCCCTCCGCTATCGCATCGAGGAGATGCCCGCGCCGGTGGTGGTGGCCAAGGGCAAGAACTACCTGGCGCGGCGCATCCGGCAGGCGGCGGTCGAAAACCAGGTCCCCGTGGTCGAGAACCCGCCCCTGGCCCAGGCCCTCTATCAGAGCTGCCGCGTGGGCCAGCCCATCCCGGTCCATCTCTACCGCGCGGTGGCCGAGATCCTGGCCTACATTTACCGGCTGATGAAAGGGAGGCTGCCGGGCTAGCAGGAGAAGCACGCCGTGGCGCAAAGCAAAGCCGTCGCTCCCCTGTCGGACAGGCCCGCCTCGGCCGCCGGCCTGCTGGCGCGCGGCAACCTGGCCGAACTGAGCGTCCCGCTGGCGGTGCTGGCCATCCTGCTGGCCTTGCTCACGCCGGTGCCTCCCTTCCTGATGGACGTGCTGATCACCCTGAACATCACGCTCTCGGTGATCGTCCTGCTGGTCTCGCTCTACATCCTGCGGCCGGTCGAGTTCAGCGTCTTTCCCACCACCCTGCTGCTGATGACCCTGTTCCGCCTGGCGCTCAACGTCAGCTCCTCGCGGCTGATCCTGTTGAACGGCAACACCGGCACGGCCGCCGCCGGGCGCGTCATCGAGGCCTTCGGGCAGTTCGTCGTGGGAGGCAACTACATCATCGGGGTGGTCATCTTCCTGGTGCTGATCGCCATCCAGTACGTGGTGATCAACCACGGCGCGGTGCGCATCTCCGAGGTCACCGCGCGCTTCACCCTGGACGCGCTGCCCGGCAAACAGATGTCCATTGACTCGGACCTGAATGCGGGACTGATTGACGAAGCCGAGGCCCGCCGGCGGCGCAAGCAACTCGCCGCCGAGGCCGAATTCTACGGGGCCATGGACGGGGCCTCGCGCTTCACCCAGCGCGACGCGGTGGCCAGCATCCTGATCACCGGCATCAACATCGTGGCCGGCTTCCTGATCGGCCTGCTCCAGCACGGCATGGAGCTGCGCCAGGCCCTGGCCACCTACACGGTGCTGACCATCGGCGACGGCCTGGTCACCGTGATTCCGGCGCTGATGATCTCGATCTCGGGCGGCTTGATCGTCACCCGGGCCAGCTCGGACGTGCGCCTGGGGATGGAATTCCGCCGCCAGGTCTTCGGCAACGCCCAGCCGCTCATGCTGGCCGGAGGCGTGCTTCTGGCCATGGCCGCCTTCCCGGGCCTGCCCAAGATTCCTTTCTTGCTTCTGGGCGTGGGTCTGGGAGCGGCCGCCTGGCGGATGAGCCGCGCCGCGGCCCCCGAGAAGGCGCCGGCCGCCGTTCCCCCGCCGCCGCGGGAGAACCTGGAGGCCCTGCTGAGGATCGAGCCCATCGCCGTCGAGCTAGGCCTGGGGCTGGTGCGCCTGGTCGAAGGCGGCCAGAACTCGCCCTTGCTGCGCCGCATCGCCGCCATCCGCCGCCAATTGGCCCTGGATCTGGGGTACCTGCTGCCCGCCGTCCGCGTCACCGACAACCTTTCGCTGCGCTCGCGCGAGTACCTAATCCTGATCAAAGGCGTCGAGGTGGCCCGCTACGACATGCCCCAGGGGCTGGAGCTGGCCATCCACTCGGGCCAGCCCGCCGCCCCGATCGAAGGCGTTCCCACGCACGAGCCGGCCTTCGGCATCCCGGCCCTCTGGATCCGCCCCGAGCAGGCGGAGGCCGCCCGGGCGGCCGGCTACACGGTGGTGGACGCCATCTCGGTGATCGGAACCCATCTGGCGGAGGTCATCCGGCGCCACGCCCACGAGGTCTTTTCGCGCCAGGACGCCAAGAAGCTGCTGGACCGGGTGGCCGAGGAGAACCCCCGGGTGGTCGAGGATCTGGTGCCCAAGCTGCTGCCCCTGGCTACGGTCCAGCGAGTCCTCCAGAATCTGCTGCGCGAGCGCGTCTCGATCCGCGACGGCGCTTCCATCCTGGAGGCTTTGAGCGAAGCGGCCCAGATCACTCGCAACCCGGTCTTGCTGACGGAATTCGTCCGCCAGGCGATCCGGCGCACGGTGGTGAAGCCCTATTTGAGTCCGGCGGGCGATCTGCCCGCCTACTTGCTGGATACGGCCCTCGAGCAGGAGATCGAGAGCGCCGTCGAGCACGGCGAGTACGCCAGCCACATCAGCCTGGCGCCGCAGCGCATGCGGGCCCTGGTCGAGCGCATTCGCCAGGCGGTGGGAACCCCGGAGGGTCCGGCGGCGATGGTGGTGGGCTCCGGGGCCCGATATTTCCTGCGCCAGATGCTGGAGCAATCCCTGCCGAACTTGCATGTGTTGGCGCACAGCGAGATTCCCCCGGGCGTCCGGGTGGTTTCCCTGAAGCTGATTCAGTAGGAGAGCGGAGGCCATGAGAGTGAAGTCCTATTTCGTTGCCGACCCGGCGGCCGCGCTGGCCATCGCGCGCCAGGAACTGGGCACGGACGCCGTGCTGTTGCAGACCCGCAAAGCCCCGCCGGAGGCCGCCCATTTGGGCTCTTACGAAGTCGTGTTCGGCCTGCCGGGCCCCAACGGGGCCGCCCGGCCGCCGGCCGGGGAAAGCGAAGAGGGCGGCCTGCGGCGGCTGAGGCTGGAGGTGGCTCATCTGCGCCGTCAACTGGAACGCATGAGCGCCGCCGTGGCGCGCACGAGCTGGTTGGGAGCGGGCGCCGCGGCGGGCGGAGAGGAGGGGGCGCGCTTGCTGGCCCGGCTGGTGGAGGCCGAGATGGCCCCCGAGCAGGCCCTGGAGCTGATCGAGGGCGCGCACCGGCGGCAAGCCGCCCAGCAGGCCCTCTCGCTGGAAGCCGCCCTGGCGGCCGAGCTGGAAAGCCGCTGGCCGGTCCAGCCGCGCCTGGGCTGCGAGGGGGAAGGGCCGCGGATCGTAGCGCTGGTCGGCCCCAGCGGGGCAGGGAAGACCACCACGCTGGTGAAGCTGGCGATCCGCGAGGGGCTGGAGGGGCGCAAGCCGGTGCAACTGCTCAGTCTGGACAACTACCGGGTAGGAGGGGCCGAGCAGTTGCGCAGCTACGCGACGATTCTCGGGGTTCCTTTCCAGGCTCTGGAAACGGCGCGGGCGCTGGAAGGGGCGCTGCGGGAATGCCGCCGCAAGGATTTGGTCCTGATTGACACCCCGGGCTACGGAGCGGCCGAGGCCGAGGAAGCGCAGGAGCTGGCCGAGTGGCTGGGCGGGCGGGAGGATGTGGATCGCCACCTGGTCCTAACGGCCTCGATGCGATCTGCCGATCTATGGCGTGTGGCCGAGCGGTTCGAGCGGTTGCGACCGCACAAGCTGCTGTTCACCCGGCTGGATGAGACCGAAAGCTATGGGCCGTTGTGGGATCTGGCGATCCGGCTAGGCAAGCCGATCTCGTTTCTGTGCGCCGGACAACGCATTCCGGAGGACCTGGAACCGGCGACGGCCAGCAAGCTGGTGGAATTGCTCTGGCGCGGCCAGCCAGCGCGCGCAGCGGCGGCGACCGTCTGAGCAGGGCGCACGCCCGTCCCTCTCGGTCCGGCCGGCGACCCGGGTGTATGATGGCTTCCTATTCGGCCAGTCCCAAAACCGCCGCCGAGGAACGCGAGCGGCTCATCCTGGAACATTTGCCCCAGGTCCGCCTGATCGCCCGCCGGATCCATGAGAAACTGCCCGAATGCGTCAGCCTGGAAGACCTGATCTCGACCGGCATCCTGGGGCTGATCTCGGCCATTGACAACTTCGATCCCAGCCTGAACGTCAAGCTGAAGACCTACGCCGAGTACAAGATCCGCGGCGCCATCCTGGACACCCTGCGCGGGCTGGATTGGGCCCCCCGGCAGAAGCGCAAGAAAGCCAAACAGATTGAAGCCGCCATCGCCAGCGCCGAGCAACGCCTGCATCGGGCCCCGGACGAAGAGGAAATCGCCCGCGAGCTGGGGCTCTCGCTGGAGGAGTACCACGAGTGGCTGGTCGAGGTGCGCGGCGTCAACCTGGGCCGCCTGGTGCAGGTCCGTGGCGAGAAGGAGGACCGCGACCTGTTGAAGTACCTGGCCGATAGCGAACAGGACTGGCCCTCGAACATTCTGGAGCGCTCGGAGCTGGAGAAACTGCTGGCCCAGGGCATCGAGCAGATGCCCGCCATCGAGCGCACGGTGCTCAGCCTGTACTATTACGAGGAGCTGACCCTGCGCGAGATCGCGGCCGTGGTCAACCTGCACGAATCGCGGATTTCGCAGCTCAAGTCGCAGGCCATCCTGCGCCTGAGGGCCTGGCTGGAGAAGCGCTGGCCGCTGCGGCGCGGAGCGTGACGCATGGCGGGTGCGGGTTCCTCTGAGCAAGTCCGGCCGCTGGAGTGGCTGACCGAGGCGCTGGCCCAACGTCTGGCCGAAGCGCTGGAGTTGATGACCGGGGATCTGCCTCAGGTGGCCTGGCGGGCGGCCGAGCCGGGCGGGCTGCCCGGCGAGTTGCTGTGGTGGGAACAGCCCTTCAGCCTCGGCAAGCAGGCGGTCCTTGCCGTCGGGGCTGCGGAAGCCAGTTGGTCCGAGGTCGGGGCCCACGTACTGCGCGCGGCGGGCGTCGAGCAAAGCGAAGCCGCGGACCTCAGGAACACTTACCTGGAAATCCTGGGACAGGCGCTCTCCGGGCTGGCGCGCGACCTGAGCGGGCGCCTGGGCCAGGAGGTCAACTGCGACGCGGGAGCGGCCGGCGCCGCGCCCCCGGCCGCCGAGCCGCTGACCGCGGTGGACATCACTATCACCGTGGAGCGCCCCTTGACGCTCTGGGTGACGGCGACGCCCGCGCTGCTGGAGGCCGTGGAGCAAGTTCGCGAGTCGGGACAGGCGCTCGAGGCCGGCGCAGTGACCCGGCCCACGAGCGAGGCGCCCCAGCAGCCGCAGCTTCCCCCGCCGGTCGCCGCGCCGCCTCCCTCTTCGGGGCAGAAGCCGAAGACCCTGGAGCTGCTGATGGAGGTCGAGATGCCCGTCTCGGTTTCCTTCGGCAGGGCGGAACTGCCCTTGCGGGACGTGCTCAAGCTGACCACCGGCTCCATCATCGAACTGAATCGCACCATCACCGAACCGGTCGAGGTGATCGTCAACAACTGCGTGATCGCTCGGGGCGAGGTGGTGGTGATCGAAGGCAACTATGGGATTCGCATTCAGGAAATCATCAGCCGGCAGGAGCGCCTGCGCACGCTGAAATAGGGGGACCGGGGCGAGGACATCGCATGGCGCTGGTGTGGACCTTGATCTTGGTGGCCGCCGGATTGATTGTCTGCCTGGTGTTGTTCGTGCTGGTCAAGATCGAAGTCCAGGCGCTGGCCCGGCGGGCCGAATCCAGATTCAAGGCGCTGGAAGCCGGCCTCAGCCGGCTTCAGGAAGCGGTCGAAGAGCTGCGCATCGGCTTGAAGGAGGCCGACGAACGCACCGGCGTCCTGGCGCCTCCCTCGCCGCCCCGCTCCGGGTTGAATCTGACCACGCGCGCCCAGGCCCTGCGGATGCTCCGCCGGGGCGAAACCCCGGAGCGCATCGCCGCCGCCTTGCATGTTCCCGAACAGGAGGTCCGCCTGCTGATCAAGGTGCACCAGCTCACCACGGCGGCGGGCGGGTGAGGCTACCGGCGCTCAGCCGGTCCTGCGCTTCCAATCCTCCAAGGCCGCCCCGGCCACGCGAGCCGCCCGGCGGCGCAACTCCTCCATCTGCTCGGCCTCCAGGGGGCGGAATTGCCGGGCGATGCGCACGTCGTCTTCGAGCTGGCCGAGCGTCGTGGCCCCCACGGCGGCGTGGGCAGGCAGGCTCAAGACGTAGCTCAGGCACTCCCGGGCGCTCAACGCGCTCATCAGGCGCGCGTTGGCGAAAGGCTTCATGGCCTGCACGGCCAGCCCCTTCTGGCGGGCCAGGGGCAGGACGATCTTCTCGAAGCTCTGCCAGGCCGGATCGGCCGCGTGCAGGGGCATCATGACGGAATCGAAGCCGTCCCAGCGGCGCAGGATCTCGGCCAGCACCTGCGGATCGTGGTGAGCGGTGACCCCGATGAAGCGGCACTTGCCGGCCTGCTTGGCCGCCTGGAAGGCCTCGATCGCCCCGCCCGGGGCAAAGATCTCCTCGATCTCGCGAAACTCGCTGACCCCGTGGATCTGCCAGAGGTCCACGTAGTCGGTGCGCAACGCCTTGAGCGACTGCTCCAGCTCGGCCTCGGCCCCTTTGCGCTTGCGCTCGGTGCTCTTGGTCGTCAGGAAGACCTCCTTGCGCACAGGCGCCAGCACCTCGCCGTAGACCTCTTCAGCGCGCCCGTTCCAGTACGAGCGGGCGTTGTCGAAGTAATTGATCCCCAGTTCGTAGGCCCGGCGGACCAAGGCCAGAGCCTCCTCCCGGGTCAGGAAGGGAAAGCGCCCGGCGGCCTGGCCGATCACGCTCAGCTCGACGCCCGTCTTGCCGAAGGGGCGCCTGGGCAGATCTGCGCCCTTGGCGCTCGGCGGCCGCGCCGAGCCGATCCCGGCCAGCCCCTCGAAAATGCCGCCCACGAAGATCCGTCGCCGCATCCGTCCCCCTCTCCTCAGCCCGATCTTAGCACAGCGCTTCGCCCCGGTCCGGATCCAGACGGCCGGGGCGACTGCCGCCGGCCGGCTTGGGTCCGCCCGATGATGCGGCCCTACCGCTCGGCTTCGGCGATCAGGACGCGCAAGCGCTCGAGCAGCCAATCCAAGGCCGTTGCGATCAGCAGTTCGCCCTTGGCGGCGGTCCCCAAGCGAGCCTCGCGGGCGAACTGCTCGTCCTGGCGGGCCGAGGCGGGATCCTTGATGCCCAGCCGGGGTTTCGCCTTGGCGTAGTCCACGCCCTCCCAACGGACGCGCTCGGGAAAGGCCGCCAGGGCGAAGGAGGTCTCGAATTCGGCGGCGTGCCCCGGGATTCTGCCGGTGCTCAAGTGCTTCCTGGCGAACTCGGGCGGGTAGGCCTCCCAGTAGGAATGCGCCTCCAGGCGGATGCCCAGTTTGCGGCGGAATTCCGGCAGACTCTGCTTGAGCGGAGCTTCGTTGCCGCCGTGCCCGTTGAGGATGAGGATGGCGCGCACGCCGTGGGTCTTGAGGCTCTCGCAGATTTCGTAGACCACGGCCAGGAAGGTCTCCTGGCGCAGGGTGAGGGTCCCCTTGCGGTCCATCCAGTAGGGCGAGATGCCGACCGGGACGGGCGTGGCCACCATGACTTGCGGGTACAGGCGCAAGGCGGCCAGCCGGGCCAGCAGCATAGCGCTGGCGGTGTCCTGGATCATGGCCAGATGCTCGTTGTGCTGCTCGGTCGAGCCGGTGGGCAGGATGATGGCCTTCAGCCGGCCTTCCTCCAGCGCCTCGCGGAATTCCTTGCGGGTGTTCTCCCACAACAGCACCTTGCGGGGGTGCACGTAGGGCGCGCTTTCGGCGCCGGAGAAGGCGGCCGGGGCGGCCGCCGCGCCGCCCAGAAAACGCCGCCGGGAAACGGTGCTGCTGGTCATGGCCGCGATGATAGCACTGCGGCCGGCGCGCGCCGGGCGGCTCAGGCGATGCGCGGCAATTCGTAACCCTGGCGGCGGGGGCGCGCCAGCAGGCGGTTGGCCTGCTCGTCGCCGAGGAACCTCTCGCGCTTGGGATCCCAGCGCAGCTTGCGGCCCACCTCGCGGCAGATGTTCACCAGGTGGCAAAGGGTGGTTGAGCGATGGCCGATCTCGACGTCGGCGGTGGGCGGCTTGCGGGTGCGCATGCACTGGAAAAAGTTCTCGATATGGAAGCGGTTCTCGCCCGGTCCTTCGGGGGTCACCTCGGGCGCGCCCTTCTTGAGTTCGGGCGGGTCGGCCAGGAAGTCGCCCCGCAGGATCTGGATGCGGCCGCGCTCGCCCACGAAGATGGCGCCGAGCTGCGAGTGATCCTTGCGGATCGGCTCCTCGAGCTTGAGCAGCGTGCCGCCGGCGTAGCGCAGGGTGACTTTACCCTCCGGACCAGGCTCCTCCGGCCAAAGTTCGACCGGACCGGTGGCGTCGGTTCCCAGAGCGCACTGCACCTGGTCCAGCGCGTGCGTGCCCCAGCCGGTGACGCCCCAACTCTGCCCGCCTCCGTCGTAATCCCAGTAAATCGCCCAGCGGCGCTGAAGCTCCTCGTGATAAGGCCGCAGTTCGGTCTGGTTGCACCACTGGTCCCAGTCCATGCCGTCCGGCAGGCTCTGGGCGGGCCGGGGCTCCCAGCGCCGCGGGGGCAGGAAATTGCAGGCGATCACCTCGCGGATCTTGCCGATGGCGCCCTCGCGCACCAGCTTGCTGGCGTAAATGTTGATGGGGATGGAGCGCTGCTGGGTCCCGGTCTGAAGCACCCGGCGGTAACGGCGCGCGGCGCGCACCAGCACGCGGCCTTCCTCGACCGTCAGGGTGAGGGGCTTTTCGGCGTACACGTCCAAGCCGGCCTGCATGGCGTGAATCGCGATCAGGGCCCGGGCGTGGGTGGTGGTTTCGACGAAGACCGCGTCCAGCTTCTCCTTCTCGAGCATCCGGCGATAGTCCTGATACTTGCGCCAGCGCTCCCCGTCGGGGTGAACCTTGGCGGCCTCGAAGCAGCGGGGCAGGAAGCAATCGGCCAGGGCCACGATCGCGGCGCCGGGGAACTTCTCGTTCTGGATCATCCACCGGGCCCGCCCGCCCAGGCCGATGAAAGCGATGCGAATAGCGTCGTTGGCGCCCGGCCGGCCGCGTCCGCCCAGCACGCGGGCGGGCAGCAAAAGCGGCGCCGCGGCGCTCAGGAATTCTCGGCGGCGCATGGGAAGGTCTCCGGCCCGCCATTATACGCCCGGAGCGCGCCTCGGGTACAATAAGCGCTTCGCGCGGGGGGCCATGCGGCTGCGCCTGATCAGTTGCGAGATCTTCTACCGCGAGATGTGCTGGGCGGCCTCGCGCTCGCCCAACCAGGTGGATCTGGAGTTTCTGCCCAAGGGTTTGCACGATCTGGGCGCGGCCGCCATGCGGACCCGCTTGCAAGCCGCCATTGACCAGGCGGACCCGGAACGCTACGAAGCCCTCCTGCTCGGTTACGGGCTGTGCGGCAACGGCCTGGCGGGCCTGGAGGCGCGCTCGCTGCCCCTGATCGCGCCCCGGGCGCACGATTGCATCACGCTGTTTCTGGGCAGCCGCGCGCGTTACCTGGAGTATTTCCAGCAGCATCCGGGAACGTATTTCCACACCACGGGCTGGATCGAGCGCGGGCGCGACGTGCCCCAGCTTTCCATCCAGCAGCGGCTGGGCGGCGGCCGCAGCTTTCAGGAGCTGGCCGCCCGCTACGGCGAGGACAACGCGCGCTACCTGATGGAGCAGTTGGGCGACTATAGGCGCCGCTACGGCCGGCTGGCCTTCATCCGCACGGGGTTGGAGCCGGACGACCGCTTCCGCCGGGCGTCGCTGGAAGAGGCGGAGCGGCGCGGCTGGCGCTTCGAGGAGATCGCCGGCGATCTCAGCCTGCTGCGCCGTCTGACCGACGGCCCCTGGGATGAGGAGGATTTCCTGCGCGTGCCTCCCGGCGGCCGCATCGCGGCCACCTACCGGGAGGACATCATCGGAGCGGAGCCGGCATGACGGGACGGGAACGGATTCTGGCCCATCTGGCGGGGCGGCCGGTGGACCGGCTGCCCCTGATGCCCATCACCATGATGTTCGCGGCGGATCTGGCGGGGACGCCCTACGGGGAGTACGTGCGGGATCACCGCAAGCTGGCCGAGGCGCAGGTGCGGGTGGCCGAAACATTTGGCTTCGACTACGTTTCGGTGATCTCGGACCCCGCCCGCGAGGCGGCCGACCTCGGCGCCGCGGTCGAATTTTTCCCCGACCAGCCCCCGGCGATCATCGAGTCCCGCGCCCTGCTGGCCGACAAGCGCGCCCTGGCCCGCCTCAAACCGCCCGACCCGCACGCCGGCGGGCGCATGACCGACCGGCTGCGCGGCGTCGAACTGCTCAAGCGCCGCGCGGGCGGAGAGCTGCTGGTCGAGGGCTGGATCGAGGGGCCCTGCGCCATGGCGGCCGACTTGCGCGGCATCAACACCCTGATGCTGGACTTCCTGGACGACCCGGACTTCGTGCGCGATCTTCTCGAGTTCTGCACGGCCATGGAGCTGGAGTTTGCCCGGGCCCAGTTCGCCGCCGGGGCCGACCTGATGGGCGTAGGCGACGCGGCCGCCTCGCTGGTCGGGCCCCGGATCTATCGGGAGTTCGTCTGGCCCTACCAGAAGAGGCTGGTGGAGGGGTTGCACGCTCTGGGCGGGCCGGTGCGGCTGCATATCTGCGGGCGCACGCGCAAACTCTACGACGGCATGGGGCGCCTGGGCGCCGAGATCGTGGATCTGGACTACCCCGCGCCGGTGGGGGAAGCCCGCCGGACGATGGGTCCCGCGCAGGTGTTGCTCGGCAACATCGAGCCGGTGGGCGTGTTGCGCAACGGCACGCCCGAGATCGTCGAGGCGGCGGTGGCCGCCTGCCACCGGCAGGCCGGCCCGCGCTTCATCGTGGGCGCCGGGTGCGAAGTGGTGCGGGACACCCCGCACGCCAACCTGCGCGCCATGGCGCGCTACGCGCACGAGCACCGCCCGGAGGACTACTCCGGCGCGTAGGCCGCCTCGAGCCTGAGCCGCTCGCCCGGCTTCAATTCCCGCTCGGGCGACCAGAGCGTGAGGGCGATGCGGTTCTCCCCGCGCACGGTCCATTCGACCACGGCGCGCGCCGCCTCCTCGGCCGGGAAACGATTGAGCAGGCCCAGGCGGCTGCGCCGGTCGAAGGCGCGCCAGGCGCCGGCCGGGCGGGCGGGACCGTCCAAGGCGTCCGCGCCGCTGGTGCTCAAGCCCGGCTCGAACAGGGTGCGATCCACCGTCAGGCCGTCCTGCGTGCGGTAGGAGAGGGCCAGGCGCACATCCTCCTCGGGGGCCAGGCCGAACTCGACCCGAGAGCGCAGAGTCGCCTGGATGGGTGCGGAAGCAGCGTTTTCCACCTCGGTTTCGGTGCGCACCTCGGGGCCGGCCAGCCGGATCGTGCGGTGCAGCTTCAGGCCGTTGGCGCAGGCGCCGGACAGGGTCAGGCGATCCGGCGCGGCGTTCTCGACCCGCCAGGCGACTTCCCAGGCGCGGCCCTGAAAGTCCGGGTGAACGAACGCCGCCAGGCCGCCCACGTTGGGGTAGCCGCTCTCGCCCGGGTCGGTGGGGCGCAGCCGATCCTTGCCGTCGGCCTTGCGCACCAGGCGGATGATGCGCGCCTCCAGCCCGGGCGCCAGCTCGACCCGCAAGGCCTCGTTCTCCAGGGTGAAGACGCCGTAACGGCTCAGGCGGGCGGGCAGCTCCTTTTCATCGAACTCCAGGCCGCGGCCCTCGTGAAGCTGTTGGATGCCGAAGCTGCGGGCCTCGGCCAGGAAGCGGCCGAAGCGCTCCCGCAACTGCTCCGGCCGGGGCGCGGCGTACCAGCCGTCGCGCATCTGGAAAGCCATCGAGCGGATCAGCTCCACGTAGTCAATCGAGAGCCGCACCTTGCGCACGCGCCGGCGCACGGCCTCGCTGTCGGCTTCGGCCTCGCCGCGTTCGAGCAACTCGCGGGCCCGGGCCAGCAACTCCCCGTCCAGATAGGGCGCGTTCGGGTTCTGGAAGATCCAAATGTGATGGCCGCGGCCCTCCGGCGGCAGGCGCACCTGCCGGTGCAGCAGCTCCAGATATTCGCGGATGCGGGGCGCAGCCCGCCCGTAGACGCCCTCCAGGAACTCCTCGACGGCCTGCCGGGGGTCGGCCTTGACGTCCCAGAGCAGGCGCGCCATCAGGTAGGAGCGCAGCTCGGCCATTTCGCCCCCGCCCCCCGGCGCGTAGGCGCCTTCCAGGAACAGGCCGACCACGCCGTGGCGGTGATACATCGGGATGTCGGCCGCCAGCTCGTCGAAATCCGGGAACGGCATCAGGTAGTGCCGGAAGTTGGTGTTGTAGTGCCAGATGTAAAGCTGGCGGGTGATGGCCGCCCAGGCCTTCAGGTTCTTCAGGAACCAGGCGTTGCGGTCGCAGCGCTCATAGGGATGGGCCTCGCAAACCGAGATCGGGCAGAGCCGGACGCGCACGTTGGGCCGGGGCCGCACGCGGGCCGGAGGCGCTTCCGTGTACCAATAAGCCAGCGTGTCAATCAGCTTGTCCGGGTGGCGCTTCTCGATCTCGGCCGCCAGGGCGTTGACGAAGCGCAGCAGGGGGCCCGAATGCACGCCTCCCTCCTCCTGCTCGACGCGCCGGCAGTTATCGCACTCGCACCAGCCGGTCCAGTCGTTCTGCGAGACCGAGAAGATGGTGGCCTCGGGATGCCGGCGGATCCACTCCAGCACCGTCTCGGTGGCCAGGCGCAGCACCTCGGGATTGGTCAGGCACAGTTGCGCCCGCTCGTGGCGCCGGCGCCCGGCGATCAGCGAGTAATACTCGGGATGCTCGGAGAAGTATTTCTCCGGGGGCAGCAAGGTGTAGAAGGAGTGCACGAACGGGTAATACTGGATCTTTCCGCCCGTGGATTCGTCCAGCTTGGAGAAATGCCCGTTGACCCGGTTGCGGGCCGCCCAGTCCTTGTCGAAGGCCTCGGTGAAGAACGGCTCGCGGTATTCGAAGGCCGGCTTGTGAATTTCGTCCAGCGCCGGCACGCGTACGGCGGGCAGCTTGGGGATCCGGCTCACCTCGGCGGTGAACCAGCGGCAACCCAGCTTCTCCAGGAAGGCATAGACGCCGTACATCGTGCCCCGCTGCCGCCCGCCGGCGATGATCAGATTCCGGCCGGCGGTCTTCAGGGCGAAGCCCTCCGGCCCGAGCTTCTCGAAAGGAATGGGGACGCGCAGCCGGCGCAGCACGCGGCTATCGCCCACCAGCACCAGCGGCCCGCGCGGGGCGGCCTCGTCGGTCACCACCGGCAGCCGGACCCCGGAGATCTGCTCGAGGAAACGCTGCAATTCCTCGGCGGCGCGGCGCTCGGAGGGCGAAGCCTCGCGGGCGATGACGATCCGGTAGGGCGAGCGGCCTTTCTCGGCCAGCGTCAGGGGGGTGGGGGCGGCCGCCGAAGCTCCGGCGGACACCCAGAGGATCAGGCAGAGCGTGCGTAACGACATAGTTGGTCACCTCGCTCGGCGGGGCGCCGGCGGCGTTCCAAGCCTCTCTATGCTACTCCGAGGGGCCGCCCGCTTGTCCAGCCCGCCTTGGGGCGCGATAATCAGGATGCGGCGTGGCCCCCGGGGCGGCCCGCGCAGCCTCGAGCCGGCCGCCTCGAGGGCGGGGGAAGGAGGCGCATGCGGACGCAGACTCTCGCAGCGGCGCTGGCCCTGCTGGCGAGCGCCGCCCTCCAGGGCCAGATCTCCTCGGTTTCCTGCATCGCCGGCGCGGCGCCCGTGTTGCTGCGCAGCGAGGGCCTCACCGAGCCGGCGGGCGACATCGTGCTGACGTGCTCGGGCGGCGCCCCTCTGGCGCAGATCTCGACTAACCTGACCCTGTTCGCTCCGGTCAACGTGACCAACCGGCTCGGCGCGGGGGACACGCTGGACGTCAGCCTGACTATAGACACGGGCTCCGGCCCCGTCCCGGCCGGCGTCGCGGCTGTGCTGGCCTCGCCCTCCTCGGTGGCTTTCAACGGCCTGAACTTCCGGCTTTCGGCCTCCGGCGGAGCCCTGCTGCGAATCTCGAATCTGCGTCTCGCCGCCCGCCAGTTGCCCGCCTCGCTGGCCGGCCAGCCGGTCCAGGTATTCCTGGCCTCCGCCGGGCAAAGCCCGATCGCCATCAGCAACAATCCGGTGAGCGCGGGCGTGGCGATGACCGGCTTGCTGGCCGGCTCCTCCCCCACCCAGGTGGTTTGCACGGGATCGCGGTTGCCCGACCTGATCAGCTTCAGCAACCTGCTGGCGGCGGGCACGCGCTTCGCCTCGACCCGTCTGACCGAGGGCGCGGCGGATTCCTTCCGCAAGAAGGGCCCGGGCGACGACATCGGCACGCGCATCCTGGTGCGCTACACCGGCTTCCCGGCGGGCGCGCGCCTGTTCGTGCCGGACGCCATCGCCGGCTCGAGCGCGGTGCAGGCCACCTCGGCCGGCGATTTGGGCCTCCCGGCCTCGGGCGGCAAGTACGCGCCGTCGAGCGCCGGCTCGCTGCTTCTAGCGCGAGTGGCCTGGGCGGATCCAAGCGGTCAGGGCGGCATTCCGGCCTACCAGCCGGGCCCGCCCGGCTCGGGCACGGTGAGCTTCGACGCCCTCAGCGAGGTCAGCCTCACGGGCGGCGCGGGCTACGCGGTCTACGAGGTCATGGACGCCAACCCTTCCCTGCGCGAGAGCGCGCAGTTGCCGACCTTCCTGGCCCTGGGGCCCTCGGGAGGAGGGGATCCGATCGTGGCGAGCTGGAGCGTGTCGCTGGCCCCGGTCTCCAGCGTGGCCACGGCCAGCTCCACTGCTCCGACGCCGCGCTTCGCCTGGGTGACGCCGCCGGCGGATTGCACGGCCCTGGGCGATTGCAGCGCTCCGTACTTCCCGCGCCTGTTGGTGGACGCCACGCCCCCGCTGGACTACATGGGCGTGGCCGGCGGGGGCCACCAGGCCGGCTACGTGCGCATCGTCAACGAAGGCGGCGGGGTGCTGATCTGGCGGGTGGCGATCGCCTATCAGACCGGTTCGGGCTGGCTGCGGGCGGCTCCGAGCGAGGGCGTCGGCAATGCCACCATTCGCGTGGACGCGCTGCCCGCAAACCTGACGCCCGGCCTGTACCGCGCCACACTCACCGTGGACGCCGGGCCGCTGGCCGGCTCGCGCACCTTGCCTGTCACCCTTCAGGTGACGCCGGCGCCGCCGCCCGCCCCGCCGCCGCCCGTGATCGAAAGCATCGTCAATGCGGCCGGCTTCCGGCCCGGCCCGCTCGCCCCGGGCTCGCTGGCGGCGATCTTCGGCCTGCGGCTGGCGGGCGGCAGCGTCACGGCCGCTTTCGACGGAGTGGCGGCGCGCCTGCTGTACACGGGCGAGCGGCAGATCAACCTGCAAGTGCCCGCCGAGCTGGCCGGGCGCAGTTCGGCGCGCGTCACGGTGACGGTGGACGGCGTCGCCAGCGCGCCCTACGCGGTGGCGCTGGCGGCGGCGGCGCCGGGGATTTTCGGCGTGCTCAACCAGGACTTCAGCCTGAACGGCCCGGCGGCGCCCGCCCTGGCGGGCAGCGTGATCCAGATCTTCGCCACCGGGTTGCCGGACGACGGCGCGGGCGTGAGCGTGAAGATCCACGACCGGCTGGTCACGGCGCCGCTGTACGCCGGCCCGGCGCCGGGCTTGCTGGGGGTGCAGCAAGTCAACGCGGCCGTGCCCGCGGACCTGCCCGCCATGAGCTCGGAGGTGGTGGTCTGCGCGGCGGGGGCGTGCAGCCCGCCCGCCCCGTTGTTTCTGGCTCGCTGAGGCCGGCGGGGGTTTGACAGGCTCCCGGCGGCCTCCCTATGATGAGTATTCGATCCCTGTCGCCTCTGTCAGTGTTCTGACGTGAAGCGCAATCAGTACCACGCGATCCCGCCGCCGCCGGGCGCCGACCTGCGCCCGGACGCCAGCGGCCCCCGGCGGCGGCCCGGGACGCCCAGTCCAGTGAGGTTCCGATGATCAAGGTGCAAGGATTGACCAAGCGGTACGCCCGGACGGTCGCCGTGGACGACATCTCCTTCGAAGTCCAGAAAGGCCAGATTGTCGGCTTCCTCGGGCCGAACGGAGCGGGCAAGACCACCACCATGCGCGTGCTGACCTGCTTTCTGCCCCCCACGGCGGGGACCGCGCAGGTGGCGGGTTTCGACGTGCTGGAACAGCCGCTGGAAGTCAAGCGGCGGATCGGCTACCTGCCGGAAGCGCCGCCCCTGTATCCGGAAATGGAGGTCCGCGAGTACCTGACCTTCGTGGGCAAGCTGAAGGGCATCCCCAAGAGCGATCTGAGCCGGCGGGTGGCGGAGGTGTGCGAGCGCTGCGCCATCGGCGACTACCGCGACAAGCTGATCTCGAAGCTCTCGCGGGGCTACCGGCAGCGGGTGGGCCTGGCGCAGGCCATCATCCACAATCCGGACGTGCTGATCCTGGACGAGCCCACGGCGGGCCTGGATCCCAAGCAGATCATCGAGACCCGCCAACTGATCAAGGGGCTGGCCGGAGATCACACCATCATCCTGAGCACCCACATTCTTTCCGAGGTCGAGCAGACCTGCCAGCACGTCATCATCATCAATCAGGGCAAACTGGCGGCCCCCCCGGATACGGTGGAGAATTTGACCCGGCGGCTGCGGGGCGCCGAATCGGTCGCCGTCGAGATCGAGACCCGGGACGGCGTGCCGGACGCGGCCGCGGCCCAGCGCCGGCTGGAACAGGTGGCCGGCGTCAGCCGGGTGATCCCCAAGGAGAGCCGCGACGGCCGGCTGCTGTTCGAGGTCGAGAGCCTGCAAGGCCGCCCGGTGCGCGGAGAGCTGGCCCGGGCGGTGGTGGAGGCCGGCTGGAGCCTGAACGAACTGCGCCCGGTGGCGCTCAGCCTGGAGAAGATCTTCCTGGAGCTGACCGCTTCCGAGCAGCAGGGCGGGCAAGGAGGCGCGCAATGAGGAACATCCTGACCATTTATCGCAAGGAGCTGAAAGGTTACTTCGCATCCTGGGTGGGCTATGTGGTCATCGCGTTTTTCGCGGTGATTTTCGGGTACTTCTTCTATGTGGCTACGGCCATTTTCGTCAACCAGAGCTTCCAGTCCCAGATGATGGGCCGCGGCTTCCCGATGGACATGAACGAGTGGGTGATCCGGCCCTTGATGATGAACGTCAGCGTGATCGGGCTGTTCGTCATTCCCATGATCACCATGCGGCTGTTCGCCGAGGAGAAGCGCTCGGGCACCATCGAGCTGCTGATGACCTCCCCGGTGCGGGATCTGGAGATCGTGCTGGGCAAGTGGCTGGCGGCGACCACCTTCTACGCCTGCGTGCTGCTGATCTCCGCGCTCGACCTGATCTTCTTGTTCGTCTACGGCCCGCCGGACTGGAAGCCGATCCTGGTGGCCTATCTGGGCCTGTTGCTCCAGGGAGGCTGCCTGCTGGCGCTGGGCACCTTCATTTCCAGCCTGACGCGCAACCAGATCATCGCAGCCGGGGGAACCTTCGCGGCCTGCCTGCTGCTCTGGGTGTTCGAATGGGTCACGGCCTATGAAACCTCGAGCTGGGCCCGGGTGGTCTCCTACCTCTCCGTGCTGACGCACTTCGAGCCCTTCGCCAAGGGTTTGCTGGACAGCAAGGACGTCATCTTCTATCTCTCGGCGATCTTTCTGGGGTTGTTCCTGACGACCCGCTCGATGGAATCGCTGCGCTGGAGGGCATAAATGAAGGTGAAATTCGGCTGGCTGAAAACGCGCCAAACCAAGTACACGGCCTATCTGACCCTGTATCTGCTGGTGGTTCTGGCGGCGCTCGGGGCGGCCAACTGGCTGGCCAACCGGCACAACCGCTCCTGGGATTCGACCAAGAACAAACGCTTCAGCCTGGCGGACCAGACCGTCAAGGTGGTCCGGGGGCTCAAGCAGGACGTGCGGCTCACCTACTATGACGAGACGCGGAACTTCGAGCGGGCCCGCGACCTGCTGGACCGCTACGACAATCTGTCCGCCCGGCTCACGGTCAGCTACGTGGATCCCTACAAGAAGCCTCAACTGGCGCGCGCGGCCGGGATCAAGAGCATTCCCACCGTGGTGGTCGAGGCCGGGCCCAAGCGCGAGGAGACCACCAGTCTGACCGAGGAGCAGGTGACCAGCGCCCTGATCCGCGCCCTCAAGAGCGGCGAGCGCAACGTCTGCTTCGTCAAGGGCTCGGGCGAGCACCTGCTGGAGGACACCGGCCAGCGGGGCTACTCCAACGCCAAGGACCTGCTGGAGAGGAACAACTACAAGACGCGCGACATCTCCCTGCTGGAGAAACCCGAGGTGCCCTCCGACTGCACCATCCTGGTGGTGGCCGGGCCGCGTTACGACTATCCCGAGCCGCAGGTGGCGGCCATCAAGAAATACGTCGAGGGCGGCGGCCGCGCCCTGTTCCTGCTGGATCCGCCCCTGAAGATGGGCAAGGAGGAAGTGGCCGAGAACGCGGCCCTCGTCAAGCTGCTGGCCGACTGGGGCGTGACCCTGGAGAAGAACCTGGTGCTGGACACCAGCGGCATCGGCCAGTTGTTCGGCCTGGGGCCCGAGGTGCCCCTGGTGGCCAACTACGAATACCACGCCATCGTGCGGGAGATGAAGGGCACGGCCACCGCTTTTCCCATCGCCCGCTCGGTCGAGACCAAGACGGCCGAGAAAGTGACGCTCGACAAGTTGTTCTCCACCACCTCGAACAGTTACGCCACCACCAACCTTTCCAGCCCGGCCATCCGGCTGGATCCGGCCAAGGACAAGAAGGGTCCCTTCAACCTGGCGGCCGCCGGCACCTACAACACGGGCAAGGAGAACCAGAACGGCCGCTTCGTGACGGTGGGTAGCTCGGACTGGGCCTCCAATTACATCCTGCGTTTCCAGGGCAACCGCGACCTGTTCATGAACATGATGAACTGGCTGAGCTCGGACGAAGATCTGATTTCCATCCGTCCCAAGGAGCCCGAGGACCGCCGCCTGACGCTCACCCGGGCCCAGATGCGCACCGTGTTTTACTCGAGCGTGGTGCTGCTGCCCCTGGCGGTGATCGCGGCCGGCTTCTCGGTCTGGTGGCGCAGGAGGTAGGCGATGCGGGTGCGCGGTCTGCTGATCGCCGCCGCCGTCCTGGCTTTGCTGGCGGGCGGCGTTTGGTGGTCCAACCGGGCCAAGAAGGCCGAAGAAGGCAAACCGCGGCCGGACGAGCCGCCCAAGATCCTCTCCCTGGCCGAAGACCAGATCCGCCGCATCGAGGTCCGGCAGAAGGAGGGCGGAACGACCGTGCTCGAGAAGAACCAGGCGGGCAAGTGGGAGATCACCGCCCCGCAGCCGTTGCGCACCGATCAAGATGCGGTCAGCTCGATGACCTCGACGCTCTCCTCGCTCAGCTCGGACCGGCTGATCGAGGAGCGGGCCCAGGACCTGGCGCCTTACGGCTTGAACGCGCCCGCCCTGGAGCTGCTGGTCGCCGCCAAGGACGGCAAGACCCACAAGCTGCTCATCGGCGATGAGACGCCCACCGGCGGCAGCTACTACGTCCGGCTGGATGGCGACCCGCGCGTGTTCACCATCGCCTCCTGGAACAAGACCAGCCTGGACAAGGGCTGGAAGGACCTGCGCGACAAGCGCTTGCTCACCTTCGATCAGGACAAGCTGATCCGCGTCGAGCTGGCCGCCAAGGGCCAGCCGCTCGAGTTCGGCAAGAACGCCCAGAACGAGTGGCAGATCGTCAAACCCCGCCCGCTGCGCGCCGACAGCTTCCAGGTCGAGGAGTTGATCCGCAAGCTGCGGGACGCCAAGATGGACACCTCCCTCTCCGAGGAGGAAGCCAAGAAGGCGGCCGCCGCCTTCGCCAAGGCTGCGCCGGTGGCCCTGGTCAAGGTGACCGACGCGGCGGGCACCCAGGAGCTCCAGGTCCGCAAGGACAAGGACAAGAATTATTACGCCAAGAGCAGCGCGGTGGAGGGCGTCTACAAGATCGCCGCTGACGTGGGCGACGGCCTGGACAAGGGCTTGGAGGATTTCCGCAACAAGAAGCTGTTCGATTTCGGCTGGAGCGACCCCTCCAAGGTGGAGATCCGCGAAGGGGCCAAGACCGCCGTCTACCAGAAATCGGGCGACAAATGGACGGCCGGCTCCAAAACCATGGATTCCTCCAGCGTGCAGGCCCTGATTGACAAGCTGCGCGACCTCTCGGCCGTGAAGTTCCCGGAGAAAGGCGGCGGCGCGCCGCTGCTGGAGGCGACGGTCACCTCCAACGACGGCAAGCGGGTCGAGAAGGTGATCATTTCCAAGCAGGGCGGCAGTTACTTTGCGGTGCGGGAGAACGAGCCCAGCGTGTACGAGCTGGATGCTAAGGTGGTGGAGGAGCTTCAGAAAGCGGCCGGCGGAGTCAAGGAGGCGGCCGGGAAATGAGCGGCTAGCAGTCGGGCGCCGGCCGCCCGGCGGGCGCCGCCATCATGCACGGACTTCTCACAGACCTGTACGAGCTCACGATGGCAGCCGGCTACGTGCAGGCCGGCAAGACCGAAGAGATCGCCACCTTCGAGCTCTTTCTCAGGCACCTGCCTCGCCGGCGCAGTTTCGTGATTGCGGCCGGGCTGGCGCAGGCGGTCGAATACCTGCTGGAGATGCGCTTCAGCCCCCGGGAGATCGAGTACCTGCGGAGCCTGCCCCAGTTCGCCCGCGCCCCGGCCGCCTTTTACCAAATCCTCAGCGAGCTGCGCTTCACGGGAGAGCTGTGGGCGGCGCCCGAGGGTACGCCGGTGTTTCCGGGCGAACCGGTGCTCACCGTGCGGGCCCCGATCGTCGAGGCCCAGATCGCCGAGACGTACCTGCTGGCCACGATCGGCTATCAGACGCTGGTGGCCACCAAGGCGGCGCGCATCGTCGAGACCGCGCGCGGCCGGGGCGTGGTGGAGTTCGGCACGCGCCGGGCGCACTCTCCCCAAGCGGGCGTGCTGGCCGCCCGAGCGGCTTACATCGGCGGCTGCATCGGCACCAGCAATACGCTGGCGGGCATGAAATTCGGGGTGCCGGTCTACGGCACCGCCGCGCACTCCTGGGTGCAGTCGTTCCCTGACGAGCTGGAGGCTTTCCGCCAGTTGCAGGCTTTGCTCGGGCCGGCCGCCATCTACCTGATTGACACCTACGACACGCTGGAGGGAGCGCGCAAGGCGGCTTCCCTCGGGCCGCCGCTGTGGGGCGTGCGCCTGGACAGCGGCGACCTGCTCGAGTTGTCGCGCAAGGTGCGCTCGATTCTGGACGAGGCCGGCCTGCACCAGGCGCGCATCATGGCCAGCGGCGATCTCGACGAGTACAAGATCCGCGAGCTGGTCCGGGCCGATGCGCCCATTGACGCCTTCGGCGTGGGCACCGAGCTGGCGACTTCCGCGGACGCGCCCACGCTGGGAGCGGTCTACAAGCTGGTCGAGCTGGAGAGCCGGGGCGTGCGGCGCTACACCGCCAAGCTGAGCGAGGACAAGGCCACCATGCCGGGGGCCAAACAGGTCTTCCGCTTTGCCGACCGCGACGTGATCGCCTGCTGGGGCGAGCCGGCGCCGCCGGGCGCCGAGCCCTTGCTGCGTCCCGTCATCGCCGGAGGCCGGTTGATCGAGCCGCTGCCCGCGGCGGCCGCCGCGCGCGCCCGCGCGGCCCAGTCGCTGGCCCGCCTGCCGGCGGCCGTGCGCCGCCTGGACGAGCCGGAACCCTATCGCGTCGAGTACAGCCCGGCGCTGCTGGAACTGTTCGAGCAGACCCGCCGCCATTCCCAGGCGGCGCCCGCCGGGCTGTCGGAGCCTTCCCGGGGGAGCTGATGAGGACCGTCTTTTTCGACATAGACACGCAACTTGATTTCCTGTTTCCGGCCGGCGCGCTCTACGTGCCGGGGGCCGAAGCGCTGCTGCCCGCGCTCGCCCGCTTGCGCGATTACGCCGCCGCCCGCGGCATCCCGATCGTTTCCAGCACCGACGCGCACGCCGAAGACGATCCCGAGTTCCTCCAGTGGCCCCCGCACTGCGTGGCCGGGACCCTGGGACAGCAAAAGCCGCCCGAAACGCTGCTCGAGCCGCGACGGATCGTCCCGGTCGAGCCGGGCGACTACCCGCTCGACGGCGCCCGTCAAATCCTCGTCGAGAAGCGGGCCCTTGATGTGTTCAGCAATCCGAACCTGCCCCGGCTGCTGGAGGCGCTGGGGGCGGAGCGCTGCGTCCTCTACGGAGTGGTCACCGAGTGCTGCGTGCGGGCGGCGGCCCTGGGCTTGCTGAAAACAGGCCGGCAGGTCGAGCTGGTCACGGACGCCGTCCGCAGCCTGGAGGCCGAGGCCGAGCGGCGGACGCTGCGCGAGATCGAGGGCGCCGGCGGGCGTCTGACCACGCTAGATATGGTCCTTGCCTCAGGCGGGAGTGCAAGGCAACCCCAGGCGCCGGGCTAGCCTCTCCGCCGCCGGACGCCACCTCCGCTCCCGGCTCGCAGAGCTCGTCCATTAGGCCTGGTTCGTGGGCGGTACCCTCTGCGTGCGCAGCCGGCGCCCGGGCGGCGCGGGTCCCCTCGCTGTGCTATAGTGGTTGTTTTCAAGACACCGCGGTCAGAGCAACCCGCCCTGCGGTCGGGGAAAGCAATCCATGCCGAAGCTGAAGACCCACAAAGGCGCCTCGAAGCGCTTCAAGGAGACCGGCGCCGGCAAGCTGGTGCGGCGGCGCGCCTTCGCCCGGCACATTCTGACTTCCAAGAGCCGGGCGCGCAAGCGCCGGCTGGGCCAGGCGGCGGTGGTCGAGGGCGCCAACCGGACGGCGCTCGAGCGGATGCTGCCTTACTGAACGCGAGCGGGTCGCCCGCGGAGGGCGCCGAGCCGGAGAGCCGGCTTCCCCGCCCAGGGCGCGGACGGAGCGCGCGGCACGTGCCCGATCCGCCCCGAAGCCCTTGCCTGCAAGGGCCGATTCCCAGGAGGAAAACGTGCCCCGAGTCAAACGAGGACCCAAACGCCGGGCGGCCCGGCGCAAAGTGCTCAAGGCCGCCAAAGGACAGTTCCTTACCAAGAGCAAGCTGCACCGGGCGGCCAGACTGGCGGTTCAAAAAGCGCTCCGGTACGCTTACCGGGGGCGCAAACAGCGCAAGCGGGATTTCCGGCGGCTCTGGATCACCCGCATTAACGCTGCCTGCCGGCAACTCGGCGTCTCCTACAGCAAGTTCATCGGCGCCTTGAAGGCGGCCGGGATCGAGCTGAACCGCAAGATGCTGGCCGAGATGGCCGTGACCGACGAGGCGGCCTTCGCGGCGCTGGTCGAGAAGGCCCGGCTTGAACTCGCCAAGGCAGACTCATGAGCGCCCCCACGGACCGGGAAGCGGTCTCCCTGGATGCGCTGGAGGAGCGCGTCCGCCAGACCATCGAGCTGGTGGCCCGGCTGCGCCAGGACAAACAGGCTGCGCTGGCCGAGCGCGATGCGGCCCTGCGCGAGGCGGCTGAGTGCCGCCGGCGGGCGGAGCGGCTCCTCGAGGAGCTGGAAGCCCTGCGCGAGGAGCGGCGCCAGGTGCGGGCCCGCATCGAGAAGCTGCTCGGCCAGATTGACGCGCTGGGCGGCGCCTGAGAGCAGGCCGATGGGCGCGGGTGTCCCCCCGAAGCGTCCCGTGCGGGTCACCATTCTGGACCAGACCTACACGCTGCTGGCGGCCGGGGAGGAAAGGGCGGTCCAGGAGCTGGCCGATTCGGTCAACGAGCTGATGGCGGCGATCGCGGCGCGCTCGCCGCAGGCCGACAATCTGCGCGTGGCGGTGCTGGCCTGCTTGCATTTGGCGGACCGGCTGCGGGCTCTCGAGCAAGAGCTGGCGGAGTTCAAGCGGCGGGTGGATGAAAAGAGCCGGGACTTGGGGTTGTTGCTGGAAGGGGCGGTTCAGGGGCAAGAGTGACGGGCGGCGCCCGGGATCGGCCCCCTGCGAACCGCTGCGGGCAGAAGCGGTTCCCGCCGTGAGCGAAAGGGCGGCCGGCGTTCCGGAATTCGGACTCTGAAATCTCTATTGCGCCGCGGCCCCTGCCTGCATTATCTTTTGGGTTGGAATGCCGGCGGGCGGCCGCACCCGAGTGGCGGGCCGCCGGGTTCCGCGACGGCAGTGATTGTCCCCGGCCGCCGACAGCCGGGGAGAGGCAAGAACCCTTCAACCCGCTCCGGCGCGGCGCCGGGAGCGGCCCAGAGAGAACGCCATGGGGAACGACACTCTCACCATTACTGATAACCGCACCAATATCACCTACACGATTCCGATCAAGGACGGAGCCATCCGGGCCATGGATCTGCGCCAGATCAAGACCGACCCGGAGGACTTCGGTCTGATGAGCTACGATCCGGCCTTCATGAACACGGCCTCCTGCCGCAGCACGATCACTTTCATTGACGGCGATCGCGGCATCCTGCGCTACCGGGGCTATCCGATCGAGCAGTTGGCCGAGAACTGCCGGTTTCTGGAGGTGGCCTACCTGATCCTGAACGGCGAGCTGCCCACCGCCGAGCAACTCAAGCAGTTCGAGGCGGCGGTGGCGGCCGAACTGGCGGTCCCGGAGAACATCAAGAAGATCATCGAAGGCTTCCGTTACGACGCCCACCCGATGGCCGTGCTGGCCAGCACGCTGGCCGCCCTCTCCACCTTCTATCCCGAGGCCAAGAAGGTGCGCGACCCGGAGAACCGCCGCCGGCAAATCATCCGGCTGATCGCCAAGGTTCCCACGCTGGCGGCCTACGCCTACCGCTACAGCCGGGGCCTGCCTTATGTGGCGCCGGATCCGACGCTCAGCTACGCCGGCAATTTCATGAACATGCTCTGGAAGGGCCTGGAGGCCAAGTACGAGCCCAATCCGGTGCTGGAGCGCGCCCTGGACGTGCTGTTCATCCTGCACGCCGACCACGAGCAGAATTGCAGCGCCAACGCCATGCGCAGCGTGGGCAGCTCGGAGGCCGATCCCTACGTCTCGGCGGCCGCCGCCACCGCGGCCCTGTTCGGCCCGCTGCACGGCGGCGCCAACGAGCAGGTGCTCAAGATGCTGGACGAGATCGGCTCGCTGGAGAACATTCCGGCCTACATCGAGGGCGTGAAGAACCGCAAGCGGCTGCTGATGGGCTTCGGCCACCGGATCTACAAGAACTACGACCCGCGCGCCCGGATCATCAAGCAGACCGCCGACGCCGTCTTCCAGGTCACCGGACGGAATCCCAAGCTGGACATCGCGCTGGAGCTGGAGCGCATCGCCCTCTCGGACGAGTACTTCATCTCGCGCAAGCTCTATCCCAACGTGGACTTCTACTCCGGAATCATTTACCAGGCGCTGGGCTTCCAGCCGGAGATCTTCACCGTGCTGTTCGCCATCCCGCGCATGACCGGCTGGTGCGCTCAGTGGGACGAGTTGATGGCGGATCCCGAACAGAAGATCGCCCGCCCGCGGCAGCTTTATGTGGGTTACGGGCAGCGGGATTTCGTCCCCATCAACCGGCGGGGAACCGCCTGATCGCCCGTCAGCGGGGCTGCTCCCGGCCGGCGGAGCGGCCCCGCTCACTGCTGGCTTTGTCCCTGGACGAAACTCAGGATGTCGAAGCGCCGCACGGCGCGCCCGGGGAAAAAGCTGTTGACCGCGTCCAGTTCGCTGTCGAAAATCTCGAAGACGGTCTCCAGCTTGGTGAAGACCAGCAACTCGACGTTGCGCCGGCTCAGATTGGCCAGCTTGAGTTTGCCGCCCGCCTTGCGCAGGGAGGTATAGCCCATCACCAGGGCGCCCAGTCCCGTGCTGTCAATGTAATCCACCTTCTCCAAGTTGAGGAGGACATTGACGCGGCCCGCCGCGGCCGCCTCGCGTAAGGCCTCCCGCAGGCGGCTCGCCTCCTCGCCCACCGTAATGCGGCCGGCCAGATCCAGGATCAGAATCCCTTCGCGTTCCCGCCGGTTGATTTCCAGGCTCACGATCCACTCCCCCGCCGCCGGCTGCTCACGGCTGTGCGGGCCTGCCGCCCGGCCTGTCGCCCGCTTCGATCATGTAGCCGATGCCCCGCACGGTGCGGATGAGTTTTTGCGGCCAGCGGTCGTCAATCTTGCTGCGCAGGTGGCGAATGTAGACGTCCACGATGTTGGTGAGGCCGTCGTAATCCATTTCCCAGACGTGCTCGACGATGGCGGTGCGGGTCAGCGGCCGGCCGGCGTTGCGCATAAGGAATTCCAGGATGCTGAACTCCTTGGGGGCCAACTCGATGGGCTGGCCGGAGCGGCTGACCCGGCGGCGAGTGACGTCCAGCACCAGATCTCCCACCTGGAGGCGTTCGGGCAAGGGCTGGCCGCGGCGTAGCAGGGCGCGGACCCGGGCCAGCAGCTCGTTGAAGGAAAACGGCTTGGCCAAATAGTCGTCGGCCCCGCGCTCCAGGCCCTTGACGCGATCGTCCACCGCGCCCAGGGCGCTGAGGATCAAGATGGGCGGGCAGACCTTCCGGTTGCGGAGGCGCTCGAGCACGCGCAGGCCGTCCATGTCGGGCAACATCAAATCCAGGATGATCAAGTCGTAATCCTGGGCGTGGGCCATCTCGAGCCCCTTGGCGCCCTCCTCAGCGGAATCCACCTGGTAGCCCGCGTTCTCCAAGCCGCGGGCAATCAATTCGGCGATGCGCTTTTCATCTTCTATCACTAAAATTCGCATCGGCACGCTTGCCTCCCAGGGCGCCGCCCCCTTCCGGGGCCGCCCGCCGCCATATGGCAAAAGATACCACAAACCACCCAAGCGCAACCCACTGAAGGCGGGCCGGTTCAGATGCCGGCAGGCGCGAAGGCGCCGGGGGAGGCGATTAAAGTTTCCGGCCGTGGCGACGATCTGGCCCATGAGGGATGAGCCTCAAGACCATCGCGGCCTTCCGGCGGAGCACTCCGGGCAAAGAGGCCGGCGCGGAGCCCCCGCAACCCAATCTCAAGCAAATCCTGGAGGCGCACCTGGCCTGGCTGGAGCAACGCCCGGAAGGGGTGCGGGCCAACCTCACCGCGGTCAGCTTGAACGAGGCCCACCTGGAGGGCGCCATCCTGCGCGGGGCCCTGTTGCGCGGAGCCAGCCTGCTGGAAGCCAGACTGACCCGGGCCGATCTGAGCCGGGCGGTGCTGATCCGCTGCGATCTCCGGCAGGCCAGCCTGCCCGGGGCCGACTTGAGCGGGGCGGATCTGAAAGGGGTCGTTCTGGATCTGACGCTGATGGCCGAATGCACCCTGACGGAAGCCCGCCTCCAGGGCAGCCATTTCCGGCGGGCCATCCTGCGCGAGGCGCGCCTGCTGGATGCGGTGATCCAGGAATGCGATTTCACCGGCGCCATCCTCACCGGCGCCAGCCTGCACCATGCCAACCTCATCACCAGCGACTTCTCGGAGGCCGACCTGGAGGCCGCCCTGCTCTATCACGTCCGGGGCATCGGCGTGCGCTTCGTCTCGGCCCGGATGGCGCAGGCCAACTTCACTTCGGCCCGCCTGCAAGGCTGCGACTTCCGCGACGCCCAGTTGCTCGGGGCGCGCTTCTGCGGCGCCGACCTCAGCCAGAGCTGCTTCGCACGCGCCGCCCTGGAGGAGTGCGATTTCCGGCAGGCGCGGCTGCGGGGCGCGGATTTCGCGGGCGCCTCCCTGGAGAACGCGCGCTTCCACGAGGCCGACCTTCTGGCGGCCGACTTCCGGGGCGCCAATCTGCGCGGAGCGCGCGGTCTGACCGCGGCCCAACTGCTGCGGGCGCGCACCGACCCTTCGACCATGCTGCCCAACGGCAAGCGAGGCACCTTCATCAAAGGCTCGGGAGCGGAGCGTCCCTTCAGCCCGCTGGCCTGATGGGGAGCTCCAGGCGGACGGCCGAACGGGGGCGTTGACTGGGGAAGGCGGCTTGCGCTAGCATAAAGCTGCGGGGTGGAGCAGCCTGGTAGCTCGTTGGGCTCATAACCCAAAGGTCGGTGGTTCAAATCCACCCCCCGCAACCAACCCGCAGGCCGCCGGAGGGGCTCCCCCTCAGACCCGGTCCAGCTCGAGGAACTCCCTAATGTGCGGGTGCTCGCAGCACCCCAGTTCGGCGGTCGGGCCGAAAAAGATCACCTGGCCCTCGTGCAGGACGACCACCCGGTCGGCCACCTTCCTCATCAGGTCCAGATCGTGCGTCACCACGATCGAGGTCAAGCCCAACTGCTGCTTCAGGCGAAGCATCAACTGGGCCAGGTGGTCCGACATGATGGGATCCACCATCGTGGTCGGCTCGTCGTAGAGGATGCATTCGGGCTGGGCCGCCAGGGCGCGGGCGATGGCCACGGCGCGCTTGTAGCCGGTCGAGATGTCGGCCGGATACAGATCGCGGTATTCGAGCAGGTCCACCATCCTGAGCAGGCCGTCCACGACCTCCTGCTTGTTGCTCTCGTCATAGTCTTCGCGCAATTCCAGCGAGAACAGGATGTTCTCGCCGATGGTGAGCGAGTCGAACAGCGCGCCGGACTGGAAGACCATGGTGACCTTCTTGCGGATGCGGCGCAGCTCGGACTCCGGATAGTCGGTGATGTCCTCGTAGGCCACGATGACGCGGCCGGCGTCCGGCTTGAGGAAGCCCATGATGTGGCTCAAGGTCACGGACTTGCCGACCCCGCTGCGGCCGATGATGGCGACGGTCTCGCCGGCGTCCACCTGAAAGCTGACATCGGCCAAAACCGGGACGTCGAACGTCTTATAAACGTGGCGGAACTCGATGTAATGGGGGTAGACGTCGCTCATGGGGAGACGATCGCCGCCCACTCGGCGGGGGTGTTGGGGTTCTGGAACCAGCGAGCTTCGGCCACCGGCCAGACGGCCAGATCGAGGTCGGCGATCAGGTCGGTGAGCTTGCGCCGGCCGGCCTCCAGGCCGCGCTCCAGGGCGGGCAGACAAGCGCGATGATAGACGGCGCAGAGCGGTTGGGGCCTTCCGGAAGGCGCAAGGGGAACCAGCCCGCGGCGGCCGGCGCTTTCGGCCCGCTCCAGCAGCTCGGCGAGGAAGGCGGCGGTGAGGGCGGGCATGTCGCAGGCCACGATCAGATTCCAGTCCGCCCGGGTAGCGCGGAGGGCGGCGTGGATGCCGGCCGCCGGGCCGCCGTCGGGGTAGAGATCGGGCAGGACCGGGAAGGGCAGGACGCGATAACGCTCGGGCGGGCCGACCAGGCAGACCGAGCCGGCCGCCTGGCGGACCTCGCCGGCCAGGTATTCGATCAGGGTGGTCCCCCGGTAAGGCAGCAGGGCTTTGTCGCGCCCCATCCTGGAACTGCGGCCGCCTGCCAGGACAAAGCCGGCGCGGCTCATGAGAAAATGATAGCATCGGGCCCGGTCGGGGGTGGGGCGCGCGGCGCTTGGAAGAAAGAACGAATGAAGGTATAATCGGTTAAAACAAACAGATGCGCTCTTGTTTGTATCTGGCGGCCCTCCTGCCGGCCGGCGGGATGCTCTCGCCGGCCGCCACGGCGGCCGGCCCCGTGCACAAGCTCACCACCGTGGTGCGGGCCGATCCGCGCAGCGGAAGGCTGATCCGCGCGCCCCTCATCGCGCCGCGCGAGGTGAAGGGGGCGGTGGTCCGCCCGCGCCTGGTCCAGCCGCGCCGCCCGGGCGCCGCAGGGAGCCTGGAGGGCTTCGTCGAAGAGATCGCGCTGCGCTACCAGTTGGATCCGCTGCTGGTGCGGGCGGTGATCGAGGTCGAGAGCGCCTACAACCCGTTCGCCGTCTCTCCCAAAGGGGCCCGGGGCTTGATGCAATTGATGCCGCAGACGGCGCGCCGCCTGGGGGTGCGCGACAGCTTCAATCCCTGGGAAAACGTCGAGGGCGGCGTGCGCTATTTGAAGTACTTGCTGGAGATGTTCCACGGCGACCAGCGGCTGGCGCTGGCGGCCTACAACGCGGGCGAGGGCGCGGTATTCCGCTACGGGGGCATTCCGCCCTATCCGGAGACCGCCTGGTACATCTACCGGGTGGGCAAGAAGCTGGGCGAAGCCGTCCGGGCAGGCGAGCGGCAGAGGGCGCAGCCGCCGGTCGAAGCGTTTCCGAAGGTGGTCGAATACATTGACCCGGACGGCAGGTGGCACATTCAAACGCGGCTGACGCCGTAAGAACGGGAGGCGAGATGCGAGGGGCGCGGCTGCTTGCAGCGGCGGCGGCCTTGGGACTGGCCGCCGGCACCTGGGGCGAGCAACAGCTCACCGCCGTGCGCTTTTGGTCGCTGGGCGGGGTGACCCGCATCGCCCTCGAAACCGACGGCCCGGTCTCCTACCGCGCCGAGCGCCTGTCGAATCCCGAGCGGCTGTTCTTCGACCTGCTCGACACGGTTCCCCGCGAGCACCGCCGGATCGTGCAGGTGCTTCCGGTGGGCGACGGGCTGCTCAAGCAAATCCGCGTGGCCCTGACGCGCCCCGGAGTGACGCGGGTGGTGCTGGATTTGGCCGTCCCGGCCGATTTCACCGCCTCGCAGCTCGCCAATCCCGACCGCCTGATGATCGAGTTGCGGCCCGCCTCTGCCGCGCCTGCGCCTCCGCCGGCGCCCGCCCTCGCGCCGCCCGAGCCCAAGCGGGAACCGATCCAGCTTCCCGAGCCGCCGGCGCTCGAGCCCCGCGGCTCGGGCCCCAGTGCGAGCATTGCCCCTATCTTCAGGGCGCCGGCCGTCGAATCCCCTCCTGCGGCCGCGCCCGCCGCACCGGCCGCCCCTGCCGAGCCCAAACCCGCCCCGGTCCCCCTTGCGGCCGCAGCGCCCGGAGGGCCGGCGGCCCCGCCGGCGACGGCGCGTTCGGCGCAGCGGGACAGCCGCGGGGGCCGGTCGTTGATCCGAGCCCTGGGGCTGAAGGTGGGACGGATCGTGCTCGATCCCGGGCATGGCGGGCACGACACGGGCACCATCGGGCCGGGCGGGCTCCGGGAGAAGGACCTGGTGCTGGACGTGGCCTTGCGCCTGGGACGCCTGATCAGTGAGCGCATGGGCAGCGAGGTCATTTACACGCGCACCGACGACAGTTACGTGCCGCTGGAAGCGCGCACCGAGCTGGCCAACCAAAGCAAGGCGGATCTGTTCCTCTCCATCCACGCCAACTCCTCGCGGCTGCGCTCGGCCGCCGGGCCGGAGACCTTCTATCTGAACTTCACCACCGCGCCCGACGCCTTGGAAGTGGCGGCCCGCGAGAACGCTCCCAGCGCCCGCACGATCCATGAGTTGCAGGACCTGGTGCTGAAGATCGCACAGAAGGAGAAAGTGCAAGAGTCGCGCGAGTTCGCCTCCAGCGTGCAGAAGGCGCTCTACCGTTACCTGCGCCTGTCCTCGGGCCGGAACCGCGGCGTGAAGAAGGCGCCCTTCGTGGTGCTGATCGGAGCCCAGATGCCGTCGGTGCTGGCGGAGGTGGCTTTTCTGAGCAACCCGCGGGAGGAGCGGTTGCTCAAGCAGCCGGAGTATCGGCAGCGGCTGGCCGAGACGCTCTACCGGGGCTTGTTCGACTACGCGTCCACGCTGAGCCATTTCCAGTTGGCGCGGGGCGCGGGCCAGTAAGAAGTCGGGGGGCCGCCGCGGCCCCCATCGCTCAAGGGGGAACCATGGAAGTCCTGGCGTTTCGTCATGTAGCTTTGGAACACTTGGGTCTGATCGCTCGGGCGCTGGCCGAGCGCGGGCTGGGCTATCGGTACGTGGACTGGTTCGAGAATCCGGAAGCGGAGGCGGACTGGCGGCAGGCGGCCGGGTTGATCTTCATGGGCGGCCCCATGTCGGCCAACGACGATTTGGGCTTCCTGCGCCGGGAGTTGGGGGTGATCCGCGAAGCGTCTGATGCGGGCAAGCCGGTGCTGGGCGTCTGCTTGGGGGCGCAGTTGATCGCCCGGGCGGCGGGGGCGCGGGTGTATCCAAACCCGGTGAAGGAGATCGGCTGGCTGCCGGTGTACTGGACGGAGGCGGCGCGGCGCGATCCCCTGTTAGCCGAACTGGAGAAGCCCGAGGTCGTGTTCCACTGGCATGGGGAAACCTTCGATCTGCCCGCAGGGGCCGAGTGGCTGGCCTATACGGAGGCGTGCCCAAACCAGGCCTTCCGGCTGGGGGGCAACGTCTGGGGCTTTCAGTTTCACCTGGAGGTGACGCCCGAGATGATCGCCCAGTGGTGCGCGGCGGAAGACAACCAGGGGGATCTGCGAGAGCTGGGGGCGCCGCCGGATCCGCACGGCAACGCGGCCCGGCTGGAGGAGCTGTCGCGGCTGGTTTTCGGGCGCTGGGCGGAGCTGGCGGCCCGGCAGGCGGCGCGGTGACGGGCGCCGGTGCATCGGGCTTCCGGATCTTGCTATCATAAAACCAGCGCGGGTGGAGTAGTCCTTCATAACTGGCGGCTTTTAAGATGACGGTATTGGCGAGGGAACTTTCGACAGGGGGGACAGCAGGATGATCTACTCGCGGTCGTCCGAGTACGCCATCCGGGCCTTCATGCATCTGGCGCAGGCGCCGGACGGCAAGTTCGTCATGGTCAAGCAGATCGCCGAGCAGGAGAAGATCCCGGCGCATTTTCTGGCCAAAATTCTGCAACAGTTGGCCCGTAAAGGGCTGCTGAAGTCCAGCAAGGGGCCGACCGGGGGCTTCACTTTGCGGACGCCGCCCTCGGAGATCGCCCTGGTGCAGATCGTCGAGGCGCTGGACGGGCTGGCCGATTACCAGCAGTGCGTGAGCGGGCTGTCGGAGTGCACCGACGACGCGCCCTGCGGGATGCACGACTCTTGGAAGGCCCTGCGTTCGCGTATCATGGAATATCTGGAGCAGACCACGATCGCGGACCTGGTGAAGGCGCTGGAGGAGAAGCGCAAAGCGCTGGACAAGGCGCGGCGGAGCAAGCGGGCGGCGACCGCCGGCAAGCGAGAATGAGGCCGGCGAGGCGCTCGCCCGGCCGAGGAGGCCGACGATGATCCGCAATTCGGTACTGATCCCGATGGTGATCGAGCAGACCTCGCGGGGCGAGCGGGCCTACGATATCTACTCCCGGCTGCTCAAGGAGAACATCATCTTTTTGGGCACCCCGATAGACGATACGGTGGCCAACCTGGTGATCGCCCAGATGCTGTTTTTGGCGGCCGAGGACCCGCAGAAGGACATCAACTTGTACATCAATTCGCCGGGGGGCTCGATCACGGCGGGGCTGGCGATCCTGGACACCATGCGCTTCGTCGAGCCCGACATCGTCACCATCTGCGTGGGCCAGGCGGCCTCCATGGCGGCGGTGCTGCTGGCGGCCGGGGCCAAGGGCAAACGCTACAGCCTGCCCCACTCGCGCATTCTGATTCACCAGCCCTCGATGAGCGGCCTGGCCGGACAGGCGGCCGACATTGACATCTACGCCAAGGAAATCCTGCGCATGCGCGAGACGCTCAACCAGATTCTGGCCGAGAGCACCGGCCAGCCGGTCGAGCGGGTGGCGCGCGACGTGGACCGGGACTACATCATGAGCGCCGAGCAGGCGCTCGAATACGGCATGATAGACCGCGTCATCACCACCCGCGAGCTCTCGCCGGCCGCACGGCTGTAAGCGCCCCGAGGAGCCGCTCACCGGGGCAGGGCGCAGAAACGCTGATAAGCGCGATCCCAGTCAGCCTGGGGATCCGGCTGGATCACCGTCGCCGGGAACGAACGCCGAATCAGGCGCCGGGCCTGCGGAATCCCGCTGAGCAAGCCCGCCCCGATGGCCTGGACGATCACGTTGCCGGCTGCGGTGGCCTCGCTAGGGCCGGCCACCACCGGCCGGCCGGTAGCGTCGGCCACGAAACGGTTGAGCACCTGATTGCGCGAGCCGCCGCCCACGATGTGGATGGGTTCCAGCCGGCGGCCCAGCAAGGATTCCAGGCTTTCCAGGACCTGCCGGTAGCGCAGCGCCAGGCTCTCCAGAATGGTGCGGCAGATCGAGCCGGGATCGGCGGGCGGCTTCTGTCCCGTGCGGAGGCAGAACTCGGCGATCTTTTCGGGCATCCGCCCGGGCTCGAGAAACGCGTCCGGATCTATGAGCGCGGCGAAAGGCGGCGCGCCGGCGGCCATGCCGGCCAACTCCTGGTAGCTGTAGTCGCGGCCCTCGAGAGCCCAGGCCCGCCGGCATTCCTGAAGCAGCCACATGCCGGCGATATTCTTGAGGAAGCGGACGGCGCCCGCAGCGCCGATTTCATTGGTGAAATTCAGCTCGAGCGAACGGGCGTTGATGACCGGCTCGCTCAGCTCGACGCCCATCAGCGACCAGGTGCCGGAGCTGATGTAGCACCATCCGTCTCCCTCGGCGGGCACCGCCGCCACCGCCGAGGCGGTGTCGTGACAGCAGGTGGCGTAAACCGGGACCTCTCCGGCGCCGGTCTGCTCGGCCACGTGGGGCAGCAGCGGCCCCAGCCGGGCGCCGGGAGGCACGATTTCCGGCAGGATGTCGGCCGGCAGGCCGAGGGCTTCGAGCAGCTCGAAAGCCCAGCGTTTCTTGACCGGGTTGTAGAATTGCGTCGTGCTGGCGTCGGTGAGCTCCGAGCGCATCACGCCGGTCAGCCAGTAGTTGAACAGGTCCGGCATCATCAAGAAAGTGCGGGCCACGCGCAGGGCGGGCGAGTCGGCCAGCTTCATGGCGTGCAACTGGTAAAGGGTGTTCAGTTGCATGAACTGGATGCCGGTCTGGGCGAAGATCTCCTCGCGCGGGACGACGGCGAAGGTGCGTTCGAGCATGCCGTTGTTGCGGGCGTCCCGATAGTGGCGGGGATTGTCCACCAGCGCGCCGTCGGCGCCGAGCAGCGCGAAATCCACGCCCCAGGTGTCTATGCCCACGCCGGCCAGTTCGAGCTTGCGCTCCCGCGCCGCCAGCGTCAGGCCTTGCAGGATCTCGTGGAACAGCCGCAGGCTGTCCCAGTACAGCCCGGTGGGCAGCCGGACGGGGATGTTGGGGAAGCGGTGCAGCTCCTCCAGCGCCAGAGCCTCCTCGGAAATCGAACCGAGCATGGCGCGGCCGCTCTCCGCGCCCAGATCGAAGGCGAGGTAATGTGGCATGGCGGTCAGGGATGTAGTATAACGAAGCGGCCCGGCGCCCGGGCTGATCGCGGCCTGGGCCCTGCCCGCCGGCGGCGCCGGTTCAGAACGCCGGAGCGGTGCGGAACCAGAGGCGCAGCCCCTCGGGGCTCCAACCGAGTTCCAGTCCGAAAGCCAGGCCCTCGGTCAGCTTGAGCCGAACGCCCGCGCCGAGCGAGCCGCGCATGCCCCGCAGGCTGATGCGCCCCGGGCGCTCGAACACGCCGCCGCCGTCGGCGAACCCGACCAGATGGAAGATCTCGCGGACGCGCAGGCGGTACTCGAAGCTGCCCGCCAGGGCGTTTTCGTCCCGGAAGCGATATTGGCGGTAACCGCGCAGATCGTTGCCTCCGCCCAGAGTCGGCTGGAAGAAGAAGGGGATTTGGCGGGGAGTCGCTTTATCGGTCAAGACAGCCTGAAGGCGCAGGCCGATCGTATCCTGGGGCCGCGCCGCAGGCAGGTACTGGCGCAGGTCGGCCTCCCACCGGCGGAAGCGATACGGTCCCGAGGAACGATCGCGAAACCAGGTTCCGCGGAACTCGTAGTAGCCGCCGCGGCGGGCATCGTCGGATTCGTCGCGCAAATCCAGGCGCAGGAAAGCCCCGGCGTGCACGAAGCGGGGCTGGCGCTCGAGGCCGGGAACCTCGCGGGGGGCGAAACGCTGCTCGATGGAAGGGAAGTCCCGGTCCCGGCCGGGGCCGACGTTGACCCGCCGCCAGCCGGCCGCGATGCCCACCTCCAGGGGACGGCGCGGGCGGAGGCCGAAGGCGGTCGTCCAGTCGAAGTCTTCCAGCCGAAAGGTAGTCCTGCGATCCGGGTGGGATTTCGCTCCCAGACCCCAGAAGTCCTCTTCCGGATAATTGCGGTAGCGGGCGCGGGTCTCGGCAAACAGGAGCCCGCGGGCCATCGGGGGAGCGGCCAGGGCGGCCTCCAGCAGCTCGTATTTCTTCACCGAACCGACGGCGCGGGCCCGAAACTCGGGGACGCGCGGGAGGCCGGCCGGAGTGCGGTATTGCAAACCCATTGCAAAGCCCGAATCGAAGGGAAGACCGCCCAAGACGGGGCTGAAGCCTTCCTCGGCGATCAACAGCCAGGGGGCGGCGAGCAGCACGGCGCTGCGCGGAATGGCCATGGTCTTCTGGGATCAGCGCACGACGGACCTAGGAACCATCATGCCTCAACGGCAGGGGGGCGCGGCGGCGCCCGCTCGGAGCGGCGGGCGTTGTACACTGCCCCCATGCCCACCCGTCGCGAATTGCTGGTCGCCCCCGCCGCTCTGGCCGCCGCCGGGCCGGCCAAAGACGACATCTCTCTGGCCGCCTGGTCGCTGAGCCGCAGCTTCTTCCAGGCCGGAAAATGGAAGAACCTGGATCTGCCGCGGATCGTGCGGCAGGAGCTGGGCCTGAACGGCCTGGAATTCGTCAACCAGTTTTTCGAGAACCCGACGCTCGGCTATCTCCGGCAGCTCAAGCGCAACGGCGCGGACTACGGGGTGAGCTTCGTGCGGATCATGGTGGACGAAGAGGGCGACATGGCGGCCCCGGACCGAACCGAGCGGGAGCGGGCGGCCGTGGCCCATCGCAAGTGGGTGGACATCGCCCACTACCTCGGCTGTAGCGACATCCGCTGCAACCTGCGGGGCGGCCTGCCCGATTGGAGGCGGGACAAGGATCTGGTCAGCCGCGCGGCGGAAGCCTTCCAGGACCTGCTGGAGTACTCGCGGGGCAGCGGGCTGGCCATCCTGATCGAGAATCACGGCGGGGCGTCCTCGGATCCCGACGTGCTGGTGGCGCTCATGAAGGCGGTGAACAACCCGCGCTTCGGCACGCTGCCCGATTTCGGCAATGTGAATCCGGGCGCTGACCACGCCGAGGTGCTGCGCAAATTGCTGCCCTACGCCAAGGGAGTCTCGGTGAAGGCCTCCTGGGCGGCCGACGGGACGCATCCCGGCTGGGACCTGGAACGGCTGATCAAGATCTGCCTGGAGTCCGGCTATCACGGCTGGTGGGGTGTCGAGTCCAGCTTCGGGCGCGCGAGGCGCGGCGCTCCGGAGGTCAAGCTCACGCCGGAGGAAATCTGGGAGAACGATCTGAAGGGCGTGCGGCTCACCAAGGCGGTTTTGGAACGACTGGTTCTCGGCAAGGGGTGAGAAGGGGGGCTGCTGCCGGCCGTTGCTCAGGCGAGCAAGGGGCCGATGTCGAGCAGGTAAATCTGGCGTCCGCCTTGGTGCGGAGAGTCAATCGTCACGTAGCGCCCGTCGGGGCTGAAGCGCGGATGCAGATCGCAGCGCCATTCTCCGGCGTACTGGGCGGGAGAATGGAATTTGCCGAGGGGAATCTTCCGTCCGGCGAGCGTATCGTAAAGATATAAGTGCTGGTAGCGCTCGCGATCGGGGTAGGTGTCGTTGAGGATCCAGCGGTTAGCCGGCAAGTAACTGCAATGGCCGTCGGAAGTCATCACGTGGGGGCCGACCGGTTCGACCCGATCGGTCCGGTCTTCGAACAGGTAGAACTTGCCGCCCAGAGGCGGGCGCGAGGCCCAGGAGAGGATGTGGCGCGGGTCGCGCCAGATGAAGTGCGAGATGCCGCCGAAGCCGTCTATCAGATGCAGGCCCGTGCCGTCCGGGTTGGCGGTGAACATGCGGGTGAAGAAGCGGCGGCCGCCGGCGCTCCAGCGATGCAGGAAGATGAAACGGCGGCCGTCGGGCGCCACCAGCAGGTGATTGAACCAGTGCTTGGCGCCGGTCCAGTCCGGGGCGGGATTGGGCGGCGGGCTGGGGGTGCGCGCCACCTGGGCGATCGAGAGGATCAGCTTGTACTCTCCGGTGCGCAGATCGAGGCGCCAGATGCCGGCATCCTCAGGGGCCGGCAGGTCGCGGTTGGGATCCGGCATGCCGTTGTAGCCGTAGCCCGGGCGGGTGTCGGCCAGCCGGCGGAAATCGGGTGCCACCGCCCAGCGAGCGTCGGGGCTGAGAGCGTAAATCGGGCCGGGCAGAGTGCGGCGCCTGCCGCTGCGCACGTCCAGGATCACCGACACGTAACGCCCGCCCTGCCGGTCGTTGTAAATGACCTGGCGGTCGGAGCCGGGCAGCCACTGAAGCATGGCGCCTTGCTGCCAGTTCCAAGCGCGGGTTTCCGCCAGCGGGATCCAGCGATCGCCCTGGCGCAGATCCACCATCCCCAGGCGGATCACGTCCTCAGGGGCGGGCGAGCGGTGCTCGAAGTCCACCTCCATGGCCAGCAGGTACCGCCCGGTGGGATCGAACTGAAGTTTGTCGTAGTAGCCGAACCAATGAAATTTCGGCCCCTGCGTGACGGCGCGCACCGCCGGTGCGCCTTCCTGTCCCCCGAGCGCCGCCGCCCAACAGCCCAGCCAGGCGCGCCGGCTCAGCAGGGGCCGGCCCGGTCCCGCCATCGAACACCTCCTCGGAAAGGGCCATTATAGGCCCGCCGGTTCGGTCGTGGTACAATCGCCTCGCCATGTCGCGACCGACTCGCAGGGAATTGCTGGCCGCCGGCCCCTTCCTGCTCACCGCCCGGGCGGCCGCCAAGCCCAACGTGGTGCTGTTCATGACCGACGACCACGGCGCCTGGGCGCTGGGCGCTTACGGCTGCCCTGAAATGTACACTCCAAACCTGGACCGGCTGGCCGCCGGCGGCGCCCGCTTCACCCGCGCCTATGCCGCCACGCCGGTGTGCTCGCCCAGCCGCATCACCTATCTGACCGGTCTGCTGCCTTCTCATCACGGGGTGCAAGACTATCTCGTTGCCGAGGACACTTTCGGCCCAAAGTCACGCGCCTTTCTGGCCGGCCGCCTGACTTACTCGGAACTGCTGGCCAAGGCGGGCTGGACGCTCGGCATGTGCGGCAAGTGGCATATGGGACGGGACGAGACGCCCCAGGCCGGCTTCACTTACTGGGCCACCGTGCCGGGCGGCGGCGGGCCGTACCGCGATCCCGAGTTTGTGATCAACGGTGCGACCAGAAAAATCCAGGGTTTCAAGACCGATATCGTCACCGACCATGCGCTGGAGTTTTTGGACCGTAATCGAGCGCGGCCCTTTTTCCTGTTCGTGCCTTACTATGCTCCCCACACTCCTTACGACTATCAGCCGGAGGCCTACCGGGCGCCCTATGGGAAGGCCGAATTCCGGTGTTTCCCGCGGCAAGCTCCGCATCCCAGCCAGAATCCGGAGCTCCGCAGACATCACGGCAATCGCGAAAGCATGTTGAGTTACTCGGCGCTGATCAGCGGTGTGGACCATAATGTGGGCCGCATCCTGCGGCGCCTGGAGGAGCTGGGGCTGCGGGAGAACACGCTGGTGATCTTCACGGCCGATCAGGGCTGGAACGCGGGCCACCACGGCGTGTGGGGCAAGGGTAACGGAACCATCCCCTTCAACCTGTACGAGGAATCCATCCGGGCGCCGCTCCTCTGGAACCACCCGGGCCGCATCCGCCCGGGCCTGGTAGTGGAGGACATGGTGTCCGCCTACGACTTTTTCCCGACCATTCTGGAGTATCTGGGCGTGGGCGCGCCGCCGGACGGCCGTCGACTTGGGCGCAGTTACACGCCCCTGCTGGCGGGCGCGCGCCGCGGGCAGCCCCGGCGCCTGTACTTCGAGTACGCTTACGTGCGGGGGCTGCGGACCGAAAACCTGAAGTACATCGAGCGCATCGCGGAGTGGCCCAGCGAGCTCTACGACCTGGAAGCCGACCCGGGCGAGACGCGCAACCTGATCGCCGACGCCGCCTATCGGCGGGCGCTCGAGGGGCTGCGCAGCGAGCTGGCGGAGACCTTCCGGCGGATCGGCGCGCCGCCCCTGGCCGAGTGGCGCGGCGCCACGACGCAAAACCTGCACGTCTATCCGAAACCCGGGACCTGAGGACCGGGCGGCGGGCGTGCTATGCTTGCCTGAACCGGAGGCTAGCAGCATGTCGGAACAGGAAATCTCGCGGCGGGGTTTCATGGCCGGGCCGGCGGTAGCGGCGGCGCGCGAGGCGGTGGCGGCGCCGCCGGTGATCGTCAGCGAGATTCGGGCTCAAGGCGATCCGATCCGCATCGTCACGATGTATCGCTTCGAGCCCGAGGAGGCGCGCCGGATCCAGGCCGCGGCGGCCGGGGTCAAGGTGGAGCTCCTCGTCGCCAAGACACGGGAGGAATTCCGGGCGCTGCTGGGCCAGGCGGAGGTGGTCTACGGCAGCCTCAGCGGCGCCGAGCTGGAGCTGGCGCCCCGGCTGAAGTGGTTACAGGCGGGCGCGGCCGGGGTGGAGTGGATGGACCGGCGGCTGCGCGAGAGCCCGGTGGTGGTGACCAACTGCGCGCGCATCTTTGCGCCGGGCATTTCGGAAACCGCCCTGGGGATGCTGCTCTGCCTGACGCGAGGGATTACCCGCTATTACTTCCCGCAGTTCTTGAAGCGGCAGTGGAAGCCGATGGGCAGCCCCAAATCCGACCATCACTGCGAGCTGGCCGGACGCACCATGGCGATCGTGGGCATGGGAGGCATCGGCACGGCGGTGGCGCGGCGCGCCCACTACGGCTTCGACATGCGCATCGTGGGCACCGACGCCAAGCCGCTGCCCAAGCCGGAGTTCGTGGCCGAGCTGCGCGATCCGGGCTGGTTCGAGGAGATGGTCCCTCAGGCGGACGTGCTGGTGGCGGCCGCCCCGCACACGCCTCTGACCGAGGGCATGTTCAACGAGCGCGTCTTCCGGCGCATGAAGCGCACCGCCTACTTTCTGGCGCTCTCTCGGGGCCAACTGTTCGACGACATGGCGCTGGTGCGCGCGCTCAAAGAGGGCTGGATCGCGGGCGCCGGTCTGGACGTCTTTCCCAAGGAGCCGCCGCCGCCCGAGCACCCCATTTTCGACTGCCCCAACGTCGTCATGACCATGCACACCTCGGGCTGGAGCCCGGACCGGCAGGTGCGCCTGATCGAGCTGTTCGCCGAGAACGTGCGCCGTTACGCCGCCGGGCTGCCGCTCATCAACGTGGTGGACAAGCAGCGCGGCTACTGAGGATCGCGCTGGGGCAGGCCCCACGGCCGGGCGCGGGACTACAGGCCGCGCCCGCGCAGCAGGCAGAACAACACCGGCGTGACCACCAGCGACAGGATCATGGAGACCGCCACCCCGCCGATCACCGCGATGGCCAGGGGCTGGAGCAGTTGCGCTCCGGAACCCACGGCCACCGCCAGCGGAAGCATCCCGAAGATGGTGGCCAGGGCGGTCATCAGAATGGGGCGCAGCCGCCGCCGGCCGGCGCGAAAGACGGCCTCCCGCAGCGGATAGCCCCGGGCGCTGAAGGCCTGTTCGGAGTCCAGCATGAGGATGCCGTTCTTGTGGACGATGCCCACCACCATGATGGCGCCCATGAAGGAAGAAATGTTCAGCGTCGAGCCGGTCAGATACAGGGCGGCCAGAGCTCCCGAGCCGCACAGGATGGTCGCCGCCAGGATGGCGATGGGGTGTGAGAAGGAGCGGAACTCCAGCACCAGGATGATGAAGATCAGCAGCACCGACATCACCGCCACCTGAGCCAGACCCAGAAAGGATTCCCGCTGCAACTGATAGAGGCCGCCGAATTCGATGTCGGCGCCGGCCGGGATCTCGACCTCGCGGAACAGCCGGCGGCGGATCTCGCTCATGGCCGAGCCCAGATCGCGGCCCTCGACGTGCGCGGTCACCGCCGACATGTTGCGCAGATTGTCGCGGCGGATCTCGGTTTGTCCCTCCTCGATTTCCATGTCCGCGATGCTGGCCAGGGGCACGGTCTTGCCGGTGGGGGAGGTGATCAGCAGGGATTTCAGGCTCTCGGTGCCGGAGCGGTAGGGGGCAGGATAGCGCACTCGGATGCCGATCAGCCGGTCGCCCCGGATCATCTCCGAGGCTCGCTCGCCGTCCAGGATGGCGGCCTCCAAGGCGCTGACGTCTCGCACGCCGAAGCCGGCCCGTTGGGCTTTCTCGGGATGGACGCGGAAGTTCACCGCCGGCCCGATGACCACGGTGCGGTTGACCACGTCCACCACGCCGGGGATCTTGGGCAGCCACTGGGCGATGGCGGCCGCCACCGCTTTGTAGACCCGATCGTCGTCGTGGAAGACCTTGATCTCGATCGGCTGGGGCGCCCAGGCCAGGTCCCCGATCAGATCCTCCAGGATGTGCGGGAACTCGACTTCGATCACCGGTTCGGCCTGGTTGATCTTGCGGCGCAACTCCGCGGTGACTTCCCCCAGGGAACGCCGGCGGCCGCGCTTGAGCTTGACCAGAAAATCGCCCGTGTTGGGCTCGGCGATGGCCAGGGCCAGCCGGGCGCCCGTGCGACGTGAGTAGCTCTCCACCTCGGGAGTTTCGCGCAGAAACTGCTCGATGTGACGCAGCACGCGGTCGGTCTCCTGAAGGGAGGTGCCCGGGGGCATGATGTAATCCAGCACGAAGGCGCCTTCGTCCATCTCGGGCAGAAAGCCGCTGCCCAGCCGGACGTAGATCAGCAGGGAAACGCCCACCACGGCCGCCGCCCCCAGCAAGACCAGCCGGGGATGGGCCAAGGCCCAATGCAAGGCCTGCGCGTAACGGGCGGTCAGCGCGCGCAGGATGGCGCCTTCGCCCGCCTGCTCGGCCTGCTCGGCCGGCTCGGCGCCGGCCGCCGCGGGCAGGCCGCCGCCCCGCAACAACCAGCGGGCCAGCACCGGAGTGAAGCAGACGGCCAGGAACAGCGAAGCCAGCAGGGCGGTCACCATGGTCATGGCCAGGGCCCGGAAGAACACGGCCGTGATGCCGCCCAGAAACACCAGGGGCACGAAGACCACGATGGGGGTGAGCGTGGAACCGATCAGGGCCGGAGTCAGTTCGGTAATGGCGTTGCGGGCCGCTTCGCGCGCGCTCTGTCCCAGCGAAAGGTGGACGACGATGTTCTCCACCATCACGATGGCGTCGTCAATCACCACGCCGATCGAGGCGGCCAGGCCGCCCAGGGTCATCAGGTTGAAGCTCATGCGGAACAGCTTCATGAAGACCACGGCGATCAGCACGGCGATGGGGATCACCACGGCCGCCACCAGGGTGGTTCGCCAGCCTTTCAGGAAGCCCACCAGCACCGCCACCGAGAGCAGCAAGCCGATCAGGATGCTTTCGGCCACCCCGGAGATGGAGTCGCGCACCAGGATGGATTGATCGTAGAAGGTCGCCAGCTCGATGTCCGGGGGCAGCGACTGGCGGATCTGGCGCAGCTCGCGGTTGACCGCCTCGGCGATCTCGACGGCGTTGCCGTCGGGCTGCTGGAGGACGTTCACCAGCACCGCCGGGCGGCCGTTAGCGGTGACGATGTTGTAGACGGGGCGCTCGGCCGCCACCACCTGGGCCAGATCGCGGATGCGCACGGGGGTGCCCTCGAGAACCGCCACCACGGTGTCTTCGAGCTGCTTCTTCTCGCGCAGCAAGCCGGTGACGGTAGTCAGGTAGAGGTGGTAGTTCTCCTGGACCATGCCGGCGGCGACGACCAGGTTGCTGTTGCGGATAGCCTCCACCACCTGGGTCAGCGGCAGAGCGTACGCGTTCAACCGCTGGGGATCCACCAGCACGTGATACTCGGGCTGGCGGCCGCCCACGATGCGGGTTTCGGCCACGCCGGGCAGCCGGTAGAGTCGGGGCGCCAGATTGTAATAGGCCAGCTCCCACAGCTCGGCCGGCGTTCTGCTCCGGGAGGTGATGCTGAAGCCGATCATGGGGAAGACCGAGAAGGTGAGGCGGTTGATGTAGAAGCGGGACTCGGGCGGCAGGCTGGGCATGATCTGGGCGATGCGGCCCTGGACCAAATGCAGGGCGTGCAGGATGTCCACGTCCCAGCGGAAGAACACGCTGATCTCGGTCGAGCCGCGGCTGGTGGTCGAGCGCACGTTGGTAATGCCGGGCACGATGCGGACGGCCTCCTCGATCGGCCGGGTCACCTTGATCATCTGCACGTCCACAGGGGCGATGCCGTTGTCCACCAGAATGACGATGCGCGGGAAGTCGGTCTCGGGGAAGATGGCGATGGGGAGGCGGAAAGTGAAAATCAGGCCGGCCAGCGCGAAGCCGAAAACCACCAGCACCAAGGCCCGGCCGTGGGCCTCGACAAATGCGGCGACCTGCTTGCTCACGGGCCCGCCTCCCGAACCTTCAGCCGGGTCCCTTCCGCCAGGCCGTAGCCTCCCTCGGCCACCACGAGTTCGCCGCCCGCCAGGCCGCGGCGGATCTCAATCTCGCCGCCCGCCTGCAAGCCGGTTTCCACCTCGCGCAGACGGGCGAGCCGGCGCTCATCCACCTGGACCACCACGCCGCGGGAGGCGCCTTCGGCCAGTTGCACGGCGGCCAGAGGCGCTACGACGGCCCCCCGCACAACCCCAGTCACGATGCCCACTTCGCCGAAAACGCCCGCCCGCAGGGCCTCGCCCGAATTGGGGACCTCGCACCAGACCTCGACCGTGCGCCGGGCGGAGTCCACCGCCTGATTCACCACCGAAACTCGGCCGCGGTGCGGCAGCGGCGCGTCGGCCGAGCTGAAAAAGCACTCTTGCCCCTGGCGCACCGGGCGGGATTCGCTCTCGGGCACCTGGGCGCGAGCCACCGCCACCGAGAGGTCGGTGAGAGTGAAAATCGGCGCGTCCGGTTTGGCCATATCGCCCGGGAACATGAATTGTTCGGTGAGAACGCCGGCGAAGGGGCTGCGCAGCCGGGTGAATTCCAGTTGAGCTTCGATGTAAGCCAGGCGAGCCTTGCTCTGCTCCAGGCGGCTCTGCGCCATCCGGATGTCGCGCTCGCGCGACTGGCTCAACAACAGCTCGAGGGATTTCCTGGCCACTTCCCGGCGGCTGCGAGCCTGCGCCCATTCGGTCTGGCTCACCAGCAGATCGCGAGCCGGGATGGCGCCCGCCTCGAAGAGCTGGCGGCGGCGCTCGTAGATCTTCTCCGCCTGGTTGAGGGCGGCCTCGGCGGCCGCCAGTTCGCCCCGTGCGCGCTCGACGTCGGTCGGCAGACTGCCCGCGGTCAGTTTCTCCAGGCCGGCCTGGGCGTCGGCCACGGCCGCGCGCGCTTCGGCGCGCTGGGCCAGTAAGTCGCGGTCGTCCAGTTCGGCGAGCACTTGCCCGGCGGCCACGCGCTCGCCCTTGCGCGCGTGCAAGGCGCGGATGGGCGCCGTCAGGCGGGCGGCCAGGCCGGCTTGCTGCCTGCCGAAGACGGTGGCCGGAGCGCGCACCACGGCCTGGAGGTCCTTCACCCGCACGCGCGCCGCCTTGACTTCGACCACCGGCTCCGGCGAGCCGTTGTCTTCCCGCGGGCGGCACGCGGTCAAAACCAGCAGGCAAACCAACCAGCGCTTGCGCTTCATCTTCCTGAGGCAACCTCCCAGTCGGCCCGGGCGTTCAGATAGTTGGCCAGCACCGTGTAGTAATTGGCTCGGGCCTGAGTAAGCTGGCGCTGCGCGGCCACCACCTCCAAAGCGGAGCCTTCCCCGCCCTCGTAGCGCAGCCGGCTCAAGCGAAGGTTCTCTTCCGAAGCGCGCAGTTGCGTCCCGGCCAGCCCGATTTGTGCGTACCAGGCGCGGACGCGCGCCAGCGCGCCTTGGTATTCCCTGGCGAAGTTCCGCTCAGCGATGGCCCGGCCGGCTTCCACCTGCCGAAGGCGCAACTCGGATTGGCGAACGGCGCTGTGGGTCTTCAGCCAGTCGAACACCGGCACCTGAAGGCTGAGGAAAGCGGCGTAGCCGCGGGCGCCCCAACGCAGGGCGTTGGCATCCAGGCCGTACTGGAAGGTCAGGCCGAGTTGGGGCAGCCAGTCGGCACGGGCGCGACGGGCGTCGGCCAGACCTTGCCGGCGCTGCGCCTCCAGCAGACTGAATTCCGGACGGCGCAAGAAGGGCCGCTCGCCCCCGGGCGTTTCGGGCGGCGGTTCCACCGGTTCGCTCAGGGAGGCGGCCAACTCGAGGGGCTGGTCCACCGCCTCGGTCCAAAAGGAGGCCAGTTCCTGGGCGGCCAGTTGCGCCTCCAGTTCGGCGGCGTTCAGCTCTTGCTCCAGGAAGGCGGTTTCCGCCTGAGCTTTCAGCAGGTCGGCGCGGGCCGCCTCACCCCCGGCGAACAGCAGGCGGACCCGCTCCTCGAAGCTGCGAGCCTCGGCCAGGGAATCCCGGGTCGCTTCGACCAGACGGCGGGCCAGCAACGTGCGCAGGTAAGCGGCGGTCACGCTGCGCGCCAGGTCGCGTTCGCTCAATCGCACGACGGCCTGCGCCGCCTCGTGTTCGGCGCGCGCCCGGGCCAGTTCGGCGCGCAACCGCCCGGCGGTATCCAGCTCCAGGCTGGCGTTGAACAGCGTGACGTACTCCCGGATGCCGTTCAGCGCGACGTAACTGAAGGTGCTCCGGTCTTCCGCCAGCGGGCTGTTGTAAGTCCATCCGTTGCTCAAGCGGCTCTGGGGCAGAAAGCCCGCGCGCGCCGCACGCAGACCGTAACGGGCGATGTCCAGTTGCCGGCGCGCGATGGTGGCCGAAGACTGCGCTTGGCGGGCCAGCCGGATGCAGTCCGGCAAGCTCAGGGGCTGGCCGCCGTAAAGAGCCGCGGTGCAGGCGCAGAAGGCCGCCCCAAGCAGCCCGTGTTGAAGAAGACCCCGCTGCGCTTGGCGCCCCGCGGCCAGGCCGGTGCGAGATCGCCGATCGTCACCCTTCATATGTCTCATCCGTCGCGGAAGCCGGACCTTGCCGGCCGGGCCGATGATCTGCCCCGCCGGCCCGCCGCCCTCGAACCAATGGGTACGAGCCCTGCGCGCGGCCCTCACGAGAGCTTTCGCGATCCAAAGCTCCATTTTGCACCCTCGGCTACGAGGCGTGGCGGGGTCCTTCCGCAGCCCGCGTACGGAGGCCGCCGCCGGGCGGCCCCGAGCCGCTGCGCCACGGTTGCCGGCCGGACTTGACGGCGCCGACCGGCCGGGGGAAAACTGGGTGTTGCCGATCGGGGCGCCCGTCGCCTGGCGGCAAGGCAACCCGTGCGATCGGTGGGCAGAGGACCGAGATGAGCGGACCGATTTTGTTGGACAGTCCTGACAGGAGACCGGCATGAGGGCGCCGTGGGCCAGAAGTATCGGGACGGTGATTGCGGTCCTTGCGCCAGCCTGGATGGCGGCGCAGCCGGCCGACCTGATTTACTACAACGCCAAGATCATCACCATGTGGGAGGGCCGGCCGCTGGCCGAGGCGGTGGCCATCCGCGGCAACCGGTTCCTGGCGGTGGGCTCGAACCAGGAGATCCTGGCCCGGGCGGGCGCCATGACGCGCCGCGTGGATCTGGGCGGGCGCTGCGTCACGCCGGGCTTGATTGACAGCCACACGCACCCGAGCGGCGCAGCCCTCAGCGAGCAGGACGGCCCGGTGCCGGTCATGAACACCATCCCGGAAATCCAGGCTTACATCCGGCGGCAGGCGGCCCGGCTGCCTGCCGAGCAGACCATCTTCGTACCCAAGGTCTACGCCACGCGGCTGCGCGAGCGCCGCTACCCGACCCGCTCCGAGCTGGACGAGGCCGCCCCGGGGCGTCTCGTCATCGCCGACAACGGCTACGCCTCGGTGCTCAGTTCCGCGTTGCTGCGCAAGGTCGGCATCACGCGCGACACGCCTCAGCCGCCGGACGGCAAGATCATCAAGGACGAGCAGGGCGAGCCGACCGGGCTGATCCTGGGCGCGCCCCGACTGCTCGGCCCGCTGCGCCGCACGCGCGCCCGCACGCACCGCGATCTGGTCTGGGCGATCGAAAGCATGCAGAAGAAGTACAACGAGGCGGGCATCACCAGCACGATTGATCGCGGCCAGGGACCGGAGGGCTTCCGCGCCTATCAGGAGCTGCGCCAGGCGGGCCGGCTCTCGGTGCGCACCTACGTCACCTTCCTGATCAGCGGCCAGGGGACGCCTCAGCAAGTGCGCGAGGAAATCCTGCGCCTTCCCTTCGTGACCGGCTGGGGGGACGAATGGCTGCGGGTGGGCTCGATCAAGACCATCGTGGACGGCGGCATCCTGATCGGCACCGCCTTCCTGCGCGAGCCCTACGGGCCGAACACCGCCATCTACGGCTACCAGGACCCGGACTACCGGGGCGTGCTCTACCTGCCTAAGGAAAACCTCTTCGAGATGGCCCGGGTGGCCAATCAACTGGGCTGGCAGATGACGGCCCACACCGCGGGCGGCGGAGCGACCGATCTGCTGCTGGACGCTTACGAGGCGGCCGATCGCGAGCGGCCCATTCGCCCGCGGCGCTTCACGGTCAGCCACGGGAACTTCCCCAACCAAGGGGCCCGCGCTCGCGCCCTCCGCATGGGCGTGCTGTTCGATTGCCAGCCCGCCTGGCACCACTTCGACGGCCCGGCGCTCAAGGACGTCTTCGGCCCCGCGCGCATGAGCCACTTTCTGCCGTTGCGCTCGCTGCTGGACGAGGGGGTGATGGTGGCGGGCGGCTCGGATCACATGATCCGCTTCGACTCCCGGCAGGCGATCAATCCCTACCACCCGTTCTTCGGCATGTGGATGGCCGTCACGCGCCGCACCGCCGACGGCTCGGTCTTGAATCCCGAGCAGTGCATCCGGCGCGAGGAAGCGCTCCGGCTGTGGACCCTGAACGCCGCCTATCTCAGCTTCGAGGAGAACCTGAAAGGCTCGATCGAGCCCGGCAAACTGGCCGACTTGGTGGTGATTTCCAAAGATTTCCTGACTTGCCCGCTCGAGCAGATCAAGGACATCGAGGCGCTGCTCACGGTGGTGGACGGGCGCGAGGTCTACCGCCGCCCGGGCTGGTAGCGCGACCCGCCTGGGACCTCAAAGCGGGCGCCTCCGGCGATCGCCGAGAGATGACGCCAGCCTGAAAAGGCCGGCGACATAATCCCTCAGGCCGGGGGGGCCGCGGGCGGCCGTCGCCACCCCAGCCAAGGAGGTCCGTTTCCATGCGAAGCATGCTCGTTCTCATAGCGACCGGCCTCTTTCTGGGCAGCGATTACGCGTAGGATTTCCGCGCCACTCTGACCGGGCTGGTGATGGATCCTCACCGTCGTCCGCCCCAAGATCGTCCTGCGCGTGGCCGACAAGGTCAACCTGCGGGTCGAGATGAAACTGGGCCAGACCAGCGAGAGCGTGGTGGTCACCGCCGAGCAGGAGGTGATCGAGACCGCTTCGGCCGACCGCGGCCTGGTCTTCGATCCGATCAAGACCCAGCAACTGCCTCTGAACGGCCGCCAGTCCTACCAGTTGATGGCGCTGACCCCGGGCGTGCTCTTCACCCAGGAGGCCTTCGGGCCCACCGGCCATTCGGGCACCCGGGGCTGGGACGTAACCAACGTGTACCGCATCAACGGCGCCCGCGCCGGGCAAAACCTGTTCCTGCTGAACGGCGCTCCCATCAGCGACGCGGGCGGCACCTGGCAAATCGCCCCCAATATCGAAGCGGTCCAGGAATTCAAGGTGATGACCAACACGTACGACGCCTCCTACGGCCGGTTCGGAGGCGGCGTGGTCAACACCACCATCCGCAGCGGAGCCAACGAATGGCACGGCAACGTTTTCGAGTACTTCCGCAACACCGTGCTGGACGCCAACCGCACCGGCAACAAACAACCGACTCCCAATATCCGCCGCCCGACGCACAACCAGAACCAGTTCGGCGGCGCCGGAGGCGGAGCGCTGCGCCAGGACAAGGACTTCGTCTTCTTCAGCTTCGAAGGCTGGCGGGAGATTCAACCGGCCTCGGTGGTTTCCAGCGTGCCTCCCACCCTGCTGCGCGACGGGCAGCATTTTTCCGATTTCGGCTACACCAT
>Ga0209018_1000015_pt1 | contig 167163 bp, 141 predicted proteins | sample YNPBryBLVA2012_FD_185814 | JGI IMG/M metagenome (GOLD analysis project Ga0209018, IMG submission 185814) | Anoxygenic and chlorotrophic microbial mat microbial communities from Yellowstone National Park, USA - YNP Bryant BLVA 2012 (SPAdes)... ... | reverse complement strand
CAATTTCTTTAAAAGGATAATTTGCCATTTCGTAATTTTTTCATATTTTAAAACTTCAAAATTACTAACTTTGATTATTTTAATTTGAAAAAATAGAAAAACTATGAAAGCTTATCAGATAACAACAAAAATATTATTCATAGTTTGTGCTTTATGGTTTGTTTCGGGTTGTGCATCAGTAACTCGTGAAGAGACAGATACATTTACAATAACTGAAATAGATACTACATTTACAAACTTTGTTAAGAATTCCCCTTCGAATACAGATAATGGAGTAGTTTTTCCCTCGTCTCGTGAAGTTTTAGTGGAAAGAAACATTAATCAACGAGATAGCACTTTCACGCGTTACTACCCAGATTTCATTAGATTAGGTTTTTTCGAAGCAATTGGGACTATTGGAGGAGATCCTAATTATGGAATTGGAACGGGACTTTTTGGAATCTTTCCAATAACTAATTTATCGAGTCGATATCGTGGCGAAAGTAACAAAGTTTTCACTGGCGGAATTTATCGAATTGGAATAAGCGAGACTCGTCTTCGGTGGTTCCGAGATGCACCAAATTGGACAATTGGCACTCACGCTTTAGAATTCATTTTGCCGGATTCACGAGCCGAAAATATGCTAATAGGAATGCTTCCCGTGTACGTACGAAAACGATTTTATTTACGCGATGAAATTCCCTATATTGCTATTACACCAGCATTTGGATTTGCAGTTGCTCCTTCACAATATATTAATATGTCCGTATCTGCCGATATTGGTTCAGTTGGTGGTTTAAATCTAAGAGCATATGCGGGAATGGCTGCTGGTTTCAATTCTGAACAAACTCCACAAATTCAAAATAATGATTTCACTAATTCAGCAACATCGGTAGTATATCCTTATGTTGGTTTAGGTATTTCTTTCCTTGATTTCCTAAATCTTGTCCCCGAAACTTTGGTTGAATGGAAAGATTACCAGCATTCATCGTGGCAATTAGGTTTATTCGAATTTGGTTTGTATTATTCAAATGCCGAAAGCTCGATCTTCAAAGATACTATTGCAGGCAAAACTTTAAAGGGAATTGATTTTGAAGTTGCCAAAACCAATTTAGCGTTGCCTTTTTGGAACAATAGATTTTATATTGGAGCTTCACTACTCCACTTTATGGGTTTAGGAATCAAAAGTTGGGCACTAACAATGTTGCCACTAAGATTGGGATATTGGCATACCTTAGTTGAAGATGAATTGACTATTACTCCTTATATTGAGTTCGGCTCTTATCCTTCGAATTATATTAATGTAGCCACAGAAATCAATTTACGAATATCTGAATTGTTAAACTTGGGAATCAAAGGAGGTTATATATCTGGAAATTCCGATGAATTCCTTGGTGGCGAATTAGTAAATAGATTTGGGATAACATCTGCGTTTTCGAACTTCTATTTTGGATTTAACTTACGTTTTATCAACAAGATTTTTTTTGAACCTGAATTAAGATATAATCGCACTGATTTGCCTAAACAACCCAAAAAATATGAATAGTATAATGAACAAAAATCTCATTACTTGGCTTTTATTGATATTTATTGGGTGCTCAGCACCCGATACAATAGTTTTAAACAGAATTCCGGAAGGAAATACAATTGTTCTTACGATGTTGAACGGAATTGAAAAAGCTGAAGAAATCAATCACAACAGTTTCCGAATTTTACCAAATTCGATTATCTCTTTAAAATTCATCGAAGCAACTCAAAACACAATTCAATTTGAATTAATTCCTCAAAGCACTGGGAAAATTGAATTTTTTCTGTATACAACATCTAATAATTTTCCAGAAAAAGCACCCATTAAATTAGAATTATCAGACAATGGTTATTCAATAATCAAAGAAAATAAATTAATCGCTCAAAGCGATAAAGAATCCCTATCTCCAAATAAGAAAAAACTTATAAAACTACAAAAAGATGCAAACCTCCTAAAAATTACCATCAATTGTGACGTTATTATTGCAAGCAACGTATTCCTTAATGCCACAGAATATATGATAATCCGAACAGATGAAAACTTAAATGCTATAATACAAGGATTGGATTACTCCAAAAATTACTAAAAAACTAAAAAATAATTTTTCAGTGTCGTTAATAAGGAATAGAGCGAGGATCTAAAAGGCAGGATGCCAATTTTTTGAAAATTAATTAATATGGATTTATAAAAAACAAGGAGGTTTTATGCCAACCGTTTTCTCGGGAGAATCCCGTATAAGAACAAATATTCCATCACTCAATGCTTATAATGCATTGATTGGAACAAATAACAATATCGCATTACGTCAATTGCGTTTATCAACAGGTAAGAGAATCAATTCTGCTTCGGACGACGTTGCTGGATATATCACATCGAGAGCATTGAATGCACGCAACGAGTCCTTAAAATCGGCATTACAAGCAGTTGGTGAAGCAAAGAACGTTACTGCAATCACTCAAGATTCGTTGGACAACATCAATGGATTGCTCACAAAAATTAAGGAAGCAGCTTCGACAGCATCAAGTGGTGCATTAGGAACTGACGAAAAGGTAGCCTTAGCAAAATCTGCTTACCGCTTAACCGAACAAATTCAATTTATTGTGAATTCAACAGTATTTGGTGGCCGTCAGTTAATAGATGGCAACTTTTCGGGTGAATGGACAATTGGCTACAATGCAAATAATGCTTTGTTGACTATTGAAATTGACCTTAAAAACAACGCTGCTGCTGCTGCAAAATTCAATGTTGCTGCACCATTCGATTTGAATGCACTAACTCAGCAAAACTTTGCTGGTGTTACTGGTTTGAGCCTTGCCTCGTTGAACCAAGTATCAAGCACCGATTTGGGCATTTTTGGTTATACTTCAATTGCAGTAACATTAACGAGTTTAGCCGAAGCTTTGAACAATGTTAACAAAGTTGCTTCTTATCTTGGTGGTGTCGAAAATCGTTTGCAATCACAAGAAGATTTGTTAAGATCCCAGATTACTAACTACAAAGCAGCTATTTCGCGTATCGAGGACACTGATGTTGCAACTGAACAATTAGAATTGGTCAAGAGTCAATTCTTGCAACAAGCTTCGTTGATTTCGTTAGCCCAAGCAAACCAAAACCCACAAGCATTCCTACAATTATTCCGTTAATAGAAAATAATAAAATTCTATTAAATTAAAAGGACCGCCTCGAAATTATCGATGCGGTCTTTTTTTTGCAAACTAATAGAAAAGTATACTATTTATAAAAAAAAGGTAGATTGGTCAAGTTGTCTAATCTACCTTTTTCAAATTAATCTTTATAAAAGATTATTTCAAAGAACTAACGCAATTTAAATATAATTGGAATGGAAATCCAACACATAATTGGTTCTTGATTTTGAATAGCAGGTTTAAATTTACCGTAGTTACGGATTGCGTTCTCGGCAGCTTCGTTCAAAAGGCTATTATCCGAGTCCTCTATAAACATTTTGCGGACAGAGCCGTCCTTGTCGATAAGGACGCGAATTGTAACGCGACCTTCAATACCTGCTCTCTTGGCTAAATCTGGATAAACCACCAGACTTTGCAATCTGGCATAGTCTACACCGGGTTCCTTTTCGACAGGAATAAATTCGTCGGGCTCGGGCTCTTTTTCTTTTACTTTTACGTCAACTTTGCTTGAACTTTGGTTGAAATCGATATTTGATGCAAAACCTCCTAAATCAATTCCGCTACCACCTTCGGCTGATGCTCTACTCATCACGTCAACGGTTGCAAATTCCTGCATATCGGGTGTGATTTGGGCATCGGGAACAGGAACCGGGATACCCGCACGAGCTGCTGGACCGGTATTGATCATTTGCTCGGGAGGTGGTGGTGGCGCATCTTGTGCTTGATCTTGTGGTGGTAAATCCATAATATCCATTTTTGCAATTGGTGCTAATTGCTTTACTTTTGGTTTTGCTGCATCGATTTTCACATAAACAAAATACAACAAAAATAATAATATAAAAATAATGGCAGTAGTAATAAAACCGCGATAGGTAAATTTATTGATAAATAACTTTAGTTCCTTAGCACCATATTGGGGTAGATTAACTACTGTTGAGATTATATCAGTCATTTTACAACCCCTTAATTAGTTCAACTTGATCTGGTAACATTGGTGCAATAGTAAAGCGTCGTTGCCTCTCTTTTGGCTTGCCGGTTTGGGGATCAATTTCTTTCTTTAAATTATCAACAATGATAGCTTCGGCACGATTCAATTCGTCGAGTATGGTAACAACTAAGCCATATGGGGCTTCGCCCGAAGTGTATAATGCAACGATTAATTTATTTAAATTCTCTGGTTTCATATTTTCGCGAACCGAAATTTCGCGTATTTGTTTTAAATTCTTTGGATCGATTTTTTCTGGTGTGTCAGCACCAATAGAATAGAATATTGCACCATCATCTCGAACAAAAAACTGCAACAATTGGGATTGAGCTACTTCGACTTCTTCTTGTTCGGGTGGAACACTCATTTCCATAATTTGGGGTGCTGCCATTGTTGTAGTTAACATAAAAAATGTGAGCAACAAGAATGTGATATCGACTAATGGAGTCATATCTATACGAAAACCAATTCTTTTCTTGGCTTTCCTTTTGCTTTTACCTCGTTTGACTTTTTGACCACCAGAACCTAATGCTTCGCCGCCTCCAGCCATAATGTTTCTCCTTAATTGTTAAAACAATTTGAAAAATTCATAAATCTACATTCCCGTTTTCTCGGTAACGAATGTAAATTTAGTTGCTTGTTGCCTTCGTAGTATATCCATCGCGTCTTGAATCCATTGGAATCGAAGCCGCCGGTCTGCGTCTATTGCAAATTTTGTGTTTGGTCTCACTATTCGTGTATTACGAACTAATTCACTTAACACTTCTTTCGAAACTTTCAATTGCAAGAGTTGTCTTTGTTCGGGTGTAAGTCCTTCGACACTTCCCCAAACTTTGGCTCGATCGGTTTCATTAGTTAGTTCATAATAGTAATTAGTATCACCAGTAACCGAATCTATAGCAACTTTAATAACAGCTAAATCGTTTTGAGGTATGGTTGTTGTATCCGGTGTAACTTTTGGGCGTTGTATAGTGAATTTCTGTTGACTTTCGGCTTCACTTTTGAACTTTGCTGTAAACATAAAGAAAGTTAACAAAAGGAACGTGATATCGACCAAAGGGGTCATATCTATCACAAAGCCTACTCTCTTTTTCTTAACTTTTGCCACAGAAGGCTCCTTTTAGTTAATGATACTATTTCTTGATTTTTATTGTAAATATCTGCATAATATTTAATATAGCTTCGTCGATCATATAGACGAAATTATCTACTTTAGTAGTAAAGAAGTTATAAGCCACAATTGAAATAATTGCACCCGACAAACCACCAGCTGTATTATAAAGTGCTTCGGAGATACCAATAGACAATTGAATTGCTGATACCGTTCCACTAACTGCTAATGCTTGGAATGCTCGTATCATACCTAAAGTTGTTCCTAACAATCCAACCAAAACAGAAATTGAAGCTATTGTTGATAAAACAACCAAATTCTTTTCTAATAATGGGGTTTCGAGGTTCATTGCTTCGTCGATAGAACGCTGAACTTCTGCTAATTTTTTCTCGCCTACGAATTCTGGATCGTTCTCAATTGTCTTGAATCTACTGATGGCTGCTCTCAAAACGTTTGCTACACTCCCACGTTGTTTGTCACATTTTGCTAATGCTGCATCCAAATCACCTTTTTCCAAATCTTTGATCACGGCAGAGATAAATGTAGCTGGATTGCCCGTGCCTTTTGCCTTATTGATTGACCACAATCTTTCGAAAACAAAGGTTATTGCAATAATTATTAAACTTATGAGCAAGCCAACCAAGGGACCACCAGTGTATATTGTACCAAGGAGGTTACCAGGCTTTGGTTCGTGTTTAATTAATGGATCCAAGAAGTTGTCTGGATTTCCTAAAATGAAAAAGTAGATTGAATATCCTACTGCAAGTGATAATGCTATCACAATTAGATTGACGTAGTTTTTCATAATAAAACCTCGTTTTTTTTATTTGTAAATAAATTTAATTAGATAAAGTTTTGATTGCTTCTTCTAATGTTTCTGTAATTTTGAATACCAGTGTTAGTTTGGTAATTACAAAGATGTTTTCTATTGATTTTCCAATATTGCATAAAATTATTTCTCCACCCCTTTTGGCAAAATTCGTGTGTGCAGCTATCAATATTCCCAAAGAAGTTGAATTCAAATATGTTACATCTTCCATATTTATTATCAATTTCTTTTCACCTTTTTCGGACATTTCGTTTAATATTTGCTTTAATTCTTCGGTTTCGTCACCTCCAATGAACTTACCACTTAAATGAAGTATTACTCCTCCAATCTGTTGCTCAACTTTAATTTTTGCCATTTACACTTTCCTTTATTTTACGAAATTCAAAATTAATAAACTTTTATTAAATATTTGTTAATAATAACTTTAAAGATTTATTGATTATTACAAAATTGTAATTTTTTAATTAATATTATTCTATCTAAATCCCTATAATCCTTGATTATTCCAATCTTAATATTAGACATATTATCGAACAAGTTAGTTACATCTTTACTATTTTTCTCGTTAATCTCTAAAATCATTGTACCATTTTCTTCTAAATAATCCAGATATTTCACAAAGGTTTTATAAAATGCTAAGGGGTCCTCTCCCGGTGTTAATGCTATTTGGGGTTCATATGATAATTCCTTTTGCAATTTTGGAATATCCTCTGCAATCACATATGGTGGATTTGATATAATCATATCAAATTTATTATCAGGTTGATAATTAAAGAAGTCAGCAACGATAAAATGGATATTTCCAACATCCAACATTTTTGAATTTTCTCTCGCTAATTGGATTGCATCCGAGGAAATATCGATTGCTGTTATCGAAATTTCGGGAAATTGTTTAGCTAATACAATGGAAATACAACCGCTTCCGGTTCCAATTTCAAGTATTTTACATTGTTGATTGTGTTGCTTTAAATCCTCGATTGCTATTTGAACCAATAACTCAGTTTCGGGACGGGGAATTAACGCTCGCTTATCAATTTTTAAACGATACCCATAAAAGTTAACTTCACCCAAGAGGTATTGCAATGGCTCGTTTTTAGCTCTTCGTTTTAAGAATTCTCTGAGTTTTGATAGCTCTTTTTCGTTCAAAACATAATCATAATTCAAATATAGATCTATTCTTTGACAATTCAATATATTAGCTAATATTAATTCTATATTTAAACGAGGGCTATCAATCTTCTTTTCCGAAAAATAATTAGTGCCCCACGAAATTAGTTTGCTTATTGTCCAGTTAGTTTCCAATTAATTTTTGAGATATTGAGATAATAATGATAAACAAGCCATACGAATGTAGACACCCGAAGTAACTTGAGTTTGAATTAAGCAATTTGGATAGGTGCTAATTTGATAATCCAATTCTATTCCATAATTTACTGGTCCGGGATGCATTACGACCAACTCGGGTTTTCGCGAAATCCGTTCTAAAGTGACTCCATAGTATTTCGAAAATTCTTCGATCGAAGGTAACAATCCACTATTCATTCGCTCACGTTGCAGTCTAAGAACAAGTAGAATATCGGACCATTCAATAGCTTCATCAATATTTTTGCAAAATTCAACACCCCAAGGATTGTAAATTTGGGGCAACAAAGTTCCGGGACCAAGAAATTTAACTTTCATTCCTAATGTTTTCATCACGTTTATATTTGAACGTGCAACACGACTATGGAAAATATCACCAACTATAGTAACTTTTAATCCCTCCAATTTGCCAAAATGATTAAGCAATGTGTAATTGTCCAAAAGGGCTTGGGTTGGATGTTCGTGTTTTCCATCACCTGCATTCAAAATAATTCCTGATGTATTTCTTTGTAAAAATTGTTGCGCACCACTACTCCCGTGACGGATAATATATATTTGGACGCCCATTGCTTCGATTGTTTTTAAAGTATCGAGCATCGACTCACCTTTGGATAAGCTTGAGGTTGATGCAGCGAAGCTTATTGTTTCGGCAGATAACCTTTTGGCTGCTATTTCGAAGGATAATTTGGTACGAGTGGAATTCTCGAAAAATGCAAGTGCAACCGATATGCCTTTTAGATCGTCGTACCTGTCACCTGGTTTGTAGTTTTCTTGAAAATACTTTGCTCGTTCAAATATCAAATAAATATCTTCTTTTGTTAAATCTTCGGAATTCAATAAATAGGGTTTAGAAATTGTTTGCATATAAGTAAATAATAAATTTTACAAAATTAATAAAAACCATATTTAATCTGGAATTAAATATTGAGAATTAAGAAATGAATCTAAAAAAATGAAATTGGAAGCTATGTTAAAATATTAATGATAAATTAAATATCACAATTTAAAATTTCCTGTAACATAAATAGCAAATATTGCTCAATTATTTAAGTAAAACATCGCTTGAGTTAATTATTCTTAAGGCGATATTTCTGAATATGGGAGCTGCTGTTGCTCCACCATAGTAATTTGTTTTGGGATTGTCCAATACAACAATCATTGCAATTTTAGGGTTTTCGACAGGGAAAAAGCCCACAAACGATGCATTATAATGTGCTTTGGAATACGAACCGTCAACTAATTGCTGAGAAGTGCCAGTTTTGCCTGCAATTTTTAAATTTGGAATTTTCACAGCCTTACCAGTACCATTTTCGACAATACCAACAAATAAATCTTTGATCAAATCCGCAGTTTCCTTCGATATGACTTTTCGAATAACTTTTGGTTTGTTTTCGAAAATCGTATTACCATTGTTGTCGGTGTATTTTTTTACTATAAACGGTTTGACCAAATTACCTCCATTAGCTGCAACTGCATAGGCACATAGCATTTGCAATGGAGTAACTGCTATCCCGTATCCAAATCCAATGTATTTTTGGAGCATTGGAGTTATCTTATCTGGTTTTGGTATTCTACCTTTAGCTTCACCTGGTAAACCTACTTCGGTTTGCAGTCCAAATCCAAAATCACGGATGTATTTATAAAAAGTTTTGTTTGGTATTTTGGAAGCTACCTGGGCAAACACAATATTGCTTGATTGTTCCACTGCTTGACGGAAAGTAACATTGCCTAATGGATGAACGTCCCTAATCGTATACTCACCCACCTTGTAAGCACCACCATAACCCGAAAATACATCAGTGGGTTTAACAAGTTTTTCCTCCAATGCTGCGGCTGCTGTGATCATTTTGAAAGTTGAGCCGGGTTCGTATTCATCGTTTATTGCACGATTGCGAACCCAATTGCTTTTTCGTTCAACTGGTATGTTTGGATTAAATTGTGGGTTGGATGCTAATGCCAAAATTTCGCCAGTTTGTGGATCCATTACTATCACAGTTCCTGCATCTGCTTCATAGTTTTCAACTCCTTTTTGCAATTCATATTCTACAATGCTCTGCAAATTCATATCAATTGTTAAGTGCAAATTATAGCCATCAACTGGTGGAATATTTGGCAAATCAGCACTTGCATGAAGATTTCGGCGTAGATCACGCTTTAAAATCATAAAACCAGGCTTGCCGCTGAGAATAGAATCGTATTGTAATTCCAATCCGCTTATACCTATTCCATCGGAATTTGTAAATCCCAATATGTGGGCAGCCAAATAGTCGTATGGATAAATCCTTTCGTAATTTTCTTGAACGATAATTCCAAAAAATTGAAGTTCTGCTAATTTTTCTTTGTATTTGATATTAATTTCTTTTTCTAAAACAACATACTCTAAAGTTGTATCTTGAGTTAATTTATAGTAATAGTTTAAGGGTTTTTGAGTTATTTTTGATAAATAATTTAAAAAGGCTTTTTTAAGCTTTGGCATTTTGTAAATTACAGATGGATCGGCTGCAATCATAAGAGATTTTGTGCTTGTAACTAATTCATTCCCATTGCAATCGAAAATTTTACCTCGAGTTGCATTAATATTTTTTTTGATTAATTGAATACTTTGGGCTTTTTCAGAATAATATTCGTTCTTTATAATTTGTAAGTAAAACAAACGGACAATCAATCCTAAAGTAGCCAAAGTAAATAAAATAACAAAGGCAAACAATTTGTATTGCGATAATTTCTCAGGATTTAATATTTTCTTTCTTCCTCTCATTTTTCATCTTGTAATACTATTGGAGCTTCCTCGTTTTGAACCATTCCCAGTTTAGTCGAAGCAATTTCAATTATTCTATTAGGAGAAGAAAGTTGTGTGATTTTTTGCCTTAATTCTTCGTTCTGAGAACGATAATCTCGTAATTTCACTTCCAAGCGATGATTATCCAAAATCAATTGGTTAACGGTTGTAACATTGTTTATCCAAATTACAATTACCGTTACAATTATAAAAATGGCAAACACAATTCGCCATCGATTTTTTATCAAACTTTCTCTTATTTTTGGAAATATAGACAATTTAAAATTGAATTCCCCCTAAATGCAAATTAACTAAATTATATTTATCTCAAATCGTTATTAAAGAAAAAAAGTATGAAAAAAGCAGTTGTTTTGTTAAGTGGTGGAATGGATTCTGCCGTTTGTTTGGCAATAGCCAATCAGAGTGGATACAAAATCGCCGCATTACACCTAAACTACGGGCAAAGAACACAAAATCGAGAATTAAAATCATTCGAAGATTTATGCAGATATTATCAAGTTAACGAAAAGTTGGTAGTGGATATCTCCTATCTTGTGCAAATTGGTGGTAGTAGCCTAACTGATAAAAATATTGATGTCCACGATGCAAAATTGGATAGAGCGGAAATTCCCAACACTTATGTTCCATTCCGAAACGCAAATATTTTGGCTATTGCTACAAGTTGGGCAGAAGTTATCGGTGCTACTTCGATTTTCATTGGTGCCAACCAAGTTGATTCTAGTGGATATCCCGACACAACCAAAGAATTTTTCGAGGCAGCCCAGAAAATGATCGATTTTGGAACTAAACCCGAAACCAAAATTCAAATCGAAACTCCTATAATACAGATGAGTAAACACGAAATAGTACTATTAGGAAAACAATTGAACGTTCCATTTGAACTCACTTGGAGCTGCTATCGCCGAAACGACATAGCTTGTGGCACTTGCGACTCATGTGCATTAAGATTGAAGGGCTTCGACCAAGCTGGATTGGAAGATCCTATTGATTACATTTTGCGTCCCAAATATTAAATAAATTTTGTTAGTTTTGTTTAATGAATCTTCTGCAATTCATATCGTCCCATTTTTGGGAAACTAAGAACAAGCGTTTTATCAGCTTTGCAAAGTATTTTTCGTTGTTTAGCATAATTATTGGTGTTATTGCTTTATTGCTTTCGTTGGCAGTATTGGAAGGTTACGACAAAACATTGAGAGAAACCGCTATAAAATTCACTTCTCACATTATTATTCAACCTTTCAATCGTCAAGTCATTGATGATTACAATTCTTTAGTTACAAAAACACAATCATTTTCCCTTTCAATACAAAGGATTTATCCTATAACTCAAACCGAAGCATTAATCAAACACGATGATTTCACCGAAGGAATTGGACTGCGGGGAGTTCAGCCCCAATATATTAACGATCGTGTTAACTCAATTATAATTGCTGGCAATTCGGAAATTTTTGGTAAAAAAGCATTATTGATTGGCTATCGTTTAGCAAAAAAAATTAATGTCAAAATTGGTGATTTTGTCCATCTTTTTTTCTTAAAATCCAACAATTTAACAAATGTTAGCTACAAAACAGGAAAATTCCAAGTCGTTGGAATATTTCAATCTCAGATGGCACAATACGACGACTTGGTTGCCTACGCAGATTTTTCAATTGTCCAGGAATTTATGGGATTAGATAACCATCAAGCAACAAATATCGAGATAATAATCGATGATGTTACCAAAGCCGACAACATAGGTAACGAGTTGGAAAAATACCTTGGATTTCCTTTTTATTCACTCACAGTATTCGACCTTCATCGTTCTGTTTTTTCTTGGATCGAATTACAAAAGGAACCCATTCCAATAATATTAGGTCTGATTTCGATTATTGCTGCTTTCAACATAATAACTACTCTATTAATTTTAATTCTAGAAAAAATGCGACAAATTGGAATTCTTCGTTCATTAGGAATGAGTAAAACACAAATTGTGGGTATATTTATTTCGGCTGGTGTTAGGCTTGCTGTTATTGGATTACTCATTGGAACAACAATTTCACTTATTTTGAGTTATCTGCAAATGGAATTTGGAATTATCAGATTGAATGGTGATATCTATTTTTTGGATGTATTACCAGTCCGAATTGAACTAATTCATTACTTAGTCGTTATTGTGTTAACTTTTATTCTAACTTTTCTTGCAACTTTAATTCCATCGGTAATTGCATCCAAAGTGAAAATTATAAATGCACTAAGGTTCAAATAAAAAAATACTTTATGCTAAATTTATGCAAACCAATTAGATTAGTTTTTTTTGTAATCATATCTCAATTTTCTTGGTTTGTTGCACTTTGGGGCTCGGATTACAATCAATTTTCCGAAACACAATTAAAAAACTCAATGGATAGCATTTCTTCGAATAATTATTTAGTTAATAATTTCAACAAATATATAAATTTGTATCAACTTCAAATATTCGGCAAAGCCGAGATTCGAACACAATTTGGGGACATTTCACTACTTCAAAATTATAACGGAAATTACCTGAAATTAACGGATTTATCCTTGCGAGATGATCAGAATTGGAATTTTACATATCGTCGCAATCTTTTTGATAAAATTTCGATGGTTGCGGTTCAGAATTTTATTCTTGTTTCGGACAACCGCAATATAGGTATCAATCAACTTTCCCGATTAAATGGACTAATAGGTTTAGAAATAACCAACGATACTGATTATTCATTTTCGGCATTAGCAGGATTGGAAAACAACAAATTACTTGGAATTAATTCTCAAGGTCAAGTTTATTCAATTAAAGCAACTTGGAATCATTTTGCTATTGATAATCTTGGAATATTAGGGAATTTGTCAGCGAATTGGTTGAAACTAAATTTGAATAGAGTTGATAGAGATTTGTTTGCGAATTTAAAGGTTATTGGGCGTTTTTCGGACGATGGCATTATACAAACAGATATTAATTACAAATATTTACAAAACAATTTGTTATCGATTGCTACAAATTCAGAATTTACCCCAATCGAAACTCGTCAAGAAAATTATATAAATCCCAAACTAACGATAGATTATAAAATTGCCGAAAGTGTATCGTTATTTTTGGATTTTAATTTAAATCTAAATAAAATTCAACGACAATACAAACAAAGTTGGGAACAATTCGACTATTCCTACTTTCGCAGAAACATCGACCAAATGGATTTAACAATAAATTCCGGATTAAGCTGGCAATGGAATTTGCTCAATCATTTTTTGTCATTTGGTTTTTGGAGTCGCAACGAAAGCAACGTTTTGGAATTGTCCGACAGAAACTACAAGGGAGATTTGCTTAAATACCAAAACATCGAAAACCAAAGGGATTATCGTACTAACAAATTTAATTTACTCAACCAAAGCACAATCAAATTATCTAAAAACACAAATATTCAACTAAATTATAATGTATATTTATTGCAATACGACACACCTTCGAAGCAAAATTTCGACGACCGAGACGAATTTAGCAGCATTTTCCGCGTTGCTATTTCCCGCCGTTTTTCGGATTATACCAATTTGGATATTGCATTCGAAAATATCGCCAACCATCTTGTATATTTGTCGTCGCAACGAAGTGCGATGAATAACTGGAATAAGATATACAGATTATCTCCTAAAGTTCGATACCAAAATAGTATTCTCCAAATCAATCCCCAACTTGAAGTATTGGCGAACTATACAATTTACGATTTCGAAAGCAAAAGCTCGGTTACAAAAAGCATTAGCCTGCGAAACATTAGTTACCGAGATTCAATTATAATAGATCTTACGAGTCAAATCCAAAATCGAATTCAAATAAAATATCAGCTAAGCGAAAGGAGTTTGCTTAATTGGCACGAATTTAGTGAGTATCCTCAAGTTAGATTAAATGAATTTTTCATAAAATCATTACTTATTCGTAAATACGATTATTGCGAAATAGGAGTTGGGTGCAATTTGTTTAATTACATTCAAACCAAATTGCAAGAAAACACCATAGATTATGATATAACAAGTGTTTCACCCGAAGTTTTAATTTTATATCGTTGGAAAGATTGGCAATTAAAATTTGTAGGCTGGTATGAATTTCAATATCAAAATAACAATAAAATCAACGAAATAGCAAATTTGAATATATTGATTAATCTTTTTTTTTAAATTACTACTTATGAGGAATTTTGAAATACACAATAGAGAGATTTTTCCGAATAATAATTCCACTTTGGATTTAGTTGAGTCGTTAGTTGAAAATGTCAAAAACCGATATAATATACCAACAGATCAATACTACAACATTTTAATTGCCGTCAGCGAAGCCGTTAACAATGCAATGACCCACGGCAACAAAATGGATCCAACCAAAAGTATTTTATTCGAACTTTTTGCCAATCCACACGAACTCGAAATTATTGTTCAAGATCAAGGTAGTGGATTTGATCCATCATCGATTGATGACTGCACCGAAGAAACCAATCTCTACAAAGAAAGTGGCCGTGGTATATTTATTATGAAATCTTTAAGTGATAATTTCGAAATCATAACTTCCGAAAATGGAACAACATTCGTTCTTCACTTTAAATATTGATAATAATCGAATTATACTATATTTATGAGCGAATTTTATGATTTCCCCAAAATATTCATCGAAGGACAAGAATATTGGCAAATCGAGGTAGTAAAGAACTTGAAAGTAAATAGCGGAATTGCCATTAAGTTAGGAGATGAATTGGATTACGAAGTTGCCGTTTTTTGGGTTAATAACGAAGTTTTTTGTTTATCAAATGTTTGCCCTCATCGTCATCAAAACCAAATTGCCAATGGAATTGTCAAAAATGGCATTGTTACTTGTCCTTTGCATTTTTGGTCCTATGATTTAAGAACAGGCGAAAATATTAATAAAAGGCAAGGAACTCGTTCACTACAATCATTCGAAGTACGGATTATCGATGATTATGTTTATTTGAAAAAACCAGAAATAAAACTACCAAAGTGGCGGCAATTAGAAGAATAACAAATGGAAATCCCATCCGAAATACGAAATACGCTTAATTCCGAGCCAATCGAAATTGAACAATCCATTAGTGATAAATTAAAACAAAAGTTAGCCGAAGTGCCAACCAAACCCGGAGTTTATTTACACAAAAACTCAGCAGGAACAATTATCTATGTTGGTAAAGCCAAAAACTTACGAAATAGACTCCGCTCTTATTTCCAAGAAGGAAGATTTGTGGATGCCAAAACCAAAGCAATGGTGAGCCATATCGACGATTTTGATTATTTGGTTGTCGATACCGAGGACGAAGCTTTTATTTTGGAGGATAATTTAATAAAAAAACACAAACCAAAATATAATATACTTTTGCGTGATGATAAAACATATCCGTACATTAAAGTTACAAACGAAGAATTTCCCAAAATCTATCCAACACGAAAAATTATCAAGGATGGTTCCAAATACTTTGGACCATATTCGGATGTCCCTTCAATGAAGATGTTATTAAGAATCATACGCAGCCTTTTTTATGTTCGCAGCTGCAATTTAAAACTGAATACCAAATCTATACAAGAAGGCAAATTCAAACTTTGCTTAGACTATTTTATCCACAAATGCTTGGGTCCATGCGTTGGATATATATCCAAGGAACAATATCAAGAAAATATCAAAAGTGCTATCCAAATTCTACAAGGTCGAACCAAAAAATTATTGCAAATGCTCGAAGATAAAATGAACGAATTAGCCGAACAGGAAAAGTTCGAACAAGCTGCCGAAGTTCGCGATAAACTCCTAAAACTTCAAGATTTTAATGCGAGACAAAAAATTGTTTCCCAAGATTTGAAAGATAGAGATGTTTTTGGTATTGCTCGAATTGAGGATTATGTTTGTAGCGTTGTTTTTCTTGTCCGTGAGGGCAAGGTTATTGGCAAAAAACATTTTTTCGTTAAAACATCACTCGAGGCAACCGAATCAGAGATAATTCAACGCACTTTGGAAACCTGGTATATGCAAGCCGAATTTGCACCCGACGAAATTCTTTTGCCCTACGAACCGAACGATTTGGAATATATTTCGGATTGGATTCAAAGCAAATTCAAGCAAGGGATTACTTTTTCGATTCCGCAAGCTGGCGATAAGTTCAAACTTGTTGCTATGGTTAACGAAAATGCCAAATTCATTCTGCAAGAACACATTAACGCATTAGAAAAACGCGAAAAGCAAATTCCAAAAGCAGTGTTGTCTCTTCAAAGGGATTTAAGGCTGAGCCGTCCCCCGATTAAATTGGAATGCTTTGATAATTCACATATTCAAGGCACGGATTTGGTTTCGTCGATGGTTGTTTTCGAGAACGGCAAGCCAAAAAAGTCGGAATACCGTAAATTCAAGAACGAAACTGTGCTACGCAATGATGACTATGCCACAATGAAGGAAGTTGTCCGCCGCAGATACACACGATTAATAACCGAAAAACAACAATTACCCGATTTGATAATCATTGATGGAGGTAAAGGCCAGTTAAACGCTGCACTCGAGGTTTTAGAAGAATTACAAATATTGAACAAAGTTAACATTATTGGATTAGCTAAGCGTTTGGAGGAGATTTTCGTTCCCGGCGAATCAGATTCAATTTTATTACCAAAAGCTTCGTTGAGTTTACGCCTGTTGCAACAAATTCGCGACGAAGCCCATAGATTTGCAATAACCTACCATCGTAAATTGAGAGAACAGCGAACATTACAAACCGAATTAACTAAAATCAAAGGCATCGGAAAAGCAAAAGCCGAAAAGCTTTTAAAGCATTTCGGCTCGGTCAAATCGATAAAAGAGCAAAGTATTGATGAACTAGCAAAAGTAGTGTCCCTTTCTGATGCCCAAAAAATTTATGAGTATTTCAATAAATCAATCGAGTAATCACTTTGTTACATTGAATCTGACTAACTCGGATTCGTTACCATCTACGCGTTGATTGGCAACTCCAGCGATATTTATTGTAATACCATCTGTTTTGGTATATACCAATCCAATTCCTTCGACAAAATACATACTTGTTGGAAATGTAATTTCGGAAATTGGAACTTTTGCATTAAACAGGTCTTTAAGTATCACATTACCCGAAATTTTGAATGACAGTTTGTATTCGTTTGCTGTATATTGTTTTCCTGCAATGGTGAATTGCTTGGTTCCGCCTTTGGCACCAACAAGTGTGTAATTCAAATCCAAGTCCACTTTGCCTGCTGCTGGTATTGTCTGGTCGGTAATTTTTACGCTTCCTTGGGGTATGATTGTCCAATTGGTATTTTTAAAATCAATTAAAAGAACCCAATTCAGAGGTATGTAATCCTTAATTTTTATACCAAATAATTCTGCACCAAGCCCAGGAATTTGATCAAATTTTTGGTAAAGTGCATCTTTTGTATAATATAATTTTTGCTCTTCGCTTTCCTTATCGGTGTAAAAATGTTTGGCTACTGAAATTTGAGCATTTTTGATAGTCAAAACATCTTCTGTTTCTTGCTTGTAGATAACCATCGAGTCTATTGCTTTGGTGGAAGTGATTCGTTTACCAGTTGAGTCCAAGCTATAATTTTCGTAAACCCAATAGTTACCAATTTTCGTAGGAAAATAGTTAGGTTCTGTTGTTGGATTTGTGCTACTATCATCAGAACACGATACTAAAAAGAACAGACCCAAAAAGGTCAATAAAATTACTATTTTGTTTGTCATAAATCATCCCTAAATTTTTGATTAATTATAAACAAATCAATAATAATTTTATTGTAAGTTTTAAATAAATTGTTTAGAAAAATTAAATTTTAAAAAAAATTCGTTATTTTTGTTTTTAAAAAAATTGAAATAAAGTGGAATTACAATTAATTTCAGTTATCATATTGGGTGTAATAGCAATAGCAACTGCTTTATCAACAGTGCTCAATCGCCATCCAATTTATTCTGCAATGTCGCTGGTGTTGCATTTTTTTGCCTTGTCGGGATTGTATCTAACTTTATCTTCCCCATTTATCGCTGTCCTACAAATACTAGTTTATGCTGGTGCAATAATGGTTTTGGTAATATTCGTAATAATGTTATTGAATTTAAGTGAAGAAGAAAAACGCAAATTAATAGTTCAATCTCGACAAAGTGTGGGAATAATAATAGTCGTCGTTTTTGTAATTATGCTATTGGTTTACCTAAATTCCGGAACAATACATTACCCGAACGAAGGTGATTTTAGTAAATTATTCTCGGCCAAAAGTTTAGGTGATTTACTTTTCAAGCAACACCTTGCTGCATTCGAATTTGTTGGAATATTGCTTTTGGCTGCTATTGTTGGTGCTATGGTTATGGCAAAGAAAAAATTGAGTGATTAAACAAAGGAGAGCACAATGAACACTTTACCAATAGAAGTTTATTTAGGATTGTCTGCAATTCTTTTTTCGATAGGTGTTTTGGGCGTTATCATCCGCCGAAATGCAATAATAATCTTTATGTCTATCGAGATTATGCTGAATAGTGTGAATTTGACATTCATAACTTTTTCGCGATATTTAGGCGAGCAAACAGGACAAATCTTCGTTTTCTTTGTTATGGCAGTAGCCGCTGCCGAAAGTGCAATTGGATTAGCAATTATTTTGGCTTTATTCCGAAAAAAACAAACTGTTTATGTCGACGAAGTGAATTTATTGAAAAATTAAACCTCCTATTTTGTTAATTTATCCACAAACAAAAACAACTCAGATTAAAATAGTCCGAGTTTTTTTTCGTTTTAATTTCTACCTATGTTGAGAATACCAAAAAAAATAGAATATGCATTAATGAGTATGCAAGTTTTAGCCAACAATGGCAATAAATATTATTCTGCAAATCAAATCGCCAAAAGCATTGGTATTCCTCAACATTTAACAGCCAAAACATTACAGCAACTGATGAAAAACGGATTGCTCGAATCGCAAGAAGGTATAAAAGGTGGTTATAAAATCAAATCAGATGCATTTTCGCTATCTTTTTTGGAATTCCTCAAGCTTATGGGAGAATATCCAAAATTAATTCAATGTAGTGAAAAATCCCAAATAGGATTTTTTGGTAAGCAAACTTTTATAGACCCTTTACCAAATTGTGAACACATACAAAATTGTGGAATTAAATCTTCAATGTCGAAACTACAAAATAAAATAGAAAACTTATTTAATGAAATTAAACTCGCCGAAATAATTTAGAGAGGTAATTATGTCCAACGAATACATTGAGCAAATAACAAAATCAGACTATAAATACGGCTTTACAACTAACATTGAACAAGAATACGCTTCAAAGGGATTAAATGAGGATATCATTAGATTCATCTCCGAAAAGAAAAATGAACCCGAATTTATGCTCGAATTCCGCTTGAAAGCATTTAGATTTTGGCAACAGATGAAACAACCAACTTGGCAAAAAGTGCATTTTCCCGAAATTGATTTCCAAGATATACACTATTATGCAGCACCCAAAATTAAATCTAAGCCTAAAAGCTTAGAGGAAATCGACCCTGAAATTCGCGATACTTACAACAAATTGGGTATCCCGCTCGAAGAACAAAAGCTATTGGCTGGCATTGCAGTTGATGCGGTAATGGATAGTATTTCGGTTGCTACAACATTCAAGGAAAAGTTAGCAGAAGTTGGTATCATCTTTTGCTCAATTAGTGAGGCAATCCAAGAACATCCCGAATTAATCAAGAAATATTTGGGAAGCGTTGTACCATATACCGATAATTATTATGCCGCACTAAATTCAGCTGTATTTTCGGATGGGTCATTTGTTTATATTCCAAAAGGAGTTCGTTGTCCGATGGAATTAAGCACTTATTTCCGAATAAATGCAGCTCAAACTGGACAATTTGAACGCACCTTGATAATTGCTGACGAAGGCTCCTATGTGAGCTACTTGGAGGGTTGTACTGCACCAATGCGAGACGAAAACCAATTACACGCAGCCGTAGTTGAGCTATATGCCCACAAAGATGCCGAAATCAAATACTCAACTGTTCAAAATTGGTATCCAGGCGACAAAGAAGGTAAAGGTGGAATTTATAATTTTGTTACAAAACGCGGTTTGTGTGCTGGTGACAATTCAAAAATTTCGTGGACACAAGTGGAAACTGGTTCGGCAATTACCTGGAAATATCCTTCGTGTATATTAAAGGGGAATAATTCTATTGGCGAATTCTATTCAGTAGCACTAACAAACAATTACCAACAAGCCGACACTGGCACAAAAATGATTCACTTAGGCGAAAATACCCGAAGCCGAATTGTCTCCAAAGGCATATCAGCTGGCCGAAGCGACAATAGCTATCGAGGTTTAGTTAAAATTTCCAAAAAAGCAAAAGGAGCACGCAACTACACCCAATGTGATTCATTGCTAATTGGTAATACTTGCGGAGCACACACTTTTCCTTATATCGAGGTAGAAAATCCGACTGCTATTGTTGAACACGAAGCAACCACTTCCAAAATTTCGGAAGAAGCAATTTTTTACCTAAATCAAAGAGGAATATCAACCGAAGATGCAGTGGGAATGATAGTCAATGGCTATGCACGGGAAGTTATAATGCAACTACCGATGGAATTTGCTGTCGAAGCCCAAAAGTTGCTTTCCATCAGCTTGGAAGGTAGTGTTGGTTGATGTAATTTATCATATTGTTGAAAATTAAAAGGATTGATAAAATGTCGTTACTCAAAATTCATAATTTAAAAGCAAATATCAACGGAACCGAAATACTTCACGGAGTTAACTTAGAAGTTAACAAAGGAGAAATCCACGCAATTATGGGACCAAATGGCTCAGGAAAAAGCACTTTGGCATCGGTATTGGCAGGGAAAAAAGATTATGAAGTTACAGAAGGAAGCGTGCTTTTCAATGGACACAACATTTTGGAATTAGAACCAGACGAACGAGCCAAAATGGGTCTATTCTTAGCTTTCCAATATCCAGTGGAAATTCCTGGAGTAAGTAATCTTAACTTTTTAAGAACAGCTTTGAATGAACAGCGTAAATATCGTGGAATGGAATTAATTGAACCCGGAGCTTTTTTAAAATTAGTAAAGGAAAAAGCAAAATTGGTGAAAATGGATCCTAAATTCCTAAATCGTGCTGTGAACGAAGGTTTTTCGGGTGGTGAAAAGAAACGCAACGAAATACTGCAAATGGCAGTATTGGAACCAACTTTGGCAATTTTGGACGAAACCGACTCTGGATTGGATATCGATGCTTTAAAAATTGTTGCAGAAGGTGTCAATACACTTAGAACAGCCGACAATGCTTTTATAATTATAACTCACTACCAAAGATTATTGAACTATATCGTTCCCGATTTTGTTCATGTGCTTTACAATGGAAAAATTGTAAAATCGGGAACCAAAGAACTTGCATATGAATTGGAAGAAAAAGGATATGATTGGATTAATAACTAATCAAAGAATACAAATATGAATATAATTGATAATATTAAGACAAATTTTGATAATAGTAAATTGCTTTTATCATCTCTGGATAGAGCTATTCAAATTGGTTTACCAACCCCAAAGACAGAATCTTGGAAATACACTCCAATTACTTTTCCAATACAGAATTTTAGATTATCAGAATTAAAGGAAAATTCTGCCAAGATTGAATTATATAAATTCATTGATAGATTGACCATCGAAGACGAAATACCAATTTATGTCTTAAATGGAAAAGTGATTAACATAATACCCGAAATGGAAAAAACAGAAAATAATCCAAATGAGAATTATTTTCATAAAGATTTTTTTTACTATTTAAACGAAGCAACAAACAAAGAACACTATCATTTCGAGTTCCAACCGAACAACCAAACAACTAAAATAGCAATTTTAGTTGGATCCATAGCCAATGGAGATAACTATTTAGCAAATACAAATTTTTCGTTCCATCTCCATTCCAATTGTGAAGCAGAAATAAATTTTTATTTTAATAATTTTAGTAAAAAATCCTTTTTGCAAAATAATTATTTCTCTTTTACACTCGCACCAAATGCCAAATTAAAAATTAATGTTTTAGAAGAAGATCCCAATCAATTGCTTATAATCAATAATTTTTATTTTAATTTGCAAGATAATTCCCAACTAAACTTATTCTCTTTTGCCATAGATGGGAATTTCACTCGAAATAACCTTCAAGTTGATATTAATGGTGAATATTGCGAAGCCTTACTAAATGGTTTGTATATCGGAACAAAGAAAAACATAGTCGATAATCATATCCTTGTCAACCACAACAAACCAAATTCACACAGCAATCAATTTTTTAAAGGCATATTAGAAGATAAATCACGTGGAATTTTCAATGGAAAAATATATGTAAAAAAAGATGCACAAAAAACTAATGCTTATCAGTCAAATAAAAATATTCTAACCAGTCCTGAAAGCCAAATATTCACTAAGCCCGAATTGGAAATTTATGCCGATGACGTAAAATGTTCTCACGGAGCAACTTCCGGATTTTTACAAGAAAACGAAATGTTCTATTTGATGACACGAGGAATAAACCGCGAGGAAAGCAAATCCCTTTTGCTCAAGGCATTTGCCAACGAAGTAATCGAAAAATTGAACGACGAACGATATATATTTTGGTTGGAAAATAAAATCGAAAATTTGCTTTAACCATCAAAATTTTATTTTAATTTTTTGTTAATTTCCAAAAAAGTTGTAATTTTGTATTCTATTTTCAACAGGGGTGTCGCCAAGTGGTAAGGCAGCGGATTTTGGTTCCGCCATTCAGAGGTTCGAATCCTTTCACCCCTGCATTTTTTTTGAAAGATGATGCACGATTTTAAAATTGCGACAGGGCGTTCCAATCCTGAATTGGCAAATAGAGTAGCTAATATTCTTGGTGTGGAATTATCCACGACCTTGATACAAAATTTTAGCGATGGTGAAATTTGGGTAAAATTCGAGGACAACGTCCGTGGAATCGACTTATTTATCATCCAATCAACAATGCCCCCAGCAGATAACATTTTCGAATTGTTAATGCTTATCGATGCTGCAAAGCGTGCTTCGGTAAAGCGCGTTACTGCTGTCATCCCCTACTATGGATATGCCCGTCAAGACCGTAAGGACCAACCAAGAGTATCTATAACTGCTCGACTTGTTGCAAACTTGTTAGAACGTGCCGGTGCGGACCGAGTGATAACAATTGACCTTCACTCTTCCCAAATTCAAGGTTTTTTCGATATTCCCTTGGACAATTTATATGCATCACCAGTATTACTTCGTGCTGCTCGCCGATTGAACCTTTCGCCAATTGCAGTTGCCGCTCCCGATGTGGGTTCGGTTAAAACTGCTCGTGCTTATGCCAAAAGGTTGGAAGATGCCAATTTGGTTCTAATCGACAAACGCCGTCCAAGCCACAACGAAGCAGAAGTTATGCATATAATCGGTTCTGCCAAAGATAAATATGTGTTTATTGTCGATGACATTATCGATACTGGAACAACTTTTATCAATTGTGCAGATGCATTAATGGACCAAGGTGCATTAGATGTCTATGGAATATGCGTCCATCCAGTTCTGAGTGGAAACGCCATCGAAAAAATCGAAAATGCAAATTCGGTTCGAAAGATTTTTGTCACAGATTCCAAGCCAATGCCCCGAAAATCAGGTAAAATCGAAGTTGTAAGTGTTGCCGAATTGCTTGCTGAAGCAATTATCCGCACCCACGATAATCGTTCTATATCATCATTGTTCGAGATTGAAAGATAGTTATAGTTTTCAAATTTAAAATAGGTGTTCAAAATGAAAGTTATCGAACTCAAAGCTAACTTGCGGCAGGCTGGTCGAAAAATTTCAAAGGAATTGCGAAATTCCGGTTTCATACCTTGCGTTTACTACGCTATGGGCAAAGACAACATTAATTTCTATGCTAAACTGAAAGATCTCCGACCATTTGTTTATACTGCCCACAAACCCATCGCAAGGATTACAATCCAAGAAACTAATCAAACATTCGATGCTGTAGTAAAAGATATGGCATTCGACCCCGTTACCGACAACTTATTGCACGTGGATTTTGTAGGGCTAATTCCAAACCATCCAGTTACTATCGAAATTCCTGTTATTTTGAAAGGAACAGCAATCGGAACTCGTGTTGGTGGCAAATTGAATCAAGTTATCCACAAAGTGGAAATCACTGCAACCCCCGAAAATTTAATCGATGCTTTAGAAGTCGATGTTACTAATTTAAATGTTGGACAACAAATTCAGTTCAAAGATATTACCAAAGAGGGTTGGAAGTTTTCGGTCCCTCCATCTGCTTTAATTTGTTCAATTAAAGCATCAAGGGAAACCAAAACAAGTTAATTGTAATAATTAATCTTGATACTAAATTGTGGCTACCCAATAAAGGTAGCCATTTTTATTTTTAATTTAAAATAAACTAAAACAATTCAAGTTTTTTTTGACATATTCTAATAAATATAATACTATAACCGTTAACTAAAATTTAGCAGGACAATTAAGAAATACTTTTGGAAATTGAAAGTAATTTTTACTTTTCTGCAATCATTCATCGAAAAGTTCATAGCAAGAAGTATTTGGGTTTAAAGATAACAGGTATAACACACAAATCGTAGACAAAAAATTCGTTTTTAAATATCACCTTTCAATTCGTGTTGGATTCCTCGCCTAATTAAGCAAAAAATTGAGCAGTTAATTCAAGTGTTTGTTAAAGTGCGGAAGAGGGGACTCGAACCCCTATGCTCTTGGAGCACCACCCCCTCAAGATGGCGTGTCTACCAATTTCACCACTTCCGCTGGAAATTGGCGCACCCGGAGAGACTCGAACTCCCAACCATCTGATCCGTAGTCAGGTACTCTATCCAATTGAGCTACGGGTGCGTTGCGATTAGTTTAATTGTTGTGGTTCCAATTTTTTCACAAGTTTGGTTAATGCAGACTTTTTGTTTGCAGCATTATTCTTGTGTATCACACCACGTGCAGCAACTTTATCCAATATGCTCATCGCTTTCTTTAGTTTTTCCATTGCTTCTTCGTATGTTTTCGATTCACGAACGTCTCGGATTGCGAATTTAACTAATTTCTTGTTCTGACGATTGTAAATTCGTGCTTTACGCGATTGTCTGATTCTTTTTAAGGCTGATTTATGGTGAGCCATTTTTTCCCTTTTTGTAATTAATTAAGATTACAAAATTAATAATTTTACTTTAAATAAACATAAGCAAAATAAAAAACATTTTTGAAATTTGTTTTACTTCAAAAAACTTTCTAATAGTTCCATATCTTCGGGACTTCCCATAAAAAGTGGTGTGCGTTGATGAATATCTTCGGGCACTATATCCAAAATTCGCCTTTTTCCGTCTGTTGCTTTTCCTCCTGCTTGTTCCAAAATAAAAGCAAGAGGATTGACTTCATATATCAATCTCAATTTGCCATTGGGGTGCTTTGTTGTTCCAGGATAGATATACACTCCGCCGTAATGCAACAAACGATGTAAATCTGCAATTAAAGTTCCTATATATCGGAGTGTATAGGGACGTTTTCCATCTTCTGAAGGTGTTTTTATATAATCTAAATACTTGCGAATTTTGTCGTCAACCAAATAATAATTTCCTTCGTTAAAACTATACCAGCTGCCTTGTTTGGGAACTCTAATATATGCTTTATTTAGCAAAAATTCCCCAATAGTTGGATCGTAGGTAAAAGAATGCACTCCGTTTCCAGTTGTGTATACAAATAAAGTGCTACTACCATATAGTGCATAACCAGCTGCAATTAGTTTATATCCCGGTTGTAGAACATCGCTTAGACTACAACTTTGTCCGGGCGATAGATCAATCCGACGATAAATACCAAATATTGTTCCAATCGTAACGTTGATATTTATGTTCGAGGAACCATCCAAAGGATCGAACAAAATTATATATTTGCTTTTCTGGTCTTTGCCGATTACTGTAACTTCTTCGTCTTCTTCCGAAGCAAAAGCACAAACGTGTCCACCTTGCGACATTGCTTTTTTGATGATATCATTTGCATATTGATCCAACTTTTGTTGCTTTTCGCCGTGTACATTCGATGTTGAAGTTAATCCTAAAATATCGTTAATTCCTGCTCGGCGAACCTCTCGAGAAATTATGCGAATTGCTAATGCCAAATCGTGAAGTAACGAGGTAAATTCACCAGTAGCAGTTGGATGCATACTTTCCTCACGGGCAATATGGTGGTCGATTGTGGTTAGTCTTTCAGTTGTTTTAGTTTCCATAATTTATCCTCGTATCTTTATTAAAAGTTTGTTAAAAAATGTAAATTGATTATTCACAAACATAATAAATTCAAACAAAAATAATTAAACTTTCGTAATTTTGAATTTAACAAAAAATTGAATTTTCAAAAACTAATGGATAAAATTTATGGCATTTGTTCCCAGCACAAACAACGAAGTGAATGAAATGCTCCAAAAAATTGGAGTTCAAAACTTTGACGAATTAATTAAAGACATTCCCGAGCACGCCCGTGTGAAGGAATTAGATATTAACTCTGAAATGAGTGAATTCGAAGCATTAAAATATGTGGAATCAATAGCTAAGAAAAACACTACAACTTCGAATTTTGTATCATTCTTAGGTGGTGGTATTTACGACCACTACATTCCAGCAATTGTAAGCTCAGTATTAGAACGTCCTGAATTTAAAACTGCTTATACACCATATCAAGCCGAAGTAAGTCAAGGCACATTACAAGCTATGTATGAATTCCAAACTATGATTTGCCGATTAACAGATATGGATATTTCGAACGCATCCTTATATGATGCAGGAACAGGATTGGCCGAAGCTTTTTTTATGGCTCACGCTCACACCAAAAAAACTAAATTCTTGATTGCAGGCACTATCAATCCATTGTACCTCCAAACTACAAAAAGTTTAACCGATGGTCGCCAGCTAACTTTCGAAGTGTTTGCCAAAGCCGATGGAACTGCCGATATCGAGGGACTGCGGGATGCTATGAACGACGAAATTGCGGGAGTTGTTGTCCAAAATCCCAATTTTCTGGGCAATTTGGAAGATGTATTCGAGATCGAAAAAATTGCTCACAGCAAAAACGCTCTCTATATATCGATTTTCAATCCAATTTCTTTAGCACTATTGGTTCCACCAGGACAATACAATGCCGACATTGCACTTGGTGAAGGGCAGCCATTAGGTATTCCAACAAGCTTTGGTGGTCCTATTTTAGGTTTATTCACTTGCAAAGAATCACTTGTGCGTCTTTTGCCAGGTAGAATTGCTGGATTGACCATAGACCGTGACGGTAATCGTGCTTTTACATTGACACTGCAAACTCGTGAGCAACAAATTAAAAGAGAAAAAGCAACTTCAAACATATGTACCAATCAAGGTCTTATAATGTTGGCTGCTACTGTATATTTAGAAACAATGGGCAAACAAGGCTTATTGGATGTTGCAAATCAATCCTTCCAAAAGGCTCATTATTTGGCGAATCAAATTATTTCTATTCCCGGTTTTTCTTTGTTGAACGATAAACCATTCTTTAACGAATTTGCTATTAGATGCCCAGTTGATGTTTGCGAAATAAGAGCAGCCGCCGAAGAAAAAGGTTTCTTTGCTGGTATTAATCTTAAAAAATATACTGATTTTGATGGTTTGCTTATAGCTGTAACTGAAAAAAGGACCAAAGCCGAGCTCGATGCATTTGTTGATATATTAAAACAATTCGAACAACAATAAATAAATTCAAGCTCACAAAATTCAAAATATAAATTTGTAATACTCGGATGACTCGCAGTCATCCGATTTTATTTCTTGAACCATCCGCCACATGCAAGTTGCTAAATAAATCCTGAGTAACTTTATATTTTGAACTTTTCTATTGAAAAGTTTTTTAATAATAATTTTAAATAGTTTTTAACCTTTGATAAATCTTCTAATAAATTCGAAAATTCTTTTGTTATACTCAATCGAATAGTAATCCGAAAAATCCATAAATTTTGTCAATATTTCGTTGTGGTTATATCTCTCTATGGGTAATAACTCAATATAGTTATAATAAAACGAAATACTATCGGCAAATTGATTGGCAAATTTTGCTCGATGAGTTGTGTTTTGATAAACGTGTAAAATTGGTGGTAATATTTTGTCGCGAGAGAATTGATGTAATGGTGAAGCTTTGATTTGTTCTGCTTCGGTTTTTCCAAATGCATTTAAAAACCAATCACGATAACTTCCATTAATAACTTTGACGAAATCAGGAATATTTAAACCAGCTCCATCCAAATTAATAATACATTGTATATTGCTACCATCCAATTTGTATTCTTCCAGAAATTGTGGCATCAAAGCCAAAGTAAGGGCAATATTCCCCCCAGCAGAATGACCAATTAAACAAACTTTTGAGGTATCGCCACCAATCCGTGGCAGAAATTTCATCAAAAATGCAAAGGCTTTTGCTACATCTAGAACGTGGTCGGGAAATTTTATCCTTTTTGGATTGTCCAATTCAACTGGATTTGGCGATAATCGATAATTAGTAGATACAAAAATAAAACCACTATCCAATATTGCCCTAATTTTTTGGATATCGAATTCTTTACTTCCTGAATTCCACCCACCACCGTGAATGTAGAGCATAATTGGCTTGGATGTGTTGAATGTTGATTTAAAATACACATCCAATTGATTGCGAATAGAATCTTTATCGATTTGGATATCATAAGGTATGTTTTTGAATACGAAGACAGAATCCAATTTTTGAAATCGTTCTAAAAACATTGCTGGGATTGAGTCTAAATTTTGTGCAGAGATTAAGTTTTGGTTAAAGGAAATTAGTGTTGATATTGTTATTAATACAACAAACTTTAACAATTTCATATTATCATCTTGATTTTATTAGCTTATTTTATCCATATAGCATTAACCGAAAAACTACTAATTAGCATAAATATTGCAAACCAGCCTAAAATCATTCTACCTTTACCAATAGGTGTTTCGTCAATTGCTGGGGGATGATGCAATTTGATGAAAAATTTACCAATCAAACCCCACAATAACCATCCAGCCCAAAATTGAGACAAAAAGGGATAATTTTGGTAAACCCAATGCAACTTTGGATAGAGATATTCCTGAAATGACTGCATAATCTGACTATTGAATGTTCCTTGCAAAAACAGATAAATTTCATACACTGAGCCAATTGCACCAATTCCAACTAAAAACCACATTGTCGAACGAGCAACACGATAATGAAATTTACGACCGAACATTGCATATACAATATGGCCTCCATCAAGCTGTCCTATTGGCAAAAGGTTCATCGAAGTTACAAATAACCCAAACCAACCAACATTTAAAAAAGGAAAATGATAGATTTCGTTCATAGGCGGCATAAATCCTCCATCGGGAACAAAAATCCATTTGAATAACCAAAACATCAAGGTATCCCCAAAGTGTAAGCCAATTTGAGGAATTGACCCTCCAAATTCAGTCAAATATTCGGGATGAATTTTAAAAATATCATATTCTGTTGGTAAGTTCATAAATCCAATTATTAAAAATATTAGACTTACGAGATAACCAGCAATAGGTCCGGCAATACCAATATCGAACAATGCTTTTTTGGATTGAATTGGCTCTCTCATCCTAATAATCGCTCCAAATGTTCCAAAGTTCAATAATATGGGTATTGGAAAAGGGATATAGTACGGTAATGATGTGTTAATTTTGTAGTATCGGGCTGCAAAATAATGTCCAAATTCGTGAGCAGATAAAAAAGTGAGAATCAACACAGCATATTGCCAGCCATATATCCAATTAGAAATTTCCAAAAAATTGTAATTACCCCATTGAGCACCTGCAACAAGGCAGGTAATAAAAGTTAGGATAAATAATAGTATGTATTTAAAATAATTTTCTTTTGGTTGGATGAATGTAGTCATCGTTAAAACTCAATATGTGGTAAAATTTTTTGAGTAAATTCCATAAAAGTAATTGCATTTTGGTCTTTATCCGAAACAATTGGATTTTGGACTTTCCATTTTATGTCGAGTTCGGGAGAATTATATTTTATGGATATCTCGCCAAAAGCATTCCAATATTCGGTTACTTTGTAATTCACAATAAGTTTGTCCGAAAGAGCTGCAAAACCATTGGCAAACCCAAATGGTACCCACAAAACCAGATTATCATCGGCACTTATTATAAAATCGATATGTTTGCCAAAAGTATTGCCAGGCCGAAAATCCAATTCCACAAATTGAGCAATTCCTTGAATAACTCGAATAAGTTTTCCTTGCTTCGGCAAATATTGTAGGTGAAGTCCACGGATCACATTTTTATGAGAAATTGATTGATTTTCTTGTAAAAAAGTGTGAGGAATACCAAATTTAGCAAACTTATCAGCACGAAAAACTTCTGAAAAAGATCCCCTGTTGTCTTCGTACTTTTCAAGTTGTATTATTTTAATTGCACCAAAAATTTCATCTATTAATTTCATATCAAGTAAATTCATTAATTCCTTTGGCTTTCAGTTGTTCTAAAATTGCTTTAATTCCCAAGCTACTGCCTCGCCGGCAAATAAAACTGGATGTTGGAGTTTCGACAATAATTAAATTATCTATATCATAAGTTGTAACCAATCGATCTCGTGATATTATCAACGAGTTACGTGTGTTCACTGGAACCACTTCGCCACTTATGTGATTTCCCGAAGCGTCCTTCATTAATAAACGGTATAATTCATCCCACGAACTTATGTCGCTCCATTCAAAGTTGCTAATCACACAAAATACCCTTTTGGACTTTTCCAAAATACCATTATCGAACGAGATTGATGTAATAGAGCGATAGGCAAAATCCAATTGTTCTGCAAAATTAGGTTTGTCGAACGAATCGGCTAATTTGTTGAATACTTGATGAAAATTAGGTAGATGTTGGAACAATTCGTTTTCGTAAATTTCCAAATTGAAAGCAAAAATTCCACAATTCCAAACAAAATCTCCAGCTTGGATAAATCTCTCAGCTGTTTTTTCGTCGGGTTTTTCGGCAAATGTTCTCACCCATCGAACGCCTAAGTCGTAGAGTTCGTTTTGCATAAATCTACCTTCATCCACTTGAATGTACCCATATTGAGTATTTGGATTGTCGGGTTGTATGCCTAATGTGATTATACCTTTCAGTTCATCCGCTGATTTTTTTGCGATTTCCAAGCTATTACCAAATTCGTATAAGTTCGAAATTTGGTGGTCCGATGGAAAAACAAAACAAGTTGTATCCGAAGAATATTTTTTCCGTAAATTATAATAAGAATATGTAATGGCAGCTGTTGTGTTTCGAACGTAAGGCTCTAAAATTAAATTTGATAATTTAAAATCGGGAATTTGCTTGAGTATTTTATCAAAAAAAAAGGTTTGAGTTACAATATAGATATCTTCTTTGTCAAAAAAGTTAAGCAAACGACGATATGTGTTCAAAATTAAAGAACCCTCTCCAATAAAATTGTTGAATTGTTTGGGATGCTTTTCGTTACTTATTGGCCAAAGACGTACGCCATATCCTCCGGCTAAAATAACGGCAACACTTTTTTCCATTTAACTCTAAATTTAAAAAACTAAATTATGAAAAAAAATCTTTTTTGTAAACATATTCTAAATATCAATTATCAAAAAATCGATGAATGTGAAATTTAAATTAACTTTTGAATTCGTATTTAAAAATCACAATAAAGAATGCAATTAAATTGATTATCGAAAAGACTAAAATTGACAAATCCCTAAAATTGTATGGTTTGAGGATAAAATAAGAACCAAATTGACTTAATAAAGAAACTAGTGAAAATACAAAAATGATTTTAAATACCTTTTTCTCGGTGTTGGACATTGATTCAATGTTTTTATGTAGAAGAAATGAAATTAGAATGAATGTAGTGAAAACAATAGAGTTAAATATATAGTAAAATCCATTCGGAAAATCGAAAATAAACATATTGGACAGCAATGCCATAAGAGTTATCAAATATAATACTAATCTTACAATCTTTTTCATTAGTTTTCTATAATTATTGGAATTGAACTTATTGAGTCGTTGCTTTTTAGAACTATATAATAGACACTTTGGGATAGGTATGGTAATTTTAGTTTAAACCAATATTTTGATTTAGCAAAACGACCATCTAACAAATTCAGAGTTTTATTACCCATCACATCATACAAGAATAATTGAATCTGATTTTCACTTGCTAATTGAAGAACCACATTTAATTCGTTATTTTGGATAATTGGATTTGGAAAAACAGATAGTATTTTATTTTCTTCCAATGGTTTGTTCACTTGTCCATTGATTATATCTTGATCATTTGCGAACTTCGTAATAATTGGAATTGATTTTATTAATTCTTCCTTATTTTTATTCGCAATAAAGGCAAAAGTAACTCTAACGGTATCTTTGCGATCTAAAAAAATTGGTCCTGCACCGCTTACAATCGATACATCAGTAGCTTGAGATTTTTCCCGTCCAATTCCACTCCTTAGCATTTTGATTTTCTCTTCTTTGGTAAATCCGTCCCAAACTCCGGGATTATCTTCGGTTCTACCATCATTATCTATTGCCCAAAAATTATTTTTGAAATCAGTCAATTGCATCACCCCAACTACTGGCAAAGTGTCCACCATAATATTCCTTACAATTGCGATATTATTATTCAAATCCCAATGAGCAACATTGTCCACTCCACTAATTCCAATATCCCAATCGAAGTATAAGCCAACATAAACACTATCCAATATATCATCAGTGTTATTTATCACATCATAAATAGAGTATATAACATTATCGGGTGATGCTGGTTGATAAATCCAATGTCTCACCGAAATATCCGGGAAATATTCTACATTTTTTGTAAATAAAGTATTCCCGACAAGCAAATTGGGATTGGCAAGCGGAAGATATTCTAAATTCCTTCTCAGCACAAAACCATTATTTTGGGTTAGTTGACCATCGTTGCGAGCAACGTCAGCTATGGCGGTATCTTTGGCAATCATCAATGAGCCTTCAAAAAGTATATTTGGGCTGTTGTCGAACATAAAACCAATTCCCTGCTCGTTATAGCTGTAATCATTAAAAGCAATATTTCCACGGCTATTGAATGTTGTAGCAATTTTATTATTGGTAAAATTAAGATAAGATGGATTGACGAAAACAGAAGTTAGATGGTTATTTATTAATTCATCTCCGTCGAATAACATAATTTTTAGAATGTATCTAAAATCGAACTTGTCAAATTGTGGTAATTGGAAAGTGAATTTTCGGAATAATTCTAATTCAGTGTTCGGCAAAAATTCACCATATACAAGTTCTTTGGGAAAGATTGGGTTATCTGGATAATCGAGTGCTTGAACTTTGATGATTAAATTATCGATTTTGTTTAAATAATTCGCAATTACCAAGCTTAAAGTACATTCTTCTTTACTAACAAAACGGCCATCTCCATTGCTATCTTCGATGATTGTTTTCCTTACCAAAAGATTTTTAGGATTTGGTTCAGTCACTGCTTTTAATGCATTAACTCGACCTTTTCCAATTTTTCCAATAAAATTTGGATTTAAAGAATCAACATTATCCGTTGTTGCTTTGATATGCTCTTGGATTTGGATTGGAGTATAATCTGGATATTTCATTTTTACCATAGCAGCAATTCCAACCACAATTGGGGTCGACATCGAAGTCCCACGCCATTTGTCGTATCCACCACCAGCAATCGTAGACATAATGTCAATTCCAGGAGCGATTACGTCCACAGTACCAAAATAATTAGAAAAATAAGCTTTTCGATCTCCATCATCGGATGCAGCAACCGAAAGCACATTGTTGTAGCTTGCAGGATAGAATCCAACTTCGCTATTGTTGTTGCCAGCCGCTGCAATTATGCAACTACCCAATTCGGTGACAAGTTCAACCACTTCTTTCTCTGTAATTGAACTGGAGGTTCCACCCCAAGAACAATTAATGAGGTCAGCACCCATTTTTGCTGCATAAAGTAAACCTTCGTAGGAGTTTCGTAATGAACTAACAAAAGAGTTATCTTCTCCAATTTTAATTGGTAGTATTTTAATTGAATCACACATTCCAGCGATACCAATTGAGTTGTTGATTATTGCAGCAATTGTCCCCGAAACGTGGGTGCCGTGAGAATGCCCAGGGAACGGATCGTTATCATATCCACTACTATCGGACGAAGATAGAAAATCCCACCCATGCCAATCGTCGATAAATCCATTTTGGTCGTCGTCAACTCCATTTGTTCGTTTGTACCTACCTTCTTCGTCCAATCCGTCTTCGCCAGGATTTATCCAAATATTTTGGGCTAAATCGGGATGCGTGTAATCTACTCCCGTATCGACAACACCTACAAGAATTTGACGCCGAACTTTAAGTGAGTCCCAAGCTGTGTTTATTTTAAGTAAATTCATATAATACTGCTCGTTAAATAATGAATCGTTTGGGTACCAACAGATGTTTCGCTCGGGATATTTTTCGACTAATTCAATTTCGGGGAAGCTCGAAATAAGACTAATTATTTTCTTATTCGGAATTTGCGAGCTGATAATCAACAAATAAGATCGACGAAGTGAATTGGATAGGTTTGTAATTTTATTTATCGAAGATTGATTAAAGTTTTTTTTCTTTAGTAAATATAAATTGGTTAATAATTTTGAATTGATTAATTCTTGAATGATAAAATTCTTAATATAATTTTGAAGTCTAAACTGAAATGCTTGAATAGAAAAAGCTGGTTTTACTTTCACAATAAGAGTGTCAGTTTGTATTTTGCTGTATAAGTTGGATATTGAGCCACAAAATATTATTCCAAAAATTATTATATATTTTTTCAAAATTAATCTCGAATTTAATTTATTTTTGATAAATTGCAAAATTAGAAATTTAGATTTCATTAATGAAATTATCGAATTTATTCAAGAAATATTTGAATTATTTGTTGTGGTTCATTATTTTAATGTTAATATCTCTCTACATAACCATTAAAAATTATGAAAACACAAAAGAAAGTTATGATCACAACAAATTTGCTGAGTTAAAATTAAAAACTGTTGAAATATACAAAGAATTTTCCCAAAATTGCGACTTTCTTACCCAATTCATTTTATGCAAAAATGACCTGTTTAATTTATTTTTACAAATTAATACAAAAGATTCCGTTAAATCAATTCAGCTTAGAAAAAAAATATTCGAGAAAATTCACTCAATTGGACTTAATTTAAAGGATTTTGGAATATCCAAATTTCATATAATTCGGAATGATTACACTGTGTTTTTAAGATATTTTAATCCTGCTGAATACAACGACTCTTTTGAATTCCAAACTCTTTTAGAGAAAGCTAAATCTACCAAACTACCACAAAGTGGCTTTAATCCTGGTGTTTATGATTTTAATTACCGAAGAATTTATCCAATATTTGCTCAAGATAGTATTATCGGATTTGTGGAATTTGCATTATCCGAACAACATTTTGCCGACAAATTGTCTTTCGACAAGTCAAGACTAACATTATTTAATTATAATTTTGAAAAATTAGGTAGCAAAATACCCAAAAACTTAATTCCAAGTCCATTTTTAAAAGGATTTTATATCCGCTCAGATTATAATGCAGATATTTTACCCTATGAAATCAAATTATTGAATAATTTATTTGCAAGAGAACTATCTAAAAATGAAAATTCAAAAAATTATACAAACCAACAATTAGAATTTAACTACCATTTCGAAGAAATTAATCAAATGCATTCAATATATTTTATTCCAATTTATGCAGAAAGTAATGTATTTTGTGGGTATTTGATACACGGTTTTAAGAATATTACCTTAGCAAATCAATTTTTTAACCTAATATTAATCAACATTGCTACTGGAAGCTTTCTCATAATTTTCTTATTTGTGTTGGCCTACAGAAAAAGCAATATTGAAAAATTGGAACAAAAAATAAAAGAATTAGAAGCCGAGAAAAAAAATTCAGAAAAATTAATTAAACAATTGGATAAATCCCAAAATGAATTGAAAGAAAAAGCCGATTTTGTAACGAAAATTAATAATTTGCTACACGACCAGGATTTAATGCTCCGAAAAAGTTTAGATGAAAAAAATCGTTTCTTCTCGATTTTAGCTCACGATATTAGAAATCCAATCACAAGTTTATACACAAATGCGGAATTATTGACTTTGTATTTCGAGCGAATGGACGATAACGAAAAAAGAGAAATTGCAAATAGGTTGCTTACATCATCCAAGAATTTGGAACGATTAGTCAAAGATTTATTGGAATGGGGTAGATTGCAATTAGGACAATATACAATTGAACTCAAGGAAGTTAAATTAAAAGATGAACTTGATAAAATTTTCGAAACCTATGCCGAGAGTGCACAATCCAAAGGCATTATTTTCGAAAATCTTATTCCTAATAATACTGTTATAACATCCGACACTCATATCATCCGAACAATCTTTCGCAATTTAATGCAAAATAGTATTAAATTTACCGAAAATGGGAAAATTAAAGTCGAAATAGTTGAACAATCACACAATAGCTTGAAAATTGCATTTCAAGATACTGGTGTTGGTATTCCTCAAGATAAAATCCAAGACTTGTTCAAAGTAGATAAGGCATTCTCTACTCGTGGAACTCGGGACGAAGAAGGCACAGGTTTGGGATTAATTTTGGTATATGAATATATTAAGAAAATCGAAGGTGATATTTCAGTTGAGAGTAAAATTGGAGTAGGAACTACCTTTTTTGTAATATTACCCAAATAACTGTTCAGGAATTTTATTTAGGCTTTTGATTGATCTCAAAGTTGTAAGTTTTTCGACTACTGATTTCGGCTATATACCATTTGTTATCGATTTTACTTGTTAGAAACTTGACGTTCCGAATGTAATCAAATTCCACATCCAAAATGATATTTTCGGCTGATATAGTATCGTATTTTACTCGAGTAATGGGAAGACCTCCAATTTGTCGACCTAAACGGTAAGAATTATACAGCATTTCGTATTGAAGGGATGGAAACAAGTATCGACCTAAAGTATCGGTTTTTAGAAAAGTTGCAGAATAGGCATCGTTGCTATCTAATTGCATCAAATACAAATTTAATATACCTTCGGGGCTATTTCGATTGGCTATAAATGCATTTTTTGTAGTTGATTTAGTTTCCAACACAATTAATTGACAAGACTGTAATGCAAACAAGAATACAATTAATAATCTATATTTGTCCATAAAATAGAAAATCCTCAATCCTTTGCAATGCTTCATCCAGATAAACATTAGTCCCTTTGAATGGATGATTGCAATTAAATAGGTGATTTGCTTTTTTGATTATTGCAAAATTACAATGATTTTGTTTATAATTTTTATATTTTTCGTAATTTTCTTTCAATTCTAAACTTTCTTTAATTGGAGTTGTCAAATCATTATCTCCAACAATAAATAGTGTTGGTTTGTCCAAGCGTTGCATTATTCCTTTTAAGTTATATTTATCTCGATTTTCAAGTAAATCCAAGATATAATCCGAGTTCATTCTTAATTTTTGATTGCTTTCGGGATCATTAAATTCCAAAAATCCATCTTTTATCCATTTGTCAATTAATCTTGGTGTATAGCGATTAAAATCAGAAATAGCCGACAAAAGAACAATTTTTTGGATTACATTGAATTTTTCTGCAGCTATAATCGCAATACCAGCACCTCGGGAATGACCACCAATATGAACTTTTCCATTCCAATTTTTCAATGCTTGATGCAAGTTTCCATCCCATTTGCTTTTATCAAATAAAATCGTTAATAAGATATTGACATCTTGAACTTCTTGTGTAATCGTATTGTTGGCAAAAATTTCTACGTTAAATTTAATAGGGTTTTCAGACAAAATTCCATTATAACTAAAATCTAAGTTGAGAGTAATAAATCCTTTTTCTGAAATTCTTTCACACAAATAAGGAATAAAACCCCAGTTGCGAAACGATTTAAAACCGTGAAGAAAGATTAGCAATGGAATTGTCGTGTTCATATCTATCCATCGAATATCGAATTTTAGGTTATTTAGATTGATCGATAATTTATTCATTTTTATTAAATTGTCTATTTTAGGGAGTAAAATTATGAAAAAACTAATTGTTCTTTTATTTTTAGCATTTTTTTCTTTGGTACCTGTTTTATCTCAGGAAGACGAATACGAGCAAGAACAAGTTGAAACTACCGAGGAACATCATCCATCCAACGAATTAGGATTGTTTTTAGGAGCCACCAGCTATACAGGAACGGGAAGTTGGACTGCCTTTACACTTGGCTTGGAATATGAACACGTTTTTCACTTCACTCCTGCAATTTTCTTGGGTGGTTATGCCGAAATGATAACTGGCGACCATCGTGAATATTTGTTTGGTGCACCAATTGGACTTGAATATTTAGGTTTTAAGTTGTTTATGGCACCATCAATTGTTATCGAAGAGGAACATACCAATCAAACCCCCACGGAACAGAAAGTAAATTTCCCAAAAATTCAAGCTGGCGAGGAAAATCTAAAAGAATCGACTACCAAATTTTTTATGCGTTTTGGGACTGGCTACAAATTTCATTTTGGAAATTTTGCTATCATTCCAAACATTGCAGTTGATATTATTTCGTCCAAGACTTACGTAGTATATGGATTAACATTTGGTTATGGTTTTTAAATGCAACTTTAATAAGCTAATTATTAGTCTCTTTTTTTCTTTTTTATTGAGTTTCTTTCAATTAATTTCGGAATCCAATCCTATTGAAGTTAGGATGGCACGAATTTATGGGATGGAAAACGAAAAATTACCTCCTATTTTGATAATGCAAAATGTTCAAGGTGAAGTTCCCATAAATGTGGGATCAAATTTTCTAACTTTCGAAATGGATATCTATGCCGATGTCCCACCAAATGTATATGCTGAATTTGTTCACTGCGACCTAGATTGGAACGAAGATCAAAATGCTTTTTTGAATAATCCTGGTTTTATGCGGACTAGTGATTTTGTTTGGGAAAGTTCTTATTACAGTAGATCGTATTATTCACATCGTGGGAAATTAAAATTTCCGAACGCACAAGTTCGCTTTAAATATTCGGGAAACTATAAATTAAAAGTATATAGTTATTATGGCAATAGCGAACCATTAACCGAAGCTCGTTTTTTTGTTGTCGAACCAATAGCCAAAACTGAGATGTATTTTGGCTCAATATTTTATCGATCCAAATACCAAATAACAAATTCTGGGTATAACATCGAAGTACGATTGACTGCACCACAAAAATTGTTTAATGCTCAATTGCGAAATGTTGTTATATACCGAAACCATCGCTGGTTCGAACCATACAAGGTGAGTGAAGATAATTATCGGAACTATACAAACCCGTTATTTAAATACAGTTTTCCTACAATGGTATCGGGTTTTTCTTCAACCGAAAAACGATTTTACCTAATGGAATTGCCCGCCGAGAATGTTTACCGAGTTCTGGATTTGAGCAATACAGCTCAATATCCAAGAACAAACCAACCAATTCGAATGCCCTTTTCGGATTATATACGCAATGGAAATTACTGGGATGCTGATGATGATGGTGCAATGATATCCCGTTGGATTACACCAAGCGAAGATGATTATGTGTTTTTGGAATTTATTTTGGATCCAGGAGGCATCAAGTCCCGCGAAGATGTATTTATCTCCGGTTCATTCAACAATTGGAATCCAGATATAAAATGGATGATGAATTGGGATCCCGAAGATAGAGTTTACCGACTAAATCAATGGGTGCGACGCGGGCGTCACAATTACCTTTATGGAACTGGCAAAATCAATATCGATACCCGTAAATTCGAGCAAATTTCATATGATGAATTGGAAGGTAACACTGTTTATGCAAATCATTTAACTATCGCATTTGTATATTATCGAAATATGGACTTTGGTGGTTACGATGCAATTATTGGAGTTGTTGCAGGTTCACCATTGGGTATAAATTGGAATCGATGATAATTAAAAAAATTCTATCGCTCCCCTATAACTATTATTATGGTTCAAGAAAAGAAAAATAATTTAACAAACAATTCTGCAAATAATTTTAAAAGTAAATTGAATTTATCAATCACTTTTTAATAAATTTCTCTAAAATTATACCATTTTGTGTTGTTATCTTTATGAAATATACACCACTGGGATAATTTATTAAGTTGAGCTTAAGGTTTTCGTTGGAATAATTTTGAAAACTATTCAAGCTATTCCCAAAAATATCCAAAACTTCAATGTTAGAAATTGAGTATGGATATTTAAAGCTAATTAGCAAATAATCACCAGCTGGGTTGGGAAACAAATAGAGCATATGTTTATCCGAATGATTATTTACTGAATGGGCATCTTCGGTAGTAAAGACAAAGACAGTAGACCAAGAACTCAAACCAGATTCTCCAATGGCTTGAACTCTCCAATAGTACTTTGTCTTGGGTTGTAACATTTCGTTACCCATTAATTGATAATAATTGGTGTCCACAATTTTTGTCAAAACGATGTCTTGCGGTGGGAATAAGCTTGATTTGGATATTTGCAATTTATATTGATTAGCATATTCAACTTTTGCCCACGAAAATTTTGCATTTAACTTGACGTTTTCTTCATTAGCTTTGGGTTCATAGAGAGTTGTTACATCGGGGACGGGATCTGGTTGTTTAGTTTGGAATTTCCAAACTGAAGACCAAGTGCTATTTTGTCCACCTGCTTTACTTCTCACTCTCCAATAGTATGTTGTTTTTGCTTGCAATTTGTCGAATGGAACGGTATAGGATGTATCTTGTGTATAAGAATCTACTATAACCGAAAACCCGGAGAAATCACTTTTAACAGATACTTGGATTTGATATTCTTCTGCACTTGGAATTAATCGCCAAGTTAAAGTAGGAGTTATGGATATATTTGTTGCTTCGTTAGGTGGGTAAACCAATTCGGGTTTGTCGGGTTTGGGTGCAGCAGTAGTAAACGAACGAATTGGAGTCCAATCGCTTTCGCCTATATCGTTGATTGCCTTTACACGCCAATAATAAGTTGTGAGTTGCTCCAAGCCATTAACAACAATTCCATTGGAAATCACCGATTCGTCCTTAATTGGTTTACTCATATCTGGATTTTGAGATAATTGAAAACGATATTTGTAAGTAAATTCGCTAATACTCCAAGAGAATGCAAGGTTGAAGGGCATATTAGTAGCCCCATCAGCTGGATAGGATAAAACAGGGGTATTTGGCTTTAACCCCATAACATTCTTTGTAAGCTTAAACCAGTAATTATACTCTTTGGGCTGACCATTAACGACAATACCTTTGATATTTACATTGTATTTTGTTTCGTCTTGCAAACCATTGACCATCCATCGAAAGTTGTTATGAATTGCACCCCATCCTTCGTTGTCATAAATATAGGAATGAACATTTAATTGTTTACCATCTTCGGTGGTTACGTTAACAACAGCATTTGAGTAATCAATATTTGTATTTCTGGACCAACTGCTCATATCATAGAGAGGCGAGAAAGATAAATACCACGATTTGTTAACTAATTCAATTGGATAATTTTGGTATGGATAGGCAACAAATTCAATCGGTCGATCTTGGATTCCTCCATTGACTCTATCTAAATACAATAGTGACATAGCAGTACAATAATAATTGTCCACATTGGATTTGCCATCAACACGACCAAATGCAATACTTGTCAAAAACGGATTAATAATTGCTCGACGGTGCCCACATCTATCGGGGGCATTCCCCGACTTATCGTCTATCATCCAACCAATAATCGATTCGATAGACCTTGGATTTAAATTTGGTGAAGAACTTCGATTAAGGTGCAAATTTGATTTCTCTGCACCATAATAGCCATCATTGTCGTAACAAGACCAACTTGATGGTGGCTGATGCGATAATGCGGCATTTGCAGCCATAATCAATGATGCTTTTTGTGCATATTTATCGCCATTTAAATCATATTGAACAGGTTTCAATCCGTGTATACTTCGAATAAAATTAATATAGTTTAAAATTTCAGCTTTCTCGGAGTCATTAAGCGATCCTTCGAAGCAATTTTGAACATTTGGCACTTGATTATAATGTTCCTCCCAACCCAATATCTTATAAATGTTGTCATTTTTTTCAGATATTGCATCAAACGAATTGAATATTATACCAAACATCACCAAAATAAAAATTGAACTGATTTCAAAAATATTTTTCATATTATTTTCCTTTTTGCTATTAAGTAAAATTTAAAATTAATAACAATTTATCAATCCAAAAAATTACAATTTTCATTAATTATTTTTTTTAATTTTGGTATAATTTTTTCTATTAAAAATTTGGCTGTAATTAAATTTATTTTTTGTAATTTAGAGGAAATTATTAAATGAAAATGAAAAAATTATTAATTAATATTAAAAGAATATTACTAAAATTTAATTCTAATATACCATCAATCTTATATGTTTTAAAATATAGACTTTCGATTGTGAATATTTCTTTAGTATTATTTTTATCTTTTAATTACGTTTCGTATTCTCAAATTTATTTAGCAAGTCCCTCAAATTGGATGTTTATCGATGGAAATGTTGCTGCAACCAAGAATAATCAATACCCCTCATTTGCTCAATCCTTTGATTCGTTGGTAATTAAATGGTCAACACCTTTGATTTCAGGTGAAATTCAACCATTAATTGGAAATATTATCAATAATCCAAAATTGAATAATAACTTTAGTTTTGCACCAAACGAAATTGCGGCTGTGATTGGCAACCGATTAATCATTATAAATGGTAATGGTAAACTGGCAAAAACATTTGAATTCCCCGAAAATGTTCGTGGAATAAAATCCTTAAGTCTTTTGTTGGATACATTAGCAACTGGAATAACTGGTAGCAATGCGCCATCAGTGATGTTAACCGAAAGTATGGAGTCAAGCTACGATTCGCTTGCCACATCCTACATTTTTACTTATGATACACAAAGAGATTCTGTTTTAATTGCCCGAAGGCTTGCAATTGATATGCGTGCATACAAACCAAATATTTATGCCTCGATAAAGCCATTTGCAGGAAAACTATATGGAAATGAAGTTCAAGTTTATGCAACAGTCAACACACATACTCCTGAACTTGTAACTCAAAATCCTCCTTTTACCCCTTTTTTGAGAGGATTAGTAAAATTCAACTTATCCGCTACAAACACTAAATTTCCATTACCTGATGTTGGTGATGATTTGGATTATCGAGTAACTTTGGGACCAGAAGTAAATACATATCAACCATCAATTACTCAAATCGAAAGCAATATTAATTTGGTATTACCAACCTATCCAAGTGTTAAAGATTCGGTTTTAATAAAAAATAATATCACCCAATCCACTCAATCCAATCGCCCATATCTAATTGGATTCGACATCACCGACAATACCATAAAAGAAAGCATCATACCATACTTTATGCAAAATATCATCAACGGAAAACGTCCGCTAATTCGCCCATATTATGTTGATTTAATCGATGAAAGTACCAATACAACAAAATTTCTTATTGTAACCGAAGAATATAGTGGTTTGGAAGGTTCCGAAGGCACTTCGGTTATACATTTGTTCGATAAAAATGGTGTTCCAATAACTATACCTAACGAACCAGATAACCGACCAATTTACGGTGGGAAAAATCATCACTGGTCTATTGCCACCGGCAATGTGGATGGTGCAACTTGGAATAACTATCCCAAATATTACCCAAATAATCTTGGAAAAGAACTCGTTGTAACACAATCTACTCGTGAATTTGCTTATCCAAAAAACAAATTGATGGTATTACGATACAAAACTAATGGTGTTTACGAAAAATATTCTCCACCAAATACCTATTTAAATCAATTCGATACAATTTGCACTCATCGAATAAATGGCTGGTTAGCTTGCATCAATGATTTTGATGGACTATCGGACGAAAGAGAAGAAATTTTTTTGGTCGATGGAGGAACTTTGAGAATTTTAAGAATGAGATACTATTTTTCGGATGAATTTCTTAATGGTCGTCCTTTCGATACTGTTTATACCCACACTTTCGCCAATCAAACAATTTTTTCGGTAGCTGTTGCCGATTTGGAAGGTGATGGCAAAAACGACATCATAGTAACAACGAACGACAGCACCTACATAATAGGAACCGTAATCCCAAATTCCTTTATTTTGACTTCCCCAAAAATAACACAAAATCCACCCGAAATGTATTGCTATGGCGATACTCTTCAACTAAAGTGGTCAAATTATACACTTACAGAACAAAGTATGCAAATTCGCTTTCAAGAAACCAAGAACAATCAACCAACTAATAACCCACCAATAGTTATCGACAAGAATGCTTTGAATAACAACAACGATGTAATCTATAAATTGCGTGTTGACGAGCGTCTTATTGGCAAAGAAGGTTTCTTTATTGTTTCGGGAAACAAGAACCCCAATACAAATACAGATACATCAGCAATTATTGCATTCGAAATGCCAAGAATAAATTTGGAAGAATTCACCAAAAAATCTTACAGAATTTTGGATGAAATAGAAATTTCGGGTTATACCAAGTGTGTTGATTCCATAACAATCCAATTTGGACTGGTTGATACGCTTTGGCAAAACTTTGGCGGCGTCAAAATTTCGACCAATGATACATTTAAACTAAAGGCAATTATTCCGTGTTTAGACCTGTTCAATTGTCAAAAATTCGATTCAACAGCATACCTACTTTCTAGAGTTTTAATTCATAAGTATTTATATACCGACACATCCCAAATCTACAAACTAAATATTCAACCCGCAAGATTGCCTATTACACTTGAACCTTGCCCCACTAATTGTCCTACAAGACGCTTTAGATGGGATACAACGATACTAAAAGCAATCGGTATCGATACTCTTCGTTTTTATTTTTCTTCGAATGTAGGGGATAGTTTGGGAATGATTGGTGTCATACCTATTGATTCAGCTACTTTCAGTTGGAATCTACCGAATAATTTACCTAACAGGGTGGAATTAAGGGTATGTGGAAGGAATGGTTGCTTTCGGTTTGATACAATTTTGACAAATGCAACACCAAAGTATATAAATACAGTATCGCCAAATCCATTTAGACCAAACTATGAAGAAATGGAAATCATATATGCTATTCCACAAGATGATCTCGTTACAATAAGAATAATCGACCAAGCCAATAGAGTTGTACGCGAATTAGTCAATAATGAACCCCGAAAGGGAAATGTTATTTATTGTGACAAATGGAATGGTCAAAACAGTAGAAGCGAGCCAATAGCCAACGGAATGTATTATATTTGGTTTGAACTAAGTAATGGTACACGGGAAATCTATCCAGTATTTATAAGAAAATAATTTTTAAAATGTCAAAAGAAATGAGGTATTATGAGAGTATTAGTTGTTGAAGATGATTCCAAAATAATGGCCTTCATAAAACACGGCTTAACTCAAGAAAAATTTATAGTTGAAACTTGCGATAATGGAAATGATGCCGTTGATATGATACTCAATAATTTATTTGATGGGATTGTCTTAGATGTAATACTTCCAGGGAGGGACGGCTATAGTGTTCTGCGGGAAATTCGGGAGGCAGGAGTTACAACTCCCATAATTCTACTCAGTGGTCGTGATAATGTTGAGGATAGAGTTAGAGGTTTAGATTTAGGTGCCGACGACTTTTTAGGCAAACCTTTTGCAATCGAGGAGCTTGCAGCAAGACTTCGCACAATAATGCGACGCACTTTGCCCGACAAAACAACAAAGTTAAAATGTGGCGATTTGTTGCTTGATACTGTTTCGCACATCGCTTATCGCGATGGTAAAGAAATAGAATTGACAACCAAGGAATATACTTTGTTGGAATACTTTATGCGAAACAAAAACAGAATTCTCAGCCGAAGCACAATTACCCAACACGTCTGGAAACATAATTTTGATGCAGACTCCAATATTATCGATGTGTATATAAAAAGGTTGCGTTCAAAAATCGATTACAAAAAAAATAAACAACTTATTCAAAGTATTAGAGGAGTTGGTTATAGAATCCGTGATTTCGGCAATGATACCTAATTAGTCAAATTTATTATAAACAATTTCGTTTGTAAAAATAAAACATAATGCAAAAAATTGTAAAATTTAATTATACCTTTGTAGCATTTTTGCTATTTGGGGTTATATTTCAAGTTGCATCCCAAAACATTGCTCGGTTGGAATTATCAAATGAACAAGTTGCCAAATTCAATTTCCGATATGTAAAAAACGAAGCCTTTGGATTTGGAGAAAGATTAGATTATAATGTTGGATATAAATTTATTGTTGCAGGAACAGGTTATTTGCAAGTTGGTGCCCAGCCTGTTAACCGCTATGGGCGAGATTGCTATAACATCCAATTCGAAGTTCGTTCGCTCGAAAGTTTAGATTGGCTTTATCGTGTTAGAGATATTTACACAGCAGTGTTGGATGTTGGAGGTTTGTTCCCTTGGGAATTCACTCAAAAAATTCGCGAAGGTAATTATAAACGCGATTCCAAAGCATATTTCGACCAAATCAATCGAAAAGTTCTATTCCAAGATTCTCTCTATTCAATGCCTGAATATATCTTGGATATCTTATCTGCTTTCTATTTTACCCGTACTATGGATTTAAGTAATATGAAAAAGGGACAGGTATTTTTCCTAAAAAATTATTTTGATGGCAAAACTTACGATTTGGGAATAAAAATTCACGGAAAACAAACAACAGAAGTGGATGCTGGCAAATTCCGCTGCATTGTTGTCGAGCCATTGATTGTCGAGGGTGGTTTGTTTAAAGCTGATGGTTCGATCTACATTTGGTTAACCGATGATGAACGCAAAATGCCAGTAAAAGTAGCCGCCAAAATTCCAATTGGCTTTGTCGAAGCAAAGCTGACCAAATATCGAGGCCTTCGTGGACCACTGAAAGCCAAATTAGAATAATCTCTCCATTTAATTTAAAACATTTGTTGTCTCGGCTTATTTTTTTTCGGTTTCTAATAATTTCAAAACAACTTTACCAATACGACGAATACGAGTTTCGGGCTTTTTTGCTTCTTCGATGTAATCAATATATTCTTTTTGGTGAGAGGGGGGCATTTTGATAAATTTTTGGTTTGCTTTTGGAAATCTGTCTAATTCATCAAGCAAATCCTGCGGTATTTTTAATTGAGAATTCATAACAAAGATTTATGTAATTTTGCTTTTTTAATGGAGTGCAATTTATGAAAAAATTAACAATCTTATTCTCAATATCCTTAATCTTATTATTTGTTGGATGTTCAAAAAAAGAAAATGCTAACGAGGAAACAAAAAAAATGGAAAACGAACTACGAGCACTAATCGACAACTTCCTTGCCGATTACAAACCTTTGGAAGAAAAAGCTAACGAAGCATATTGGAATGCTTCGATCAATTCCACCGACTCGAATTGGGCATTGTTTGCCAGCTATGATATGCAAATGAACAAAATGTTTTCGAACAAAGAATTGTTCCAAAAAGTAAAAAAAATCAAGGAGTCAGGCAAAATTCAAGACCCAGTTTTAAACCAAGAATTAACTGTCTTTTACAATTCCTTATTAAGCAAACAAGCCGATACTAATCTACTCAATCAAATTTCCAAACTAACTTCCGAAATCGAATTGAAATATTCCAACTTCCGAGCAATCTACAAAGGCAAGAAATTGAGTGACAACGACGTTGAAGAAATATTGAAGACCAGTAAAAATTCCAAAGAACTGGAAGAAGTTTGGACAGCACAAAAAGAAATTGGAAAAGTTGTAGCAGATGATATATTAAAATTAGTTGGTCTGCGAAATCAATTAGCCAAAGGTTTGGGATTTAACAATTATCACGAAATGTCGCTCACCCTCAGTGGTCAAAACCCAAAAGAGGTCTCGGCTTTATTCGATGAATTAGATAAATTAACTCACGATGCTTTTGCTAATCTTATCAAAGAAATCAACGAAAATATTGCAAAACAAGTTAACAAAAAGCCCGAAGAATTGATGCCTTGGCACTATCAAAATAGATTTTTCCAAGAAGCACCCAAAATTTACGAAATTGACCTGGATAATTACTACAAAAATCAAGATATTGTTAAACTGACTGAATTATACTACAAATCCCTAAATTTACCACCAGATGACATACTTCCCCAAAGCGATCTATTCGAAAAGCCGAATAAGAATCAACATGCCTATTGTATAAATATTAATCGCGAAAAACGCGATATTCGCATCCTTTGTAATATAAAACCAACTTCTCGTTGGATGGAAACTATGTTACACGAAACTGGTCACGCTTTATACGAAAAATATTATGACCAAAACTTGCCTTGGTTGCTCAAAACTCCCGCTCATATTTTTACCACCGAAGCAGTCGCAATGATTTTCGGTCGATTTGCCACCAATCCACAATGGATGTTGGATATGAAAGTTATTTCGCCCCAAGAAAAGGAGAAAATTCAACCAATAACACAGAAAATTTTAAGGATGCAACAATTAGTATTTAGCCGTTGGGCACAAGTTATGTATCGTTTCGAAAAAGCTTTATACGAAAATCCACAGCAAGATTTGAATAAACTCTGGTGGGATTTAGTGGAAAAGTATCAAATGATAAAACGACCTTCGAATCGAAATATGCCTGATTGGGCTTCCAAAATCCATATTGCAACGAGTCCTTGCTACTACCATAACTACCTTATGGGTGAACTTTTTGCTTCCCAAATGTATGAATTTATCTCTGCAAAAATTCTAAACAAACCCAATCAAATTGTTAGTTTCTATAATGAGCCAAAGGTTGGGGATTTCTTCCGTGAAAAAATCTTTTCGGTTGGTAACAAATACTATTGGAACGATATGATCGAAAAAGCAACTGGCGAAAAACTCACTGCAAAATATTTTGCAAAACAATTTGTGAACTGATGTGAAATTATATATTAAGGAAAAAAAAGTCCGGCAAATGATTGCTGGACTTTTTTTATTCAATTCGATAATTTATGATAGAAATTAATTTTATATTAAATCTTAATTAAAACTTTTGTTGTGATGGAATTATTATTCTCTAATGTTAGGATGTATATTCCATTTGGAAAATTGCTTGTGCTAATTGTGAAAAGTTGATTATCGATTTTGCGAGATAACATTTCTCTGCCGTGTATGTCGAATATCGATAACCTCGAAAAGTCGTTGCTTTTCAAATGGATAGTTAACAAATCTCCAAATGGGTTAGAAGCAAATAAATTATCACAGCACTCTTTTATACAATAATTTTGCTCTGTATTTGGCACAATCGAAGTGGTTTCGTCATATTCGATGATGTAATAAAGTTGATTTGCAGGATTAATGTCGTTCCATTCACCGGCTATGCCTAAAAATCCCATATTTTTGGGCCAAGGTTCCAAAGCAATTGCAACAGCATTTTGTGTGCCTGCAAAATTGTCTGGTTCGTTTGCTGTGCCATTTTTAGAAATCCCACCCCAATAAACGAATGCATTTCCTACAACTTGACCATCATTCTTTCCGTTTTTACCTTGTCCTGTCCAGAACTTGACCCCTTTTCCATTGTTATCTCCATCCCAAATCCATTCACCCTCCTTATATTGGTCCGTAGCTCCAATCCAAATATAAGCAATTCCACCACCATCGGAAACTACTGTATAATCTTTTGGTATCTTGGCACCATTAACAATTGCCTTCCAAATTGTGTCTTGCTCGGCTTGAGAATCTATGTGAACTAAAAAGCCACCTTGTTTAACTGCATCCATACTAGCATCAGTCCAGCTTAACTTTTTGGTAACAATCTCGTATTTTTTCCCTTCAAATTTAAATTGATAATTTTCTGCAAATGAATTATTAGAATTTAAAAGAATAAATATAGATATTGGAATAATCAATTCGATCAATAAAATTTGTTTCATTTATATTCTCCAAATTTTTTTAAGATTAGACAACCTATTTTTTAAATCGTTACAAATTAGAAATAATGACTATTTAAATCCATCTATTCAAAAACAGAATTTGTGATATCGTATAGTTTTGTTTATAACTTATCCATTTAAGATATGATCATTACTTTTTTACGAAAAGTATATTCAATCCATAGGTGAGTTTTTATTTATTATTAAAAACTCAATTAAACACAATTTTGATTTGATATAAAATAGAAATAACTGATTAAAAATTTGTAGAAATCTATTTAAAATCTGCTTGGAAAATTGCTTGAAAATTAAATGTATTCAAGTGAATATATTCACCTAAATCTGCATTCAAAAAACCCCGTATTGGTTTATTTTTATCTTCTTGTTGTATCGAAAAAATTAAACCTAATTCCTTATCGTTGATAATATACTTGCGATTATTTCGAAAATCTTTGACTACCAACTCCAACCTAATAAGTTTATTTCTTTCTTCATCTATTACAATTTCGTTGTTTCTGTTTGGAATTGTTAAGCTGTCGACAATTAAACGCATCGACACTATTCTATCCTTTCTATTATTAATCGCATCATCTGGAATAGTACTAATTGCCTCGATATCTAACCAAACCTTACTCTCTTTTTGTGTTGTATCAATTATAAACTTATCTTTCAAAAGTTTATAATTTGTCCCCCAAGTCATCGAGGAACCTTGTGGACCCATCGAAAAATATTCCACAAAGTTCCATTTAGTTGTTAATTGTATTGGGTTATTAATCGTATCTCCGGGCGAGGGCGTTGATGGACTTAATTCTGTAATCCGTACATTTGGATCTGTTCCAAAAGTATCCCTACAACCCCAAATAAATCCTATCACAAGCGATAAAGTTAAAATAGAGAAAATTTTATAATTCCACATTGCTGTCTTAATTAAAAATGAAACATAATTCCATAGTTCAATCCAATTTTTTTAGCCCAAAATTCCTTGTTTTGATGTAGATGTCGTAACAAAGATCCTTCTACGCCAATTATGAAACCGTATTCTTTGGACGGACTTATTTCTGTCCCTATCATAATGCGACCAATTTGACCTATTTTATTTCCTCCAATATATAAATTTGCAAAAGATTTAAAATCTGATAATTTAGCCAATTGAATTTTCCTACAATACCAATAGAGGTAAAATTGGTATTTTGTTCGTAACGGAATTCTTTCGCACCAACCTGTCCAGTATAATCCAAATAATAAAACTCTTGCCTCAAATTCAATCCTAATGAAATCGAAGATGACAAATCGTAAAGCAAAACCAACGACTTGGAATCGAATAGTGGTTGGGACGAACGAGGTAATGGACTTTGTGGTAATGAGTAACTATCGTTCCCAGCAAGCATTATCGAAAAATTCTCCATACCAAGATTTTTTATAGCATAATCCATTGGTATTAATTGGATGTCGTCGATTTTAATAAACTTGTTTTCATTGGGCAAATTCTGATTTAGTAAGAAAGGATTGTCTAATGTTTGCTTTATGAAATTTGTTGAGTTGATTATACTTACTTCTGATGAACTAATCGTATTTGGTTCAAATGAAGTAGATTGATTTAATTCTTCGTGTTTTTGTTTTTTGGCGGGCTTTTCGATATAGATATATTTTACTTTTTCTGGAATTTTCGAGTTTGTTTTGGTTTTGGTATCGTTATCAAAATTGCTGACAACGGGAACAGAATTCTGCTCAATAGTTTGAGATTTAAGGTTTGGATTAGATTTTGATAAATTGGATTTATCTACACCTTGTAGGTTAAAGAAATAAAATAAAGCAGCAGTGATAATAATCGAAGCAATATTTGTTAAAATTATTCCACCATATTTAGCCCAAAAAGAAATTGGAGGATTGATTGTTGGGGTGGGTCCAGCTGCAGTTGGTGAAATCCCAAGAGTAGAGAAAATGGTGTTAGTCGAATTCAAACTTGGCTGGTATGCCGAAAAATCGGTCAAAGCAGCCCTCTCGAACGCTAAATATTGCTTGAATTCAGATCGCAATGCCGGATTCTTGGCCATATTCTCAAATAAATTTTGCTCCGCAATTGGATCCAACCCTTCATCAATAAACCGGTGAATTAGTTCTGAATGTTCCATTTATTTAACTCCTTATTTTCTCAATTAATAAATTCATCATAATATGGTTTTAAAATTGCTTTAATTTGTTGTTTTGCCCTGAAAACTCTTACGGGCATTTTCGGGTGTTATATCCAATACTTCGGCAATTTCGTCGTAGTCCAATCCATCGTAAAGTCGCAACACTAATGGTTCTCTATACTTTAATTCCAAACTTTCGATTGCCTTCTGAATTATTTGTAAATTTGAATTCGCAAATTCTTCTAAAACAGAATATGATCTATAATCCATTGCGTAAATATTCTGTTTTGTTTTTTCGTCTCTTATGGCATTCAATGATAGATTCCGTGCAATTCTAAGTAAAAAGCTCAATAAACTAACCTTTAACTTCTCAATTTTTACATTTTGGTAAAATTTAATGAATGTTTCTTGGAAAATGTCCTCTGCAATTTGCTTATCTTTAATGATCTTGTAGCAATAAGAATGCACTCTCGAAGCATACCTTTGATAAATGCAGCGAAATGCAGCATCTGATTGCTGGGGATTATCCGATAATAATCCTTGTAAAAGTTCAAGATCTTCTAACTTGCGACAATCCAATTGTTTTTCTGCTTGTTATAAATGTTATACACAAAAAAGCGAATTTTGTTCCAAAATTACAAATTTTATTACTAAATAATTATAATACACTAAAATTCGTCTAATCAATGAAAAAGGAAGAAAATCCGATGTTAAAAAAAGCAGAAACTTCAGTTGAAATCAATCCAATCATCGCAAATCGATGGAGTCCCCGCTCTTTCGACAAAAATAAAAATTTAACTCAAGAGCAAATTACCCAACTACTCGAGGCAGCTCGTTGGGCTCCATCATCAATGAACGAGCAACCTTGGCGTTTTTTGGTTGCCAATCGCAACGAAAATTCTACCATTTTCTGGCAAATGTTCGAATGTCTTGCAGAAGGTAACCAAGTTTGGTGCAAAAATGTTAACACACTTATTTTGGTAACAGCATATCAAAAATATAGCAATGGAGATTTCAATGCAAGTGCACAATTTGATACTGGTTTAGCTGCCGAAAATTTGATTTTACAAGCAGTGTCAATGGGACTTGCAGCCCATCCAATGGGAGGATTTGATAAATCAAAGTTAAAGGAAATCCTTCAGTTGTCAGATGATTACACTTTGTTGGCGATAATTGCTGTGGGTTACCAAGACGAAGCCGAAAAATTGGAGGACATATTATTAATTCGAAGGGAAAAAGCTCCCCGAACAAGAAAACAAATTAAGGACTTACTGCTAAAGAATTAGATTTTGTATCATTTGGCACTTATTTATTTTTCTACAGAATTTTTTCATTTGAGCATTTAATCAATTATCCCTTATATCCAATAATCCTTAACTAAATATCTTTTTTATTTGTTCATTCTGTTTAATTGAAAAATTTAAAATAAATGCACTCTTTTTTTTTGCATAGCGATATATTTCTTAATTTCTTGGATATTGTAAATTTTTTGGTATTTAATTTTGTTTTTCCATAGGTTGTATGTCATTTTTTGTGGAATATTAAATATTATCAAGTGCTTCTTCTTATTTTTTATATAATTAATAAGTTCGTAATCTTCCCATTCGTGTTTACATTCTTGTTTTCCTATTAAAAGTGCTGTATTTTTAAAATTGTTTTCTATAAAAAATGAGTTGGGGCGCTCATACATCACTACCTGCGGTTTTGGAAATGTGTATTGCCGTAAAACAAGAACAAACGTAAAAAACACAACTACTATGAAGCGAAAAAGCAAAACTTTACTACTTTTCGACAAAAACAAATAGATGGAAAATATACTAATAATTATTGAAATCATCTTTACACTTTCTCCTGAAACATATGCAAATGGTAATTTTGCAGCGTAATGAGTTATATAAGTTGCAATTTCGATTGACAATTGCGAGGATGTGGCAAATATTTGTCCTATGTAGGCAGAAAAATAGACGCTTATTAAAGCAACTATCCCAAAAATTTGACCTAACATCATCAATGGTATAACAATTAGATTAGCCAACGGCGAAATTATTGAATAAATGCCAAAATAAAATGCTACAATTGGCGAAACAATTATCGAAGCCGATAGCGAAACAACCAAACTATTGCCTAATTTTTCTAAAATTTGATTTTTGTTAAGTTTAAAATAGTTTTCCAGAAAAAGTTTAATTGGTTTATATAATAAAACAATTCCAGAGATAGCTGCAATCGACATCTGAAAACCAACTGAATATAGACTTGATGGATGGACTAATGCTACCAGTAATATTGTTGTTGCAATGATGTTGATTGGATTTGGTTTTCGTTGAATTAAATATGCAAAAAGTAATAAAAGAATCATAATACCCGCACGAACTGCCGAGGGCTGGAAATCTACCAAATAAATATAACCAAACAACGATACTGTAATTAATACAAATTTAAAATAGTGGTTTCGTATGAAAGAAAAAATCCAAAACAAGAATCCGGCAATTATACCTACGTGAAAACCACTAACCGCAAGTATATGGGCAACTCCCGTTACTGCAAATTCTTGGCGAGTGGAGCGGTGCAATTCCGATTTGTCGCCCAAAATAATTGCTTTCACGATACCACGCGTAGATCGTGGATACATCTTGTCGATTTTGTCGAACATTGATTTTAGGGCAATCTCCCTAAAGGAAGGAGGGTTTTTGATGTCAATCCAAGAAATTTTATTGGCAAATCCAACGACTGAATATTCGCAATCCAAGTTGCGTAAGTAGTTCAATTCGTTAAATTCGTTTGGTAAATTTGCTGTGGTCGGCAATTTGAATTTTGCAATTCCCGCAACAATATCGTCATTATTGATCTCGTTGTATCGGTTTTTTTGAGAGTTGATTATTGTCAACAAAAAACGAGTATTTTTCTTAAATTCCCAATTTTCATCTAAAATTTTGCCTTCAACGATAACTCGAGTGTATTTTGGAGTTTTTTTCAAAATTTTGGAAACATTTGAATAAAAATATCCGTTTTTCTGAGTGCTGCATTTTGTATTGGAATTATAATCCAAATGCTGTGTTCTTAGTGATGTAAAAAGGCCAAATACAAAAGCAAAATAAAAGAAAAGAGGTAATTTGTGTTTTGATAACAAAGTTAACAATACCGATAAAACTAATAAATAAATTAAAAAACTAATCAAACCAAAAAGTGAAAATGTAGTTAATTTAGCAAAAACAAACCCAAATATTGCAATGATAAGAATTTTAAGGGAAGGTGAACGTCTAAACATTTTCAATCGCAATTGCAATTATAACTAAATTAGAAAAAAATAGATAATTTGCATATTTTTAACATTAAAAAAACAAAATTATGTGTGGAATAATTGGCTATATTGGACAAAAAGATATTATACCCTTGCTTATAACTGGCTTAAAGCGGATGGAATACCGAGGTTACGATTCCGCTGGATTATCGGTGATAGGAAAAGATTATAAGCTTTATTCAATCAAAAAGAAAGGGCGAGTCCAAGATTTGGAATTATCTGCTATGGATTTAAAGGTTAATGGAGAAATTGGAATAGCCCACACTCGATGGGCTACACACGGTTTCCCAAACGATATAAATGCCCATCCACATTTCGACACAAAAATGAATATTTCGTTAGTTCACAATGGAATTATCGAAAATTATGCCATTATCAAACAAAAACTTCTACAAGAAGGCTATACATTCCGTTCCGAAACCGACACAGAGGTATTAGTTGTATTAATAGAGAGGTTTTACGAGAAAGTTAAAGATTTGGAATATGCCGTAAGATTAGCATTGAACGAAGTTAATGGTACATTTGGAATAGCCTTGATTTCCAGCTATGAACCAAATAAGATAATTGCAGCACGACGCGGAAGCCCGCTCATTCTGGGCATAGGAGACGACGAGTATATCGTTGCATCGGATGCTGCAGCAATCATAGAACATACGAAAAATGTTGTTTATTTAAACGACGACGAAATGGCAATTCTAACCCCCGAAGGCTTTATAACCAAAACTATATCCAATAAAAAAGTTAAATCCGAAATTCATCAACTTGAATTCGATTTAGAACAAATCGAAAAAGGTGGTTTTGAACACTTTATGCTAAAAGAAATTTTCGAACAAACCCAAACAATTCGTGATGCAATGCGTGGACGATTGTTGGTGGACGAAGGAAACGTAAAACTTGGTGGATTGCGTTCAGTGCGAGATCGAATTCGTAATGCCAAAAGGATAATCATCACTGCCTGTGGAACATCGTATAATGCTGGTTTGGTTGGTGAGTACCTGATTGAGCAATTAGCTCACATACCAGTTGAAGTGGAATATGCCTCCGAATTTCGCTACCGTTCACCAATAATATACGAAGATGATTTTGTGATTTTCATTTCCCAAAGCGGCGAAACTGCCGACACCTATGCTGCAATTCAAGAGGCAAAACAACGCGGTGCAACTTGCCTTGGAATTGTTAACGTTGTTGGAAGTTCAATTGCTCGAGCAACAGACGCTGGCATATATATCCACGCCGGTCCCGAAATAGGTGTTGCTTCGACCAAAGCCTTCACTTCGCAGTTAACTGTTTTAACACTTTTGGCTTTATATTTAGGACGAATGAGAAATCTATCACCAATAGATGGAATAAGAATTGCAAAGGAATTGGTAGATTTGCCTAACAAAGTGCAGATGATTTTGGATAATACAACCGAAATCGAACGCATAGCAAACGAGTATTATCAATCCCGTAATTTCTTGTATTTAGGCCGAGGTTATAATTATCCAATTGCTTTAGAGGGTGCTTTGAAGTTGAAAGAAATCTCTTATATCCACGCCGAAGGCTATCCCGCTGCCGAAATGAAGCACGGACCAATTGCTTTGATAGATAAAAATATGCCAGTTGTAGTTATTGCCCCAAAAGATGAGATTTACGACAAAGTTGTTTCGAATATCGAGGAAGTTAAAGCACGCGAAGGAAAAGTAATTGCTGTTACGAATTACGGTAACAAGGATTTGGAGCGAATAGTTGATCACTGTATTTACATTCCCGACACTTTGCCCATTCTAACACCTATTCTAACGGTTATTCCTTTGCAATTACTTGCTTATTACACGGCACGTTTAATTGGGCGTGACATAGATAAGCCAAGAAATTTGGCAAAAAGCGTTACTGTGGAATAGTCTTTAATTATTCAATATAAAAATACAATCGAAGTGCAATGTAGTAATTTAAATATAATGTCCCAATTTCTGCTAATCCTAAAAAAATTTTTGTTGCCAATTATTGTTGTTTTGTTTTTTTGCCCAATGCAAACCAAATCGCAGGACACTACTTTAACTATTCAAAAGCTAAATAATGATAGTTTGCAAGTCAGGAAAAAAGGTGACTTGGACACATTGGTCAAAACTAAATCGAAAGATTCAATAATTTTCGATAAAAAAAACAATTTACTAAAATTATACGGAAATGCTGAATTGATTTTCCGAAAACAAAAGCTTTCATCACATTTTATTCAACTTGACCTGAAGAACGCATTACTCGAAGCTCGCCCAAAACAAGATTCGAATAATAAAATTAGTAACTTCCCAATTTTTAACGATAATGGTGAGGAAATTTTTGGTAAAGTTATAAAATACAATTTTCGAACCAAACAAGGCATCATTGATTTGGGCGAAACGAAAATGAGCGAAGGTTTCTATTTTGGCAGTAAAATCAAAAAGATATCCGAAAAAGAATTATTTGTTCAAGATGGATGCTACACCACTTGCGATCATCCCCATCCACATTATTACTTTGGTTCTCCAAAAATGAAAGTGGTTGCGGGCGACAAAGTATTTGTCGATCCTTTGATCTTATATGTTGCGGATATGCCCGTTTTTATGGTGCCATTTGGCTTTTATATACCCAACAAAACAGGAAGGCAATCTGGTTTGATTGTTCCATCATATTTTTTCTCGACCGATCGCGGTGTTGTATTAGAGAACTTAGGTTTTTATTGGGCTGCAAGTGATTATTGGGATATGCAATTTGGTGCTAATTTATATTCCAAAGGTGGTTTTATCATCAAAAATAATACTCGAGTCGTGATAGGAAACTATTTAAATGGTAACTTAAATTTGCAATATGGCAAAACACGTTTTCGACCCGACGATCAGTATACAACAAATTGGAGTGTTTCGGGCAGCTATTATCATCAAATCGACCCAATGCAGAACATAAATGGCAATTTCAACTTTGCATCTCAAGATTTTAATCGTAACACTCAGATAAATTTGCGGGATCGTATTGTACAAAACATTAGCTCCGATATTGGTTATTCCAAAACATTCGAAAACAATACTTCATTTGGAATTTCTTATCAGCGAAATCAAAATATTATTACAAATGAATATTCCCAATCTATTCCTATACGGTATTCTATTCCTAACTTCTACCCTCTTAAACAGATAAAGTCAATACCAAAAGATTCTTGGATTAGGGATATTTCTTTTAGTCTATCTACCTATGGCTCATATTCCAATGACTACACAAGATCAATTGAACAGAGATATGTTGAAAACAAAATAGTACAAGACACAATATTTAAGCTCAACGAAAAGAAATACATTTCCTACTCTCCAAATATATCGATATCTCCCAAATTTGGATATTTCACATTAACTCCCTCGATTAGTTTTGGTGCCAATACTTTTTTTCGTAGATTAAACCGAACAATGGATACTTCCGGGAGATTAATCGACAAATACGAAAATGGTTTATTTTGGGAGTACTTCTATCGAATTGGAATTTCCACTTCTACTCGACTTTATGGAATGTGGGATGATAAAAATAAACTTTTTGGATTTATTTCTCCAAATGGATTGGGTTTAATTGGTTTTCGTCACACTTATAATCCAACTTTTTCCTTGTCTTATTCTCCCGACTTTTCAGCAGAAAAATTTGGTTTTTATTCCACATATTACAACCCGCAAACACAACAAAATGTTCAGTATTCACGTTTTGTTAACGAAGGCGGTTCTCACGCTCCAAGTTCACGTTCTTTTGCTCTATCTTATAGTGATCTCCATAGTTTCGAGATTAAAATAAAAACAAATGACTCGATTGGAGAGAAAAAAATTGAACTACTAAGAATAAACCTATCAACTGGCTATAATTTTGCTGCTGATTCACTAAAGTTAAGTCCCCTTTATGTGCAATTGCGTTCTCCTGTGCTTGATTTTATGAATTTTAGTGGAAATGCTGGATTTACATTTTACGACGAAGCCATCGTTGTAGATTCCATTGGGCGGAAATTATTCACACGCTTTGTTGATAGATACTTAATTACACAAGGTAAAGGATTGGCTCGCCTAACGAATTTTAGTTTTTCGATTTCATCTTCATTTTCTCGAGATGGTTTTTCGGGTTTTGGCTCTTTTGGTACTGATACAAAAAAACGACAGCAAGATTCATTAGCTCCAGGTGATAGATTTTCGCAAAGAATAAACTACGAAGGTGAAGATTTCGACTTTTTTGCCGAAAATATTCACGGATATTCACCTTTGGACTTTCCCTGGAGTATCAATTTTTCGTTAAACTATTCTTATAATCAATTTACAATCGACAATATTTCTCGAACAATGACAATCAATAGTTCTTTGAATTTTTCATTAACTCCAACTTGGAGTTTTACAGCTGCGACAAGTTACGATTTTATTTCTGGAGAAATCCTTGCACCATATATAACTGTTCGAAAAGATTTACACTGTTGGGAATTAAATTTTTCGTGGTCTCCATCTAAAATTAATGGTGGATTTTATCTATCATTTGGCATCAAAGCATCGCAATTACGTGATTTGAAAATTGATAAACGAAGCAGTACTCTCTATCGCTAATTAAACTCGATACTAAAATTTTTTTTCCAATCTGTCGATAATACTTATGTTAAAAATGCTTATTAATTTGAAATCAAAAGCAAAAAAATATGATTTTTTACTTTGCTAATAATAATACATATAAAATTTTGATATTACCAAAATTATTATTCATAGTATTAATCGCAACCTTATTGCTTAGCAACAATTGTATTGCCCAAAATTTAACCATCAAAGAAATAGAAATAAACAACAAACCAACCAAAATTACAATTGTGGAATTACATAATACCAGCTACCTAACCTACATCGAATTATCAAAATTATTAGAATTGCAAATAAATATTGACAATGGTAGATTATTACTTTCAGGACCAAAATATGAATTAACATTTTTGCGTGGAAGTAGTTTTTTCAAAATTACACATAGAAAATTTGAAGAAATAAAACAGTTGCATTTGCCTGTAATTGAAATAAATAATATCTACTATTTGCCATTTCCAACAACCCTAACACTGCTCGATTCAGCCAGTTTAATAAAAGTGCAAATTGAAAAAAAATCAATCGTAAAAAACAATGAAAAACCTACACTAAATGAACAACAATCAGTTAAAGATGAAATAATTCCTGATAATTTGGAACAAATTAAATTAATTCACAACAAAGTGAAAAACAATGTCAATCAGAATAAGGAAAGTAATCTAGCTTTCACAAGAACAGAGAAAATTGAAACAAATCCATCTACATTCAAAAATAGACCAAAAAGTTCCACAGAGCCAAACTCAACCAAAAATAATCACATAACCCAAGTAGAGTTTGAAAACAAAACTATCGAAACATTAGAACTACCACAAAAGGAAACAAAAAATGAACACCCAAGCACCCAATCAGTATCCGCCGGAACTATCCCAATTGACAATTCCGAAATTAAGCCTCAAATTGATACAAAAAAAATGAATGGTTATAAAATACCAAAAGACATTAAACGTAAAAGATTACAGAAATTATTGGGCCAAAATGACATCTAAAGAATTCTCTCAATTAATTGAAAATATAAGCAGCAAAATATCCAAAATTCAACAAAACTTTGATGATTACCAAAAAGAATTTTTCCCAGAGCGTTCTCCTCAGTTCTTTTGTCTCGAATTGAATGGAGAAGCCGGTGAATTGGCAAACTTGGAGAAAAAAAAATGGAAAGGTCGCGAAGTGAGTGACGATAAAATTGCAGACGAGGCAGCCGATGTTTTTATTGCTATAATGAATTATGCTAACTCCCGTGGAATCAATTTGGAACGAGCTATCCTAAATAAATTAAAAATTATCGAAACAATACGCCAAGAACGAGCCGACCAAGGGCTAAAGTATTAGTATTTTGTTTTTTTTGTAACAAAACAGAATCTATCTAAAATTGAGTATAGATTTTCAACTTATTACATTAAATGGGTACTCATTTATTTGAATCCAATATGCCAATAGTTCTGCGGATGTTGCCTTCGGATTTTTCGAGTAATTCAACGGACTTTTCGTAGTCCACATTCAATAATTGCATTACTATGGCATTTTTAACTCTTCCCTTGGAGTTTGTTAGTAGTTCTGTTGCTTTATCGTAATCCACATTACAAATTCGCATAATTATATTTTTGGAGCGTTCTACTAATTTTTGATTAGTTTGTTGCAAGTCCACCATGATATTTTGATAGGTCTTACCTAAACGAATCATCGAGGCAGTGGTCAACATATTCAACACTAATTTTTGTGCTGTGCCCGATTTCATTCGAGTTGAACCAGCAATTACCTCGGGACCAACTTCTGGTGTGATTAATACGTCTGCCTTTATGCCCATTTCCAGAACTTTTTGACGTTTGGAGGTGGATATCATCACCGTTTTACAACCCATAGATTTTGCAAAATTTACAGCAGATTTTACATATGGCGTCCTTCCCGATGCAGCAATACCAACAACTACATCTTTCGAGGTCAGTTGAATACCTTTTAGGTCTTCGATTGCTCCATTGGTATTATCTTCGGCACCTTCTTGGGCAACAAACATTGCTTCGCGACCTCCAGCAATCAAACCAATAACCAAATTTGGATCTGTTCCATATGTTGGTGGACACTCGGCAGCATCAACTACGCCCAATCTTCCTGAAGTTCCAGCACCAACATAAATCAATCTTCCGCCGTTTTTGATTGCACTAACTATTATTTCGACTGCTTTGGTGATATTTGGTATTTCTTTTTCGACTGCAAAGGGAACCAGTTTATCTTCGTTATTAATCATTCTCAATATTTCTTCGGTTTCGACTAAATCAATATTAATCGTATTAGGATTAATTTGCTCCGTAGACAGAGAGGTAATCTCTTCGAATATGGAAATTTCTTTTGTCATCACAAATTTAAAAAAGTTAAAAATCAAAATTAAATAATCTAATAATTATCGTTTACGGGAAAATGAAATTTTTTTTCACTAATTTTGTAATTTATTTTATAACGACGAGAGAATTATGTCAGTCCGTGTTCGATTTGCACCATCTCCTACAGGATACTTGCACGTTGGCGGTTTACGCACAGCATTATATAATTTTTTATTTGCTCGCCATAACCAAGGAAAAATCATATTAAGAATCGAAGATACCGACCGAACAAGATTGGTGGAAGGAGCTACCGAAAACTTAATAAAATATCTTGAATGGGCTGGAATTAATTTCGACGAAGGACCTCACGTTGGAGGCAACTATGGACCCTACATACAAAGCCAGAGATTTGATTTATACAAAAAATATGCTATGGAACTTATTGAAAAAGGCAAAGCATATTATGCATTCGATACATCGGAAGAATTGGAAACAATGAGAAAAAGAATACAAGAATCAGGTGGTTTTTATAAATATGATCGAATGACGATGCGTAATCAATTTACATTAGGCGAGCGAGAAACCCAAAAATTAATTGAAAATGGAGAACCTTATGTAATTCGACTAAAAGTTCCTCAAGACCAAAATATAGAATTCCAAGATGTTATCCGTGGATTTGTAACAATTAAAGGCGAAGAAATAGATGATCAAGTTTTGTTAAAATCCGATGGATATCCTACATATCATTTGGCTAATGTTGTGGACGATCACTTGATGGAAATCACTCACGTAATTAGGGGCGAAGAGTGGCTGCCGTCAACACCAAAGCACGTCCTACTTTATCAAGCATTTGGTTGGGAATGCCCAGTCTTTGCCCATTTACCTTTATTGCTCAACAAGGACAAATCAAAGCTGAGTAAACGTCAAGGAGATGTAGCTGTCGAGGATTATGTTGCAAAAGGATACTTCAAAGAAGCTTTGGTGAATTTCGTAGCTCTATTGGGTTGGAATCCCACCGCCGATCGTGAAATTTATTCTATGGATGAACTTATTGAGCTCTTTAATTTGGAAAAAGTCAACAAAGCCGGCGCAGTTTTTGATTTGGATAAGTTAAATTGGATGAATGCACAATACCTTAGAATGAAATCTGCTGACGAACTAACTGACCAAGTGATACCATATTTGGAATCAATCAATTTTGATTACAAGAAACGGGAATATTTAAAAAAAGTAATAGAATTGTTCAAAGAACGTTTAGAAAATTTGCACGATTTGCCCGAAGCAATTTCATATATGTTCACCCGTCCAACAAATTTTGATGAAGCATTTATTTCAAAGCATTGGAAAGAACACACAAAGGAATTAGTCGAGGAATATATCGAAGAACTAAGAAAATTGGATCGATGGGATTATCAAACACTTCACGATTTCACAATCCATTGGATAGAAAAGAAGGGTTTAAAGCTCAAAGACATTGTCCATCCATTAAGAATTGCTGTTACTGGTAAATCTGGAGGGGCAGGCATATTCGAAACTTTAACGTTGTTGGATAAACAAGATGTAATTGAACGAATTGAGTATTTTATAATAAATGTGATAAAATAGAATAAAAAATTATATTCATTTTTTATTGAAAATTAAATAATTAATTTAATCACGCTTCTTTTATTGTTACTGGTGCTGGGATTGTTGATAAATATAAAATTACAAGTAATGTTACAATTGCTGTAGTCAAGAAAGCAGGACCTGCTCCAAATTGTGACCAAATCATACCCGTTAGCGAACTTGCCAACATTGTGCAAATACTTTGTAGTCCTGCAAAGGTCCCAATTGCTGTAGCTGTATCCTTCTTATCTGTGATGTTGGAAATCCATGCCTTCGAAATCCCCTCGGTTGCAGCAGCATAAATCCCATAAAGGAAAAACAAAACAAAAAACACAATTAGGTTATTATTTATGGCCATCCCAAAATAGACTAAGGCAAATAACCCTAAACCGAAGATAAAGATTGTTTTTAAGCCTAATTTATCTGCAAGAATACCAACTGGGAAGGCAAATAAAGCATATACTAAATTATAAAAGATATAAACACCTATTACCATTGAGTCCTGAAGTCCACTTTGCTTAACTTGAAGCAATAAGAAAACATCGGAACTATTGAATAAAGTGAAAGCCAATAATCCCACGACTAATCTTCTGTATTCTTTTGGACTAACTTTCCAATATTGGAGAAACGAAAAAAAACCGGTTTTTATGGTTTCTTTCTTGCTTTCTTGATTTTTTTTATCCTTTAAAAAAAAGGTAAATGCTATAGCTAAAATTCCTGGGATGAAGGCAATCATAAACAGAAATTTGTAGTTTTCGGGATAAAAGTAAAGAAAAAGTAATGCAAAACTTGGTCCTAAAACTGCTCCAAAGGTGTCCATACCACGATGAAAACCAAAAACCTTTCCTTTGGTTGTAGCGGTTGCTTCGTCCGATAACAAAGCATCCCGAGCGCCAGTTCTGATACCTTTTCCAAATCGGTCTAAAGTTCGGGCAAGAAAAATCCATATTGGGAAAGTGAAAATTGCCATCATAGGTTTTGATATTGCACTCATAGCATAACCCACTTGCACAAATGATACTCGCTTTCCGGATAAATCGGATAATTTCCCAAAATAACCTTTGCTTAAACCAGCTGTTGCTTCGGCCAGTCCCTCCAAAATCCCAATAAGAAAAACCGAAAAACCAATTGTTGTTAGATATATTGGCATAATAGGGTAAAGCATTTCGCTGGCAATATCAGTAAATAAACTAACTAATGACAACACCCATATTGTTCGAGTGATGTAATGTAGGTTGTTTGGCTTGATCACTATATTTCTCCAAGTTGCTTAGGAATTTAAAGAACGAAACCAAAAACAATTGCCAAAATAATTGCCAAAACTGATATTCCAATGGCAATCATTGTTTGACTTTGACTTTTGGTCAAATTTTGCTCCAATTTATCTATTTGAAAATATAAATTGTGAACCTTTTCGAGAACCTGTTTGTATTCGTCATTATTAAGTTCCAGCATACTATCATAAATTTTAGTAATTTCCTTTTTGTCTTTATTTAATCGAACTTCGAAATCTTTGAATTTTTCGGTTATTTGTTCCAATTTCAATTCTAATTCCGAAGTTATATTGAATTGCTTTTGTTCGAGCTTATCCATTTTTTTCGCTTCTTCCCAAGCCTCCAGTGTATTCTCTTCTTGGGTTTTATTACTGCTTCTATTGCTTTCGGTAGAAAAGAGGGATTGAAATTCCGGCAATTGTAAAATGGAATAAAGAGTATTGACTGCGTTATTTAACTCAGATAATTTGCCTTCGATTAGCTTATTTTTGAGTAATATATTAGTTTCGATGTTTTTAAGGTCACGATCGACTTTTTTTTGGATTTCTGCATCAATTTTTTCTTTTAACTCTTGTAAAGTTTTTTCTAAGTGGCGACTTGATTTTTCGGAAATTCCTTCGATGAATTTATTGAATTTTTGGTAAGCTTCGGCGATTTGCGCAGTTAAATTTTCGAAGCTAAGTTTTAAATCTCCCAGTTCTTTATACAACGCCTGTGCTTGGTGGTAAAGTTCTTTAGTTTTTTCGTTTTCATTAAAAAATTGAACTAATCTCTCGTGCTCTTTTTTGTATAAATCGATAGATTTTTCGATATCAAAATGGGTGTTATCAATAAAAGTTTGCAGATTGCTTTTAATATTTGAAGCAAATAATTCAAACTGTGTTACAATTTCATCATACTTTTTGTTTTTTTCTTCCAGCGAGCGTAGAACCCTATCGATGCGATTGGCTTGATCAATCACACGGCTGAACAATTCAAATACTTCGTAACTTATCGACTTTGGAGGTTCCATTCCGAAATCAATTCGTTGAAATAACTTAAACTATGGATTAATTTTTCTAACAAGAAAACCTCCAATTCGGGTGTAATTTTGGTGGCGTTATCGTAAATGATTTCGAATATTTCTTGTCGAAAATTGTCGTCGTTTGCGAATTTTTCGGGCATATATGTTTTAACATAATCCAAAAGCAAATCCATTTCGGCCAATTCTCGATAATAAGAATTGACATTTAGTCTTTTTTTTAGATTTTTAATTGGGTTTATATTTTTTTCGCTTTTTTCCATATCAATAAATTCATTATCGGAAATTACGAATTTTTTTTTAGTAATCACCAACTTCCCCCAAATTTCAACTTCATCTCCCAGTTTTTTTCGTCGGGGTCGAATACTGTTGAATTCAGATTTGTGGAATATGACAACATCCACACAATTTGGTTGAATATTTTGCTATCGGTGGAAATTGGCATTTCGATTGTAATTTGATTATTTTTTGTTAAATCGGCTATACTGCCGCCCAAAGACCAATTTAACGAACCGTATAATTTGCCTTTGAAATTAATTTTGGTTTTTTCGAAATCTTGACTATCAATTTGGAAATCAGCACTTTCGATCACACCAGTACGGAGCAATAAATCCGATATCGAGCGAGAGGCAATCGACGATATTCCCGCACTGCTCAATTTATTCACAACATTTGGATCTAATACAGCATCGCCCGAACCAGGCAATTGACCAAAAAGCAATAGATAAAGTGCATTTTCTTCAATTTTCTTTTGTTCAGCTTGTGGTGCTATTCCATTCAATGTGTAGTCAAATCTCACTTTGGGCTGTTGGGCTGTTCCTGTTATGAAAATTTTGATTGTATACCGTATGGGATTATTTTGGTCATCAATTTTTCCGTTATATTCACTAATTATGTCTATCGATGGATTGGTTATATCTCGGGATTGAAAAATTATTGTACCCTTGGCATTCATTTGCTTATATGAATTCAATTTAGAACCATCTTTGATAACTAATTCACCATACAGTTGTCCCATTGGATTATCTTGGTCCATTATATAAACCAAAGGTATTGTTGGATCGGAGCTACCCAAAATGGCAACTACTTCGCCCACTGGTCCTAAATCGATTGTAAGATTGATGGTTTTGGGTATATACACATTCATTTCAATATTTGGCATTTGAGCATTGACCATTTGTTTTTTTGTAATTTGTTTGGTAGTTGAGTCTGTTGATGTATTAACTGTAAAAATTGTCTTGTCCCCAACAATTCTATATTCAAAATTTGTCTTTGTGGTTTGTTGTGTTTGATCTAAATTGGCTATTGTTAAATTCGATGGGTTTATTTGAATATCGCCAGTTATGTTTAATTGATTTGGATTACCTTGAATGTTCAATCCCGTGTATTTAGTATCTACTGATAATTTTCCATAAAATTGAGGTATTTTCTTTTTGGAAATATCATCAAGAAGCAAGAAATTGTTTGCTTTCACATTCAAATCCATAAAAGACAATTCGTTATTCCTTATTTCCATCCATCCAGTTATGGTTGCCAACGAAGCAATTCCGTAATTTCGTATCTTTAGGGTATCGAACGATATTTTGTTGTCCTTCAAGTTTATGTTTGCAGATAATTGATATGGTAAATTATTTAAATCGAAGATAAAATTGGTGTTATTGGTTTGTAATTTACCATTTAAAGAATAATCATCAAAATCCGAACCGATAATATCCACAAATCCATTTACGGTACCTTGCAAGTTTTTGACAATTGGTAAGAATGGGTCAAGCACTCCCAATCTGAATGTATCGAGTTTAAGCCTTGCTAAATAAGTTCCCGTAAAACTACCAAAGCGGTCGGTTAATGATAAATTGTACGGGAAAGATATAATTTGGAAATTCAAAGGTGTATTTTGAGTTTTCCTTTCTGTCAATGAAATACTACCAGTAATATTCGAATCCAAATAAGATAAATTAGCAATGATTTTTCCAAAATCTGTGCCCATTACATTTGCAGTGTCGATAAGTATTTGCATTTGATAATTTGGATTTTCAATGTTTCCATTTGCAGTAAGCTCAAGAAAATTTAAGTTGAACTGGGATTTGTTCAATTCTTCAATCTGAAATTGAGTTAACAAAGGCGAAAAACTCGATAACTTAAAGTTCTCTAACCTTATTTTTGTATCATTGAAAAAATTGTTTTCCAAATTTGTATTTATATTTATGATTTCATTATTTTTTCCTATTAAATTCAAATTGTTAATTGCTATTCCATTTGCATTTAAGCCAATGTGAACTTTGTTCATATTTTTAAAGTAAATTAAATTGTTCATTAAGTCGATTTCAAGTCTTGGTATATTTAAATTTATCGATTCAGTTAAAATGTCTCCTTCAATTTCGGTATAGCTGGTGAGCAAGGTATCATAATTCAATCCAAATTCAGCCGCAAATTTATTATCCAAAGCAAGAAAGTTGAATTTAGGTTTTGAAATTTTAATTGAATTTATTTTAACTTGTTCCAAGTCATCAATATTAAAATTCCCAAAAGAAAGATTTAGATTATCTTCTGTTTTTGTCATATTTATTGAAAAATTCGATATGAATTCATCTGTTTGCAAATCAAATCCAGTTTGGGTGATTCTTGTGTCGCCAATTCTACAATTAGAGAAATCAATGAAAGCATCGTCGGACGAACTGCGAACAATACCTTTCCAATCCAACGAAGAAATCAAGGTCAAATCCTTTAAAAAACCATTTAGGAAAAAGAAGTTGTTGAACTTTAAGTATAAAGAAGCATCTATGGATGGCAACTTGATTGATTTTGCTAACTTTTGTAACTCCATAACGCTTGTCGAGTCTTGTTTTCTTAGGAAAAATTCCTCGTAACGAGTTCGGAAATATAGGGATGAGTATTCAATCAAAGGTGGAATTTTAGATATCAATTCACTAACCTTGAACTTACCTAATATCCATATGCTGTCTTGCATAAAATTAAGTGATATACTTTTGGTGCTATCGCCTAAATCCAAAACATTAAATTCCAGGTCGAACGGAAGGAAACTTATGTCCGCAAATGTTATTTCTTCGAACTTAAATTTCGAATTGAGATTGATATTATCGATATCAAAAGCCTTGCCAATTATTTGTGAACTGAAAGAGAGATTGTTTGGAAGCGAAGGATTTTCTAAAATTTTAGATAAATTAATATTTTGAATAGACAAAGCAAAGTTATATTTTGGATTATTATTTTGCTTTAAATTAATTTCACCCGATAAGTATAGTGAGCTTGGGTATGCTAAGTTATTGAAAGAATCAACAGAACTTGGTAATTTTAAGTTAATTGTATCAAGCGAAATAATGCCTTTATTGAGTGTAATTTTGAAATTCGACTCATTTATAAGTATATTTCGAAACGAGCTTTTATTTATTTGTGCATTGGTTTTTAATTCTAATTCAGAAAAATCGTTGCCAAAACCCGAAATTTCGATTATCCCATTTATATCTGATTGTAATCCATTATTATTCAACAATTTACCTAAATTCAGTTTGTTGATTTTTGATGTTAAGCTATACTCGAATTTGGGATGAAAAACCAGCTGTGATTGGATTTCGATATCTCCGGAATTTGAAAACAATTTACCACTTAAATTGATGAATTTTTCGTTCCCTTTGACAAATAGGTTATCAATTTTTATTTTTTGGAATTTTGGTACTGATGTGAAATCGATATTTAATAGGTCGTTAAGGTCTTGTTGAAAAATAACAGAATTTTGCAAATCCAGGGAATAATTAAAATTATTACTTTTATCATAATTTAAATTTACTTTTCCGTGCAATTCAGAATTTTTATAATTAATAAATTTGATATTGCTCGTTAAGCTGCTAATAAAACCGTAAATATAAATAGATGACGACAAAACTTGATTGTTTTTAAAAGGTAGATGCAAAAAGCGAAGTGGCAAATCAGTATTTAAATCTACTATGCTTAATTTGGAGTTTATTTTTGATTCTTCGATTCTGTTGTATTTTTGCGTGTGCAATGGGTTGAAGTTTAATAATTCTGCGAAAATTTTAATCTTTGCTTGTTCTGATGAAAATTCAAAATAATCCAACTTCGTAAAATTATTGGAAATATTTACCGCAAACTTAAGTGAATCGATTTTAGTGTTGGTATTTATTTCGTCAAAAGCAAATTGATGAATTCGCGAATATAATTTGGCATTATCCAAATCCAAATCTGTTTTTAAATGAATATTAAGTTTAGTTAATTGCAAATTCATCGGATTAAATGCTAATGAAGAGTCTTGATAGAATGGATCATAAAATTTAAATTTACCATTTTGAATGATTAGGTTTCGGATAATTATTATAGGAGTTTTGCTTGGTGGTGTTTCGCTCTCCGACGGCGGAGCAATTTTTTCGTAATTCCAAAGAGAATCCATTGGATTGCGAAGTAATTTAATATTTGGATTTTTAATGAATAAATTTCGAATTACAATTTTATTATTCCATAACTCAGAAAGCTTTATTTTCAAATTCAATTCTTCGAATTGAGCTAAAGTGTCGCCATCGGTTAGTAATTTAAAATTTCTTAACACAATTGAATTAAAACTTCGGAACTTCAAATCCTCTAATTCAATTCTAGCTATTAGAGAGTTATTAACCAAAGGCAAAAGGATTTGAATAAAATTTCTGCGTAAAAATGGAGTATTATTGGTAATAAAGAGTGAAATGGCAACGAATAGAATAAAAAGAAAAAGGCTAAGTATCAGCCATCTGACGACAGATAGGAACTTAGACCTTTTGTTTTTCTCTATAGTTTTTTTCAATTGTGTTACAATTTAGTTACCAAGCAAACAATGGAAATTTGCTTGTGAATTCCTTCACTTCATTTCGAATTTGATGTAATTTATCAGTATCTTTATAGTTTTGCACAACTTTATCAATAAAGTCAGCAATAGTTTGCATATCGTTTTCTTTCAATCCTCGAGTAGTCATTGCTGGAGTTCCAACACGAATTCCAGATGTAATCAAAGGTGGTTTGTCGTCGTTAGGAACCGCATTTTTGTTAACTGTTATACCAGCTTCGTCTAAGGCAATTTCGGCTTCTTTGCCAGTTAAATTTTTATTTCGTAAATCAATAAGCATCAAATGATTGTCTGTACCTCCACTAACAAGTTGATAATCCTTATTGATTAATGCTTGAGCTAAAGCTTTTGCATTTTTTATCACTTGATCAATATAGCGAGCAAAACCATCGGTTAGTGCTTCGCCAAATGCTACAGCTTTTGCCGAAATCACGTGCATCAAAGGTCCTCCCTGAACTCCGGGCATAACCATCGAGTCGACAACTTCGCTCATCATCTTAACTCGACCACTTTTTGCCATAACCAATCCAAAGGGGTTTTCTTTGTCCTTCCCAATCATAATAATTCCACCACGTGGTCCACGCAGTGTTTTGTGGGTGGTGCTTGCAACAATGTCGCAATAAGGAAGTGGATTGGTTAACCGACCTTTAGCAATCAAGCCTGCGGGATGAGCAATATCGGCAAACAAGTATGCACCAACCTTGTTGGCAATTTCGCGAAAACGAGCAAAATCAATATCTCGTGGATATGCAGAAGCACCAACAGTAATCATTTTGGGCTTGTGTTCAATTGCTAATTTCTCGGCTAAATCGTAATCTATATAACCTGTTTCGGGATTTAGCGTGTAGGGAATAAAATTGTAAAGCATTCCAGAGAAATTAACTGGTGAACCGTGGGTTAAGTGGCCACCGTGTGCCAAACTCAATCCTAAAACCGTGTCGCCAGGTTTTAGAAAGGTCATATAAACAGCTAAATTAGCATTACTACCGCTATGGGGTTGGACGTTGACATACTCTGCTCCAAAAAGTTGCTTTAAACGGTCGCGGGCAATGTTCTCGGCAATATCGACATGTTCACAACCACCATAGTAGCGTTTGCCTGGATATCCTTCGGCATATTTATTCGTAAGAACTGAGCCTTGGGCTTCCATTACCGATGGGGATACAAAGTTTTCGCTTGCAATCAATTCGATTTTCTCGTGTTGTCTATTATATTCAAGCATTAATGCTTCATAAAGTTGACTATCTGTTTGTTGGACTTTTTCGTACATTTTTTCACCTAAAAAATAGATTTGAACAAAATACAAAATTAATGAAAAATAACATTCTTTGTTAAAATTCGGGAAATGAATAGATATTTAATATCCTTAACTTGATTCAAGGATTTAAAAAATAATTATTATAATTTTAGACAGTAAAAAGACTTTATTAGTTAGTGAACTACTTTGGTTAAAAATAGGAAAATTATTAACTTCAATTGATTGTTTAGACTAAATTTATGGATAATTCACACTTTTTTGGTATTTTTGTATTTATGAGAATTGCTACATTAAATGCAAGTTTACTTAATTCGAACCACGGAACAATCCGTGGTGGCTCGTTTTTATCTTCTATAACTCTCTTTTTCTCTTGTATTTCCCAAATTATCAATACAAGAGCTAATTCATAATATTCAATTAATAATTATTTGGAGGATATATGTCTTTGAGCAAAATTGCTGGGCATTTCCCAAAGTATTTTGTTCCAGCAAACGAAATTTTAAAAACTTTATGTAATTATATTTTAGTAGACGGATTCGATTTCGTGATGGATATGCACGAAAGTAAGGATTTTATATTGAAAGATCTGAATAATGGCAAGCAATATTTAGATTTTTTTACTTGTTTCGCATCCATTCCCATTGGCTACAATCATCCCAAATTATCAAATGTTAATTTTATCGACTACATCGGACGAGCTGCTTTAACCAAACCATCAAACTCAGATATTTATACCGAAGAATATGCTACTTTCGTAAAAACCTTTGCTAAAATTGCACTTCCCAAAGAATTTAAATATACTTTTTTTATTGATGGTGGAGCTTTGGCAGTCGAAAATGCCTTGAAGGTTGCTTTTGATTGGAAAATTCGTAAAAATTTAGCAAAAGGAATCGAAAATAAAGGTAACCAAATAATCCACTTTCGACAGGCATTCCACGGTCGCAGTGGCTACACAATGTCGTTGACAAATACCGACCCAACCAAAACTGCACTTTTCCCAAAATTCAATTGGCCAAGGATAACAAACCCCAAAATCACTTTTCCTATGGAAAATCATTTAGATGAGATTATTAAGTTGGAAGAATTGGCAATCCAAGAAATTTATCAAAGCATATTGGACAATCCAAATGATATAGCTGCTATCATCATTGAACCAATTCAAGGCGAAGGTGGAGATAACCATTTTCGACCCGAATTTTTGAAAAAACTGCGTCAAATAGCCGACGAAAACGATATTATGCTGATATTCGACGAAGTGCAGACGGGTATGGGAATAACCGGAACTTTTTGGGCTTTTGAGCAAATGGGCGTAACTCCGGATATTTTTTCTTTCGGCAAAAAAGCCCAAGTTTGTGGAATAGCAGTTACAAGAAGGGTGGACGAAGTGCCGGACAATGTTTTCCATACTTCGAGCCGTATTAATTCCACTTGGGGAGGCAACTTAGTTGATATGGTTCGCTCAACTCGATATTTGGAAATTATCGAAGAAGAAAAACTTTTGGATAATGTTAAATTGCAAGGCAAAGTTTTAGCTGGTGAATTAAATCGATTACAAAATGAATTTCCAGAGATAATATCAAATGCTCGAAATCGTGGTTTGTTTGGGGCATTTGATTTGCCTAATGCTGAATTACGAAAGCGAATAATTAATCAATTGTTCAACGATGGTCTGATAATTTTGCCGTGTGGGGAGCGTTCAATCCGTTTTCGTCCAGCATTGAACATTAAAGCAGATATCATTATGGAAGGATTTTCTATGATCGAAAAGGCAATTAAAAAAGTTCTTTAAAATAACAATATATTCAATAATAATTCTATTATCAATTTCTTGGTAATTATTTGTTTTTGTTTAATTTTGTATTCTTTACTTTTAATAGATTCCAAGGTAAAGGTGAGGTGCGAGAGTGGTTGAATCGGGCGGTCTCGAAAACCGCTGTACCCTTACGGGTACCGTGGGTTCGAATCCCACCCTCACCGCCAAAATCCCATAGCCCGGATGGTGAAATTGGCAGACACGCTACATTCAGGGTGTAGTCCGCGCAAGTGGGTGCAGGTTCGACTCCTGTTCCGGGCACAACTACCACTACATTAATAGCCTTTTATTCATTATCTAAGCAATTCTATAATAATTATTTTGATTTTTGATATAATATTGAAGTGCTTTTTTCAACACAATATTATCATTAGAGTTCAAATATGGATCTTTTTCCAAAATTTCGATAGCCAAATTTCGTGTTTGCGAGATTATATCTCCATCATTAACCAAATCTATAAATTCAAAATTGGGCAATCCTGATTGTCGTTGTCCCATTATGTCGCCAGGACCGCGCAATTTAAGGTCAATTTCGGATATTTCAAATCCATCGTCGGTCGATTCCATAGCTTTCAATCGAATTATTGCTGCTTTGTAGTCGCCAATGTTTATTTTGGCTTTATTCAATTGAAATTGATATTCGTTTTTGGTAAAAAGAAAGCAATATGATTGAAAATCACTACGGCCAACTCGTCCCCGCAATTGATGTAATTGAGCTAGTCCAAATCGTTCTGCATCCTCGATAACCATTATTGTTGCATTGGGGACATCAATTCCAACCTCGATAATTACCGTTGAAACTAATATATCATATTTTTTGTTTAAAAAATCAAGCATAGCATCGTCTTTTTCGTAACCAAACATTTGACCGTGGAGCAATCCTATGCGGAATTCGGGAAATATGTCCTTTTGCAAATGTTGGTGGAATTCGGTTGCTGCTTTGAGTTGCAACTTTTCAGATTTTTCAACTAATGGAAATACATAATAGCACTGCCTTCCCAACTTTAATTCCTTTTTTATAAAATCGTAGATTTGTTGGCGATTTTGGTCGAATACCACTTTGGTTTTGATTGGTTTGCGATTAGCTGGTTTTTGACGAATTATCGATACATCCAAATCACCATAAAGAGTCATACTCAATGTTCTAGGGATTGGAGTAGCACTCATAACCAAAACGTGCGGATAAATGTCTTGTTCGAAATGGGATTTACGAGCTATATTCAATAATTCTGCACGTTGATTAACACCAAATTTATGTTGCTCATCGATTACAATATAAGCCAATTTGTTGAATTGAACAGTTGATTGGAAAAGTGAATGGGTACCGCAAATAATTTGGGCTTTGCCACTTGATATGTTTTCATAAACTTCCCTACGCTTTCTTGTGTTCAAAGCAGATACAAGCAATTCAACATTTATACCAAAATTTTTGAGAAAAAGTTGCATTGTTTTTTGGTGTTGCTCGGCTAACAGCTCGGTTGGAGCCATAATCGCAACTTGATAACCAGAATCAATGGCAGCAAGCATCGTAAAAATTGCAACCAGCGTCTTCCCCGATCCAACATCACCTTGAAGTAGTCTATTCATAGGCTTACCACTTTGGAAATCTGCAAAAATTGATTTAATTGCTTGTATCTGGTCATTTGTCAGTTTAAAAGGTAATGATTTATAGAGATTTACAACATTTGGAGTGTTTTTAGGAATAATTATTCCTTTTTCGATTTTTTTCTGTGTGTTCCGTAAAGATAGCAAAGCTAATTCAAACAATAAAATTTCCTCAAATTTCATTCGAAATTTTGCTTTCTCTAGATTTTGCAATGATTGGGGAAAATGTAATTCCCGAAATGTTTGATTAATTGGCGGTAAATGGTATTTTTCGATTAAATAATCCGGTAAATTTTCGTTTAACGAAACCAAATTATTCTCGAATATATGCAAAACAGCATTTCGGATTGTGTTTTGGCTTATCGAATTTTTGACAAAAATTTCGGGCATTCGGTATTTTGGAATTATTCCATCTTTCAAGAAAATTTCTTTTTCTTCTTCTTGAATAATTTCGATTTCGGGATGGATGAATTTAACCGGTGAGTATTTGTCGGTAGATGCAATCCCTGTAACAAACAATAACTGCCCTATTTTGTAAAGTTGGTCAAACAAATTAACACGATTGAAAAACACTATATCACATTTCACTGGACTATCATCGGCAATTGTCAAAATGAGAATTTTACGTCTATGCCCTAATTCTTTAATTTTTTTATCAACCACTTTTCCTATGACTTGGTTGTGGTTGTGTAAACTTATAGCTTTCAAATCGATTTCTTGAAAAGCAAGTTTGCTTTCGAATTTCAATTGTGATGCAAGCGAAGCTATACTACTACTTTTATTGCGGATTATATAAGATTTTGGTAAAAATCGCAATAAGTCGTAATAAGTTGATATTCCTTCACTTTTTAGTGCGGCTGCTTTTTTTGGACCAATTCCTTTAATAAATTGAATCTCTGAAATAATTTCGTTTTTACCCATTAAAAATTAATACCTGTTCCTAAAAGAAAACCTAAACCACGATCGGGTATTCCAAAATTACTTTCGGAATAATTGTTTGTTAAATTACGAAAAATTAAAGTAAAAAATGCATTATCGTATTGCTTTTGTAACATCAAATTTACAGAATATTTTGATGGTAATCTTGATATTGTTTTGGTAGTTGGATTTAACGAAAACAGTCCATCTTGAATTTTAATATTTAGTTCCAATTCTAAAAACTCATAAAAGTAATGATAAAAATTTATATCTAAATTATATCGTGGCATTCTTAAAAAATTACTGAATAAAAGAAAATCATCGCTAACAACTTGATAATTGTAATTACCATTAAATTTCAATGAAACTGAATTATAATAATATTTTCCACTGATACCAAGTTGAAATCCTTTACTTGTGCCATTTGCTTTATATTGTTTGTTAAATTGATCTAATAAAAAAACATTTTGTCCATAGAAGATATTAATTGAAGGCACAATGTTAAATCTTTCGTTAATTTTTAATTTAAACTCATTTTCAAATGTGTACCATATTTCGGGCTGAATATCCAAATTACTTTGATAAGTGTCGAAAATTTTGTAATAGTAGATCACAAACGGCATAATCCCTATCCGCGAAAAAGAACTTTTTAACTCTATTGTTGAGTCGAAATTATATATGTTCCTTATCGATAAATTCAAAAAAGAATTATTTTTTGGCAACTTATCCAAACTTGAATAAAGCATTGCACGGGATTTACTAATTAATTCGATTGTTAATCTGCCATTATTTGAATATTCAAAAAGTTGTTCCAAACCAATTTGTAGATTTTCGGCTTCGGTTCGAGAGCGAGATTTTAGGTAATTGCTATTAACTAAGAATAAGTCCTGAGAATAAATTAATTTAAATTGTGTTGGATTTTTTGCTAATTTAGAGTCATAATCGATTTTTGTATTAATTCCGTAGTTAAATTCTTCTATCTCGAAGTCGCTATTATAAATATCGAAACTAAATATGTTGCTGTCGATTACAGTAGAATGATTACGTAAAAAATTTTTAAGAAAAATATTTCCCGAAATTTTGATAAAATCCGAAAAAGTATTAGAAAATTTGATTTGAGCTAAAAAATTATTATAATCACCAAATTTGTGTTTAATTTTGCTACTATCCATTAAATTCAATGGTTTATAAAGATTTGCAAAACTAAGATAAGAGTCGAACAACAAATAGGAATAATCGTTGCGAATACCAAATTCAACTCGTCCCGAAATGTTTTGGAAAGATGAGTTTTCGACAATTTTTTGCTCAAAAACTTTATGTTGTTTGTCGGAATAGTAAATACCATTGTTTATTTCTAAATACGGATGGATCAACCAATAAAAAGACCGATGACGACCACGGTGATATGCTTGAAAGAAGCCATTCTTATTTCCTGTAAATAAACTTGCTTTGGTCAAATATTCATCTTTAGGTTTATTGATTGAATTCAAATGACATATTTGATTGGTATCACAACTAAAAAACACCGGTAAAAATTGAAGTGCATATCCTCCATCAAATTTCGAAAAAAGTTCTATACCATTTATCGACAAATCTTGCATAGCTAATCGGGTAATTCCATTGATTTGCATTTGATTCATTGTATCGATGGTTACGAAATGGATAAATTTGGGTGTAATGAAACCAAATTTCTCGAATTCATTTTGGATTAAAATTAGTTGAGAATATGCAGGCAACAAAAACAAATTGGACAAAAAAAATAGAATCCAAAAATTACCTATACCTAAGTATGATTTATGAACAAATAAAAAATTAAAATTTAACTTCAAAATAATAAAAAAATTTTTAACAAAATTATAATCTACTAAACAAAGTAAAACTAATTTTATTACAAAATGTAGATATTTTTTTAATTATTCAAAAATGAATGTTAAAGATAGATGGTGAGCAATTTTGCTCGGCGACAAAAGTTCATTCGAAATCGTATATTCCAAAGAAGTTGTAAAAGCACTATTATCGAAAAGTTCAACTAAATCGGGACGAATCGAAACTCCCACTCCCCATTTATTAAACGGAAACAATTGCGGAGTTCCAAATTTTTCACCATAAATATCAAATCCACCACGAAATGCAATATAGTCATCGGGAACGATTTCGGCTCCAATCATCAATGAAGGTGATTTTGATTTTTCGATAAACGAAGATTCAATCGACAACAAAATATAACGAGTTGCCGGTATATAGTCTTCCTCCAACTCACCTGTTAATGTGGAGCGCGTTTGAGTTATTTCTGCATTTAATCCAAATTGCATAGCAATTCCAGTGCGTATTTCGAATGGAATGGTCTCTCGATTATATTCCAGCGTGTTCCACATCATAGTTCCATAAACGTTACGAACACCTAACGAAAACGAAAACAAATCGAGCACATTAAATTTTGTTCCAACATCAAAAGCAAATCCAGTTGCCTCTGTATATGATCCAATTAAATTGTTTGTTAAGTATTTCAAAGCAATTCCAAACGAGGCAAATTCGGTGCGATAGGAACCTGCTGTAATCAAAGTGTATTGGAAATTCGACATCTCTCCAATTGGTTCAGCTTTTTTGTCGCGTGCAGTAAACGAACCAGTGTATAAACTGTTCAATCCAATGCCAATACCAAATTCATCACTTATTTGTTGTGCATATCCCAAAAAGTTTGCTGTTCGCCCTAATCCTAATGTACCCGCATAAATGGAAAATGTTGGTTCGGTTCTATAAAAACTTAACCCTGCAGGATTATATAGAATCGTTGATGGATCGTCCGAAACTGCAGAATAAGCACCAGCCATAGCTATTGCACGAGAACCAAAATCCCTCATTAAATATATTTCCGAACCGCCTCCTATCTCGCTTTGCGAAAGTAATTCAATTTGCCCGTAAAAAAAGATTGTAAAAATAAGTAAGAACGGGAGTGTATTTACTCCAAATTTCGATTTATCGCGATATGACCAGTTTTTTTGCATCTTTATAATTGTTGCTACTTAATATGCAGATATATACTCCATTGGGAAGATCGGCTATCGATGCATTATATTCGTAATCATTATCTCGGGGCAAACCTTCGTAAATTGTTTTAACTTCCTTACCCAATAAATTATAAAGACTAAGTTTTAGGCTAACATCACGGTATTGGCTTATTTGCAATTTGACTTTTATTTGATTAGCATCATTCCAAACGGCTGCAATTCTGGCATTCCCAACAATTGTATCTGCATTTTGTTTAAAAAAGAACATTTCTGAACTTAATTGTAAATTAGCAAACTTTGTGCCATAATTTTCAGATAAAATTGAATTGGAATATAGATAAGAAGAAAACATAAAAAAGAACGCTAGAAAAATAAAATTCAATCTATAAAAAATACAACATCTCATAACTTTCCAGTTAATTTTTCGATTTTACTTTTGTCTTTTAACATATTATCAACTGCTTTTTTTATTTCCAAAGAATTTTCCTCCAAACCTAATTCATTTGCAATTTGCTTTATTCTTTCTGATTTTGCAACTAAATCGGCTGGAATATTTTGAATTTTTTGCTGTTTAATTCGCTTTTGTTCGTTCATTAAATTGGTAGCTAATTCAATCTTAGCATCTGGTCGTTGGCGATTAGATTGCTTTTCCAAAATAGCTTCTTGTTGCTCTTTCAATTTTTCTTGCTTAATCGAATTAAGTGCAGCTTCGATTTGATTAACTTTTTCGGAACTAATAGGGGCAATGCTGTCGGTGGTCTCTGGCTTTAATTTGTTTTTCTCAGATTGAGATTGCTGTGTGTATTTTTTTTGAACAGTTGCAGGAGGGACCTTTGTCTTTGGTTCGGGAGCTTTTGCTTTCTGAGCTTGAGCTTTTTCTATAGCTTTTTGACGAGTTTTGCTCATTTTTGCTTTGATTTGCAACGTCCGCCATCGGAAATAAAAATATAAGACTAGCATAACACCAGCAAACAGCAAACCAACAATTATTTGCAGCCATAGTGGTATGCTGTCGTAGAACGATTTTATCAATTCTTGCTGTTTATCAGACTTCGATGTTGTATCGAAAATTGCATTAAAACGAGAGAATTCAGCATCAGTAGTATTGGTTTTAGCTTGCATTAACTCCTGATATAATGAATCAATTAGGTGGATTTCGTTTAATGATAATGTATCCCCTATTACTTGTAATTTGGGTATTTTTATTGGGAATGGGTCACTTCCTGTAATTTTTTTATATTTGTTTGCAAATAAACTGGCAACAGAAGAATCTCCGCGGAATTTTAGAATTGCAGAACGAACAACTAAGACTTGAGGAAACTCGCCTGTATAATATTCACCAACTTCAGAGAATTTCAAAGCTCGATTAATTCTTCCAAGTCTGAATTCATTTAATGTAATTAAATTGGCAGCTTTGGGATATCCTTTTTCTAAAGATTGATAAAGATATGCAAGTGCTAGACTATCCAAACCTTCTTCGAGCGACAACAAAGCAGTATGAAATAAATCTTCGGCAGGGCTTAATTGCTTCCACGAAAATAGATTTAGATATAATTGTTTTGTAATTGGGTCGAAGTATGTTGTGAACCCAGTTTGTTCGTTGGTAATAACTTGTGTAATTACGGTGTTGTTCTTTGTTTTTGAAGTAATTTGTTTAATTATGCCAACATTTTGAAAATTATCAACCGAATTACTTAACAAGGCATTGCTAAATTCCAAAGTAACAATTGTTTTAGTGCTATCTAAATCACTTTTATATTTTATATTTGCGTCAAAATGGAATAGGACTAACGAATCACCTTGAATTTTGATTTTGTTTAAAGTAGCTTTTTGTGAATACAAATTAAGGTTGGTAAACAAAATAAAAAAAATGAAATAGAAAATAAATTTTTTCAAAGAATAATTGGACAATATTACTCGTTTTATACATTTCATAAAATTGTGTTGCTAAAAACGATTTTAAAATTTGTTCCTTTCGAAACATCCGAACTAATTGTATGTTTTGCACTAATTGCATCTAAAAAAGTTCGAACAAAAGTCAAACCAATACCTAAATGTTTTTTGTTGTCTTTTGTTGTCCACATTGTATTAAAAATTCGGTCAATGTTACTTTCGGAAATTCCACAACCATTATCAATGATACTTAATACAATTTTTTTGTTGTCGGATTTTTGCAAAATTATATCTATATTACCAGAATTCTCAATGGATTCTATTGAGTTAATTATAATAGAATAAAGAGCTATTTCCAAATAATTTCTATCTGAATAAACAAAACAATTACCAGCATCATTTATAAAATTAATCGAAATTTCGGATGTATTACAAATGGGGTTCAAAACGTCTTTTATTTCCAAAATCAATTCGCTTAAATTTATTTTGGAAGGACTAAACTCATTTGTTTGCAAATCGCTAATTCGATTAAGAAAAGACAAAATTAGTCCAATATACTCTTCGGCGAGTTTAAGTCGACGTTCCATATTTTCATTATTGGTCAATAAAAATTGTAATTGAGCCGAAGTTGCTTTAACAAAGGTTCTCAAACCTTGAACAATGAAATTAATAACCGCCGAACGAGCAGATGAATATATCAGTTTTAAAAAAGAACTATCGTTGATTGTTTTTTTATCATTCGGATTTGTATAATATTCTTGATAGAATGCATTAAAAACAATCAGCAAAGCAAGTTCAAAAACTTGCGGCAAATTTTCTAAGTCCTTGTAGTTATGCAATAAACTATCGGGGGCAAGTGTAGCAATAAAAAATATGTTAGTTTGTTTTCGCCTTATTGGATAAATCAAAACTTTTTGGAATATTTCGTTGGTCGATAAATCTAAATTGGGTAAAATTTGGATTGAGTTTTGTTCTAAGGTCCAATCCAAAATTCCATTTTCGACTAAATTGCGTATAATAGTTAAAAAGATTTCAGAAGATTGTGCAGATTTATTTAAATCAGTAAAGTCTGGATTGTCGAAAAAAAATTGGCTTTCCACAAAATGGAAGGTTTCCGAAAAAATTGATTGAATCGTTGGAATTACCTTACGGAAAGGTAATTCGTTGCTGGCAATCTTGACTAATTCCTTATTAATAAAAACCAATAACTCATTGGTGAAAGATAAGACATTTTCGGTTTTATTTGAGCTCTCGGTCATAGTTCTACGAAGACTGCGGCTTTGTTGAACTCATCGTTTATTTCGCTTTTAAGTAAATTCACAGTACTTTCCACATCAAACACATCTTGGTCATCTTCGAATAATTCGTTGGAAACATAAAGTGGAGAGGCAATGCTTTCGGTGTTCCATTTGTAGAATTCATTGTAGCGGGCAAACCATTCTGCAATCGAAACTATAGCAGTCAAAGGTTGAGTGATACCATCTGCTTCCGAACCATTTCGTGAATTATCCGATAAAGATAATTGATTGACATACGTGAAATGAGTGTGGTGATAAAGCAAACTTGCAATCAATCTTTCGGGTAAATTCCATTTTTTTGCAATCCAAGCTCCAATTTCACAATGAGTGGTGTGCAAGACTGCCTTTTCGGCACCAACAAGAGTAATAGGTTGATTTATTGTGAGTTGACGAATTTTTGCAAAATCAGTACAAAAATATTGAGCAATGATAAGTATACCCAAATCGTGCATCAATCCAGCAACAAATGCTTCACCAGCCAACTTATAGTTCAATTTTCGGGCAATAACTCGCGCAGCAGCTCCACAATACAGCGAATAAGTCCAAAATGCATCAATATCAAATCCACTTGATTTTACCCTGTTGAAAATTCTTTTAATCGACAATCCATAAAGAATTTCTTTGATTGCGTTTGTACCCAATACAACAACTGCAAGTTCAACGGTAGATATTTTACGACTAAACCCATAAAATGGAGAATTGGCAACACGCAACAACCGAGCAACCAAGGATTGGTCTTGCTCGATTAAGTTTGCAATTTTTGCTGCACTTAAAGTTGTGTCGTCCAATGCCATCAATACTTGCGAAGCAACTGTTGGCATTGCAATTACGTTCTGAATTGTTTGGAGTTTATTTAAAATTCTGCTCTCAAACATAATCGAACTCGATTAATTTTTTACGTAAATCTCGGATAACTTCGGAGTGAATTTGGCTTATTCTACCTTCAGAAATATTCAGCACTTGACTAATTTGCTTTGGCGACAATTCTTCGTAATATAAAAACATCAAAACTAATCTTTTCTTACGAGGCAATTTTTGTAAATACTGGTAAATAAACTCTCTTCGTTGATTTTTCTCCATTGTTTCCAACACACTTTCATCCGAAGGATCAGGAATTTCTTCTATGTAGTCATTAAAATCCTCTTCTTCATCGGATAGTGCTTTTTTGGTATCGGATAAAGAATAAAAAGCGTTCGAAGCATCCAAAGCTTGCATATAAGCCTTGAATTGTTCTTCGGTGAGGTTTAGTTTTTCTCTTATTTCGTCGATTGTAACCTCACGGTTATTCTGACGTATTAATTCTTCGCGAGTTCGGTATATATCCAATACTTTTTTTCGAGCAGTTCGAGTAAGCAAATCAAAATTCCGTAGTTCGTCGCGAATACTTCCCTGAATTCTTGTGTAGGCATAGGTTTCGAATTTGCTCCCGTGTACTTCCTCGTATTTTTCAACAGCCTCGACCAAAGCCATAATCCCTACCGATTTAAAATCATCGTTGTTTATTACTATATGATTTGGCAAAGAAAGTTTGCTTATTGTTTGGCTAACCAAACCGATATATTCCATAACAAGTTTATTTCGAGTTTCCAAATCTCGGTCTTTTCGGTATTTTTGCCACAACTCAGCAATTTTTTGTTCCATTGCTTTCTTTGTTTTTAATTATTATTTCATCATTTCTTTCAAATAATCTTCGTCCTGACTTGATTCAGCCGAAAATGCATCAATTGGATTAAATCCTTCGTTTGATGGTCCTAATAAATCCGGTCCCAAATCATTTTCGCTAATTGATTTTTCTTGATCGATGCTATCGTTTTCCATATATTTTTTAGCTCGATCGGTGCGGAATCGACTTGCAGCAATTTCCTTTTCGATGGATTCCAATTCCTTGAGTTCTTCTTCTTGTTTACGCTTTTCCTCCTCCTCTTGCAAGCGTTTTTGCTCTTCTTCGTATGCTCGCAATTGCTTTTCCTTATCGAAGGACAGTAGTAGCAAAAATCCTACAATCACTGTTCCTATCCCTAAATATATCAAAGTAAAAACAAAAAAGGAAGTTAAGACAGTCGAAATTGGGTCACTATTCAAAATAAAATAAGTAATTAAAAATGATAATAGTGAAGCGATAATACTAACATTGATAATAACTTTGAACGGTAAATTTATCAATGTTTTTATTCTTTTAATTTCCTTTCGTTGCTTTTCTTTAGCCTTTTTTAACTTTAATTGGTGTTTCTTTTTGCGTTCTTGTTCGCGCAATTTTTTTTGTTTCTCTAATTCTTTTTGCTCGGCCAATTCTTCCTTCGAAAGTTTCTTTTTTTCTTCTTTGTTTTCTTTGTCTTTTGCCATTTCTTTATGCTTCTATTGTTGATAAATTATATTCATTAATAAAGTAATTTACTAAGTTGTCCAAATAAAATGTAATATCTTCATCGTCAAAATTACAAATTAATTGTTGATTTATAATCGATTTTCGAACTATTCTACTATAAGGGACAAAACCAATTGCTTCGAATTCTAATTTAAGAAATTTCTTTGTTACAAGTGATAATTTTCGGTAAATATCTTCGAAATCATCGCTATCAATTACGTTATTGACTAATATTTTTATTTTATCGCTTTTAACAAAATTGAGTAAAATTTTAGATAATGCATAACCATCCAACAAAGTAGAAGGTTCGTCGTTGATTATCATCATTATTGAATTCGAAAAATTGGCAAAGTTCAACATCATTTCGCTCACTCCGGCTGAAGTGTCGATTATGATAAAGTCATAGTCCGACTCTATTAATAGATACTTAAAAATTTCGATTAGTGGGTCAATTTCCACTTCGTCGTCAATGCTCTCGGCTGGATAATCTGCCAATAAATCCAAATTTTCGTTTATGCGATAGATACTTTGGGGTAATAAATTTAGATTTTGGTAGACATCTTTTGCCCGTATTGGTGGCTCGACACCAAAAATTAAATGTAGATTTGGAAAATGGAAATCGCCATCCCAAACAAGCACTTTCATTCCTTTTCTGGAGAGTTGATGAGCAAAGTTGGCAGCAATAACACTTTTGCCCACTCCTCCTTTTCCACTAACTATGGATATAATATATGGAAGCTTTGGTAAGTATTCGTTATCATTGGATTTCATTTCAGCTTTTCAAAAGAAGTTTAACAAAATAATCAGGGTTGGCTTTTTCGAAATTATCGGGGATCATTTGTCCGGTGGAAAAATAGGACAATGGAATGTCTTCGACTAACAACGCTTCGAATAATTGCCCAATGGCGCTTGCTTCGTCACATTTTGTGACGATCAACCCATTTGGAACAACGACCGAATATTTTTTGAAATAGTAATGGTAATTTCTCTTTGTTAAATTTGCGGGCAAACATAAGTATATGTGGTTCGATCCAGTAAATTTAGCCAGATCTGCTATATATCTTATATTTTCATCATCATTTGCACTTTTGCCTATTGTATCGATAAAAAGTATATCTTTGTTGTATTCGCGTGTTAGTATTTGTTTCAGTTCCTCCAAATTCTCTGCTTTTGCAAATGGAATTGCAGCAATCGATGCATAAGTTTGCAATTGATCTAAACCACTAACTTTATAAGTATCGGTCGAAATTATTGCTACATCCGAACCAAATGCAAGTTTAGCAATGGTTGCCATTTTAACCAGGCTCATTGTCTTTCCCGAACCAGCCGGACCAACCAAAATAACAACATTTTGTTTGCGGTCTTTGTTTAGGTATCCCTCAAACTTAATTTTGCGGGCAACAATTTTATTGAATTGTTCCTCGATAGCATTTCGATCGTTTCCAGGGTAATGATTATATATTTCCGAGATAATATTAAGGGCAGTCTCGTCGCTAATTTCGTTGTCTATCAAATTCTTGTGAAAATACCTTAGTTCATCGGGATAGGTATTTAAAAATTTAAACTTTATTTGCTCATTAATTAAATTGACTTTATTGGAAACTTCGGCAATTTCCTCGAATATTTTGGATGTTGTTTCTAAAAATTTATCTTGTGTTCTATCCAATGTCAAATTGGTTCGTGGCAAAGTTATTTTTTCAAATGAAGGTTTTTTTTGCTCAGTATCGTCGATAGCTGCCACAATCTCGACAACTTCTTTGGATGTTTTTGGGTCGATAATGGTTCGATTGGACAAAATTACGGCTTCCTCGCCTAATTCTTCGATTACTTTTTGTTTTCCTTCTTTGATATTATTTGCAATTAATTTCTTTATTTTCATATATTTGGTTAATATTCTTCTAAGATAATTTCTTTTATTTCCTACCTTTAATCAGAAAAAATTGTGCCATAATAATCCAAATTATACATTGATTACATTGCAATATTTTTATTATCTTGTTGTCAATCATTAAAAACGGATAATAAAATGAAAAAGTATTTTCTCCTATTGTCAACTTTTTTTATTTTCGTAAATGCAATTTATACTCAACAAACATCTATTACCATTTATAATAATAATTTTGCAGTAATTAACGAAACTCGTAAAGTTCATTTTCAAAAAGGGTTAAATACGATCAAAATCACAGATATTCCATCCCAAATAATTCCTACTTCGGTTAATATCAAACTAAATGGTACAATTTTAGAACAAAATTACCAATACGACTTGGTTTCGATGGCGTCACTTCTAAATAGGTTTATTGATAAGGAAATTACAATAGTTGGCGACAATAAATCATTTACAGGAAAATTGCTTTCGACTAATGCGAACGAGCTTGTTATCCAAACCAACGAAAAAATCATTTCCTTGCCCAACATCAACGAATATCGAATTGAACTTCAAAATTTAAAGGAAGAATTGATAACCAAACCCACCTTGGTCTGGCAAGTACTATCGAATTCCAACGGTAACCAGGATATAAATTTGAGTTATATGGCAAATTTAATAAATTGGCACGCCGAGTATGTTGGTGTTGTGGATGAGGAAGAAAAATCAATGAGCTTCAATTCTTGGGTTAGTATACAAAATAATTCTGGAGGAACTTACCGCGAAGCCAAATTAAAATTGGTCGCTGGTGATGTTAAACTGGCACAAGAACAATACGGATTTGCCGATGAAAGAGTTATGATGAAAACTATGCAAACCGAAGAACCAGAATTTAAGCAAGAAGAATTTTTTGAATACCATATTTACGAATTGAACAATCCAACAACAATTTCAAATGATGAAATAAAACAAATTTCATTGTTCAATATTCCTTCAATTAAAATTACTAAAAAGTATATATATCAAGGAATTTCCGGTGGAAAAGTTGGAGTTTTTATTGAATTTATGAACACGAAGGAAAACAACTTAGGATTGCCAATTCCGAAAGGAAAAATTAAGTTATTCAAGCAAAGAGGTGAAGCAAACGAATTTATTGGCGAACAATTCATCGATCACACCACTACAGGTGAAGCAATCAAAATCAATACTGGCAATGCTTTTGATATAGTTGTCGAGGACAAAATTTTGGAATCAGTCAGAATTTCCGAAAAATTAACCGAAAATTCCTATTCAATCAAAATTAAAAATCGAAAAAAAGAAGATATAAATGTAGAAGTACATCGTTCGCTATGGGGTGATTGGCAAATTGTGCAGAACAATTTCGATTTCAAACGCGAAGACGCCCACAAAGTAATTTTTACTATTCCAATCAAAAGTATGTCCGAAACTGAATTAAAATTTAAAGTTCGAACCAAATTCTAATTATTATTTAACCATCACTATTGGTTCTGCAAAGTATTTGCCAGATGTTGTTTTGATGGTAACAAAATAAATTTGGGGTGCAATATCGATAAGATCTAAATTTACATTATCGGTTTGCTCTTCGTAATTTATACACTTTACTGTGTTACCATTCAAATCAACAATACTTAGAGAACCAATGTATTCACCCAAAAGATTTATAAAAAGCTGATGATTTCGATAAGTTATGTTCACGACTTTTTCTGAATTATTATTCTCTTCAAATACAAAATTAACATTTGTTGGCAAAATAAGATCGAAGATTTCACCAAATTGATTTATAGCCCTTGCAGAAGTTATTTGATAATCAATTGATTGAATATCATCTAAAACTATACTAAACAATTCAATTGAATTGCTTTTATTTGTTCTTATGATTTTATTATCCTTACTTCCAATAATTATATAAATTTTATCATTTTCAATTCTGTAATGAGCATATGCATACTTTCCGAATTCTTTACTAGGAACTATATTTTTTAATTTGGGAATCTGTTCACACTTAACTTGCATCTCGATTGCAACTGAAGTAAAATCTTTATCAGTCGAAAAAGCAATTGGGAAAAGGTTGTCATCAGATAGTACCTGAGCAATAGTTTCGTCGTTATCTTGTAGTTCCTTTTGTGGGATTATTGGCTTTTTTGATTTGTTTAAATTATAGCTAATTATTAGCAGGTCGTCCATATTAACTTCGCCGTTCCCGTCACAATCGGCATAGGTTGCGGGAGCAACATCCCATCGCAGACATTTTTGAGCTGTCCAATAAGCACTTGCATATTGTCGTTTAAAAGTTTTAACGTTTTTGGTCAATGGTCCCATTCCTAAATAGAACAATGTTTGGGTAAAATCGCTTTGGTCAACTCCTCCGCTATTATCGGCATCACCGGGATAAACATCAACCATACCGTGGAACTTAAAAACAACATCCTTAGAGCTCAAATTTATTACTTTTGGAACAGAATCGACAATAGCAGTTGCGGTGGGTTTAATAAATTTGAAAGTTACATTGTTCCCATCCGGTGCAGTTTGCAACAAAACAAATTCCAATCGTAAAATTTTCGGATTAATTATAATAGAGGAATCGAGTGGAAGTCCAGTTCCAACAGTTGCATAAATATGACCAGCATTTTGGTCAATTTTATCACTGACGAGGGCTTGGGCTTTTGGTCCAATCTCGTTGATTTTCCATTGGGAAAAGTGAATGTATTGGGGTGTATCCCATTGCAATTCGAAGCTTATGCCATTGGTTTGGGTCAGACTATCTAAATAGATATCAAATCCAAAAACATATCCAGCAGTGATAAATCCTGTTCGAGCAGAATCCACATCGCTTCGGACTATTTTAATACTTTGGGATTGCACGGATGCAACAAGCCCCAAAAATACAATCAATATAATAAATATTCTTTTCAATTTTCTGCAACTTTTTCCAAATACCATCAAGCAAGTATTGTGCCAAAAAATTTTAAAAAGAAATTTGTTTTTAAATAATTTTTTTTAAATTATGATGAGTAATAATCTTATTTTCTTTATTCTCAACTTTAATTGATTAATTTTTTGTAGAAACTATAAAATAAAAGTAATTGTATGAAAAAATAATTTTATGATTTTTGAAGGGTAAATGGTTGCACGCCGAACAGGATTCGAACCTGTGACCCTCAGCTTAGAAGGCTGATGCTCTATCCTACTGAGCTACCGGCGCATCAGAGAATTACAAAATTAAGAAAATTTAGTGTTTTGTCAAAATGTTTTTTTTTCGTAATTTTGTGTTTGGTCAAGTCCCATATAATTAAGTTGGACCCAACCCCGCCAGGTCTGGAAAGAAGCAACGGTCAGTCTAAACTTAATGTATATGGTCAACTTGGCCTTTTTTATATTACAACAGCGAAAAATGAACAAAGAAATTATCATACATCACAAACTAAACGACACACAAATCGCAATTACCGAGGATGGTAATTTATCGGAAATTTACTTTGAAAATCCCGAGAAAGAAAGATCTTTGGGCAATATTTATCTGGGCAAAGTTACTAAAATATTAAGTGGAATTAATGCTGCTTTTGTTGATATTGGAACTGACCAAGATGCTTTTCTACATTTTTCCGACATCGACGAAACTTTTGAACAACAAAAAACCAAAGATACAAAAGACAACAACATAAACGAAGACGATGATGAACAAGATTATGAGGAATCAATTTCCAACGAAGCTTTACGATTAAATAACAAACCGAATATAATCAACACATCAGCAACTTTTAAAACTAAATCCTCGGGTAATGTAAAGTTTAATCTTTCGGAAGGGCAGTTTATTTTAGTACAAATCATTCGAGAAGCTTATTCCAAAAAAGGTGTTCGCGTTACTACTAAAATTGGAATCCCAGGTCGATACATTGTGCTTTTTCCTTTTTCCAAAAATATTGGAATTTCCAAAAAGATTACAGATTTAACCGAAAGAAATCGATTAAGAAAAATCGCAAAAACTCATTTCCCGAAGGAATATGGGTTTATTTTGCGAACCGAGTCCCAAAACAAAACAGAGCAAGATATCCTATCGGATTTGAAAGAAATTTTGGATATCTGGAAAGATATTAAAGCAAAAATTAAGGATGCTAATAGCCCTCAATTGGTTTATCACGATTTGGAATTTGCTAAAAGTGTTGTTCGCGACCATTTCAACTCTCAGGTGCAAAGACTTGTTACCGATTCGTCCAAGCTTTACAAAGAAATAGTAGCCTATTTATCCAAGAACTCTGCTCATCTGGTTGATAAGGTTCAATATTATCAAGGCACTTTACCAATTTTTGAATATTTTAACATCCAAAAAGATATTGATAAGTTATATCAAAATAGAATTTTCCTTAAAAGTGGTGGATACATAATTTTCGACCGAACCGAAGCAATGACTGTAATTGATGTTAATAGCGGAAGAACCAAAGAAAAAGAGCAAGAAAATTTATCATTCCAAACCAATAGCGAAGCTGCCAAAGAAATTTGTAAACAAATTCGTTTACGCGATATCGGAGGAATAATATTAATCGATTTTATTGATATGCAAAACGAAGCCCACCGTCGTCGTTTATTTTACGAAGTTAAGCGTGAGTTGTCGATTGACAAAGCAAAAACAGTCGTCTATCCATTAACAGAATTATGCTTAATGCAGATCACACGACAACGAATCAATCAAAATGTGGAAGAAAAAACAACCGACTATTGTCCGGTTTGCGAAGGCTCTGGCAAAATACAATCCAAATTTATTACATTCAATAACATCGAAAATTGGATTAAAAAATTCAAAAATTCCAGCACTGAACGTAGAATTGGACTATTTGTGAATCAATCCCTGGCAGAATATATAACTTCGGGCGATGATATAACTAATTTATCTAAATTGATGCTAAAATACGGGATTAAAATCGATTTGCGAATTTCTCCAAAAATTCCTGTAAACAAGTTTAGGTTTTATTCACCACGCCAACAAAAAGATATAACTAATGAATTTTTAAATTGATAACAACTTTAAGAGTTTTATTTCGTTTTTATAATTTTATAATCATAATTACTCAAGTCAAATGGAATTTCTTTCAAATTTGTTTTATTTTATTGTAGTATTGGGAATATTAGTATTAGTCCACGAATTTGGTCATTTCATTGCAGCACGATTGGTTGGAATGCGAGCAGAAGTGTTCTCGATAGGAATGGGACCAAGATTATTTGGTTTTCACAAGAGGTTAGGTTTCACTTTCGGTAATCTACCCAAAGATTTTGAGTTCGACGATAATACTGAATATCGTATTTCACTCTTACCCATTGGGGGATATGTAAAAATCGCTGGAATGATCGACGAAAGTATGGATAAAGATTTTATTAATCGAGAGCCACAACCTTGGGAATTTCGTTCAAAAAAGCCCTGGCAAAAATTCATCGTCCTAATAGCTGGTGTGATTATGAACTTTATTTTAGCAGTTTTGATTTTTGGAACTATTGCATTTTTCCAAGGTCAAACATTGCTAAAAACTACTACAATTGGTGCTGTTCTACCTGGTTCAATAGCCGAACAAATTGGTTTTAAGCCCGACGATAGAATTGTGAAAATAAATTACAAAGAAATTGGTTCTTGGAACGAGGCTATGGAACACCTTACTTTCAAGCAAATGGGAAAGGTGAAGGAAATTTTAGTCGAGCGTAATGGTCAGATGATAACTCTGAATGCCGATGGAAAAAAAATAATCAGAGCAATAGCCGACAAAAAACCTTTAGGATTAGAACCCTATGGCATTAGAGTAGTTTTGCAAATGGTCGAAACCTTAAAACCAGCCGGCCAAGCTGGATTCAAAAAATACGACACAATTCTTAGCGTCAATCAAACTCGTATATGCGGACCAGCACAATTTTCATCGATTATCAAACAAAATAAACAAAAGGAAATATCAATTCAAATTAAACGAAAGGATTCCGTGTTTAATTTGTCGGTAATACCTAACGAAGATGGAAAAATTGGAGTTATGCTCGGAGCAGCAGTTGTTGGCAAGACCGAAAGAATTAATTATAATCTATTTGAGGCAATTTATATTGGATTCGATGAATCAATAAATGCAATATCTCTTTTCTTTAATTCCATTGGTCAAATTATCAACGGGAATTTATCAGTAAAGGAATCTGTTGGGGGTCCAATAATGATTGCCCAACAAGCATCACAGCAAGCAGAGTTAGGATTAATAAGTTTCTTGAATTTTATTGCACTTTTATCGGTAACATTAGCAATAATAAATATATTACCATTGCCCGCACTGGACGGAGGGCATTTAGTTTTCGTGGTAATAGAAGCAATTTTGAGAAGAGAAATAAAACCAAAAGTAAAACTTGCAATCCAACAAAGCGGAGTAATCTTATTATTACTCCTTATGGCATTTGTGATATACAACGATTTAACAAGATAATACAAATAAATTAATCAAAAAATCAATGAAGCCTTTAATTTTAATATCTAACGACGATGGAATAAATTCGCCTGGAATTCAACATTTAGCAATCAAGTTGAAACAAATTGCAGAGATAATTGTAGTCGCACCCGATAGAGAACAAAGTGCAGTGGGTCATTCCCTTACTATGAATAAACCATTAAGGGTAATACCTTTTAGAAAGAATGGCGAATTTTTTGGTTATGCAGTTAATGGAACTCCGGCTGATTGTGTCAAAATTGCTTTGACAACATTATTACCAAGAAAACCCGATTTAGTTGTATCAGGTATAAATCACGGTCAAAATACAGCAATCAACATTTTATATTCTGGCACAGTTTCTGCTAGTACCGAAGGTATGCTCTTTGGGATAAGGTCTATCGCATTTTCGGTTGCTTCGCACGACTGGGAACTGGAAATGGACACTGCTTCGGAATATGCTTTAAAAATAGTAGAAAAAGCACTAGAAATCGAATTTCCAAAAGATACTTTCTTAAATGTAAATATTCCGGCAGTAAGCAAAGAATCCATAAAAGGCATAAAAGTTACAAAAGTTGGAAATGGATATTGGAAAGACTTTTATGTAAAACGCAAAGATCCATTTAATCGTGATTATTACTGGTTTTCTGGAGAATATTTTGAATCTGATAACCAATTAATTAACGATGATATTGCAGTAAAAAATAATTTTGTATCTGTAACACCAATTAGGTATCAGTTAACTAATTTTGAAGAACTAAAATTATTTGAAGGTTTCGAAAGTGAAAACAAGCAGAATAATACCAATTGAGAAAATCGAAGATGGGATGATTTTGGCCGACCCTATTTTAAATCAATTTTCCCAAGTTTTGATTCCTGCGGGAACTGTACTTTCTGATTTTCACAAAAAATTTTTAATGCGATGGAACATTAGTTACATAAATATATATTCAAACGAGGATGATATCGATTTTGAAATTGAAGATGAGTTGATCGAGCAAGCTACTATGTATGTTCTAAATAAGTTACTCTGGACACCATCGAACGAAATTGAAAATGATATTGTTTATGTTGCTTCCAAACATTTTGCACAAAAAATAAAATTATCAAACCAAAACCAAGAAAATTAATTATTTTATGAAGTCTTTAGATAGAATAATAAACTCAATAAGGGAATTCCCAACTTTGCCCACAGTTTTCGGGCAATTATCCGATGCAATGACAGATCCCGATGCCAACATTAACTATGTTGCAAGCATCATCGAAAAAGATACAGCCTCGGTTTCCAAATTATTAAAGTTAGCCAATTCCTCTATATTTGGCTTCCGGAACAGGATCACCACAGTTCCCCAAGCTATACTCTATTTAGGTTTTGAAGAAGTAAAAAATTTGCTTTTATCACTTAAGGTTATTCAAATATTCCGTATAAAAGAAAAAAATATAAAGCTCATAACACCATTAGATTTTTGGACCCATTCAGTATCAACTGGTGTTATTGCACGAATCATATCTGCGAGTATTGGAATTCGTAGTTCCGAAATTTTGTTTTTGGGTGGAGTAATGCACAACATTGGCCGATTGTTATTTTATATAACACTACCCGACGAATATTCACAGGTGTTAAAAGTTCACCGTGAAGACAGAATTTCAATTAACGATGCCGAGCGAAAAATTATTGGTATATCTAGTTCTCTTGCTGGCGAAATGTTGGCTCAGAAATGGAAATTGCCTCTTCAAATAATCGATATTATCAAATATTATAGTATTGGAACAATATCAGACAAAATAAATTTAAATGTTGCAATCATTCATATAGCAGACCTGATAGCATCCATTTGGGAATTAGGTTCCGATGGTCGTGAATACATAAGCGCACCCAACCCCCAAGTATGGGAAAATTTACAACTTCCCTCAAATTTCTTTTCTATTAATTACAATAGAATAATTACAGAATCTTCGGAACATTGCAACATATTTCTTGGTAATTAATCATTATGTTCCGATTTAATCAATTATTTACCAATAAATTATATTCTTGGTATTTATACGATTGGGCAAACTCTGCTTATTCCACCACTGTAATAACATTATTTCTCGGTCCTTACTTAACATCGTTAGCCAAATCGGAAGAATATGGAGGCTTAGTAACCTTTTTTGGATTCTCTGTTCCATCTGGTTCGATATTTCCTTATGCAATATCGATTTCTGTAGTTTTGCAAGCTTTGCTACTTCCAATTATTGGAGCTTTTACGGATTACTTTGCAAAAAAAAATCTCTTGCTTGGTCTATTTACAACAATTGGTGCTTTGTCTACAATTTCTTTTCTATTTGAATTGAACTATATTTTAGCATCAATTATGTTAATTATTTCGAATGTTGCATTTGGTAGTGCTATTGTCATTTATAATTCTTTTTTAAATCAAATATCAACCGAATCCAAAAGAAAGCGGGTATCATCAGTTGGTTGGTCTATTGGTTATTTAGGCGGTGGATTATTATTGGTGATCAATCTTTTAATTTTCCAAAACTTTGAAACATTAGGATTGACAAAAGGATTTTCCGTTCGATTGAATATCGCACTTGCAGGATTTTGGTGGGCAGTGTTTGCTTTACCTGCGATAATTAACTTGAGATTTAATCAACATCAAGCGGGCAATTCCAAAGTTTTGAGTATTATGTTATTGACTTTTAAACAACTCAAACAAACTTTTCGGATGATTTTGCAAAATCGAGTTGCATTGATGTTTCTGATTGCCTACCTACTTTATAATGATGGAGTTCAATCTGTTATATCACTTTCGTCTTTGTTTGGGCAAGAGGAACTTAATTTAAGCATAGAGTTCTTAACAATCGTAATATTAGTTGTTCAATTTTTCGCTGCATTTGGCGCTTTGCTTTTCAATAAAATTGCCGACTTCATTGGTGAAAAGAAAACTTTGCTTTTTATGATTTTGATTTGGATTTTCATTCTACTTTATGCCTTTTTATTATTAAGAAATGAATATGATTTTTTTTCGCTTGCACTTTTTATTGCAATGGTTATGGGTGGCATTCAAGCTATTTCCCGTTCTGTGTTTAGTAAACTTATCGAAAAAGGAAAAGAAGCCGAGTATTTCTCTTTATATGAAATAAGTGAAAAAGGAACAAGTTGGATGGGACCCTTTTTATTTGGTCTTACCTATCAATTAACAGGTTCATATCGATTTGCAATATTATCCTTAGCTTTGTTCTTTGTCATAGGCGGAATTATTCTGTTTTTAACAAAAACTGAAAACAAACTAATCAAAAATGATAAAAAAACAATTTAAATATCTCGAAGAATTTGTTTCCAAAATAATTAACAACGAATTAAAATTTTCCGAAGAAAACATTGGAATAAAATCCATTTTTACTAATTCAAACCCTCTAAAGTCAATTGTATTATCCAAATTAATTAAAGATTTAAACCGAAGAACTCTAGTTTTTACCAAAGATTTTAATTCCCAACAGACATTAATTAATGATTTAGAATTTTTTTCAGATAAAATTGAAACATTTGGTTTGTTCGATACAATTCAGTTTAGTAAAGAGTTATACGAAGATAGCGAACCTTTAGGATTCATTTTACAAAAAGTTGAAAATTTTAAAACAAGTCAGAATTCTATTATTTTTGCCCCTACCAACATTATCGATCTTGATTTCCCATCAATTAATGATTTAGAACAAAGTTATATAAAACTGCGAAAAGGTCAAGAACTCAATTACGAAGAATTTGTAAAAGATTTGTTAATCAAAGGCTATCAAAAAACAGATTATGTATCCATCGAAGGCGAAATTGCAATTCGAGGAGGCATTATTGATATCTTTCCAATTGGTGCCACTAATCCTTTCAGAATAGAAATTTGGGGTAACGAAATCGAATCAATTCGCGAGTTTGATTCCGTATCACAAAGAAGCATAAAAAATATAGAGGAATTTTCGTTTCTTTCGAATATTTTCGATCCACTGCAAACAAAGATAAAACGAACAAGCAAGTTTAAAGATTTTTTCGATACCAACACAATTATTGTTATCGACGAAATTTATAATGAAGAACGAGAAAAGATACTATCAGAATTTAGTAATTTTTTAATTATCGAGATTAATCCATTAGAAAGGGCTGATTGTCAAATATTTGTTGATAAACAAATCAACTTTAAGAGTTCATTATCTGAATTGACCGAAACATTAGTCCAATTTGCCAAAAATAGAACCCAGACAATAATTTGCTCGGATAACAAAAACTATCTTGATAGATTAAGAAATCTATTGTTCCGATATTTGGACGAAAATATTTCCGATAACAATTTGCTTAACTATATCGATACAATTCAATGGCTTGACAAACCATTATCTTCGGGCTTTGTAACAAGGGATTTAAAATTTGCCATTTTAACTGAGCACCAAATTTTCGATAGAATTCCCAAAATACGCTCTAAATCCAAAACTTCGAAAACAAGTTTGACATTGAAAGAACTGGAGAATTTGCAAGTTGGTAATTATGTTGTTCACGAAGATAAAGGCATTGGTCAATTTGATGGTTTCCAGACAATAAAAATTGGCGATAGTTTGCACGATTGCATAAGAATTAAATACCAAGATGACGATATTTTATATTTGCAACTTGCCCATCTTCATAAGATCGATAAATACAGTTCAGCCGAAGGAGTTACGCCAAAACTAAGCAAGCTCGGCTCACCTGAATGGGAAAGACGTAAGGCGAAATTAAAGAAAAAAATCAAAGATATTTCTCGTGAATTAATTAAACTTTATGCACAAAGGAAAAATTCAGAAGGTTTTGCATTTCCAGCCGATACAATTTGGCAAAAAGAATTCGAAGCATCGTTTATGTTCGAGGATACAATCGACCAAGCAAAAGCATCCGAAGAGGTAAAATCTGATATGGAAAGCATATCGCCAATGGATCGACTTGTGTGTGGCGATGTTGGATTTGGCAAAACCGAAGTGGCTATACGTGCCGCGTTCAAAGCAGCAACTAATGGTAAGCAGGTGGCATTGCTCGTTCCAACAACGATTTTGGCACAGCAACATTATATGACATTTAAAGACCGTATGGAAAGATATCCTATAAATATAGCTTTGCTAAGTAGATTTAAAACAAAATCTGAATTAAAAGAATCATTAGAAAAAATCGAAAAAGGTGAAATTGACATTGTAATAGGCACTCACAGATTATTGAGCGAAGATGTAAGATTTAAAGATTTGGGGCTTTTGATAATCGACGAAGAACACCGATTTGGAGTTGCTGCTAAAGAAAAATTGCGACATCTTAAAATAAACATCGATACTTTGACAATGACTGCAACACCAATACCTCGGACACTTAATTTTTCACTTTTAGGCGTTCGGGACATTAGCGTAATCGAAACACCTCCACCAAACCGTTTGCCAGTTTATACAGAAGTTATAAAATGGGATAAATCGACTTTTCGCAAAGCAGCATTACGAGAATTATCTCGCAATGGTCAAATTTTCTTTGTTTCCGACAAAATTTATGATTTGGATAAAATTGCCAATGAAATTAGCAATATCGTTCCAGAAGCCAAAATTACAATAGCACACGGACAAATGAAACCCAAAGAATTAGAATCGATTATGGAGAAATTCCTTGCCCGTGAATTCAACATTTTGGTAACAACCAAAATTATCGAAAGCGGATTGGATATTCCCAATGCTAATACCATTTTCATTAATCGTGCCCAAAATTTTGGTTTAGCCGAATTATACCAATTGCGTGGGAGGGTTGGCCGTTCGAACATTCAAGCATATTGCTACTTGATAATTCCAAGTGAGGATAAAATTTCGGAAAAAAGCATTCGGCGATTGCAAGCATTGGAGGAATTTACAGACTTAGGTAGTGGCCTCAAATTAGCAATGCGAGATATGGAAATTCGTGGAGCTGGCAATTTGTTGGGAGCAGAACAAAGTGGATTTATCGACGACTTGGGTTACGAATTATACTCAAAAATACTCGAGGAGGCTGTCCGTGAAATTAAAGAGGAAGAATATCCCGAACTTTTGACTTCAAAGCTTGACGTTTCGAAAAAATTATTAGGAAGCGAGGAATTAGAAATTGAATATTCAAAAGATTCCTATATCAACAAGGAATATGTTGCGAGCGAAACTGAGCGGTTTATTTTATACCGTAGAATGTTTAATTTAGAGTCGTTCGAAAATGTCAAAGATTTCGAAAACGAATTGATTGATAGATTTGGAAAATTACCCGAAGAAACAAAAAATCTATTGTTCATTCTTCGAGTGCGTCTATTGGCAAACAACACAGGATTTCGCAAAATTAAAATCAAAAATAATGAATTGATAATTGAATTGCCTTTGGACAACCAAGAGTATTATCAGCTAATATTTCCTGCGTTATTGGATTATTTGGCAACTACGCCATACAAATTCGAAGTTATCCAAACAAAGTCCAAAGTTTTATTAAAAATTGAAATTACCGGAAATAACAACATTATCGAATTTCTTTGGAAACTTAAAAAGAATATCCAAATACTAATCGATGAAATGGGATAACTGGTTGTTATTATTTAAAACCGTTCACTGCTTTTTTCCTATCAAATATACAATTTTACTGATTTTGTGATAATTTGCAAAGTAATTTATGAATAATATTTCAATTTTTAAAATTGATTGAAATGAATAAACTTACTTTTATATTATTTGCTTTTATTATTATTAAAAATACAAATTTATTTGCACAAGATATACTTTGGTGGTTTGATACCAACGACTCTTCGTTTGGGCAATCATCTGCAGGAGATATTAACCGCGATGGATTTTTGGATATTGTTTTTGGCTGTTACCGAAACGACAGTTGCATCTATTCCATCAGTGGACTTGATGGAAAACTTTTATGGAAATTCAACGCCGCAAATAAAAATTCCGAAGGATGTAATGATGCTGCAACTTTAATTTACGATATCGATGGAGATTCTTTTCCCGAGGTTATCGTTCCAAGTAGTTGCAATCCTACAACTTATTGTTTTAATGGAAAAGATGGTTCAATTCGTTGGGCAGCACCTACTCGTGGTAGCGATTCACCTCCAACAATAGGAGATATCGATGGTGATGGTAATCTCGAAATTCTTCATGGTGAGTTTTGGGATTATTTAATTTACTTGGATGCAAAAACTGGAAATCAAAAGTGGGAACTGCAAATTCAAGAAAAAACTTGGATACAAACTGCTCCAACATTAGTCGATTTGGATGGCGACAATATTTTAGATTTTGTAATAGCAACTTGGTGTTTAGATAAAGCTGATACAAACCGTATTTATGCTTTTCGAGGATATGACCAAAAACTGCTATGGAAAAAAGAAATAGAAGGACGAGTATATCATGGCACCTCCGTAACAGACATAAATGGCGATGGTAAACCCGATTTAGTTATCGGAGATTACAGCGGAACGCTTTATGCTTTGAATGGTGAGAATGGCGAAACTATTTGGCAATACACCAATCCACTTTTGTATTATATTGGCAGTCCAGCAGCAATTGGCGACTTGGATAGTGATGGTATTTGCGAAATTGTTTTTACGTCGGCTTTTATGGTTACTGCTTTAAGATTGGACGGTACTGAATTTTGGAATTATCAGGTTCCAAAAGGAAATCCTTCGTTTCGTGGAGTTGCCCTTGCCGATTTAAATGGCGATAAAATGCTTGACGTTGCTTTCGCTACAAACACAGGTCAAGTTTATGTCCTAAATGGTGGAGGTGGAAGAGTGATTACAACATTCGATTTAGCCAAGCACATTGGCAAAAGTTTCGACATTAACCATGCTCCATTAATTGCAGATTTTAATGAAGATGGAAAATTGGATATTTTTGTTGTTGGTGGCAAAACAGATTATCCTGATTTTTTGAATAATTACGGTCGTGCTTATCTTTTATCAGTTGGGAAAGGCTATGGTCCCAACTGGTTAATGTTCCAAAATAATATTCATCGCACAAGCAGCCTTTGCCCCAAACCTAATTCTATAAAAGAAAATCCAGTAAATTTTGAGGTTTATCCAAACCCTGCTTCGAATTATATTGAAATATATTTTCCCACCATTAATTATGAAGAGATCAAAATCTACAACTCGTATGGTGAATGTGTTATAATTGAAAAAACAAATAACTATTCCCCATTAAATCGAATTAGCATTTGGCATTTGCCCTTTGGTGAATATTTTATTCAAATTGGCAATAAAAGAAAAAAGTTTATTCATTTGATGTAGAATTCTTGTTAGTTGATCAAAGATTATGGGCTAATTTGAATTAGTAATTTTATAATTACTTTGACAAAAATTGTTTTTTAAAAACATATAACTTATTGCTCAATTCTACTTTATTTGTTCGATCACTTGTTCCATTTTCATCCCACGTGAACCTTTTACTAAGATAGTTGTATTGGGTTTGACCAGTTTTTGCAACTCGGTTATCAAATCAGCTTTTTGTTCAAAATGCTTAATATAACTATGTTCCCCAATTGAATTTATTGCTAACTTATAGTTAGATCCATATAACAATATATGTTCTACAATTTTGCTTGCTTTATTGATTATATCGATATGTTCCAGAAGTGAGCTATCCCCCAATTCGAGCATATCGCCCAAAACTGCAATCTTGTGTGCAGAATTTGTTAATTCAAGTGTATCCAATGCCAGTGAAGTAGAACTTGGATTGGCATTGTAGGTATCGTTCAATATCGTAATTCCATTTTTTTGCACAATAACCATTCTACCGTATTCTTGGCTGGTGTCGGGTTGGAATTGTTCAAGCGTTTCAATAATTTTCTCTATAGGTACTTTATAGAACAAGCCAATTGCAACAGCGGGAATTGAATTATAAGCATAATTTAATCCTTGAGCTTTTAGATTAATTGTAAAATCAATCTCTTGATTATTAAAATCAATTTTGGAGGTTAAGTCTGGGTTTATAGTAATTTTGGCATTCAGATTATATTCATTTTTTTCGTTTTGTCCATAAGTATAAACATTATCAAATAATGGCAAATATCGATTTAACCGCTCATCGTCCATATTAACAAAAGCTACCGAATCTGATTTTTTTAGGTAAGCATAAAGAGAGGTTTCTTCGGCTTCCACTCCATCCAGATCCACAAAGCCTTGCAAATGTTCTTTTCCAATATTTGTTATAACTCCGGCGGTTGGGGCTAAGATTTCCGAAAGTAAATAAATTTCACCTGGTTCATTTGTGCCAATCTCGATAACTGCTTTCTGAATAGTTTCGTCTAATTGGAACAACATCAATGGCACACCAATTTGATTATTGTAGTTTTTGTAGGTTTTCAACACTTTGTATTGTGTCGATAGAACCTGGGCAATCATTTCTTTTGTTGTGGTTTTTCCATTAGATCCAGCAACTGCAATTAAATCTATATCAAAGCGTGAACGATGGAAATTTGCGAGTTTTCCCAATGCTCTAATCGTATTTTTGGTTACAACAAAATTGATGTTTTTGTAGGTATCTTTGTTGATATCGAACCAATCTTGCTCCACAACCAGACAAATAGCACCTTTGTTTATAGCATCGTCGATAAAGCTGTGAGAATCGTGGTTCTCACCTTTCAGGGCAACAAATATTGAATTTCCTTGCATCGTTCGTGTGTCGGTTTCGATTGACTGGGCAACAAAATCACTAATAAAATTGCAATTTTGACTGCCAAAAATTGCAATCAATTCGTTCGAAGTAAATTTTGCTGAATTTTTCATCTTAATTATGGAGAAGTTTTTTGATTAGTTTCGAGATGGCTTTTATATCTTTTTTCCGTAAATAGTTGTTATAGTCAATAACTTTTTGTTTGAATTTAGCGTCGCCTTTGCGTAGGGCTAAATTTTGTTGACGCATCAAGATAAGTGATTTATTAATTGATTGCTCACGCTTTTCTTCGAGCGTCTGCTTTACGCTTTTACCTTGTAGAACATCAGTATATTTAACAATTTTCTTCAATTTCAGTTTCTGATGGTTATGTTAAATAGGTGTAGCCATATAAACCCGAACGATAAAGCATAAGGAATTGTTTGCCTTCTTCGGGGGTGATTTTACCATTTTTCATAGCCATCGAAACCCATTGTTCCATATCCTTTACTAACTTTTTAGGTTGATATTGAACATAGTCGAGCACATCAGCTACAGTTTCGCCATCAATGATTTTTTGGATTTCGTAGCCATCATCGGTCAAAACAATATGTGCTGCATTGGTATCTCCAAAAAGGTTATGTAAATCACCGAGTATTTCTTGATATGCACCAATTAGAAAAACACCTATATAAAGGGGATTATCATCACTAAAATCAGGTAATGGCAAAAAGTGATGGAAATTACCTTGCCAAATAAAATTATCAATTTTTCCATCAGAGTCGCAAGTGATATCCTGAATGGATACATTTCGTTTGGGCTGCTCTTTTAACCTATGGATGGGCATTACAGGAAAAATTTGGTCAATTGCCCAGGAATCGGGCAAAGATTGAAATAGCGAAAAATTACAGAAATATTTGTCGGAAAGCATTTTGGGTAGTTGTTTTAACTCATCTGGAATATGCTTTAAGTTTTTTGATAAATCATTAACTTCGCGAGCAATGGACCAAAACAGACTTTCTATTGTTGCTCTTGTTTTAAGGTCAATTAATCCTAACGAAAACATATCAATGGTTTCTTCGCGGATTTGTTGTGCATCGTGCCAGCTTTCCAACATATTTGTCGGCGTCAACGATTCCAAAATATTGAATAATTCTTGATTATGCGGGTGGTCTTCTTCGGTAATTTTTGCAGAATAGTTCCAAATAGGTGGTGAAGTTTTTTCCAAAACATCAAATACCAATACTGAGTGATGAGCTGTTAATGATCGACCTGATTCGGTTATCAAATTTGGATGTGGAAGGTTGTGTTTGTCCGCTGCTTCCTGCAAAGCAAAAATTGCGTCGTTTAGATATTCCTGGATAGAATAATTAATGCTGCTTGGATTGGTGGAACGTGAGCCGTCGTAATCAACTCCTAAACCTCCTCCAATATCCACAAATTGGATATTACACCCGTTTTTTGCTAATTGAACATAAAATTGTGATGCTTCTCGGATAGCATTCTTAATTTTGCGAATATTTGTAACTTGACTCCCTATGTGAAAATGCACCAAAACAATATTTTCTAATAAACCATTCTTGCGAGCAAACTCGATAGCTTCGATTAATTCAACTGTATTTAATCCAAATTTACTATAATCTCCACCAGAATCTTCCCATTTTCCACTACCAGATGAAGAAAGTTTAACGCGAATTCCGATAGCTGGCTCGACTTTCAATTTTTTTGAAATTTTGGCAATAAGCTTTAATTCGTTCAATTTTTCGACAACAATAATTATATTTTTACCAGTTTTGCGAGCAAGTAGAGCTAATTCTAAAAATGTCTCATCTTTGTAGCCATTACAAACAATTAATGCATCGGGATTGGATGATAATGCTAAAATTGCTTGTAACTCAGGCTTGGAACCAGCTTCCAATCCAATATTAAATTTTGTTCCATACCTCAATATTTCTTCGACAACTGGTCGAGACTGATTGACTTTTATAGGATAAATTGCATAATATTTACCTTTAAAATCATACTCTTGGGCTGAATGATTAAAACTTCGGACAAGAGTTTCGATTCTGTCGTCCAAAATATCGGGAAACCGTAAAAGCACTGGCATTGCAACATCTTGGAGTATCAACTCGTCGATAATTTCTTTCAAATCGATCTTTCGACCATTTTGGCGTGGCGAAACGTAAACATTTCCTTTTTCGTTGATACCAAAATAAGATCCTCCCCAACCGGAAATGTTATACAATTCGTTAGAGTCTTCAATTGTCCATTTTCTCATTTCTTTCCAATTTAGTGATTTGCAAAATTTTTTGAAAATAAAATTAATTTATTTATTAACGAATTAATAAAATGTAAATTTACTAATTTTGTATAAATTTTTGGTTTATATTATGGCTGGTAAAACATATAATCACGTAGTTTTGGTTGGTAGATTGGGTGCCGATCCACAATTTCGAAGTACAACTACCGGAAAATCGGTATGCAACTTCAACTTAGCAACAAATCGACGAGAGAAAGACGAAACAACTGATTGGCACCGCATTGAACTTTGGGACAATTTAGCTGATATAGCTAATAGATATCTCAAAAAGGGTTCCCAAGTGCTCATCGAAGGGCGAATTGCCAACGATAACTATGAAAAAAATGGAGTAAAGCATTACTCCTACAAAATTGTGGCAACCAATATGATGATGCTCGATTCTCGGAAAATTGAAGAAAACAACAATATCCAAGACAAAGAGGTAAACTATAACTACCAAAATCAGAGTGATACTCAAGATGAATATTTTGAAGATGAAATTGAAGAAAACAAAAGCCAAAGTGCATACGAATTGCAGGACGAAAATGATGATGATGAAAAGGAAATCCCATTTTAATAGTTTTCGATGCATTTAATCTTGTTTGATATTGATGGCACCCTAATCCATATTAAAAAAGGGATGTCCCAAAGTATCTTTGCTAAAGTTTTGAAAGAAACTTTGGGAATCGATATGGATAGTAATGTTCACATAGATTTTGCTGGAAGAACAGATTTTGGTATTATAACTTCAATCTTTAAATCCTTGAATTTAGATCAACAATTATTTTTAGACAACAAGGACTTAATTTATGAAAAGATTAATTTGGAATTTCAAGCACAAATATGCAAATCCGACATAGAAATATTGGATGGAGTTGTTGATTTATTAGATCTTTTGCATCAAGACAAAAGATTTAGGATTGGGCTTGTTACTGGGAATTTTAAGTTAAATGCACACACCAAGCTTGGTGTGGCCAATTTATTGCAATATTTTGATTTTGGAGCATACGGAGATAATTTTCCAAATAGATTGGATTTACCAAAAACTGCTCTACAAATTGCAAAAGAGAAATATCCAGATGTTTCCTCCAAGAAAACTATTGTGGTTGGCGATACACATCGCGACATTCAATCAGCAAAACACAATAAAATGAAATCGATGGCAGTTGCAACTGGAAACACTCCGTATTATGAATTGTTAAAGTTCTCACCCGATTTGATTTTTTCATCATTAGAAGAATATTTGGATGTTTATAAATCAATTTTAAACCTTTTTGGAATGAATGAATAAGAAAATTATAATTGCCATAGATGGTTATGCAGGGTCTGGCAAATCAACAACAGCGAGACTGGTAGCAAAACAATTAGGCTACATTTATATTGATACAGGCGCAATGTATCGTGCAGTAACTTTGTTGTGGCTCCGAGCCGGCACAGAGTTGACCGAACAGAACATTTGCCCCTTAATGGAAAATATCAAGTTGGAATTGCTCCAAGGCGACGAAGGTCAAATTGTGTTGCTCAATGGTGAAGATGTAAGTCTGCAAATTCGCACTCCCGAAGTCTCCTCCTATGTTAGTCCCGTTAGTGCGCTTCGCTGCGTTCGCGAAAAGATGGTCGAACAACAACGGCAAATAGGCCGCAATGGAGGTATTGTTATGGATGGACGGGACATTGGCACCCAAGTCTTCCCAAACGCTGAATTAAAGATATTTTTAACCGCCTCTGTCGAAGAACGAGCCCGCCGTCGCCAAAAGGAATTAGCAGAAAAGCAAATTTATGAACCAATCGAGGATTTAATCAAAAACATTACCGAAAGAGACTATTACGATAGCAACCGCGAAATTAGTCCCCTAAGAAAAGCCCAAGATGCAATCGAAATCAATACAACAAATCTGACAATTGAAGAGCAATGTAGGATAATACTCGATTTAGCCCATAAATTAATAAATTGAAAAATTTTTTATTATTGAAGAATCATTTATATGATTAATCTTATCACAAAAAAAATCCACTTAGAGAAGTGGATTTTTGGTTTTCATTTGAATTATATTATTATTTTGTAGCGTGCAATTCGATTAATAAATCCACTTCGTCATAGATTGCTTTGTCGCCTAAATTTTTGAAAAACTTCTCAGAGCCGTATTTAACATCGTGTTTGGTGCGATCGAATACAAAAGACACTGTTGTCATAAAACTCTTGTTGTCTTTTTCGAAGATTATAGTCGTTGGTATTTTTACTTCTGATGTTTTATCTTTAACGGTTAATTTACCATAAACCATATAATCTTGGTTCAATCTTCGATCGGGCTTGGTAATCACAAATTTGGCCTCGGGATATTTATCCACTTCAAAAAAGTCAGCACTTTTTAGATGGTTAACTAATTTTTGGTTTAATTCTTTGTCTTTTAAATCAGTACATTCAATCGTTGTCATATCAACAATTATTTCTGCACCAGATAAATATCCATTTTTATTAAAGGTAACCGTACCCGACTTAATTTTTACCGTTCCTTCGTGACGACCACCAATTTTGGAACCAGTCCAAATTACCTTGCTTTTTTTAGTATCCACTTTGTATACTTCTTGAGCAAACAAAGGACCGACTAATATTGCAAATGCTATTGTGAAAGTAATTATTTTATTGAACATTTTATCCTCCATTTAAATTAAAAAAAGAAAACTTAGTTAAATTAATGACGTATTAATAAAAACATATTTTGATTAAATTACATTATATTTGCTTATGTAAGATAAAATTGCGAATTTTGATTTTTACAAATTGGTAAATATGAATTTCTTTTATGCAATTATACTTGGTATAGTCGAAGGCATTACCGAGTTTTTGCCAATTTCATCTACTGGACATTTGATAATTATTGGTGAATTTATTTCATTTCCCGAGCCATTCGGAACAACTTTTGATATTGTAATTCAATTAGGTGCAATTCTATCTGTTGTTTTCTATTTTTTCGATAGATTGAATCCTTTTTCCAAATCAATTGACTATCATCAAAAACAGGAAATTTATGATTTATGGAAAAAAACATTCATTGCGCTCATTCCCGCAATATTAATTGGTGGTTTGTTAGGGCGAAAAATCCAAGAATTCCTGTTCAATCCCACAGTAGTAGCTATAATGCTTTTTGTTGGAGGAATTATTTTGATTTTCCTCGAAAAAAAGCAACGAAACGAAAAATTCCAAAAAATTAGAGATATGAGTTGGTTAAATGCCTTCTACATTGGTTTATTTCAGTCGTTAGCAATGGTACCGGGAACATCTCGCTCGGCTGCGACCATTATTGGAGCAATGCTATTGGGTAGTTCAAGAGTTTTGGCTGCTGAATTTTCGTTTTTCTTAGCAATTCCTACTATGTTTGCAGCATCAGCCTATTCTTTGTATAAGCAAGGTTTTGCGTTTTCGAATTCCGAATTAATTATTTTAATCACCGGTTTTTTAACAGCCTTTGTTGTAGCGTATTTGGTGGTTAAAATATTTATGAAATACATCTCAAACCATAATTTTGTCCCTTTCGGATATTATAGAATTGCTTTAGGAGCGGTTGTAATAATATTCATTTACATTATAAAATAGGGCGTATGAAACTTTCCTTCATAACAATTTTGTTTTTATGCCTTTTAATTTTTACTACTTCTAGAGTATTTCCAATTGAAAATGAACTCTACATAGATTTACAAGAAATAGATAAAAACGCCATTAAAAATGAGCATTTGGGAGTATTTTTTGAATACATTTATTACAAAGTGAATGGAAAATTCGGAATGTCGGCTCAAGAAATTCAAGACCGTGGATTCGATACTGAACTATATGGTATGAGTTGGGAAAAGCATCAATATTGGTTCTTATTTCACACTTGTTCAAAAGATTCTTTGAAAGAATTTAAACCTTGGTATTATGGATACAATAAAAAAGGTTTACGGCATTATGCAATTAAAAAGGATGCTTTAGAAGGCATAGCAGGATTCGAACAAGAAATACTTTTAGATTCAGGAAAGACTTATGATTTTTATGTATACGCCATGGGAACTGTTGATTCTATTTATCTTGACTTTATCGACAGAAAAGGAAATGTTCTATACCAAAAAAACTTGGGTCCATTGCCCAAAGATTGGAAATGGCATAAGTTCAATTGTAAAGTTCCACAATTCAATTATCATCAAAATTGTAAAATTAGGATATATGCCAAAAGCACTGGTGAATTGCATTTAGATGAAAGTTCCTTGATGGCTACCGACAATCAATACACCCTTAGAAAAGAATTTGTGGATATGCTCCGTGCCCTTAAACCTGGTTTAATGAGATTTCCCGGCGGTTCTTTTTGCGATTACTCTACTTGGCATTTTTACGACCATATCGGGGATCGAGACCAACGACGAGCTCCAAATTACTGGTTTTACGACTACGAAATTATGAGAATGGACTTTGGTTTGGATGAATATTTTAAACTTTGCAAAGACTTGAATATTGAACCATATATCACGACAAATTTTAAAACGGGAAATTTGCAAGAAGCATTAGATTTATTGGAATATTGCAATGGCGATACATCTACAATTTGGGGCAAAAAAAGAGCTGAAAACGGCAATCCTGCACCCATTAATGTTAAATTCTTCGAAATAGGTAACGAACAATGGGAAAGGTTTTCACCAGATTATCCAGAAAAATATTTAAATTATTACGACGCAATGAAACAAAAAGATAGTTCAATCAAAATACTCGTAAATGGCTTTCATTGGGATGGCGAAAAGGAAATCGATAGAATTTTTTCGATAGTCCACAACAAAGCTGATTATTTTAGCTGGCATCCTGGCTATGTTTCGTTTCCTAATACAAATTTGAGCGAAATTGATGAATATAACATTTTTACGTATGGTTCGGTTCTAACCCAAAAAGATATTAACTGGATGATTAAAGCCTTGCGTAATTATGGAAACAAAATCCAACAAGCACCAACAGAATATTGGACACAATTTATGGATTTTAATGATTGGATTACTGATTCATCTGCCAAAGGAAGCACACTTTTATCCGGAATTGGAGATATCAACTTTCTTCACACCTTTATACGTAATTGGGAAACAACTGGACCTGCTTGCAGAACAATGTTTTTAACCTTCTTTTTTTCGGATACAGCCAAAGATGGCCGTCGAGTGATTTATGCAAGTCCAGGTTATTATGCACTTAAAATGTTCTTTACTTCCCACGGAAAAGATTATGTTCATTCCCACCTTATAAATTGCGAAAAAGGCTATGCTCCCAAAGGTTCCAATATTAATTATTTCGACGGAACTCCTATATTTGATGTGATTACAACCAAAAGCAATGATACTCTTTTTATTGCAATCTTAAATCGTAGTATTGATTCGCCCAAAAGTTTATTTATAAATATCCCAAGATTCAAATATGGTTCTAAAGTTCGCTTTCAACAACTGACGAGTAATTCATATTACGACCGCAATTCAGCAGATGAACCTTTTAAAATTATCCCCTATGAATTTTATGAACCACTTGATAGCACATTAATTCTGCCAAAACATTCCTACACCATTATTTCAATTCCATTGGCATATATTCATCCAAACACAGATTTAATTGATACTCTTGACAACCAAGAAATCGAGTTTTATCCCAATCCAACAAATTCGAATATCAATATTCAAAGCAAAATTCTAATTTCATCAAATATAGAAGTTTGGGATTTATATGGTAATATCGTAAAATCAATACAACCAAACAAAAGCGAAAGAATAAAATTGAATTTATCAGATATTCCACAAGGTATCTACATTCTAAAACTTAGAGCAAACAATAAATACTATTACAAAAAAATCATAAAATTAAATTAAACACGTAAATGCTAAAAAAATAGAAAGTTTTTTTGTTTTTTCTTTTGTTATAAAAATCATTTTACTTAATTTTGTATTCTCTAATTATATTCAAATATAAACCAGCAATTAATATTATTTTTCAAATACAAATTAATAGGAAAAAGTAATGACAGAACAATCTCCTGTTATCAATGCAACAATTGATAACAATCCAGCCAATTTAGTTGAAAATTCAAACAAAAATGTTGATCAGGAAACAACCAACACTACTACGGGACAAGTAGTCACAGAAACATCAACTCCCCCAGAAATATCGCAACAAACCAATACTGAAACTGTAACTTCTACTCCCAACGAACAAGATTCAACAAAAGTTCCAACACCTAAACCCGAAAAAAATCGTAATCAAATTGACGCTGAAGTATTAGCCGAACTTAAAGAATGTCAAGCAACCAAAAAAACAATTTTAGCTAAAGTTGAGGATAGGGTTCGTGGGGGATTAAAACTAAACTATAAAGGAGTAGCATTATTCTTGCCAACTTCACATTTTGATGTTCGTTCCAATCCAAACGAAGAGGAGTTAATCCGTGCCGTGGGAGATTTACTGGAAGTTGAAGTGTTGGAAATAAACGATGACGTTCCATCCCATAAACGAAACATAATTGTTTCGCGTAAGAATTTATTGGAAGCCAAGTTTTGGAATGAAATTAAAGTTGGCGATATAGTAAGTGGACCAGTTTCCTCGATAACAACATTTGGAATTTTCATAGATATTGGTGGATACGAGGGATTAGTTCACGTCAGCCGCTTATCCAGAAAAAGAATAGACAATCCCAAGAACTTTGCTAAAAAAGGTGATATACTTCAAGCAAAAGTTATAGAAGTTGATACCGAGAAAAAACGAATTGGTTTGAGTATTGTCGATTTAGAGCCATCACCTTGGTTAACGGTTAACGAAAAATACCCCGTTGGAAGCATAGTAAATGCTAAGGTAAAACGTTTTGTTGACTTTGGAGCTTTTGTAGAATTAGACAATGGCATCGAAGGTCTAATCCGTAATGCTGATTTATCTTGGACACAAAGAATTAACCATCCAAAAGAAATATTAACAATTGGTCAAGAAATTCAAGCACAAGTAACTTCGATAAATCCCGATAAAGAACTAATTTCCTTAAGTTATAGAGCCACTCAACCAAATCCTTGGAACGATATTGAACAAAATATTCAAGTTGGTAACGAAAAAGTAGGAACTATAAAACAAATCAAAAATGAAGGATTGGTAATAACCATCGACAATATACTTGACGGATTTATGCCAAAAAGCAAAATGCGTAACTTGATGAAAGGCAACAAGATACCATTCAAAAAAGGTGATCAAATCGAAGTTGTAATTTCCGATATTGCTCCTGCCCAACAATCATTAATTTTGGAACCAAAAGCTAACGAACAAGAAACCAAAGAAAGAAGAGAACCTCGAATCGAACAAAAAGATAAAAAGCCCAAACAACAAAAAGAAGAAACTCCAAGCAATCAACCAATCGAAATGACTACCACCGAAGTTGGAAATTTCTCTTTTAGTGATATTTTGAGCGAAGACGTTTTAACTAAATTGTTGAACAAGCAATAAAATTATTTGAAAACAGAACAGGAGTTCTTTTTGGGGGAACTCCTGTTTTTTTTTTGAAATTGTAATGACAATAAATTTATAATTTTTCGGCAACAGCATTAGCCATATCGATAGTAGTAGAACTTCCACCCATATCGTAAGTACGGACTTTTCCTTCTTTGATAACTTGGGCTATGGCATTTTCCAACCTCTGAGCAAGCTCAATTTCCCCTAACCAATCCAGCATCATTTTGGCACTTAAAAAGGTTGCAATAGGATTAACTTTGTATTGACCGGCATATTTAGGTGCAGAACCGTGGGAAGGCTCGAACACAGCTAATTTAGCACCGATATTTCCACTACAAGCAAAGCCCAAACCACCAACCAATTGTGCTGTCAAATCGCTCACAATATCTCCATATAAGTTGGGAGCAATCATCACATCATAGTTATAGGGATTTTTGAGTAACCACATTGTGATTGCATCAACATTAGCCTCGTCAAATTGAATTTCGGGATATTCCTTGGCTATTTCTTTAGCTTTGTCCAAAAATAAGCCGTCGGTAGCCCGCACAACATTGGCTTTGTGAACAATGGTCACTTTTTTTCTGTTATTGCGACGAGCAAACTCAAAACCAGCACGGATAATTTTTTCGCTTCCTTTGATGGTATTGATTTTGCAAGAAATAGCAAAATCATTTCCATCCAATTCGGCAAAATGAGTAAAATTCATATTTAAGTTCTTTAAATTAGCTTTTAATTCCTCGGGAACTGGGTAGAATTCCACACCAGAATACAAATCTTCTGTGTTCTCACGAAAAATAACAATGTCGATATTTTCATTATAATTCAAAGGGTTTCCCTCGTAGGCTTTGCAAGGTCTCATACAAATGTATAAATCGAACATTTGACGCATACGAACAATTGGAGAACGATAAACTAACCCTTTTCCTTTCAATTCTGGAATAAGTTCTTCCTCTGCTTGCTTTACTGGTTTAGAGGTTATTGCACCAAATAGTGCAGCATCAACATTATTTAATAAATCGATTGTTCTTTTGGGAAGTGCATCGCCTTCTTTACACCAAAATTCCCAACCGATGTCGCCGTGGATGTAATTGGCATCGAGATTAAGTTTATCCAACACAATGCGAGTTGCATCGCATACATCTACGCCAACACCATCACCAGGCAACCAAGCAATTTGATATTTCGCCATAAAAAACCTTAAATTATTGTAAATAAATGGAATACAAAATTACCAAAAAATTTAAGAAAAATTCGTTTAAATGGTACTATAATTTAGACTTTTTTATTAATTTTAATAAATTCAAAAATGTGCAATTAATAATTAAACCATATGAGCGAGAAACATATTGATAACGAAACCAAGGAAATGTTAACTTCTTTTGTTTCCGAAGCAGTAGATTCTTTGGATACAGCAGAGCCATTGGTCGAGGACTTGAAAACTACCGAAGATCCCGAGATTGTTAACACAATTTTTAGAGTTTTTCATTCTTTAAAAGGGTTGTCGGGTTTCTTTGGGATGAAAGTGATAAATACTCTTACACACGAAGCCGAGACATTATTAGATATTTTAAGGAAAGAGAAAATAAAGGTAACTGAAGATATAATTACATTAATCTATTCAACCTTCGATTTGCTACGAGACTTATTGCATCTTGTTTCGAACGAATTTTCTGACGAGGCAGGCGCCGACGATGCCGAAAATATGAAGATAATTCTACAAGATGCAATCCAAAAAATACGGTCAGGACAATTTTCGATGCCTATTGAACAAACTGGATTTGAAGAGTTTACTACTCCTAAAAAAGAAGAAATTGAAAAAGTAACAACTGAAATCAAAGCCCCAGAGATCGAACAATCTTACGAGGAATTATCATCCCAACCTTCACTTACCGAAGATAATGAAACACAAGCTACAACTGAGACCACTAATATTAACTTTGATCTCGGAAATTTGATTACCGAGGATATGCTTTCGCAATACATTTCCGATTCCATCGATTTATTGGAGATGACCGAAAATAATTTAATTCAATTAGAAAAAGAACCGGATAATTACGAACTTATTGGAACTATATTCGGAGCAATACATAGCATCAAAGGAAATTCGGGTTTTATGGGTTTTTCGGAAATCGAAGAAATAGCTATGGAAACCGAAACAATTTTGGATTCGATGCGGAAAAAAGAATTAGATGCAGATCCCACTGTAGTTTCAATACTTTTAAGCAATGTCGAAACAATGCGAAAAAGGGTGGAAACAATAGCAAATACCCCTTCTCAACCGAGTGAAACATCTGAAGAAATTATCCCCGAAGATAGTGAAACTCAACCAATATCAGTTCAACCATCTCAAGTAAAACCAGAACCTCCAAAAATTGTAGAAAAAATTGAAACCGAACAAGAATTACCTAAACCCAAAATCGAACCTAAAAAAGAATCACCAAAAGTTGAACAAGCTCCCGCCAAACCTGCTCAAGTAACTCAAAAACAAGATATCAGAGTCGAAACAGTTAAAATTGATAAATTATTCGATTTGGTTGGCGAATTGATTACTATCGAAACTATGGTTACCAAAAACCCCGATTTAGTTGGACTTCAGTTACCAAATTTTGTTAAAGCAGCCAATCAATTAAATAAAATAACACGAGAACTGCAAGAAGTGACGATGAGCGTCCGGATGATGCCATTAGAAGGTTTATTTAATAAAATGAAAAGACTCGTGCGTGATGTTTCACTAAAATTAGGTAAAAAGGTTGATTTAACCATTTCTGGTCAAGAAACCGAAATGGATAAAAATGTTATCGACGAAATCTCTGACCCTCTTGTTCACATTTTAAGGAATTCACTCGATCATGGGATTGAATACCCAGAAGAAAGGTTAGCCAAAGGCAAAAGTGATACTGGTAAGGTACATTTATCAGCTCGCTACGAAGGTAACGAAATTTTGATTTCAGTCAAAGACGATGGAGCAGGTATCGACAAGGAGAGGGTTCTACGAAAAGCCGAAGAAAAGGGTTTATTGCAAATTCCTCCCGAAAAGATGACCGATAAAGAAATTTTTGCACTAATTTTCGAACCGGGATTTTCGACCGCAAAACAAGTAACTGATATTTCCGGACGTGGGGTTGGAATGGACGTAGTTCGTAAAAACATTGAAAAACTGCGCGGAGCAATCGATATAGAAAGTGAATTTGGCAAAGGAACTACCGTAACTTTAAGAATTCCACTCACTCTGGCAATAATGGAGGCATTATTGGTTAAGGTTGGGGATGATACTTTTGCTATTCCTTTGATGAATGTTTCCGAAACTTTCCGTGTTATGCCCAAAGATATAAGCAAAACTATGGATGGTTTGGAAATGATAAAAGTTCGTGAAGAAATACTTCCAACCTTCAGAATCCACGAACTATTCAAAATTAAACCAAAACATTATGACCTTGAAAAAGGAATAATATTAATTACCGAGTCCCGAAGCAAAAAATTCTGTTTATTTGCAGATGAATTAATAGGACAACAACAAGCTGTGATTAAAGGTTTGTCGGATTACATTGGCAAAGTACCTGGAATAACTGGGTGTATGATTCTTGGAGATGGAGGAATTGGATTAATTCTCGACATCGAGGGAACGCTAATGTTGGCCGAGAACCCAAGTCATTTTAATAATCCCAATTTAATTTATGCATAGGAGGCTAAAATGGACGAAAAATATAACGACAATATCGACATAGTTGAAATTGCCCAAGAAGATGATGATACACTTTCCAATCGTTATTTGACTTTTAATATCGGGGACGAAGTCTATGGCTTTGAAATTATGTATGTAACTGAAATAATAGGTATGCAAAAAATAACCAAAGTTCCTAATATTGCTGATTTTATTAAAGGAATAATAAATTTACGAGGTATTATTTATCCTGTTGTCTCGGTTCGTAAGCGTTTTGGCTTGGAGGAAATACCTTTTACTGAGAAAACTTGTATAATTTTGGTCAAAGTTAGAAATATGGGAGTTGGTTTGATTGTTGACAATGTTGCTGAAGTTATTAGAATTGAACCAACAAACATATTTCCACCACCACAAACATATAAGGGTTCAAAAAGTAAATATATTAGCTCGATTGCAAAAATTGATCAGGATGTGAAAATTCTTTTGGATTTGGACAAATTACTTTTTGACGAAGTTAACATTTTATCAGATAACAACTAATTTGTTTGTTAAAATGGAACTAAATTACAAAGAAATAGTACCCGAGACAATGAAACTTATAAGCGACGAAGAGTTCAAACTTATAAGGGATTTGGTATATGAAAAAGTGGGAATAAATTTAACAGACCAAAAAAAAGCATTAGTTACCGGTAGGCTTCAGAAAGTTCTGAGAGATAAAAATTTTAAATCATTTGCTGATTATTATAATTTTATTATAAACGACAAAACAGGCGAAGCATTAAGCGAATTAGTTGACAAAATATCTACAAACCACACTTTTTTTGGTCGCGAATACGAACATTTCGACTATTTCCAAAAAGTAGTATTACCCGAGTTAGTTCAAAAGAAATTAAAAAAGAACGAAAGAGACTTAAGAATTTGGAGTGCTGGTTGTAGTACAGGCGAAGAACCCTATACACTCGTAATTTTGATGAAGGAATATTTTGGAAATGAATATCACAAATGGGATGCCGGAGTGCTAGCAACCGATATTTCAACTGTTGCCTTATCTAAGGCAATTGCGGGAATATATGATAAAAATAGGCTCCATAATTTTGATACCAAATTAAGAGAAAAATACTTTATAAAAAATAACGATACATACATAATTAAAGATGAGATAAAAAGAGAAGTTACTTTCAAAAGATTTAACTTAATGAACGATATTTTTCCGTTCAAAAAGCCCTTTGACGTAATTTTTTGTCGTAATGTAATGATTTATTTTGATACCGAAACTCGAATGCAATTAATTAACAAATTTTATAATATCTTAGATAATGGCGGGTATTTTTTTATAGGTCATAGCGAAACAATTGACCGACGATACACAAAATTTAAATATATAATGCCCGCTGCATATAAAAAAGAATAGAAATTATGAACAAATCCACAATTACAAAAGTTATCAAAGTTCTGATAATCGATGATTCAGCGCTTGTGCGTGATATACTATCCAGAGGTTTGAGCACCGACCCCGGTATAGAAGTTGTTGGAACTGCACCCGATGTGTATGTAGCACGTGATTTAATCGTTCGGCTTAAGCCCGATGTCTTAACCTTGGATGTGGAAATGCCCAAGATGGATGGAATTGAGTTTCTTCGCAAGTTAATGCCTCAATATCCAATTCCGGTTGTTGTAGTTAGTTCGTTAACCCAAAAAGGAAAAGATATAACCTTGCAAGCATTAGAAGCTGGTGCTGTTGATTATGTAGCCAAACCAATGTCTAATTTAGCTGAAGGCTTAATGGGAATGATGAACGAATTGAAAACAAAGATCAAAATTGCTTCGACAGCAAATGTAGCTCACTGGAAAAATAAAAAATTCGAAAATATCGACGAAGCAAAACCAAATTTAACTGGCTCGAAAGCATTGGCCGAATCAACCGATAAAATAATCGCAATCGGTGCATCGACTGGTGGCACCGAGGCAATCCGTAAAGTGGTTAGCTATTTGCCTCCAAACACTCCTGGAATTGTTATTGTCCAACATATGCCAGCAGGATTTACTAAAACATTTGCCGACAGAATTAATCAAGTAGCAATGATGACTGCCAAAGAAGCCGAAGATGGCGATAGAATAATAAATGGACGCATACTTATTGCACCGGGTGATTACCATATGAAAGTTGAGCGTTCCGGTGGACGATATGTGGTTCGCCTTGAACAAACCGACAAAGTGAATGGTCATCGACCAAGTGTTGACGTCCTATTCTATTCCGTTGCCCAAAATGTTGGTGCCAATGCCTATGGTGTTATTTTAACAGGTATGGGCAATGATGGTGCCCAAGGTTTGAAAGCAATGAAACAAGCTGGAGCTAAAACTTTTGGACAAAACCAATCGACTTCAGTAGTTTATGGTATGCCAAAAGTTGCATTCGATATTGGTGCTGTTGATATTCAATTACCTCTTGATGAAATACCAAAAAGATTAATTGCTCAAATAGAAAGTGACAGAAAAGCATTCGAAGGGAGAAACTAATGGAAAATTACACCTTTCCACTATCACTAAATCTTATAGTCGCCGAAGACGAGATTGCTTCGAGTTTATATATAAAAACGTTGCTCAAAAAATATATCTCTGGTGATTTATGGATGGCAAAAGATGGTGCTACTGCTTGGGATTATTTTCAGCAATATGGCAAAAAAGTTGATTTAATTATAACTGACATCAATATGCCTAAAATGGATGGCATAGAGTTGTCTAAACGAATTCGAAGCTTAGATGAAAATATTCCAATAGTTATAACCACAGCTTTCGATAATACATCTCTTTTAAAAGAAGCCATCGAAGTTGGTGTATATCAATACATTTTAAAACCAGTCCAAAGCAAGCAAATAGAACAAGTTTTATTAGATATTTTCGAGAGAAAAATCAATGAAATACGACTAAAAGAACAACAAGAATACAACAAAATACTTTCAAAAGCACTCGAAGATAGCATTTCGATGATTGCAATTCTTGACAACGAACAAAAAATTCAATTTGTGAATAAAAGTTTTCGAGAATTTTTAAAAACTTCTTTGGACAAATTTATTGGGAAAAAAATTACAGAATTTGCTTTTGATGCCCAAAATCCAGACGAATTTCAAAAATTTATTGCAGCTGTCGAAAACAACCAATCATATTCTGGAGAAATATTATTTATAACTGCATTGGGCGAACCATTTTGGGGATTAATTACCCATACCCCATTTTTCAATGAAAATAATGAATACATCTATGCTGTAGATATCATCGAGGATATAACTGCCAAAAAACTTGCCCAAGAGCAACTTCGTCAATCCAAAGAAACTCTCGAAAAAATTGTTGAACGAAGAACCCAAGAGCTTATAATTCTCAACAACCAATTAAAAGAAGAAATCGACAAACGCATAAAATATGAATTGGAATTGGCCGAAGCAAAAGAATATGCCGAAAAAGCTAACGAAGCAAAAAGCATTTTCCTTGCCAAAGTTAGCCACGAACTAAGAACCCCAATGAATGGAATATTGGGGATAACAAGTATTATGAAAGATATGAAGTTGGACGATAAAGCTGCAAAATTTATAGAAACTATCAATAACTCTGCAGAAAATTTACTGAATATAATCAATGATTTGCTTGATTTTTCCAAAATTAAATCCGGTAAATTCACGCTATATCCCCGTTACTTTAACTTCTTTGACGAAATTAACCAAACAATAGATTTGTTAAAACCTATAGCACAAAATAAATCTTTAGAACTCATTATCAATATTGATGAACAAATTCCAAAAACTCTTTTTGGAGATATTGAGCGAATAAAACAAGTTCTTTGGAATATTTTGAGCAATGCAATAAAATTTACAAAAGAAGGGTTCATTAGTGTGCAAATTAAGCTGATTGGCATCAATGATGATAAGGCCGAAATTGAATTTATTGTCCAGGACACTGGCATTGGAATACCAGATAACAAAAAAGATGCAATATTCGAAAGCTTTATGCAAGCCGAACCGCTTATTACTCGCAATTATGGCGGAACCGGATTAGGTCTATCGATTTCGAAAGAAATAATAGATTTAATGGAAGGAACAATTTATTTTGAAAGTAAGTTAGGAAAAGGTACTACTTTCTTTTACACATTAAAAATTGATATAAAAGAACCCCAAAACGAGGCAAAGCTTAAAATTGATGAGAAAGTAAATTTGGCAACAGAAAACAAAAACCTAAATTACTTTTTAGTTGTCGATCCAGATAAAGAAACACAAAGTAATATTAAAGAATTACTATCCGAAACCAATATTAAAACATTTTTTGCAGATAATCATTTCGAAGCTATAGATATATTCAAACTCAATCCAACCGATGTAATATTCATTAGCACTGACATTGGAAACGACAATTTCTTTAAATTGATTGATAAAATTAGAACAATCGAAATCGATGTTAAAAAACATTTTCCAATAGTTGTTTTATATAATACATCTGAACCCATTAATCGCGATTATTATAATTCTAAAGGTGTGGACTATTTTTTGGAAAAACCTATAAAGGTGAAATCCTTAACTGATACTTTGAACGAAATTAGTATTGATAAAACTAAACATATCATCGAAATTGATCTCGATGAATTGCTAAATTCAAGATCCAAAGAAGTAATTCAAAAAATTATCGATCATTTTATCACTAACTACCAGCCACTTCTACAAAAATTAGATAATGCAATCAAGGAATCAAACTACCGAAAAATATATGATTATGCCAATCAGATTAAATCACAAATTAGTAATTTTGGTGTTTTCCGCTCTGTGCAAATAGCAATGAGAATTGCCAAAAAAGCAATGGAAAATGATGGAGAGAATATGGATTTATTATTCAATGCATTAAAATGGGAAATTGAAAATATAGTACATTACTTGAATGAAAATAAAATAAAAAATTAAAGGTGAAAAAATGAAATCATTAGTTGTAGATGATGATTACATTACTTCGATGGTACTACAGGAGATTATGCTAGCTCACGGTAGCTCTGATGTCGCCCAAAACGGAGAGGAGGCCATTCGCTGGTTCAGCAAAGCATTAGAAGCAAAAGAACCTTACGATGTTATTATTTTGGACATTATGATGCCCGAAATGGATGGAATGGAAACATTAGAGAGAATCAGAAATTTAGAATCAAAATTTGGTTTTGAAGGTAAAGATAGATGCAAAATAGTAATGTGTACTGCTTTGGATGATTATGATACGGTTATGAAATCATTCCAAAACCAATGCGATGCCTATTTGGTTAAACCAATTTCCAAAGATAAAGTTAATGAAATATTAATCAACTTGGAATTGATTAGCTAATTTTTTTGTATTTTTCTATTGTAAATCCATACTCCAATCGCAATTAGTGTTATTGCTGATAGAAAATAATACCCGTAATTTTCTAATTCATCATAGATTTCTTGCCAATTCTTAGAAAATGTGTAGCCCAAATAAATCAAAATAAAATTCCACAATCCAGCACTAATTGCACACAACAAAGTTGTTTTACGGACTTTTAGCAACGACATTCCAGCAAAAAATGAGATAACTGCTCTGGTTCCAGATAAAAATCGATTTATAACAATTAGCCAATAACCCCATTTTTGGAACCATCGCTCCACTTTTAAAATGTGCTCGTATTTAATGAATTTAATTTTTCCAGTCTCGACAACTTTGCGATCAAAACTAACCCCAATTGCAAACATCGTTAAAAAGCCAACAACCGATCCAAGTGTTGCAAAAACCCATAAAGCAAAAAAATTTACATTACCCAAAGGAATTAATGTCCCAGCAAACAAAATGACAGCATCACTTGGGGATGGTGGAAATATATTCTCAATAAATGCAAAGAAAAAAACAGTAGCCAATAAATACAAACTTGGTATATTTTGTAAATATTGTATTATCGTCTCAAGCATATTGCAAATTAATAATTTAAAAATAATTTTTAGCATAAATCGAGAAAAAACCTTAATTTTGTAACTTAATTAACTTTGAAAGCATCTATTATAAAAATATATTCAATAAAAAGGAAAAAATAAAATGAAAAAACTATCTGTACTCACTCTAACTTTATTAGTTTTGGTATTTTCTGCTCGGGCAGAAAAAAGATTTGTCGAAAATTTAAGAATAGAAATTGGACCTAATGAGAAATTAGGTGGTTACGAATTAGCTACCTCTCCATTAGATATGCACGTAGGCGTTCCATCCTATGATTTACAAAATTCTCCGATCGGTAAATTTGCAATCACCGCTGATCCAGTTCAAAATTTAGATTTCGCTTTCATTACTCGTTATCATCCTTTTCCGCAAAACCAAAACGAAGTAGATACTGCCAGAATAATCGTAAATAAAATGGATCCAACAAACACTGCCGATTGGTATTACATTGGTGACACTTTTATGCCTGTTAATGTGGTTGATGCACAAGGTAACTCGGTTTTTAAACTTAATGGTTATTTTCAAATGATACCCTCTTTAAGTTTCTTTTATCCTCAATTATCAAATGGCGAATTTGTTATAGACACTGTATCTTTCTTTATGCACGGCTATCCAAATTCGCCGGTCTCAAATTCTTTTATTTTTTCAATTTCCAATACAAATCATTTGAATATGCCAAACTTTGGAACTGAACAATTCAATCCTTTCACTTTCGATGCTGATTATTACAAAGATGTTTACGAAAAATTACAAGATGCTATTGAAATTCCAGCAAAATACATAAATGAAAGATTGGAACCAACTGGTAGTGGTGGCTATACAATAAAAAGCACAGTGATTGATTTGCAAAAATACACTACTATGAATACCTACAAGAACAATGATAGATTTATGATTCTAATCACAAAAGATAATTTATCGGATTTGAAAGATACTGTAAACTTAATTGGCACTTGGGAATGGACTCAACCCTATCAATATGCATATGCTGGCACAATCCGCCATTACGGTTTTCAGAAAGACTCGATTAGCTTTTTGAGTGCAACTGTAGCTCCTCGTCGTCCATCCCAAAATTCACCCGATTATAACACTTGGCTACAAAAGTATCCAGCATTTATGAACGAACAATATGTCCGTAAAAATTATCGTATGGTTATAGTAGGTCGCTATACCGGTGAGTATAATCCCAATGCTGTTCGCGAATTGAACAATCTGAGTGAATCATTCGAATTATTCCAAAATGCTCCTAATCCATCTGTAAATAATACAAAAATCCGTTTTAACCTCAAAGAACCTGGTTTCGTTACTCTAAAAGTCTACAACTCTATGGGTGAATTGGTTGCAACATTAGTAAATGAATTTATGAATAGTGGAGAATTCGAAACAAACTTCGAAACTATCAATTTGCCAGCTGGGTCGTATTTCTACACTCTTTCGACAGATAAATTTAGCAAATCATTGCCAATGATTATCACCAAATAGATAGAGTTAATCTCATTTTATCAATAAGAGACTGATTTTTCGGCAATATCAGTCTCTTTTTTTTTCAAATTTCAAATATAAGTTTTATAAACAATTTAAAGAATTTTCAAAAAGATTTCATAATTTTGTTTAATTAAGCAAAGGGTTAAAATGAGAAAAATACTTATTTTTACCATAAACTTTTTATTGTCTTTGAACATATTGCTGTGTAATGATTTTGAACAAATTCAAACACCTTATCGCTATGTTCACAAAATAAAATTCCTTCAAGACAATTTAATGGTTGTTTCGGGTGATTCTGCATTTTTTGATTTAACTACATTCAATCCATTTGTCCAATATGTTGGAGGTGGTTTCTATTTATCAACCGATATGGGTAACAATTTTAATGGTCCCTATATGGATGGCATTACTTTGCTTGACATTGAACAATCAAAACTCGGAAGCGAGAGATATTTTGCTTTGGGTGCGAGGTTTGGACGAACTGGAATTTTTGAATCTACGGACAAAGGCAAAACTTGGTCCTTTATGCCAAAATTCGAAGAAGCATCGATAATGCACAAATTAACGACAATTGCCGAGGGCGGAACAGAATCAATTTTTATTGCAAATCTAAATTCATCCGAAGGATTAATAATTTCGCAAACAAATTTTGAAAGTATATATAAACCCAAATCCATACAATCACAATTATACGACATAAAATATTCCCAAAAATTAAAGCAGTTCTTTTTGGCTTCGGACAACAATGAACACGGCCACGTTATCCGATTTGACGGACAATCAGTTCACAAAGATTCCATAGGATTGAAAGGTTTAAGAGTATTATCGGTTTTGCCATCTTCGTTCAATCCCGCCTTCGTCTATGCTGGAGTTGACTCCGTTACATTTTCTAAAGTTGCAATAGGCAAAGGAATTTATATTAGCATCGATACTGGAAAAACTTGGAAATACCTAACTGGAGAAGGAATGCGTGTGTTCGACATTCAAGAACACCCCACAGATAGCAAATACATCGCTGCTGCTATGGGAACTGGTGGAGTTGGAATTTCCTCCAATTTTGGTCAATATTTCGAGATATATCGTAATGGATTGCCTAAAGACGCCGAAGTTCGTTCCGTTGCAATTCCGGACGTTCCAATTGACGCTGCAGGAATAGTTGTTTATCCCGTAACTTTGGAACACGGCGTTTATAAATCTCGTCCATTAACATCGTCGGTTATTGAAAGTCAAAATCAATCTGATTTGGAAATTGAATTCACAACCCCCAATCCTGCACGGTCATTTATTCATATTCAATATCATAGCAATAAAATCCAGCCAATAGAAATTTCTATTGTTGATTGTTTGGGTCAAGTTGTTTTTTCCGAAAAATTGGGATATTGCCAACTTGGACACAACAATATTTCGATAAATGATCTAAATTTAGCATCTGGATTTTATTTTTTAATTTTAAAGTCAAATACAAATTTTGCTCAAACAAAGTTCATAGTTTCACAATAATGAGTTTAAATCAAAATCCAATAGGAGTATTCGATTCAGGAGTAGGTGGTTTAACTGTTCTAAAACAATTGATTCGTTTCCTACCAAACGAAAATTTCGTTTATTTGGGAGACACTGCAAGAGTTCCCTACGGAAATAAATCACCCGAAACAATAAAGCGATATGCACGCGAAGCAACACAATTTTTATTGGAAAAGCAAGTAAAAATGATTGTTGTTGCTTGTAATACAGTTTCCTCGTTAGCTATCGAACAAGTGCAAGAAACTGCGGGAAATATTGATGTTGTTGGAATGATTGATTTTTCGGCAGTGGCTGCTTATCGTTCATCAAGAAGCAAGAGAATCGGCATTATTGGAACAAGAGCAACCATTTCGAGTAAAGGATACGACGAAAATTTACAAAAAATTGCCCAAAACAATCCATTGGAAATTAAAGCTATTCCCTGTCCATTATTTGTTCCATTGGTCGAAGAAATGCAAATTGATTCGGAAGCAACAAAGCTTATAGCAAATCAATATCTTGCTCCGTTCAAAGAATTCCAAATTGATACGCTAATTTTGGGTTGCACCCATTATCCAGCCTTAAAAAAAGTAATCAGTGATATCTTACCAGATGTAACTCTTATCGATACTGGTGAACAATCCGCCATACAAGTTTTAAGGATATTAGCCGAAAAACAACTTTTGAATAGTTCCGAAATTGATTTTTCCTCCACTCCTCAAATTGAATTTTATCTAACGGATTTCTCGCATAGTTTCACTCAATTAGCTGAATTATTGCTTGGTTTTCCTATCCAAAATCCAAAATTGATAGAATTTAGTGGTTAAATGTAATTTTTATTTGTTCTTTTTGTCTATAGTTATATAAAATTTATGATAATATGAGAATTCTTATTTTAATAATATTTTTTTTTAGTTCAATTTGCTTAAACGCTCAAGGTGTTACAGAAAGAATAATAAAAAAGGATTCAGTTTTTATATTTATACCTTCGAAACCTTTAACATTGTTTGGAGAAGAACAAAATACGATAAATACTGCCCTTGGGGCAGATATTTTGTTTTCAAATTCAGGTTTTGGGTTAGGATTTTTTTATCATCGCTTTTTGGACGATAAAAATTTATTGACCAGTAGTTTCTTTGTTTCGGGATTGCGTAATACTGATGAGTGGGAATATTGGGATTGGAACACTGGGCAATGGGTTGTTCCATACAAAATTAATCGCCTTTTTCTTCTACCAATTACCTTTGGTTATACACGGATATTATTTTCCGACGCTTTAGGAGGTGGATTTAAACCATTTGTAGCTGTTGGTTTGGGACCTTCTTTTATCTTTGCTACACCATATGTTAAAGGTTGGTTCGAAGCCTGGAAAGATGTTAATATATTAACTCGTTTTGGTAGTTACATTGGTCTGGGCGGTTATTTTCGAACGATTGGCAGCTCTATTGCTAATATAAACATAAAGTACTACTACATACCCATTGGTGGAAACGGAATTGAAAGTATAGAAGGTTTGCCAATATACAATGCTGGCGGAATTGTTTTATCTCTCAGCATTGGTTATGGTTTTTAATTTAAGTAACTTATTTAATTTTGTAAAAACATTATAACAAATGAAAAAGTATTTAACCATAATTGCTTGTATAATTTTATCTCTAAAATTTAGTAACGCCCAATCGGTTGTTATTAGTGAATATATGAATATTCCTGGAAATGCAGACGGAGAATGGACAGAATTAATCGTGTTAGATGATTATGTTGATATGACAGGTTGGAAAATTCGAGATAATTCAGATGCGGAAAGTTGGCGATCGGGAGTTACTTTCAAAAACATAAATCTTTGGAAATCAGTTAGCAGGGGAACAATTATTGTGATAAATCATAGATACAGCGGCTTGCAATTAGATGCAGACGGATCCGATGGTTATATCGAAGTAACAGCAGCCGATCCAAATTATTTCGACATCCCAGCCGACTTCGAATCTGGCGGTTCGTTAAGTATCAATCAACAAAACGATATGATTCAATTGCTTGACGCAAATGGCAATAATGTTCACACATTAGGTCATTCATCTCAATCTGGTTCGCCCTGGACAGATTTTCAGGCAATTATTGGTCCAAAAATAATGTACAACGGTAATCTTGCAAATTCCGCAAGCTTGAGAGTTTTCCCTGGTAATTCAATCAATGACTATCTTGTTGGTTTCGACCAAAATAAACTCTATACCGTTGCCAACAATAGTTCATCCAAGGGACAGCCAAATAAGCGATTAGCTTCGGACCAACAATCAAACTACGAATTTTGGCAATCCCTTCGTCAGCCCGATTGGGATGTATCGAAATTTTCTACAAATGTCGAATATTTCCAAGGCAACATAAAAATCACTTGGGAAGGTTTTGGTTCCCGAATATTCGATCCATCCGAAGGATTTATGATTGTCCGAATTCCGGTAAATCAACAAGCAGATTACAAAGAACCGATAGATAGCAAGATTTATAATGTTGGAGATTTCGTCGAAAATGGTTCTGGTAAAGTTGTCGGCGTAATTAGTTATTTGGAATATTTAATGAATGAATTTAGTTTTGTAGACCTTGATTTTCAACAAAACGCAGAATGTGATCAATCGTTTTTTTATAGAATTTATTACTATAGATACGGAAAGGATTTTCAGCAAAAAGATGGATCTCCCGAAACTGGTCGTGGCCGAGCATATAATCCCAATCCCCTATCGACCAAGTCAATATTAAAACAATTGCCCGAAAAACCCAAAATATCGACCAAAAACAACAGAACAGAATTTTGTGAGGACGAAGATATCGAACTAATTTGTTCGGTTGCTCCGAGCACTGAAAATTCTTTACAATGGATATTGGATGGAACTCCAATTCCTGGTGCTACAACCAAAACCTATAAACCAACCAAAGCCGGTCAGTATGTAGTTAAAATTACCAATATAAATTCCAAATGCGAAAATTTATCGGATATTTTTCAAATTACAATATTACCTAAACCAAAAGCTAAATTATATCAAGTAACTAAAAATGGTAAAATACCCATTCTTCGAGATACCACTTTTTATGTATGCAAAGACGAAGACCCAAGCTTTGATTTTCCAGTTTTGGAATTAGAAGGTGGCAATCGATTGGAATGGTATTTCAATGACAAGTTGAAAAACGAAGAAGTTGACCATCCACAAACTGTTGCAGTTCAAAAAGGGTCTTATTATGGATTAGTAAAAAATGGCGAATGTGTCGACAAAACTCCGACTGTTTTTATTGAACATATCCAATACTTCTTTGATATAAACCCAAATCCCCTTTTATTAGATGCTGATGATAATCCTACAGGCGAAGTTACAATTACAAATAACTCCAACGTAGATGTTATTATCTCCGACCCACAAAAATTCAAAATAACCAATCCTGCGTTTAGCCTTGTTGATGTTTCTTTTCCATTGATTATCAAAAAGAATCAAAGCATAAAAGTTAAAATAAATTATCAAAGAACTCAAAACGGAAAGGACGAAACCTACATTCTGATGGTTTTGGATTGTTTCCAAGTATTTAGGATCAATTTAACTGGTATTAAAAAAGCCCCCGGTGATGCCGATGTGGTTGCATTTCCAAGTGAATTTGGTTTTGGTATTATTCCCGATTGCCAGCTTGATAGTTTGACCAAGAAAGTAACAATTAAATCGGTTGGAACTCTACCCGTTAAAATTTTAAATACTATTCATTCAGCAAATGTCGCGATAAATGAGAATTTGCCATCAGTTTTAACCGAAAATGAATCATTAGATATAAATTTCAAAGTTATAAACCCAAGCGAAGGTAGTTATATCGAAAAAATTTATATTCCCTACGAAAGCGTTGAATCCAATCCAAAAAGGGATACATTGAAAATTGAATTTAAATACCAAATTGTGCACCCAAGATTGATATTCAGTTCCCAAAACAAAATTCCAATACCGACTTGCTCGGATTCGGCAATATTCGAATTAGAAATCGAAAATCCAACAGATTTGCCGTTGGAAATTACAAATAATTTCAAATCACCCAAAGTGCAAATCGATTACCCGGTATTACCAATAAATTTAAAGGCAAAAGAAAAAGTTAAACTAAAAATACTTGCAATATCCAACTTCAATGACCTAATAAACGATGTTTTGATCTTTTCGCCTTGTGATAATGATACAACTATTACTTTTGAGTTAGAAAAAAGCAATATTTCAATTCAAATTGAAAGTAACAATCACGATTTTGGAGTCGTTCCATTTTGCAAAAATGGTATGTATCCAATAAAATTCAATACAAAAATAAACGTAAAAGGTGGAACTGTTAAATTAAAGCAAATCAAAGGAAATAATAATTTTAAGGTCAATATAAATATCGATGAATTGATTAAAGATATATATACATTAGAATTTGAATATAACGGTAAAAACCCAGGTATTTTTACAGATTCAATCAAGTTGGTATTCGAACCTTGTGATGTAACCAAGGAACTTATATTGACGGGAATGTCCGTCGAACCCAAAATTGAAGTTGACCCACCAAATATTGTATTTGGTAATGTTAATTACTCACAAGAATACACTCAATCAATTAATTTTAGGAATTTATCTCCTTTCGCATTAGATTTTACTTTCCAAACTAACAATTTAGAATTTAAATCATCGGAATATAAACTAAAAATTGATGCAGAAAAATCTGGCGTTTTGCAAATCACTTTCAAAAGCGATATACCAAACACTATCTTCAACGATACATTGTATATTTACACAGAGCCTTGTGCCGAAATAATTGCTCGCATTCCATTACAAGCCCGCACTTTGTCTAATTTTTCAAGTGGAATTATTTCTATCGATTTACCCGAAATTATCTCGGGGCAGGTTGCCGATGTAATTCAGATACCAATTATACACAGAACAAAGAATTTAAATATCTCCAAAGCTGGAATAACCCAATTGAAATACTACTTTAGCTATAACGGATTGCAACTATACCCCGATAATATTTCACCACATAATCCAACTTGGAAAAACATTGTCGAAACCGCCATTTTAAGTGAAGAAGAAATGGGCAGGGCAACTTTGCTCATAAAATTTAAATCAAATATCGATAGTACTCAATCAATCGATTTTAATTTGGGAATGCTAATGTTACAAACAAATAAAACAACAAACCCATTCAAAATCGATAGCGTTCAAGTTGTTTCGGGTGGTGATATTGCTTTCGAACTTGACTCGATGAGGATACAAACATTAGAAAATTGTAGATTAAGTCAGCGTAATATTATTTTTGATAATTCAGAATTTATTCCAAAGATTGAATACAAGAATGATAAGATAAATATCGAATTCCATACACCAAGTAATGGAGACGTTGATATTAGCATATATTCTTCCAACGGAGAATTATTGCAAAATAATTCGTTTAGTCAAGTTCAACACGGTACATACCAAACACAGATTGATGTATCGAAATATCAAAGCGGAGTTTATTTTATTGAAATTCGAACACCAATGGGTAGGTTCACCAAAAAAATTATAATCATCCGTTAGTCAACAAACGATTAATCAATACAAAAGATATTTTTCTCTTAATTTAAGAAATTCTTTTAAGCCTTTTGTGCTTGCACGACGAATTTGCTCATCACTTCCTTTATTAAACAATAAATCAAAAAGTTCAGTCGAACCAGTTGCCTTTTGGAACATTAATGCTTTGTTGGATTCGACTTTATCCTTTTCGAAAAAATTCGGATAATAACTCCTAATTTTGATTAAAAGTTCAATTCCATTCGAAAAAGGAGTAAAATTATTGTTTCTATCAAATTTCAATAAAAAACCATCACAAGTTTGTCCTGCAAATTTCCCGTATGCTGGTGTGAATTTGGATTGGAACAACATTACACCATTAAATTCCAAGTTGATAAAAGTGCTAAAAAAGTTCTGGTCGAAATTTGGAAACCCAAAAAATTGGAACGGCAAATTTGTTCCAATGCCAACACTAAACAAAGAGAGTTCGCCAATCCAACCCAACATAGCTGCTCCCCTAATAGCATCTACCGAAGGAATATGAGGCGAGGTTGGGAACCACATCAAACCGGTATCTTCCCATTGCATCCATCGTTCCCATCCCTTCATTTCTATGATCGTAAGGTCGCAGCGATAGTTTTTCTCTTTTTTTTCGTTAATCCAACCTTCTTGGTTCATCATATTTGCTATTTCGCCAATTGTTAAACCGTGGACATATGCTATTGGTGCAACTCCAACAAAAGATTTTAAAGATAAATCCAAAGTGCAACCATCAACAATCACGCCACCAAGTGGATTGGGCCTATCAAGCACAATCACAGGCTTTTTTAATTCAACAGCTGATTGCATTACATAATAAAGCGTGCTTATAAATGTATAGGCTCTCACACCAATATCTTGTAAATCTACTAATATCACATCAAAATCTTTCGCTAAACGATAAGGTATTTTTTTGTTGTTTCCATAAAGAGAAATTACGGGGATGTTCATAAATACTTCGTCTTCGACTTTCTCACCCGCGGATTTTACACCAAAAAAACCGTGTTCAGGTGTCAAAATCAGGCTAATTTTTAAATTAGAATGGGAGAGCAAGGCTTCGACTGTCAAATTACCTTTGGAGTCTCGACCCGAAAAATTAGTAAGTATTGCAATTTTCTTGTCTTTTATTAGATCTAATTTTTCAGAAATCAGAACATCAATACCCAATAAAACTTGATTGTTGGTCTCTGCAGGAATCAATTGATGAGAAAAAATAATTAAATTTATAAATAGTAAAAAAAAAATCTTCATTAATTTTGGAAAAAAAACAAAATTACTTAATTTTGAAAAATTAGAGGTTATCCACTTGTGATATTTATTTCGCAAGTTAACTTCAAATTGGGGGGGGGGAAAGTTTTGCTTGTTCAAAAGTTAATCAACACGTTAATTTTAGTTTTTATTGCTACAACAATAACATTTTCACAAGATTATGTTGAAGTTAAGCCAAAACTGGGCGAAGGAATTTATTCCTTATTAAAAAAATATGCATTACCACAAGACTCTTTCTATTTAAAAAAATTCGTTGAATTGAACAAAAAATCTTTAACACCCAAAAATGATTTAATTAAAGATCGCAAGTATAAATTACCTATAATGCTATTGTTGTATGATGGAACCACAATTCGCTCCAGTTTGGGTATTTCGGATTATAATCAAGCCAAATTAATCCAAGATTACAACAATTTGATGGTACAGAAAGGATTAAAAGCACAATCATACAAACAAGACTACACATTATGGGTTCCAATACATTTACTAGAACAAAAAAAGGAAGACAATAAAACGTCCAGAACCAAAAACATAGAAACGCCGTCCAAAGTCATTGATAGCTCCAAAAAATCAGACCCTATCGAAAAATTAAAAAAAATAAACGAGAACAAAGCAATAAAGGGGTTAAATCCACGCTTTTTTGGTGCAAAATACAAGAAAATCGATAAATTAAGTTCGCGATTAGCAGGATATGTTTATTATTTGGATCCTGGTCACGGCGGAATTGATCCGGGTGCAATTGGATATCGAGATGGTTTTGAATTAACCGAAGATGAATATGCATACGACATTACGTTGCGTCTTGCCCGTAGATTAATGCAACACGGAGCAACAGTCTATATGGCTGTAATTGATTCTGTTGATGGCATTCGTAACGATAAATTCCTAAAGAATAATTCAAATGAATATTTTGGTAATGGAAAAGCAATCAATGGAGACGCAAAAGAACGTTTGCAAGCTCGAATTGATTTCGTAAATACCATTAAAAGAAAAATTCCAGAAGACTTTAAACACCGATTAATAGTCATTCACGTGGATTCTCGTGATACTTCCCAAAGAATAGATGTATTTTTTTATCATAATCCAGGTGACGAAAAAGGAAAAATATATGCCGAAAACATTATGGAAATGCTTTCCCAAAAATACAATAAAGCACAGCCAGGACGTGGTTATTCCGGTAATGTGAGTGAACGAAATTTGTTTATGCTACGAAATTCCCCTGTATTAGCTGTTTATATTGAATTGGGTAACATACAAAACTATAAAGATCAGCAAAGATTTATCAATCCATCAAATAGACAAGCAATTGCAAATTGGCTTTGTGATGGAATTTTGCACAACGACTCCCCAATTTCTTCTAAAAAATTAGTTAGAAAAATCCAATCAAAGAAAAAAGTAAAATAATTAAAAATAATTAATTTAATTTCATCCTTAACTTACCAAAAAATCAATGTTAATTGTTAATTTTGTATTTTAAATTAAGGTAATTATGCCAATCAAAATTGATAGTAAAAGTCTAACAATTGACAAATTAGTCAAAATATCTCGATATAATGAACAAATAGAATTAGCCGACGAAGCATTAGAAAGAATAAAAAAGTGCCGTGCTCTTTTGGACAAAAAAATCAAAAACCGCGAAATTATGTACGGTGTTAACACCGGAATTGGTGAGTTTTCCGAAATTGCTTTGGACGACGAAAAGCTAGAGGAATTCCAAAAATACTTAATTTATAATCATTCTGCTGGAATTGGAGAACCTATTAAAAAAGAATTCGTTAGAGGAGCAATAGCAGCGCGAATAAACGTTCACGCTCACGGAAATTCAGGATGTCGCCCCGAAATTACTCAAACGCTTGTTGAAATGTTGAACAAAGATGTCGTCCCAGTAGTATCTTCCAAAGGTTCGGTTGGTGCTTGTGGCGATTTAGCTCCAATGTCCGAAATTGCCTTGTTGATGATAGGAGAAGGAGAAGCCTACTACAAAGGTCAGCGACTACCAGCAAAAATTGCATTTCAAAATGCTGGAATAAAAATTCCAGGTTTGAAAGCTCGAGATGGACTATCAATTATCAATGGTTCGAACGTTCTTACTGCAATGAGCGCCATCACTTTGTGGGATTATAACAGACTGCTAAAGCACGCCGAGATTGCTGCCGCAATGTCACTCGAAGCCTTACTTGCTAACTTAAAGCCTTACGACGAACGCCTGCATTTACTACGCGGATTCCCAGGTGCTGTTCGTTCAGCACGAGCAATATTTAAAATGTTGCAAGGAAGCGATTTATTAACAGGCAAAATGAAAACCAAAGTGCAAGATGCATACTCAATGCGTTCCACCCCACAAGTTATTGGAGCTGCCCACGATGCTTTAAAATATTGTGCATCCCAAGTTGAAATTGAACTTAATGGAGTAGGCGACAACCCAATATTCCTGCCAGATGAAGAATTAACATTGACTGGAGCTAATTTTCAAGGTACACCAGTATCCTTGCCAATGGATATGGCTGGTACAGCTATAACAATGGTTTGCGTTTTATCCGAGCGAAGACTCAATCGTTTGCTCAATCCAGCATTAAGCGTTGGGTTGCCACCATTTTTAACCTTAAATCCAGGTTTCAACTCGGGCTTTATGCTAAGTCAGTATACTGCTGATATGATGATTGTCGAACAAAGAATATTATCCACTCCGGCGTCAATTCAATCAATACCAGCTGCAGCCGACCAAGAAGATTTTGTTTCGATGGGGATGAACACCGCAATCAAAAATACACAAATCTTGGATAATGCATATGGTATAATTGGAATTGAATTAATGGCCGCTGCCCAAGCTTTGGATATCCGTAAGTTCAAAAACGGAGAAGGAGTCGAAACTGCCAAAAGAATTATTCGTAAATATGTTGATTTCTTGGATGTGGATAGGCCATTATACAAAGACCATAATAAAATGAAAGAGTTAGTTAAATCCGGCGAAATATTAGACGAAGTCGAAAAAGTTGTTGGTCCACTGGAATAATTTAATGTAGGTAATATAATCAATTCTACTCAATATGTAATAGGTATAAATATGAAAAATTTTGATTTATTGTTCGAAAAAGCCAAAACCGGAGTGCCCCGTAAATTAATAATTGCTGCTGCCGAGGATGATAATGTATTACTGAGTGTAAAAGATGCAGTTCAAAATCAAATAATCACACCTATCTTTGTTGGCAATCGCGAAAAAATTCTAAAATTATCCGAGGAAATCGAATTCGAAGTAAATCGTTTTGAAATAATTGACGAAACTAATCCCCCAAAATCAGCTGTTATTGCTGTAAACGAAGTTCGCAATGGTAATGCTCAAATTTTAATGAAAGGATATGTCCAAACAGCTGATTTCTTACGAGCCATATTGAATAAGGAATATGGATTACGTTCAAGCGATTTATTGAGTCATATTGGTATTTTCGAAATTCCAGCCTACCATAAGCTAATTGCACTAACCGATGCTGCACAAAATATTGCACCTGATTTAAACGAAAAAGTAACAATTATCAAAAATGCTATAAATGTGTTCCACAGATTAGGTATCGAAAAGCCAAAGGTAGCTTTGCTTGCTGCAGTCGAAGGTGTTAATCCCAAAATGCCTGCAACAATCGATGCGGCGACAATAACAATGATGAACAAACGAGGACAAATCAAGGGTTGCATCATCGATGGACCATTGGCATTCGACAATGCAATTTCGAAAGAATCTGCCGAACACAAAGGAATCGTAAGCGAGGTAGCTGGTGATGCTGATTTATTGGTAGCCCCTGATATCGAGGCGGGAAATGTGTTATATAAGAGCTTTACTTATTTTGGTCAAGGAACTGTTGCAGCAATTGTTTTGGGCGCAACCGTACCAATTGTGCTCACTTCCCGATCTGATTCAGATCGAAGTAAACTAAGCTCTATTGCGTTATCTGCTTGTTTTGAATAATAGAGAAATATATGAAAATATTAGCAATTAATCCGGGTTCCACTTCAACTAAAATTGCCGTTTATGAGGATTTAAAACCAATTTTTGTCGAAACAATCCGCCACAATGTAGAGGAACTCGAAATATTCCAGACAATCACGGACCAATACAATTTCCGTAAAGATTTTATAGTTTCGGCAATTGAACAGAATGGTATTAAAGTTGATGACTTAGATGTCGTGGTTGGTCGTGGTGGATTGCTCAAGCCCATCCCCGGTGGTGTTTACGAAGTTAACGAGGTTATGATACAAGATTTGAGAATCGGTATTCAAGGTGAACACGCTTCGAATTTAGGAGGTATTTTAGCAAAAGAAATTGCAAAAACCTCATCAAAAAATATTCCTGCTTTCATAGTCGATCCAGTTGTTGTAGACGAAATGGAGGATATTGCTCGTTACTCTGGACGACCAGAATTGCCCCGTATTAGCATTTTTCACGCATTAAACCAAAAAGCAGTTGCTCGCCGCTATGCCAAAGAACAAAACAAACCTTACGAGGAACTCAATCTTATAGTTGCCCATTTAGGAGGAGGAATCACTGTTGGTGCACATAAACAAGGCAGGGTTATTGATGTTAATAATGGCTTGGATGGCGACGGACCATTTTCACCTGAACGCTCTGGCTCACTTCCCGTTGGTGCATTAGCCAAATTATGTTTTTCAGGCAAATACTCACTGCCACAAATACGCAAAATGATAACTGGTGCTGGAGGTTTGGTAGCTTATTTAGGTACAAATGATGCAAAAAAGGTTGAGGAAATGGCTTATGAGCAAAACGACCAAAAAGCCCGAATCATTTTCGAAGCAATGGCATATCAAATTGCTAAAGAGATTGGTTCGGCAGCTGTCGTGTTATGTGGAAAAGTTGATGCCATCTTAATTACCGGAGGAATTGCCTATTCCAAAAATCTAATTCGATTGATTAGCGAAAGAGTCGAATTTATTGCTCCTGTAAAAGTTTATCCAGGTGAGGACGAAATGCAAGCTTTAGCCGAAGGTGCGTTCTATGCATTAACCGGCGAATTAGAAATTAAACAATATAATTAATGGAGGTTAAAATCGAAAAGCAACTTAACATAATCTGGAAAAAAATTTTACAATGGATCCCTGAAGTAGCCGGAGCATTGGTTTTACTTATTATTGGAATTTTAATTATCCGATATATCAAAAAAAGGCTCAAAAAATTACCAATATGGAAAAATTATGACCCATCGATATCAACTTTTGTAATCACCTCGATTAATGTTGCTTTTTATATTATACTATTTATCTCGGTTGCTGCAATGTTGGGTGTTCCCACCACGTCGATGATTGCAGTGCTCGGCTCGGTTGGTATTGCTGTTGGTTTGGGATTGCAAAGTCATTTATCGAATATTGCTGCTGGAATTGAGATATTGATACTCAAACCAATTAAATCGGGTGATTTTGTTTCGATAGATGGCTACACCGGAACTGTTAAAAAAGTTGCTTTCTTTTTTACTTATATCAACACAATTGATAATCGATTGGTAATTATTCCGAACAACGATATTATGAACAAACCTTTGGTTAATTACACTGCCGAAAACTATCGTAAATTAGATGAAGTTATTGGTATATCCTATTCATCAAATATTAAATTGGCAAAGGAAATTATACATAAAATTCTTTCCGAAGATGAGCGCGTGCTATACGAACCCGATCCACCGATGGTTGTTGTATCGAAGTTAGGGGAAAGTTCAATCGAGATAACAGTACGCGCCTGGACCAAAACCGAAAACCTTTTGGATTTACGATTTTGGTTCTTCGAAAGAGTTAAATCCGAATTTGATTTAGCTGGAATTATTATTCCATTCCCACAAAGGGATATTCATATCTATGAAAATAAATAAAGTAATTACGCTTATTAGCTCTTTAAGAAATCTTGAAGAATTTTCCAATTTATATTCTCCAAGATTCGATAAATTCACTCTTGAAGACTCTTATTTTGTTTGCGAAAGTATTGCAAAAAATCATTATGAAAACTTTCCAGTTGGTTCAATTTTAATTCCAAAAAAAATTAGGAAATATTTCTATTCAATTTATGCCTTTTCTCGATTTTGCGACGATATAGCCGACGAGAGTCACTCCCTAACAAATGAACAAAGAATCTCGATTTTAAATTCCTTTCAGAATTATCTAAAAAATCATAAACAATTAGAAAAATTATCAACTCATCCAATTTTTCAAGCATTGATCGATACACTCGAAACAAACCATTTACCAGCAGAACCCTTAATCCGTTTGCTCGAAGCTTTCAAAATGGATATAAATTTTCGACAACCTGATCGCTGGCACGATTTGTTGTATTATTGTCATCATAGTGCCAATCCTATTGGAGAAATGGTTTTACGACTTTTTGGTGAATGGAATTCCGTAACAGAACCACTCTCGAATTATATTACTACAGCATTACAATTAATTAATTTTTGGCAAGATTTATCTATAGATCGACAAAACAATCGAAACTATATTCCAAAAGAAGTTACCGAAGCAAATTTATTTGAATTGTTTGATTATACAGAAAAAATTCTTAATTTAGGAATTGATTTACCAAACTATTTAAATTCAAAGCATTTAAAATGGGAGGTTATCGTCATAATTAAGGCAGCCAAATTAATGTTGCAAAAAGAAAAAAAATTGGGGATTCGACTATTAAACGATCGCCCACACCTAACAAAAATGGATTATTTAAAAATTCTGTTAACTTTGAATAGATGGAAGTATTAACACCATACAATTTAGCAGCATACGAACAAGAGCCAGCTCCCTCGCTGCCAAATTCAAATTTTGAATGGTCGTTCAAGTTTTTGCCTCCCGAAAAACGAAATGCAATTTTCACAATATACAATTTGTTAAGTTATATCGATAACATAGTTGATATAGACAATTATTTTACGGTTTACAATAATCAAGAACTATTAAATAAAAAATTAGAAAGAATAAATCGATGGAATCAAATAATCAACGATATTTATGACGATTCAAAAAATGTTTCTTCGTATTTAGCACCTTTGAGGTATGTTGTAAAAAGATTTTCGATCCCACAGCAATATTTTGAATTTATGTTCAATGGTTTTCGACGAGACTTAACCCAAAATCGATACCAAACCTTTGAGGAGTTGAAAGAATATATGTTCGAAGTTGCAAGTGTAGTTGGGCTGATAGTAATCGAAATTTTTGGCTATCGTTTCGACACCACTCGTCAATATGCAATTAATTTGGGGTTTGCTTTGCAGTTGACTAATATTTTACGGGATATCAAAACCGACAAAGACCGTGGATATATTTATTTGCCACAAGAAGATTTAACAAAGTTCGATTACACAACCGAAGATATTTTTAATGAAGAATATAATGATAATTTCGTTGAACTTATGCATTTTGAAGCACAAAGAGCAAAACATTATTTCCATCAAGCACGCTTGTTGCTTCGTCCCGATGAACGCAAAAGTATGTTCTCGGCTGGTATTATGGATGAAATTTATTTCAGATTACTCGAAAAAATTGAATTAAACGAATACAATGTATATAAAAAGAAAATAAAGGTGTCGAGCATCCATAAGTTTATGATTGCTTTAAAACACTTTCTTAGTTTGAAATTATTTGTCAATCGTATCAAAAGATTACCTAACTAAAAAATTAGACAAATCGAACAAAAAAAGTCGAAAAAATAAGTTATTTGGAGTTCTTTTTTAGAAAAAATATTTGTAATTTTGTATACCTTTTTTTATTAACATTACGGAGAAAACTATGGCACACAGAATAACTGACGAATGTATCAACTGTGGAGCATGCCTTCCCGAATGTCCTGTTAATGCTATTTCCGAGGGAGATGACATTTATGTAATCAACGAATCTGTTTGTGTTGATTGTAAAGGACATTTCGACGAACCACAATGTGTATCGGTTTGCCCTGTTGATTGTATTATCGAAGTTGCATAAAATCATATTTGAATTTAAAGAAAAATGGCTGCCCAAAACAGCCATTTTTTATTAATACCTTTTCATATTTTTAATTAATCTAATAATATTTTGTAAAAATTCTTAATTTAGTATTTTGTTTATGAATCAAATTCATATTTAGGGATAATTATGGAAAAATCAGTAACAGCAGACCGCAAATTATGGGCACTTGTATTGGGTTGTTCGAGTGGATTCGGCAAGGAAACTGCATTGGAATTAGCAAAATCCGGCTATAACATATATGGCGTTCACTTAGACACCGGATCTAATCGCGAAAAAGCCGAGCAATTCCGTCAAGTTTTAGAAACAATCGGAGTGGAAGCAATATTCTTTAATACAAACGCAGCCGACGATAAAAATCGTAACGAAATAATCAAATTCATAAAACAGAAGCAAGAAACCGACACCAGTCACGTGTTGAGAGTAGTAATACATTCGCTTGCCTTTGGAGCCATAGGTCCATTTTTTTCCAAAAACTACGAAGAAATGCTTCAAAAAAAGCAAATCGAAATGACAATGGACGTAATGGCAAATTCACTTGTTTATTGGGTTCAAGATTTGTTCCGAAACAATTTATTAGCCGAAAATTCACGAATTTTTGCAATGACAAGTATTGGTTCGGAAAGGGCTATCATAAGTTATGGTGCAGTCTCGGCTGCAAAAGCTGCATTAGAAGCATATGTTCGTCAAATTGCTGTTGAATTAGCACCATACAAAATAACTGCAAACGCTATTATGGCTGGTTTGACCGATACACCAGCTGCAGCCAAAATACCCGGATTCGAAAAAATGCTCAAACATGCCCGCCAACACAATCCATTCCAACGAAATACTGTTCCCCAAGATGTTGCAAAAGCAATTTCGTTATTGGTTGACGAAAAATTCTATTGGATTACTGGTGCAACAATTAAAGTGGATGGTGGCGAAAGCATACTTAATTTCATTGAAGCTGTTTAATAACTTAATATAAAAAACTATGTTTGAATTAACATTTACAGAAGAACAAAAAATGCTTCGCGAAATGGTTCGCGATTTCGTTAATAACGAATTAAAACCTATTGCATCACAAATCGACGAAAACGAAGAAATTCCCGAGCACATAATTCGCAAAATCGGCGAATTGGGGTTGCTTGGTGCAGCTTTTCCATCTGAATATGGCGGAAGCGACTTTGGAGAAGTTGGCTATTGCATAATTCAAGAAGAAATTGGTCGAGCTTGTGCCTCTACTGCAACCTTTATTGGTGCTCACGTGTCTATTGGAACAAATTCGATTTATTTAGGGGGAAGCGAAGAATTAAAACAAAAATATCTTCCATCTTTGACTTCGGGCGAAAAAATTGCTGCTTTTGGATTAACAGAGCAAGGAGCAGGTTCCGATGCATTCAACTTAAAAACAACAGCAGTCGAAGATGGAGATTATTGGGTATTGAATGGCGAAAAGCAATGGATTACTAACGGACCCATAGCCGATGTTGTCGCTGTTTATGCAAGAACAAAGAAAGGTATCAGTGCATTTGTTGTCGAAAAAGGGATGGAGGGATTTTCGGCTGGTGCTCCCGAAAAGAAAATGGGAATTCGAGGAAGCAAAACATCCACTTTAAAATTCGAGAACGTCCGTGTTCCAAAGGAAAATATGATAGGCAAAGAAGGATATGGATTTCCGATAGCAATGAAGGTATTGAATGCTGGGCGATTGGGATTAGGTGCTGCTTGCTTGGGACAAATGAAGGAATTATTGGAACTCTCGACAAACTACGCAAAAACTCGCTACCAATTTGGCGAACCAATTGCAAATTTCCAAGCAGTTGAATTTATGTTAGCCGATATGGCGGTTATGGTCTATGCTTTGGAATCAATGCTTTATCGAACCGCAACATTATACGATTTAGGAAAAATGACCCAAGCACAAGCTGGTATAATTAAACTTTATGCCTCGGATAGTTTGGATAAAGTTGTGGATATGGCAATGCAAATCTATGCAGGAATGGGTTATTCACGCGAAATGCCAATCGAACGCTACTATCGCGATTCCCGAATTAATAGAATTTTCGAAGGTACCAACGAAATCCAAAGATTGGTTATTGCCAAAGATGTCATCCGCAAAAATGGGGCTTTATTTAATTTTTAATTTTTATCGTTTTTCTTAATTAAAAAAAAGCGGCTTGTTGCCGCTTTTTTATTTCTACTTTTTTTTAATTATGACATCAAAATATTAATTGCAGCAACAGCAACCATATCTTCGGTGCTTGCTCCACGAGACAAATCGCAATATGGTTTTGCTAATCCTTGAACAAAAGGACCAACTGCATCAGCGCCACCTAATCTTTGAGTTATTTTGTATCCAATATTTCCAGCATCCAAATCTGGGAATATCATAACGTTTACGTTGCCTGCAACTTCGGAACCGGGGAATTTGCGTTTACCTATACTTGGAATGATAGCTGCGTCGAATTGCATTTCGCCATCTACTGCTAAGTCGGGTGCTTTTTGTCGTACTAATTGAGTAGCAGTACGGACTTTGGTCACATCATCGTGTTCGGCACTTCCATTAGTCGAAAACGAGAGCATTCCAATTTTTGGTTCAATTCCTGTAACAAGTTTAAAATTGCGTGCCGAAGTAATTGCAATATCAGCCAATTGTTCTGCGTTTGGTTGAGGATTAACTGCACAATCTGCATAGCAATAAATTTTATCTGGCCATACCATCAAGAAATAACTTGATATAAGAGATATACCAGGTGCGAGACCTACGGTGTGGATTGCTGCTCTTAAAATATCTCCAGTGGAAGATACATTTCCACCAACCACAACATCCGTTTTACCTGAATCCAACATTAAACCGGCAAAGTACAATGGATTTTTAACTGTTTGACGAGCTTGCTCTTGTGTCATTCCTTTAGCTTTTCGTTTTTCGTATAATTTATTTGCAAATTCTTCCAACCAAGGAGAGGTTTCAGTATCGATTATTTCGATTCCATCTAAACTTAAATTGTTTTCTAGGGCTACTTTTTTAATAGCTTCTGGATTACCAGTTAAAATTGGTTTTGCAATTCCTTCATTGAATAAAAATCCTGCAGCTTCGATCGATCTTGCGTCAGCTGCATCTGGATAAACAACAGTTTTGTTCAAAGCTTTGGCTTTGTTCAACATTTCTTGAATAAATGGACTCATAATTACACTCCTAAATTATGGTAAAGGTGCATTTAATACAACACGACAAGTATCGCGTGCCAAAATTAATTCTTCGTTGGTAGGTATTACATATACTTTTACTTTACTATCTTTCGCACTTATTATTCCTTCTTTTCCCTTAACCATTTCTTCGTTTAACTTATCATCGATTTTAATGCCTAAAAATTCCAGGCCTTCGCAAGATTCGCGACGAATCATTGCTGAATTTTCACCAATACCAGCAGTGAAGCAAATAGCATCGGCACCGCCCATTTCGGCCATATATGCTCCGATATATTTACGAACGCGTGTAGCAAACATATCAATAGCTAACTTAGCTCGACGGTCTTTGTATTCGTTCCATTCCAATTCCAAATCTCTTAAATCGTGTGTTAAGCCCGAAATACCCAACAAGCCGGAGCGTTTATTCAAAAGTTGCATTACTTCTTCTAATGTTGAATTCTCTTTATGTGCTATGAATTCAACAACTTGAGGATCTAAATCACCACAACGAGTTCCCATCATTAATCCCTCTAATGGCGACATTCCCATAGAAGTATCCAACGATTTACCATTTTTGATTGCACAGGCCGAAGCTCCATTTCCTAAATGAAGACTGATAATATTGACTTTTTCACGACTGATGTTCTCTAATCTTCTATATCGATAAGCAATATATCGATGGGAAGTTCCGTGAAAACCATATTTACGTATTTTAAATCTGCGATATAATTGATAAGGAATTGCATATAGAAATGATAATTCAGGCATTGTGGAATGGAAAGCTGTATCGAATACAGCAACTTGTGGCACTTTGGGACCAAATAAATCGCGTGCTGCATAAATACCTTTTAGGTTTGGTGGGTTGTGTAATGGAGCGAGATCAATGTTGTCTTCGATACTTTTGATTACTGCATCATCAATGCGAACCGATGAAGTAAATTGTTCGCCCCCGTGAACAGTGCGATGACCAATAGCGTGAATATCCTCGATGCTTTCTATTCCCGGGATTCCAGTATTAGGATCGGTAATCCAAGCCAAGCAATGATTTAATGCTTGTTTATGATCTTTAATTGGTGCAGATGATTTGTATTGGCTTTTGCCAGGAACTTGATAGGAAATTAAAGCCTGGCTGCCAATTCGTTCAATCAAACCTTTGGCAAGCATTTGATCTTCGTCTTTTTCTATCATCTCAAGGTCAGTTCGGATTATTTGGAATTTTAATGAGGAACTTCCTGAATTAATAACCAGTATGTTCATTTTTTACCTTTAAGATTTGTTATTTTTGTTATATTTACAAAATTACTCAATTTTTTTTGATTTTTAAATTAATTTTTATTAATATTTTATACAAATTTTACTTTTTTTTCAAAATATTTGGATAAAAGTAATATAAAAAAAAATAAATAAAAAAAAGTTATTATTTAATTTTTTTCATCGTAAAACTCACATTATTAGTGTCGACAAACTTGTAAATTAACGAAAATAAGGATTTTTAATCTTTAAAATAAAAAACCTCCCAAAAGTTTAATTAACTTTGGAAGGTAATGGAGATTTTACAATTGAGGAAATTCCGAATTACTACTGTATTACGAAACCAATATTATTTTTTATTTGGTGGAACTTGATTAGGTATTGGTTGAGCATCGGGAGGTAGTGGCTGAATTTGCATATTAGCGGGTATTTCGACTTTTTTAGCATCCAACAATTCGACTTCGAAAATTATTATTGCATTCGGTGGGATTGGACCACTGCCTCGTTCGCCAAATGCCAAATTTGGTGGAAACACAAAGCGATATTTTCCACCTACTTTCATTTGACGTGTAGCTTCTTCCCAACCGGGGAAAAGACCACGAACGGGAAATTCAACTGGATTGTTTTTAGCAACCGAATCAAAAACTTCCCCATTCGAGAACGATGCAATAAATTTAATTTTCAAAATATCATCGGGTTTTGGTGTTCGACCAGTACCATCTTTAATCACTTCCCACATCAAACCCGATTTAGAAATTTTCACTCCGGGTTTTGCTTTAAATTCAGCAAGGAATTGATTGTTGGTTTTAGCAAGTTCTTTTGATTTTTCTTGTCGTTGCTGTTCGAATTTTTGCTCTTGTTCCATTTGTCGAACTTGAATCTTTTGCTGCAATCGACTAATAATCAATCCCAATATACTATCGGACAAAGCAATGTTAGCACTATCTCGACCTGCCTTATATCCTTTTGCATAGTTTTCGAAATTCAAATTTAGTGAATCTCTGCGGGCATTTATACCTAATTGAACACCAAGAGCATAACTTAGCGAGTCGTCAAATGTTTTGAATTCGGGTTTACCTATCATCGACGGACCTTCATTATTGCAACCAATTAAAAGTGGAATGATTGCAATAATCATTAACATTTTGATTTTCATAAAAACCTAATTAATAAAATATAAAACACAAAATTAAGCAGATTATTTCAATTTCGAGAAAATAAAAAAAAATTGTTCAATATTAAACAATTTTTGTGTTTTTTTATTAATTTAGGTTATTTAAAATTTATAATCTTTAAATAAATATTTCCGAGGAAAAGTGGCAAAAAATTACACAATAGTAATAATAGAAGACGACCCATTAGTCAACGAATCGGTTCAAAATGTCTTGCTTGGGAAATACAATCGGGTGGAGGCTTTCACCGATCCAAATGAAGGCATCAATCAACTCCACAAAATTTCTCCCGATTTGTTGATATTAGATATATTTCTTGGCTATGCCAATGGATTGGATATTTTGGAACAACTTCGAAAACAGGGCTATACAATGCCGGTCATAATTATGACCGCATTCTCGGATATCAAGATGGCCGTTCGGGCAATGAAATTAGGAGCAGAGGATTTTATCGTTAAACCTTTGGATTTAGATCAATTAGAAGTTACCGTCGAGCGTGCTCTTAAAAACTTTGAATTAAGACGCAAAGTTGATTTACTTAGCGAACAAATTAAAAAAGAACAGCCTAGCGAAATTATTGGTAGTAGCGAAGGAATAAAAAAAGCATTAGAATTAGGTAAATTAGTTGCCAAAACCGACGATACAACTGTTTTGATTTACGGTGAAACTGGAACGGGCAAAGAACTAATGGCACGCTACATCCACGACCATTCACCAAGAGCTAATGGACCATTTGTTAGTGTAAATTGTGGGGCAATACCCCGAGAATTAGCAGAAAACGAGTTTTTTGGTTACGAAAAGGGTGCTTTTACTGGCGCAACCGAAAAAATGCGACCTGGCAAATTTGAGCAAGCTCAACACGGTACGATATTGCTCGACGAAATTAGTGAACTTAGTATGGATTTACAAGTAAAATTACTAAGAGTTTTGCAAGAACGAAAATTCTATCGCTTGGGTGGTACCAAAGAAATATCTGTTGATGTACGAGTAATTGCTAGTACAAATAAAGAGTTGGAACAATTAGTAGAAGAAGGTAAATTCCGTGAAGATTTGTATTACCGATTAAATGTGGCAAAAATCACCTTACCACCACTGCGTGAACGAGGCGAAGACGTCTTAGAAATTGCAAATACTTACATAAAAGAATTTAATCGTAAATTTGGCAAGTCAATTAAAGGTTTCACCGACGACGCCATAGCCGTAATACTCAATTATCCTTGGAAAGGAAATATCCGAGAATTACGCAATGCAATCGAAAGAATAGTACTAATGGAAAATAAAGATTTGATTGATGTGGAAGCATTATCATTCTTGAAAGGTATTAGCGTTGTCAGCCCGAACAAAGGACAAACATCATCGGAAGTTTACCTATCACCCGGCAAGCACTATTTAAAGATTTCGTCTACAGGTGCTAGCTACAACGAAGTTACAAAAGATCTAATCGAACAAGTTTTAAAAATAACAAAAGGCAACCAAATAAAAGCAGCAAAAATTTTAGGAATTTCTCGTGCTAAATTAAGATATAGAATAGAACAATTAGGAATAAATGCTACTACAAAAATTATAGAATAAATTTGCATTTACAAAGAAAATTTATTAAATTACAATATTCAAAAACTACAAAATAATGAGTTTAGAAGATAAAATAACAACACTAAAAACAAGTTTGTCGCCTGCATTAAGACGCAAAGCTGTAGAAGACTTATTTAAAAATAAAAATGAATTTAATCAAGAGATTATTCAAGCTTTGTGCGAAGCATTAGCCGATTCCGATAAGGGTGTGAGAGATGTTATTGCAACTAATATAACTCAGTTAGATCCCCAATGGAACGACATTATTTGCCAATACATTGCTCCTTATATCACAAGTGATAGAATCGAATTGAGGAACCTGGTTACTGATATTTTATTGGCTATTAAACCGACTAATATTTATACCCTTACACATTATTTTGATGATCCAAAACCCGATAATGTTAAATTTGCCATTGATATTGTAGGATTAATTGCCACACCCGAATACATAGACCTAATTTTCGAAAAAATTGACCACCCCGACACTAATGTTCGTTGCTCTGTGGTGGAAGCAATTGGTAATATTTACTACAATTATCCCCAAAACAAATTTGATCAAAATTTGCTTATCGAAAAGTTTCAAAATTTATACTGGCAAGACGAAGACTTAAAGCCATTTATTATAGAGGCTTTAGGCAAAATTGGTGGCGAAGAATCTCAAGAATTTCTTATTTCTTTAATTAATAACGAAACAAACTTCTTTTTGAGAGTTGCTGCAATCGATGCTTTAGCAATTTGCGGTACTGATATTAGCGTCTGCTACAAATTAATAGATTTATTAGATACCGTTAACGATGAACTAAAAATACTCTTTCTAAAAACAATTTACGCAGTATCATTCAGGGTTGGTCAACCTATTGAATTACCAAGTCAATATCGCTATGTTGCTCAATTAGCTTTGATGGAAAACGATCCCGATACATATGGAGCTGGCTTGGTTGCATTAGGAAGAAACTACAAAAAAGAAGACATACCTTACTTACTAACTTTAGTATTTCGAAATGATGCAGATATAAATCATTTTATGATTCGTAATTTAGTAAATTCGACTGAACCCATTGTTATCGAGGAATTTGTAAAACAACTATTTATCAAATACGATCCTTCCGATACAGAAAATTTGGACTTTTTATCGTTTTTTACCGAAGAAGCCTTTGGAGCACCACCAAAAAATGTTGAGGTGTTAATAAGGTCTTTTATAAAAAATACAATCAACCATAAACCAATATATTGGGAAAACATTATAACTTATTGCCTGGAAATATCTCACGAGATAACTATTAGAGAATTAAAAAAAATGTACGAAATTTCGGATACTTCCGAGCTAAGTTACATCGACGATATTATACAAAAATTTGACATTACTTTTTAACCAAATAAGAAAACAATGGCAAGTGGCTTATTTAAATTTGGACAACAATTTCAACAGCAGCAACAAGCAAAACCCAATCCTTTGGATTTACAAGGTGGTGAAAATAGAATATTAGAATTAGATGATGCAACCTTTATAGAATTCAGGAATTTTGTCTACGAAAAAAGTGGAATTTATTTCAATGAAAGTAAAAAATACTTGTTCGAAAGCAGAATAGAGAAAAGAGTTCAAGCACTTAAACTTAAAAGCTTTAAAGAGTATTTGGAATATATTAAATTACCAAATAATATCGAAGAACTACACCAATTGTATGATGCTATAACTATCAACGAAACTTACTTTTTTCGTGCTCCACAACAATTCGAAGCATTGGAAAAAATCATTGTTCCGGAATTAATTCAAGAAAAACAAGGAAAAAGCAATTATTTACGATTTTGGAGTGCAGCATCTTCGACTGGCGAAGAAGCCTACACCTTGGCTTTAATAGTCAAGGAATACCTTATGCCCCGTTATCCATCTATTACATTCCAAATCTTAGCAAGTGATATAAACACTCAAGTTATAGAATTCGCACGTCGTGGAGTTTACAAGGAATATGCTATTAGAAATGTACCTCCACATTTGTTAAGTAAATATTTCAAAAATAATGGAATGACCTACGAATTGAGCGAAGATATTCGAAAAATGGTTAGATTTGCTAACATAAATTTATATGACGAAAAAGCTGTAAAAACGATAACGGGTGTTGATATTATATTTTGTGCAAATGTATTGATATATTTCGATATTCCATCAAAACAAAAAGTAGTTTCGTATCTCTATGATGTGCTTAATCCGGGAGGATATTTGTTTATTGGTTATTCAGAATCATTGCACGGAATAAGTAAAGCATTTTCGTTGATACACTTACCAAAAGCACTGGCTTATAAAAAGTAAGGAGGACAAAAGGTGGCAAGAACTATATTAGTTGCAGAGGATTCATCATCAATTCGAAAATTTGTCACACTTGCATTGAAAATGGCAGGATATAATGTTATAGATGCTGTCGATGGTATGGACGCCATCGAAAAGATGAGTGGACAAGAAATTGATTTGATTGTGACCGATTTGAATATGCCTAATGTTGATGGATTCAATTTAATTAAAACTATACGGGAAAATCCAAAAAATGCAGATTTACCTATAATAATTCTAACCTCACTAAACAATGAACGGGATATCCGCGAGGCTATGGAAATTGGAGCTAATTCCTATTTAATTAAACCCTTTAATGACAAAAAATTATTATATGAAATTTCCAAATATTTAAGTTAATTGAATGTGAATTAAAAAAGGAATAAAATATGCGATTTTTAGTTGTTGATGACTCACCCACAATGCGAAGAATTGTAATCAACGCATTAAAAACATTTGGATACTCAGAGTTTATCGAAGCTGGAGATGGTCAAGAGGCTTTAGCAAAATTATCATCCGAACCAGTCGATTTTGTTATAACAGATTGGAATATGCCCGTAATGAATGGATTGGATTTGACCAAGACGATTAGATCCACACCAAATATAAGTCATTTGCCTATACTTATGGTTACCACCCGAGGCTTAAAACAAGATATAATCGAGGCATTAAAAGCAAAAGTCAATAATTATGTCGTCAAGCCATTTACTCCTCAAGTTCTCAAAGAAAAAATTGATGCCGTCCTCTCAACAGTTAAAGGTTAAAGGGCAATGGAGGTAAAATGAAAAAAAATTTAAAAGAAATGCTCGACAAAGCCAATGAATTGCGTGCTTTGTTTATTTTTGGTCAGAGAGTTATTCCTTTTTTGGAAGAAATATTTATTTTTGTTAGCGAAATAGAACCTTTATTGGAAGAGATAAATGTATCAATTGCTGAAAATTTGAAAAAAATGCCAAGTGCTACTAAGCAACTATCAAAAGTAACCGAAGCTACAGAATTGGCAACTACCGAAATTATGGATATTTTAGACAATTTAACCTACAAAACTGACGTAATTTCCCGCAACTTAAATCACTTAAGAGAAATCAAAGATCATCAAATTGCCATATCCACAAAGCTTTTGGAAATTTTGCACAAAGGTATACAAGCAAACGAAAATCTTAACGATTATCTGCCCGAAATATCAAAAGTTATGACAATGATTAAAGAAAACGAAGCTACACAATTCGATAAAACAATCAACGAAACTAATTCAATTTTGGATAGCATAAATATGGACTCAAGTTCAATTATGATGAGCTTACAAGTCCAAGACATTACAAGTCAGCAATTGGCTGCCGTAAACCACCTTATCGAAACCGTCCAAGAAAAATTAATGAAAATTATCGAAAAATTCGATAAAACCAATATAGATAATTTAATTAAAAAATCAGAAATCGACACAAGCACCAATGTTTCTAAACTACATCGTGATATCGCATTCGATCCCGACGCAGTCAAAACCTTAGAAGAAAAATCAGGTATGCAATCATCTGTTGATGAACTTATTAAAATGCATAAAGCTGAACTAAACAAGGAAGATCAACCTACTCATACACTTCAAGAAGACATCGATAAATTAGTTTCGGCCGACTTAAACGAGATTGAAAACGAAGACATTGATTTCGATTCCTTAAAAAAACAAATAGAATCCGAAGAATTGGAACAAAATGCCAATCAAACAACAAGCAACAATCAAGATAATAACGAAAAATCTCCTGACGAAAATTTAGAGGACTTTGATTTAGATAATCTTGATGAACCATTTTCACAAGATGATATTGATGCTTTGTTTGGCAAAAAATAAGAGGAAACTAATATGGCTGCTTCGTTCACAGACCCCGAAATGCAAGAAATCTTTGAAGGTTTCTTGGTCGAAACACAAGAATTATTGGACACATTGACCAATGATTTAATGGAAATTGAACAAAATCCTGATGATGATGAACTAATAAATAAGATTTTTCGCAGCTTCCATACAATCAAAGGCACTTCGTCCTTTATGGGCGTCGATAAAATATCTCATATTACTCATAATGCGGAAGATATCTTAAATAAAGTTCGACGCCACGAAATGAGTATTAATCAAGATATAATTGATGTAATGCTGGAAGTGCAAGATTGGATACAAGTTATGCTAAATCAACTTAAATCAGGAGAAGAAATTGATGTTGACTATTCCGAAACTTTAGAAAAACTCAACATATTGAAATCCGGCTCACCTTTAACTCAACAAAATTTCTATGAAAGCAGCCCAATAGAATATATTGACGAAAATAATATTGCTGAATTAGAACAGACTGGTGCATTGGAAGCAGTATTGACAAATCCCGAAATAGCTTCACATCCTGGCGATTTCACTCCCGAAGAATATCAATTACTCGATCAAGCTTTTGCGGAATTAAATCAAAAATTTGCCCAAGAACTAAAATCATCCGTTACCCAACAAACTACGGAAAATATCGGCGAGGAATTGCCTGCAAATGCATTTTCGACTGAAACAGGTGAACAAACTATAATCTCAGAGCAAAGCAGTCTTATAAGTGACAGTGAAGCAACTCCACAACCACCAAAATCTGAAGAACAACAAAAAAATACTCCACTTTCAACAACCGAAGAAAAACCCAAACAAACCACTCCCGATAAAAGTAAAGATAAACCATCAAGCCAAGCAGTTAGCACCGAAACAATTCGAATTGACGTTGGGAGAGTTGAATCTCTTATGGATTTAAGCGGTGAATTAGTACTAAGTCGAAATAGACTTATGCAGATTGGTGAAAATATTGATAGTAAAATTGCCGACAAAGAACTAATTCGTGAATTGATGGACTCGACAGCTCAATTGGATTTCATTACATCCGAAATTCAAAACGCTGTTATGAAAATGCGAATGGTGCCAATCGGTAAATTGTTCCAAAAAGCCCCAAGAATAGTACGAGATTTGTCGAAAGAATTTGGTAAGAAAATTAAATTAATCCTCAAAGGCGAAGAAACCGAAATAGATCGAGGAATTATTGAAGAACTAAATGACCCATTAGTACATATGATCCGAAATTCTTGTGACCACGGCATCGAAACTCCCGAAGAACGACTTCGTAAAGGTAAGCCCGAAGAAGGAACATTAATTTTAGATGCTTCACAAGAAGGTAATAATATTGTCATCAAAATTATTGATGACGGTGCTGGAATGGATCCCCAAAAATTAATAAACAAAGCTATAGAAAAAGGAATAATCAAGCCCGAAGAAGCAGCTAATTTCACAAAAAGAGAAGCCTTCCAATTAATTTTTGCACCCGGATTTAGCACAGCAAAAGTAGTTACATCTGTTTCTGGTCGTGGGGTTGGAATGGATGTGGTTCGAACAAATATTCAAGCACTCAAAGGTATGGTTGATATAGATTCCGAAGTGGACAAAGGCACTACCTTTACAATTAAGCTCCCACTAACATTGGCTATTATTCAAGGGTTACTTGTTAAAATCCAAAACGAAACCTACGCAATCCCTCTCAGTTCTGTTCTCGAAGTTGTTTCCACAAGTAATTGTGAAATTTCAACAGTTAACAAAAAGGAAGTAATTAGAATCCGCAATGATGTTTTTCCTTTAATCAGATTAGATTATGCTTTAAAACATCCCACCCCGATTGATACTTTAGAAGATCGCAATGTGGTTATTGTTGGTGTTGGAGCCGAAAAATATGGTTTAGTTTGCGACCAATTGTTAGGTCAACAAGAAATTGTAATCAAATCCCTTGGTGAATATTTAGGTAGTATAAAGGGTATTGCTGGCTCAACAATTTTAGGTGATGGTCGTGTTATAATGATTATTGATATAGGTGATTTAATTAGCGAACTATCGGATAATCGACACCGATTTATGATGATGTCCTCGTAAGTTTGTTTCAATACAATCAAATTATTTTGCCTTTAACTTCTTTAAGTTTTTTTCAATTTTTCTTGTTATGATTTCTGCAATGCGGACAGCATTCATTGCTTCGTAGGCAGTAACGGCAATAGGTTTGCTTGTTAAAATTGATTCAATAAACGAGTTCTGCTCCTCTTGAATAGCATTCAACTTGGGTACCTCAGGTTGTTCATAAATAATACTTTTGGGTTCGGGTATATCCAAAATAGAACCTAAATTGAAAGCAAGTGGATGACGCGAGGGATCGGGTTGTCCATCTAAAATTTTAAAAATATCAACTTTTTGATTTCCAAAGTCAATAGAAAAATATGCATCTCGTTGGAAAATTCTGAACTTACGCAATCCATTAGCAGAAATACGAGATGCAGTAATGTTGGCAATAGCACCATTTTTAAATTCAATTCTTGCATTTGCAATATCTGGTGTCTTGGTCAAAATTGCAACTCCATTTGCATCGATTCGTTTCACTTGGGAGTGGACCAACCATAAAATTATGTCTATATCGTGGATCATCAAATCGTGGACAACGCTAACATCAATAGCTCGTGGTTTAAATTGGCTTAAACGATGGGCTTCGATGAAAAGTGGATCTAATTCATATTTTTTTACTGCAACAAGTGCCGGATTGAACCTTTCGACGTGTCCAACCTGAATCAATGTTTTGTTTTCTTCGGCAATTTTAATTAGTTTTTTGCTTTCTACATAGGTTGAAGTGATTGGTTTTTCGATTAAACAGTGGATTTTATTTTCCAACATTTTTTTTACTAACTTAAAATGGGACTTGGTATCAGAAGCAATGGTAACAGCATCAGTAGATTGAATAAGATCTTTGAGTGAACTAAACGCCCGGCAATCAAACTCCGTTGCAATTTCTTTTGCTCTTTGATGGTTAATATCAAATACACCAACTAAATTGACATTGTCGTTTTGTGCCCAAAGTTTTGTGTGAATTTTTCCTAAATGACCAACACCTATAACCGAAATATTAAGTTTTTTCATTATTGTTTTTTGTAAAAATGTAAATTATGAATTTTAAGATTTTGGATGTGCATTTTTGTAAACTTCTTTTAATTTTTCAATTGAAAAATGAGTATATATCTGTGTTGAACTTAAAGAGCTATGCCCCAACATTTCACCGACAGAGCGTATATCGGCTCCATTATTGATTAAATGTGTTGCAAATGTATGACGCAAAGTGTGAGGCGATTTTTGTTTTGTATCAGTTATACCTTTCATCGCATTATGAACAATTTTGTAAGCTTGAATATAACTTAGTTTTTCCTTTTTTGGGTTTTGGAATAAAAATTCATTATCAGATAAATTGAATTTGTTTATCAGCAAAATCAAACATTTTTTGGCGTTTAATCCAAAGGGAACTATCCTTGGTTTATTACCTTTTCCAATAACATTTAATGTGTATTGATTAAAATCGATGTCTGCTTTTTTTAAATTCAATGCTTCGCTAATCCTCAAACCAGTGCTGTAAATTAGTTGTATCAAAGTTTTTTGAATCAACTGTTCGTCGATATTTTCATCAAATTGACTTAACAAAGTATCAATTTCTTTTTCGGTTAAAAAATTAGGTAAAGTTTTCTTTCGTTTAGGAGTTGCCAAATTTATCGTTGGATTTGTATTTGTGTATTCATTCATATATAAAAATTTGAAAAAAGAACGGACTGCCGAAGTCTTTAATCTAATTGAATTGCGGTCGTAGCCTTGGTCTTGCAGCCATCCTAAAAATGGACGCAAATCATCCAGTTCAATGTCTTGAACATTTGGTAAAACGTTATACTCATCTGCAAAATATTTAATTAAGTTGTCGAGTGCATAATTATATGTTTGCTGTGTTTTTGATGAATAATTTCGCTGATGAGTTAGATAATTTAAGAAAATATCTTTTGCTTCAACCAAGTTCATCCTACAATCCAATTTATTGTTTTATTAATTATCAAAAATCATTCCATATATTGTTGAATATTGTTTGGAATTTATACATATTTTTTGCTGATTAATCGTCATTTTTCCAAACTTTTGATTACAGATGGAATTAACTTATTTTTCGATTGATGGTAATATTTGGATTTTCATAGGTATTTCGTTATTACTAATTTTGTACACAATTTATAGTTATTACTACACAATACCTGAAATTTCCAAGAATAACAAAACAATTTTGATATTGCTAAGAGCTTTCTCGTTATTACTAATATTGTTTTTGATTTTCAATCCAAAGTTGATTTATTCATCATACAAAGAAATTGAACCTAAAATTGCATTCTTGGTGGATAATTCACAGAGTATGAAAATCAAGGACCGTAGCTACAACCGTAGTGAATTATTTACGAAAATTATGAACAATTTTGATTTCTATAAATTCGATAATAAAATAGACTTCTATTCTTTTGATGGTGATATAAAACAAATACAAAATTTTTCCTTGGCTAGTATTCCCCAAAATGGAAGAACAACCAATATTTACAAAGCAATTAATCATATTAGCAAATTAATTGACGAAAATAACTATCAAGCAATGGTATTGCTAACCGATGGTGCTTTTAATTCGGGAGCAAATCCAGTTTATTTAGTCGACAATTTTCCAAAACCAATTTTTACGATAGGCATTGGAGACACCATTCCACCAAAAGACATTATAATTAAATCTATTATATCCAGCGAAGTTACTTTTGTGAACAACAAAGTTGATGTTTCGGCACAAATATCAATTACCGGATATCCAAATCGAGAATTTCCCATTATGCTATACGAAGATGATAAGTTAATCGAAACACAACAAATCAAGACAATTGAAAGAACTACTAATTACAATTTTACTTTTTCCTATCAACCAAGAACCGAAGGTATACATAAAATTTCGATATCTATTCCTCGAACAGATGATGAATATTCTTTCGAAAACAATACCAACAGTACTTTCATAAAAGTCATCAAAAATAAAAAGATAATATCCATTTTCTCGAGTGCTCCAAATCCAGATGTTTCGTTTATTTATCAACATTTAATTTTGGATAAAGAAATCAAGGTAAATCAATTTATTCAGAAATTTCAGTCTAATTTTTACATTACCCCAACCGACAAAGATATCCAAGAAACTCAATTATTCATTTTAATAGATTTTCCAGCACCATCAACTCCTGATAATGTTATTAACAAAATTGCGAATGAATTACAAGAAGGGAAACCCTTACTTTTTATATGGGGCAACAATTTAGACCGAAGAAAGCTACAATTATTACACAACTATTTACCTATTGATATTTCTTCGTTTTCCAACCGCGAGTTTATGGCTGGTTTATCCATAAACGAAGCTGTAAACGATAATCCATTGATGCGAATCGAAGGTATGATAGATTATTCAAAACAATGGCAATCACTGCCGCCAATTTATAAAACCGAAACCTTTACCACGCCCAAAATGAATAGCAAAGTGCTGGCTTATTCCACAGTGGATAATGTTAAAATGCAAGAGCCAATGATTGCAATTAGCGACTTTGGTTCACACCGCTCGGTTGTAGTTTTGGGTTATGGATTATTCCGTTGGAAACTGCTCGGCACGGCAAAGGAAATTTCTCGTGGTAATTTGGAACAAATTGACTTATTTTCCGTATTTATTGATAACACGATTAGATGGCTATCTATTTCGAACGTAGAGCAGCAAGTTGTAGTAAAAACTTTAAAGAAGCAATTTTCCTCGACCGAACCTATTGAATTTATTGGAAATGTTTGGGATAATTCTCTGAATCCAATCGACAATGCCACCGTACAAATTGAGTTGAAAGGAAAGGATTATAGCAAGATTATCGATATGGTTGCCACCGGCAACGGAAATTATTACGCAAAAATTTCTTCTTTACCAAAAGGTGATTATGCTTTTGATGCAAAAGCAATTTTGAACAACACACCATTGGGAAACTCGGAAGGGCGATTTTCGGTTGGTGTAATTAATTTCGAGTTGCTCGATTTAACAATGAACAAAACTATTCTGCAACAATTAGCAAACTACACAAATGGTGCTTTTTACGAGAATAACGCTGATGGATTAGAAAACCGAATATTAAAACTGAAAAATTTCACAAAAACAAACAAATTAATCCAAACAGAATTTGAGTTCATCAATCGTTGGTGGGGTTTAATTTTATTAGTAATAGCATTTTCGTTGGAATGGTTTATCCGTAAAAAATTATCGTTAATATAATTTATCAACTTAAATCAAAAATCAATATGAAAAGAATTTATATTTTACTAATTATTTTTACATTTGTTTTATTAAATTCAAATTCTTGGGCTGAATTTGCTACTGGGAATTCTTTAAGTGGATTTGTTAAAGATAAAGAAACTGGCGAAACATTGGTTGGTGCGTCTGTATTTTTAAAGAAAACACCATACGGAACTCGAACAAATAAAAGTGGATTTTATTCAATAACAAACATACCACAAGGAGATTTTGTACTTGTTGTATCCTATTTAGGTTACCAAGTTTTCGAAAAACAAGTGAAATTTAAACTGAACGATATTCAGAAACTAAATATAGAGTTAACTCCTATCAAAATAAAAAGTGAACAAATCGTTGTAACAGCCGAAAAAGAAGTTGAAAAACGCAACATTTCTATTTCGAAAGTAGATGTTCCAGTCCAACAACTCAAAGAAATACGAATTGGCGGCGAGGCAGATCTGTTTAGAGCATTGCAATATTTACCAGGCATATTAACTATATCTCAAATTTCAAGTGGTTTGTATGTTCGAGGTGGTTCGCCTGATCAAAATTTAGTTTTATTGGATGGCTCAATTGTTTATAATCCGACTCATTTGTTTGGCTTTTTTTCTACTTTTAATACTGATGCAATCAAAGATGTAGAATTAATAAAAGGTGGATTTAATGCAGAATACGGCGGAAGACTCTCATCTGTACTAGAAATTACTCAAAAAGATGGCAATTACAATAAATTCGAGGGCAAGGGCTCAATTGGTGCCATTTCCAGTCGATTATCTCTCAATGGACCAATCGGAAATGGCAGTTGGTTTATTGGTGGACGAAGAACATATTTGGATTTAATCAAATCCTTTTTAAGTGATGATCCCGAAAACCCTATTCCCGATTTTGGTTTTTATGACATAAATGCAAAAATTAGCCAAAACATCACCGAAAACGACAAAGTTAGTTTATCGGGCTTCCTAACAAATGATAATTTCAATTTCTCTGGCTCAGGAATCGATTTTGATATGGATGTTGGAAATCAATTAGGAGCCTTGAATTGGACACATATTTTTGCTGATAATTTATTTTCACGAACGAATGTTAGTTACACTCGTTATTCCAGTGGTTTTACGGGTGAACAATCAGATTACTATACAATGTTCAAAAATTCAATCGAGGACTACACATTGCGTTCCGAACTTGAATGGTTTACAAGCGAAAAAATTACTCACAAATTTGGTTTCCAAACAACAAACCGAAGCTTTTCGATAGTCCAAAATTTTACTGGCGAGAAGGATACAACATCTGCTGCAACAGATGCTGCTACAACTAATATAAACATCAAAGACTGGAATCATTCATTATTCGGACAAATTAATTATCAAATCAACGAACTAACTTCGATCCAAACCGGAATTCGAGCTGATTACTGGAATCTAAAAGATCAACTAACAATCGACCCAAGACTGGCAATTCGTTATCAATTATTCGACAATGTTTCCCTAAAACTTGGATGGGGCATTTATCATCAAAATTTACGACTTTTAACTGACCAAAATTTTTCGTTCTTCGACACTTGGTTACCTTCGGATTCAACAGTACCAATCAGTAAATCAGTACATTATATATTGACTTTCGAAACATCCCCATTCGAGGGTTACGACTTCAACTTTGACTTATATTACAAAACATTTGATGGAATATCGGAGCTAAATCGTTTTGCACTACAAGGCACAACAGCCCGTGATGTGTTTTTCGTTGGAAAAGGATATTCTTATGGATTCGAATTATTTACGCAAAAAAAATTCGGAAAGCTAACGGGTTGGCTTGGCTACGCTTATGGTTTTGTTATAAGTCAATTCGACGAAATTAATAATGGTAAAGAGTTCAATCCCAAATACGATCGCCGACACGATTTAAAACTTGTTGTTAACTACGAAATTAATGATAATTGGATTGTTGGTGCAAACTTTGTTTTCCAATCGGGCCAACCTTACACAGGAGCAACTTCGCGAGTGAGAATCAATTTGGATGGTCAGAATTACGGCCAAAACAAAATTGTAAGCTCTGAATTATATGGTTTACGTTTACCGCCCAGTCATCAGTTAAATATAAATGCGACTTATAATTTTAAAACTTTTGGCTTGCCATCGTCATTAATATTCGATATCTATAATGTTTATAATCGTCGAGACATTTGGTTCCGTTTTTATAACACTCGTGATGATTTAACAACTGTCGAGGACGTAAAACTATTACCAATAATTCCATCAATTTCTTATGAAATAAAATTCTAAAGGAACAAATTATGAGAAACTTGACTAAATTAACACTTATAATTTTATTTAGCATCGTTATAATTAGCTGCGAGGACCTTGCACCAACTGAATATACTCCAAAATACATAGTACAAGGATTACTCACAGTTGGCGAACCAATAAATAATATCTCACTTTTTCAAACCCAATCATTGAGGGACTCGTTTGTCTACGAAAATAGTATTGTAAAAAATGCTGATATAACAATTATTGGGGATGAAAGATCGTTTCGTTTGGTTTTTGATAACGCAACAAAAAAATATATTTATCCCGACACGACCTATAAAGTTAAAGAATTAACTCATTATCAAATCCAAATCAAAACCCCAGATGGCAAAATACTAACAAGTAAAACATTCACGCCAAAATCTATTCAATGGATTAAAAGACCTGAGCGTTTTCTTCAATATCCATTAGATACCATAAATTTACCTTCAAATTACAAAATATCGTGGACAAAATCAGATACAATTCAATTTTATTTAATTAGAATAAAACCTTTGGACACTTTAGAATATGGAAAATATCTAAATCCTCCAACTCAAGAAAAAAATCGTCGAATTATGAGACCCTGGATAACCCGTCCCGAATATTATTTCCGTGAAATCACCAACTGGGCATTCTTGCCAACTACCGAAGTTCCGGTTGTGTGGAATTCATTCAAATGGTTTGGACTTACGGAAGTAAAAATTTATGCTCCAGATGCAAATTATTTAAAATGGACACTTCAAAATTTTGCAACTCGGGACTTCAATCAATTACTTAATAGTATCGAAGGTGACGCATTTGGAACATTTGGTTCGGCTGCAACTATAACCGATACATCATTCGTCCTAAAAAATCAACCCTAATCAACTTTGTGAATCACATATTTCACAACTCCAAGAATCGAAAACTGCTCTTCGGGATAGATTTTAATTGGTAAAAATTGTTTATTTTCGGCTATTAAATAGATTTCGCTGTCGATAATTCTATAGGTTTTTACCAATGTTTCTCCATTCAACAAAGCAATTATTATATCACCATCTTGGGGCAATGCTTTAGAATTAACTATAAGAGTGTCGCCATCATTAATTCCAATATCTCTCATACTTTGGCCATTAACCCGAACGAGAAAATAATCCTTTGGGCTTCCTTTAAGCAAACTATATAAACTAAATTCTGGAGCAGAAATTTCACGAATACTACTTCGTAAGTTAATGTTTGCGTGAAATACTGGTGCCTCGAAGCTATACTTTTGTTTTATGCGACCTTGATTAGTAGCCTTCATTTCGTTTTTAATTTTTGCATTCAATATGCAATTATTATGCCGAAAACTAATAAGAGTGAATTAAGTGGGTGATCACTCCAACAAAATCCAATGAATCAAAGAAATCGTTATTAATTGGGATAAACTGACCCATTGGAGTTTCCAAGTATTCAGCACCATCAAATATTCGGTATCGACGAATTGCTAAAGTTTTATTCAATTGCACCAATACCAATTTCCCATCCAGAGGTTGGTTATAAGTGTCGATAATCAACATATCTCCATCTTTGATTCCTTCAAAGTTCTTAGCATCGCCCACAACGCGAGCAAAAAATGTTGAATTTGGATGTTGTATTAATAGAGAGTTCAAATCGACTTCTTCTTCGATATCATCGGTTACAGGTGTTGGCATTCCAGCCGAAACACTCGATGAATAGAGTGGCAACCTAATGTCGCCATAATCAAAATTAGAAATAGAAAATAGTTCAATTCTTTGCATTTTATCCCCCCAGATTTGCAAATTTAAAAATGCAATTTATAAAAAATAATTAAATAGACAAAGTATTTTTTATTTGTTTGATTTAGAAAATAAATAATTTTAATTAAAGAAACATATTAGTCGCTTTTTTGATTGAAATAAGGTTTATAAAATGAATATCAATTCAAATTAATTATTAATTTTGTTTTTTTTCAAAGAATAAACACCTTGTTGTTTGGTATAGCAAAATTTAATTTTTAAATAATCAAAAAAAGTTTCATTAATTATAGGAGTTTGTAATGTTATCTTACTTAATATTTATTCCAGTAATTGGATTAATTGCATTGTTTTTCACTTACATTCGCAGTTCTTGGATAACGCGTCAAGATGCTGGCACTGAAAAAATGAAAAATATTGCATCCTACATTCACAAAGGAGCAATGGCGTTTTTGAAAGCTGAGTATCAAGTAATTGCAATTTTTGTTGTTATTGTTGCCATTCTTTTAATGATTCAAGGTGCAGCATCTACCGATTCGTCTTTTTTAGTAGGAATATCTTTCATAGTTGGAGCAACTTGCTCGGGATTAGCAGGTTTTATAGGAATGCGCGTTGCTACTAAAGCAAATGTTCGCACTACTGCAGCAGCTCGAACAAGCCTAAATCGTGCTTTAATGGTTGCTTTCAATGGCGGCTCGGTTATGGGTATGGGAGTTGTTGGATTAGGAGTTTTTGGTATAGGCTTGCTTTTACTCATCTATTCATTCATTTTTGGATTATTGGATAACCCCAACGATGTTCATATTGTTAACACAATCATTACTGTTATAACTGGATTTTCGTTTGGGGCTTCGTCTATAGCCTTGTTTGCTCGTGTTGGCGGAGGAATTTATACCAAAGCTGCCGATGTTGGGGCAGATTTGGTTGGCAAAGTCGAAGCCGGAATTCCCGAGGACCATCCTTTAAATCCTGCAACAATCGCCGATAATGTTGGCGATAATGTTGGTGACGTTGCTGGGATGGGAGCAGATTTATTCGAATCATATGTTGGTTCGATAATATCTACTATGGTTTTGGGTGCAGCATTTTTAGCTATTCCGGAATTTGTGAACACTCCTTTTGGTGGGCTTTCTGCAATCATCCTGCCATTATTGCTTGCTGGTGCAGGAATAATTTTTTCGATTATTGGAACTTTTTTTGTGAGAGTTAAAGAAGGTGGAAATCCTCAATCTGCTTTGAATGTAGGAACATTCATTGCGGCATTTTTAATGTTATTAGTATCGTATTTTATAATTGATTGGACTTTACCAAAAGAATGGATTTATACTGATCCATTATATTCTACAACTTATACAATTTATTCTTGGGGAGTATTTTTAGCAACCGTTTTTGGTTTGTTAGCTGGCGTTCTTATTGGTTTAATCACTGAATACTACACTGGTTTTGGCAAGCCTCCAGTTCGCAAAATCGCAGAGCAATCAGTCACTGGTCCTGCCACAAATATTATTGCAGGTATTAGCACAGGAATGATGTCCACAGCTATACCCATTATTTTAATAGCATTTGCAATAATTGGTGCATTTTATTTCGCTGGATTATACGGGATTGCAATTGCAGCAGTTGGTATGTTGGCTACAACTGGCATTCAATTGGCAGTTGATGCCTACGGACCTATTTCGGATAACGCGGGTGGTATAGCCGAAATGAGCGAATTACCCAAAGAAGTCCGCGAACGAACCGATAAATTGGATGCCGTGGGCAATTCTACTGCAGCAATTGGTAAGGGTTTTGCAATTGCTTCTGCTGCGTTAACAGCATTAGCTTTGTTTGGTGCTTATATGACAGCTGCCCATGTGCCCTCGATTGATATTTCCAAGGCAAATGTAATTTCTGGATTATTTATCGGTGCTCTTTTGCCATTTGTATTTTCCTCTCTTGCGATGAGTGCTGTTGGTCGTGCTGCAAAAAGCATGATTGAAGAAGTCCGTCGTCAATTTAATTCTATTCCCGAATTACGTAATGCTCTCAATTTAATGAAGAAAAATGAGGGGAAAGACCTACACGATTGGAGTCAACAGGATATCACTGAATTTCATAAAGCCGAAGGAAAAGCTGAATACGAAAAGTGCGTTGCAATTTCCACCAAATCTGCTATTCGCGAAATGATTTTGCCTGGCTTACTGGCAGTTATTACTCCAGTGATTATTGGATTTATTCCAATATTTGGAAAAGAAGCCTTGGGAGGAATGCTAGCTGGTGTTACCGCTTCGGGTGTATTAATGGCAATTTTCCAAGCTAATGCTGGTGGTGCTTGGGACAATGCAAAGAAAATGATCGAAGCCGGCATTACAATCGATGGTCAAACTTATTACAAAAAATCAGATCCACACAAAGCCGCAGTTGTTGGCGATACAGTTGGCGATCCATTCAAGGATACATCAGGTCCGTCAATTAATATTCTAATCAAATTGATGTCCATTGTTTCTTTGATATTAGCTCCATTGTTGTAAGATTATATTTTTTCTTATTGAGTTAAATAAAAAGGCTGTCGCCTAATTACGACAGCCTTTTTTCTTACTATACTTTGTTTTAATCATTAATACCTAATTACTTTCCATTTTGCTTGGCGTTCTTCGGCGATTTTTATCCATTGTGGAACAATTTTTTCCAAAAATTCTTTCTTCTCGGCTTTTAATTTATCCATATCTAATCCAATTAATTTTTGAGCCTTCTCTTTTGTTGGTATTTCGGGATATGGCACTTCGTCATTAAAGCCATATTTGGCGAGTAATCTTGCCAATTTAATACGAGTTTCGGTAATAATATCTATTCCGTTCGATAAAATTCGCAACCCTTCGATTGGTGCGTGGAATGCTCCACCGTGGGAAGCAGCAACGAAATCCCATCTCCATTGCGCCTTCCGAATTCCTTGAAGAATATCTTTCATTTCATCCTCTTTTGCTCCCAAATCCCAAGCCTTTTTTGCCTCGAAATGGGCTCGAACTAACAGAACCTCTAATTTATCCCTAACTTCGATCACTTTGTCGTAACGATCATATACATTTTTAATCAATGTTTGCTCGCTTTCACGATGACATACTTGACATGTTTTATCAATATATTTTAATGGGCTAACTGTTTGATGGGACGAAAACTTTTGTCCGCCTTCGGAAATATACGGCATATGGCAATCGGCACAAGCAACATTTCGTTGCCCGTGTATTCCCATCAAATATAATTCATAGTCGGGATGTTGAGCTTTGAGCATAGGTGCTTTGCTAATTGCATGTTTCCAATCGGCAAATTCATAACTATCATAATATTCCTCAATATTTTCAACCGTCAAACCTTTATCCCAGGGGAATTTGACAAATTGAGCACCTTCCACTCTTTTCTTGTCAAAATAGTATTCCACGTGGCATTGAGCACAAACCAATGAACGCATATCTTGAAGCGAGGCTTTCTTAATATCCTTGCCCATTGCCTGATAAGCCTCGATTAAAGCTGGACTTTTGATTGTTAGATTCATAGTTTTGGGGTCGTGACAATTTAAACATCCAATCGGATTAACAATTTCGGAACCTAAACGAGCCCATTTGCCTTTGTAATAATTTTCAACTCCTTGCTCTTTCATTATTCGAACAACATCGGGCGATTTACATGTCCAACAAGTTGTTGGTTGGGGTCCCGAAGTATCATTCATTGGTGCACCTGTTCTTAATGTTTTGCGAATATCTTCGATAGACCATGCGTGGCCACGAGGTTTATTGTAATCTCGTGAAAATAAATATCCAGCCCATAGAATTGCAAGACGCGGATCCTCCTCGATAGCATCGGCAAATGCATTTCCATTGTATTTTGTGCGAAATGTTGTATCCAAGGTTTCCAACCATGTTTGGAATTCACGAGGGAAATTTTCGCCCCAAATTTCGTTTCTTGTTTCTAAGTCGTTTATTTTTACGATTGGTTTATAGACATATTCTTTCTCTGCATTTCTTTGTGTTATCGATGCTGCCAAAATACCCAAAATGAATACGATTACGGCTGTTGCAGCAAAAATAATCCAATATTTTGCATTGTTGGATTTAGGCTTTTCATTCATTTTTTAACTCCTTATTTTATTAAAAACATAATTAATTACACAACTATGGTTTTTCTATAAAAGCATTTGGCGAAGACGCCAAACTATTGACACGTTTATGTGGTTGTTCGCGATGACAATGCCAACAAAAACGATTTTCAAATTGATCTTTTTCGGGATTTTGATGGGTCATTAAGGACACATTTTCGATTAACTTTTCGTGACAACGAATACAATTCTGTTGCACTGCCAATTTCCCAGAGTGTTTGATTTCTATCACTTGTGGCTCTGCCCTCAAAGTAAAAATTGTAGCGTGACGAATTCCATCTTCTGCTTTAAAAAGCCATTTGTAAATAAAATTATCTTGGGGTACGTGACAATCATTGCAAGTCGTAACTCGTCGGTGGGATGAGTGAGCCCACGAAGAGTAATGAGTATTCATTACGTGGCAATTCACGCAAGTTGATGGTGAGTCCGATAGATACGAAATGGCATTGGAAGCAATGAAATTGTAAGTACCAATACCAACTATCAAGCCAAAGAATATTGAATATACTAATTTCCAAAAGGGTGGTATATTTCTCATAATTTA